>Ga0126381_100011445_pt1 | contig 10025 bp, 6 predicted proteins | sample PanSoiMetPlot_28_FD_96465 | JGI IMG/M metagenome (GOLD analysis project Ga0126381, IMG submission 96465) | Tropical forest soil microbial communities from Panama - MetaG Plot_28 | ecosystem: Environmental > Terrestrial > Soil > Tropical forest > Bulk soil | place: Panama | collected 2016-02-17 | reverse complement strand
CCCGGCGGTGGCGGCCTTCTTCCCCTGCACCCTGGTGGCGCTGCTCTTGCTCGGAACCTTCGCGGCCCTGGGGGTGGAGACGAATCTCTTGCATGTCGTGGGCCTCGACATGGTGATGGGGATGGGTGTCGACTACGGGATCTTCGTGGTGGACAGTGCCGCCGACCCGGAAGAGATGGGCACGACGATGCTCTCGGTGTTCATCGGGAGCTTTACGGCGATTCTGACGTTCGGCGTGCTCGCGATCTCCGATCACCCCGCGCTGCGCGCCCTGGGTGTTACGATCGGGGGCGGGCTCTTCCTGTCGTTTCTGCTGGCGCCCCTCGCGCTCTTGCTGATGGAACCAACCAAGCCACGCGCGAATGCGTAACACCGCGTACGTCATGGTGCTCGCGCTCGCGGCCAGCTCCCCGGGCTGCGCCAGGCTGGGCCTGGCGTTTTACCGGACCCTGCCCGATCGGGGACGGGAGTGTCCGGGCCCGCTGGTTCCGACCCAGGAGATGGGCGAAGACTTCCTCCTGGAACAGAACGTCCGGGTGCACGGGGAAGGCCTCGATTGGGCCTTGACCCTGGTGTCGCAAAAGCGAGGTCCCCGCCTGGTCCTGGTGGGTCTCGATCCCTTCGGCGCGAAGCTGTTCACGTTGACCCAGCAAGGGACCGAGGTCACGGTCGAGCGGCCCGGCGGGGGTCTCCCGCTTCCGCCCGTGAATCTCTTGCGCGATCTTCAGCGCGCGCGGTTTGGGCGTCCGGGGGCCCCACCGGAGCCCGGGGTCACGGTCACCACAGACGAGGCCGGAAGCGTACGGATCCGACATGCCGCGTGCGGGTACGAGACGACTCTCGTCACGGTGAAAGAGGAGGCGCAATCGGCGCCCTGAGAGGTCTACCGGATGCAACACCGAATCTGGATTGCCGGTGTTCTCGTGATCGTCCTGGGCTGCGCCGGGACGCAAGGCAAAGCCCCGGCGCAAGGCGCCGACGCGGATCGCTGGAATCAGGTGCGTGACCGTGCACGAAGCCGCGATTGCCAGACGAAGGCGCTTCGACGCTGGCGTCTGCTGACGGACGGCGTCGGCTTCGCGCTGCATCAGGCGGTCGAGTTTGGAAATTTGGAGAAAATCAAGTCTCGCCGCAGCCAGACCGCGTAATCGCCCGACGAATTCCTCGGCATCAAGCGACGTAGCCGCGCGCAATTTCTGCCCCCAATCGGGGCATTCCGGCAACCAAGGCAGTTTAAGGAAGTCCATTCACAAACTCCATTTCGTGACTAATGTGGGCGCCACTCCGCCACAAGTCTTCTGCCGGTCCCAGTCGTTCGGCATTGGTTGTCAAATCGCCAAAACGGCTCACGTTTTGCGAGCGAGAATTATAATCGACTGGGAGGTCCCCACAGTATATAAAGCCTCGTGATGCCTCTGCAAATTAACGGGTTCTTTTTGACACTTATGTCCCACATTGAGGCTTGAGTTGTTGAGTAGGCGCGCTGCTATTTTTTTTGCATAATCTGCCAAATCCGGCGCGAAGAAAGAAAAAATAAGAGGTTTAATTCACATTTTTCGATATTGCTGGCGGGCAGTTGGCCCGAATGCGCAGAACTCTTTCCATGCGCCTGCCTTCTCGGCGCCGCGGAAGCCGCAGGCGTGATGGTGGGCCGAGGCGGGTCCGCGCATCGCCTCCGCCCACGACTCCCGTAAGCCTTGGTTCGAGACCAATGAAGGCCAGGATGGGCCACTGCTGGGCCAATCAGACAAACGCAACGAGTATTCTGGATTCGTGGAAGCCCTCGATATCAGAGAAAAAGGCGGCATGCGAGGCGGAGAGCAGCAGACCTCCGATCGCCGGTTGTTCATGCAGTTCCTGGCCTTCGGAGGCGCGGGAGATACCGAAAGATTGACCGACGCGCTCTCGCGTTCCGGTCTCGAATCCGTGCTCTACGAGGATGCGAACGACCCGCGCGGAGTCGGGCTGCTTACATGGAGCGACGATCCGAACTTCTTTGTGAACATTCTGCGTCCGTTCCTGAACGACGGCGCGTTTCGCGATCTGATTCAGAAACACGAATACACTATGCTCGGACGGACTTACGCGCTCGGCCATGAACCCAATCTCGAGGAGTGGCTCTTGCACCGCTGCCGCAAGGTGGTCACGGATCCCGAATGGCGCTGGCATGTCTGGTATCCGCTGCGGCGCAAGGGCGAATTCAACGCGCTTTCGCCCGAGGAACAAGTTTCGATTCTGCGGGAACATGGAAAGATCGGCCACAGCTTCGGCGAAGCTGGCTACGCCCACGACGTGCGCCTCGCGTCGTTCGGCATGGACAAGAGCGACAACGATTTTGTGATCGGCTTGATCGGAAAAGAGTTGTTCCCGCTCTCGGCGTGCGTCCAGGCCATGCGCCGAACTAGACAGACCGCGAGTTTCATGCAGGAGATGGGACCGTTCTTCGTCGGACGCGCGATCTGGCAGAAAATCGTGCGCTAACGCGGCGCCGGACTGCTAGGTGGTCCATATCTGCGCTTGAATTTGCTGTGTAGCGGTTAATTGATGGCTCAACATGCTACGCGATCGGCGGTAATTCCGCCGGGCAAATCCAAAATTCCGTTTCTTTCTGCTGCAGCGGACTTCTGTCGCCTAAACAAGTTCCGGCTAGGCAAATCGAGGGCCGCTCAGCGTAAAACTTCAAGTGAATCCCCTGATCTCAACGCCTAGAACGAAATTATTTGCCAAGTGATTTTCAGAAGGATAAGCGAATTATTTTTGTGATTTTAGTTGCAAAAGGCAAAGAGAAGACCACACAATAACTCAGAAATAGGAACCCTCTATTTGCTAAAAAAATCGGCTCCCGCTGTGTGGGCGGGAGCCGATTTTCCTTGGCATCCGTGGGACGGACCCCAAGCCTCGTAACTTGATCCTACCACCGGCCAAAAGTCCACACAGCAGCCCAAATACTGCCCTTCGTTAAGAAGGGCACTCACTGGAGGTGTGAATGCGGCAATCAAATTACGCGGTTCGGTGGGATGCGCGTGCGACAAAAACATTCCTTAAAGCAGTTAGGGAAAGCCTGGGCTTTCTTACTTCAAGGCGCTTCGCAGTTTCTGTGGTTTTGTGGATCGCCTCGGTGGCGATAGCCCCCTTGGACGCGCAAAGGGATCCCGGTCCGCGAGGCGGCGCTCCGGATGCGGGCGGACCCGTCGCGGGACTAACCGCCTATGAACAAATGTTCTTCAGCGACGGCCAAACGCGATTCCAGGAAGTTGAGGGTATTTCGAACGGACTGGGACCGCGATTTAATCTGAACAGCTGCTCAGGCTGCCATGCTCAGCCGGCGGTGGGGGGCAGTAGCCCGGCATCGAACCCGCAGGTAACAGGGAACGTTGCGCCCGCTTGGCAGGTTTTTCCGCTCGCTGCTCTTGGACTGATAAGCGCCAACGGTCCGGTTCGCGAGATTCGATTCACAACTGACGGCGGAGTACACGATTTATTCACAATCGTAGGAATCAGTGGAGCCCCGTCCGGATGCCGGATCAGCCAGCCAAATTTTCGCGCCAATCTCTCAAACATTATCTTCCGCATTCCAACGCCAATCTTTGGTGCGGGGCTCATAGAGGCTATTCCGGATGCGGCGATTTTGGCCAATGTGAGCGCCGGCAAGCCGTTCGGCGTCGCCGGGCACGAAAACCGGAGCGGCAATGACGGCACCCTGACGCGGTTTGGATGGAAGGCGCAGAACAAATCTCTGGTCATTTTTTCGGGAGAAGCCTACAACGTGGAAATGGGCGTTTCGAACGAACTCTTTTCGGATGAGAGGGGCGAAGGAGGCGTACCGGATCCGGCATCTTGCTATGCCATCACCACTCCAAACGACCACACAAATTACGCGGCTACGAGTCCGACGGGCGTGCCGAGCGATGCTCTGGCCTTTGCCAATTTCATGCGGTTTCTGGCGCAACCCACGCCCGCCTGCACAGTGGGCGGCACTTGCTCGGCGTCAGTGAACAGGGGAAGCGCTCTGCTCGACAGCGTCGGTTGCTCGGTTTGTCATGTCCGTACCATGCAGACAGGAAATTTCGCTTCAGCGGCACTAAGCAATCAAACGGTCAATCTGTTTTCGGACCTGCTGGTACACCATATGGGCGCGCTCGGCGATCGCATCTCACAAGGGCTTGCGGGACCGGACGAGTTCCGGACCGCGCCACTGTGGGGACTCGGCCAGCGGATCTTTTTTCTGCACGACGGACGCGACAGTGATCTGTTATCGACGATTGAAGACCATGCTAAAGGCGGGAGGGATCCGAATTCCGAAGCGAATACCGTGATCCAGAACTTTAATGGGCTGACAACACAGCAGAAGCAGGATCTGTTGAATTTCCTCAGGACCCTATAGAATCCTGGAGATGCCATTTTCATGCGGCCGGTGAATTTCTCGCCATTCACCGGCCGCCCGCTAAAGCCTTCTGGCGCGGGTGCCTTTGAACGTCGCGCTCTGTTGGGTACTCGCACGCCGAGCGAACCGCCCGGCATCACATTCGCGTGCGTCACCTTCGCGTGCGACACTCCGAATTTACAGAAGCTTCATGAAGGAATTTCGTTGTGTTCCAATCTTCTTTGCCGCCTCGCTCGCTTCAGGCGGGGTAGTTAATGCAGCGTCTTGGTCGTCCCCGGTCGCGCCGGGTCAGATCGCCGCGATTTTCGGAGCAAACCTCGCCGCGACAACGGCATCGGCAATTCCGCCGCTTCCGAATTCACTTGGGGGGACGTCCGTGACGATCAATGGTGTTCCCGCACCGATTCAATTTGTCTCAGCGACCCAGGTAAATGTGCAAATCCCTTCGTCATTAACGATATCTGGCTTAGATGTGGTGACCGCGCGCGTTGTTGTCAGTACGTCCGTCGGCTCCAGCCCGCCAACGCCTCTTTCGCTTACGAATACGTTTCCGGGGCTTTTCACCTCGGACGGTTCCGGCTGCGGGCAGGCTGCGGCGCTCAATGTCCTACCCGGCGCGATCGGTGTCAATTCGACGTCAAACAGCGCGGCGCCCGTCGATTACATCGCTCTCTTCGGAACGGGCTTTGGTCTGGCCGCGAGTCAACCGCAGGATGGGACGGCTGTAGACGGAGCTGCGAATCTGGCGGCGCTGCCCGGTCTGTTCGTAGACAGCAATCCCGTGGCCCCCAGCTATGCGGGGCTTGCGCCCGGGCTCGTGGGTGTTGACCAGATTAATTTTCAGTTGCCGGCATCGACCCGGAACGGGTGCGCGGTACCGATATCGGCTTCGTCGTTCTTTGGAAGCGCGCCGGTCACGCTGAGTGTGCAGAATGGCCGGGGCAAGTGTACCGATCCGCCAGTTCAGTCTTACGGACAGATCACTCTCTACAAGTCGCTCTTTTCCGGTACGCCGAGTCTGCTGACAGCGAGTGATGGTTTTACTGCGTCTTTCCCCGTGGGTCCGGGGCAGCAGGCGCCGCCGGCTCAGAACATCGTTTACGCGCCTGTATACATTGCAAACTCCGCGTTACCAACCGTTCTCCTTGTGTCAACCGACGGCGCTCCGATTTCCACTCACTACTGCACGGTCCCAGGTTACTCTCATCTCTCGGCGGGCACGATACAGATTCAATCGCCGTCGGGCGCTGTTGCGACGTTTGCGCCGCAGCCATTGCTGACCGGTGGGGTGTCGTATGGCGGAACGCTTCCCGATGGCTTTATCGTTCCTGGCAGCTACACAATTTCAGGAGCAGATGGGAACGACGTTCAATTGCGCGGAACCTTCACAGTCGGACCGCCCATTCAGTTGCAGAGCGCCTTCCCCGCCGGGACGACGATTTCCGAGAGCCAGCCATTTACGGTGAAGTGGACCGGGGGCGACGCAACGGAACTGGTCAAGGTCACTCTGGTTTCGGGCGCCGGTAAGTCCCAGATGGGATCTTACACATACGCGCCCGCAACGGCGGGATCATTGACGATGCCGCCATTCTGCACCGGCACTGGCGGAAAGCAGTTCTGCACGCTCGGACTTCCGCTCTCCACGAATGCGCAGGTCGTTGTGAATGTGATTCCGGCGCCGGATCGTGGGACATCAGTGCAATTGCCGGGTGTTACGGGACCGGTTCAACTGACTTATCAATACGGATACACGTTCTCAGGGCTGAAGCTGAGCAACTGACCGCGCATCACTTATCGTCGTCGTCATCGTCCCGGTATTTCTTCGCCGCTTTGGCGAAGGGTCCGGGCATCAGGATTTTGCTCTCTCCCGGATAAGGGCGCTTCCAGTCCGTCGCTGAATACCAGATCACATGGTTCAGGAAATTCGGGTCGACGGCATCGGCCTTGTCGTACTTGCCTTTCATCACCACCGCCGTCTCCTTGAGCCATGCTTTCTGTAACGGGGTGTAGGCGACTACCTTTGAGGCAGGCAGGTCGGGTCCTTGTTCCAGCGGGATGACCGCTGGCAAGTGATCGTATGGCATCAGGTTGGGCGTGTTCTGAAACGCGTCGAACATAGGCGATGCCACGAGATCGAACTGCGTCAGAGGTTGCATCCCCAGGATGTTCTCGATCGTGCGATTAATGTTCTCGGCCGTGTAAGTCGTATGGATCGTCTTGCCCTGGCCAGGCGCCTGCGGAGCCGCTGTATACGGGCTGATGACAAAGACTGGCTGACGGTGGCCATCCACGTGATCCACGCCGCCCTGAGAATCGTCTTCCTCAACGAAGATCGCGGACTGCGCCCACACCTTGCTGTGGCTGATGGCTTCCACCAGACGGCCAAGAGCAAGATCGTTATCGGCCTGATAGTTGATCGGATAAGGCTGGCCTTTTGTGGTCCCGGCGGTGTGGTCGTTGGGAAGCCACAAAATCGTCAGATTGGGAACCTGATTCGCGGCATCCAGACGCTGGAACTCGGGTACCCAGTAATCCATCCGGTACTGGTCGGGAATCTTGAGGTCGAAGTTCGGATAATGCGGATCCATGATCCTGGCCGCCGAAGGAATCGAGGAGGTCATACTGATGGCATCGTCCGGGACGATGCAGTTGGAGGCGGGCGCTTTGCCTTCTTTGCACAGCGACGTATTGTAGAAATCGCTCCAGATGTAGCGCTTAAGGGCGGCTTTTGGGGTAAATTTTTCGCCGAAACTCCACGCGCCGTACAGTCTGGCGGAAAGACCCTTCGCTCCCGCGGCGCTCCACAGGAAGCCTCTGGGCGTGTAAGTCAGAGCATCGTCGGCAGAGCCGCCCGGATACGAACGAATCCAATCCGGCGACAGGATATCGTTCGAGTAGAAAGATCCCGACATAGAGATCCAGGGATGCCCATCAGCGGACTGGCGGCTCGGAGCATAGACATTGTCGAGGAGCGGGAAGCGTTTGACGAATTCATGCTGGTTCGGGACGGCGGACGCAAAGATGGCAAGGGACTGGTCCCCGTTGCCCCAGGGCACATCTCCGAGAATCTGGTCGTAGGTGCGGTTCTCTTTGATGATCAGAAAGACGTGCTTGATGAACGAGGGCTCGCCGATGTGTCTGGGAACCGCCACCGGAACGGCGTTCCGATCGATGTATTCCGGACCCACCTGGATGTCCGACGTGAGATTCCAGTGATTATTCTCGAAGACCTGTTTGCTGAACCGGGCGAGTTGGTTCGCGTCAGGCAGCGGAATCAGATTGATCGTTCCCATGTCCTGGTGGGTATTAAAGCCGGTGAGGCCGCCGGAACGCGTCGGAATATGCGTGCCCAGGCCTTTATCGTCTGCGACGATCAGTTGTTTCTGCGTTTCGTCATAGGCGATCGAGGTCGGAAAATAACCGGTTGGAATGTAGCCGACGATCGGGTTGGCCTCTCGGCCTTCGAGGTTGATGACCGCGATGGCGTTGGCTTGGCCAAGCGCTACATAAGCCCGCCTGTCGCCGGTCACGGCGACGCTGTTCGGGCCGGCGCCGAAGACGCCGCCGGCGATCGGAACGCTGAGAGCGATCGTGCGCACGACTTTATCGGTATTCAGGTCGATTACCGAAAGGCTGTCGCTGTACGCATTGGCGACGTAAAGAACGGATCCGGAAACGGTCATTCCGGCCGGGTGCATACCCACCTCGATCGTCTTCACTTCTTTGCCGGCGGAGAGATCGACGACGGAAACCGTGCCGGTGATCGCAAATGCATCTTTCGGGTCGGCGACGATCTGAGTGCCATCGGAATGGTGCGTGAAATCGCCGCTTTTCGCAGGACGTCCGCCTTCATTGCTGACATAGGCGTACTTGCCGTGGACGACCACGCTGTTCGGCGCATTGCCTACTGGTATCTGGGCCATGAGCGCCGCCGGAGAGGCGGTCAGGTCGATCACTCCGAGCGTGTTGGCCACATTCAGCGCGACGTAGGCGCGCTTGCCATCCGTTGAAACCGCGATGCCTCCTGGATTAATCGCTTTCGGCTTGTAATACGTCCGCCCGTCCGCCGGCGGCTCGGGAAGGTCCACACTCTGGCCGTTTGTCAACAGACCGGTTTCCGGATTCACATTGGTGATGACGACATGGTTGTCATCCTGACTGAAGAACAACTTTCTGCCATCTGCGGAATACGCGATGCCCGTGAAAGACCCTGCCTTGCTGGGTTTCGATTCCGCGCCGGATGCCGGAATGAAGCGCTGGAGAACTTCGCCGGTGGCCGTATTGAACACGATAATCGGTTGTGCCGATCCCATGAGCAGAACGGCGGCGCTCTTGGTCCTGCCGTTCGGGTTCAGCGCGACGGACTTGGCGCGCACGGGCGAGCCAAGCTCAACGATTTTGCCCGCGGGCGTCAGAGTCTGGTTGTCCGAGACGACAATGGACCCATCCCTCTGTGGACCGACTGTGCGATTGGGGTCGGCAGTTTGCGGATTTTCAGCCTGAATCAAAACCGCGACTGAGCTGACGATCAGCAGACCCCTAACAGCCTTGAACCCCAACCTGGATCTCTCACTCACTTGCTTCTGCTCCCTTCGTGTCTTCATCGTATGCGGTTATTGTCACAAAGCGATTTTTCGTTTCAATGAATTACCCGCGCCTCCCCGCTGCCTTGTACGAAGCCAGCGCCGCCTTGGCGTTGAGGTGAGACCCGCCAAAAACAGTGAATCGGTCGGTCAGCCGTAACGTCATGTTCATTGGCGGGAGCACCGTGCAAGTCGAGGGAGAAGAACAGGATGATGAGGATCTCAAACGCTTTCAGTTGCTTGAACAGACGTACGGTCCGGGTGGCCACTGCGGCCGGTATCTGGTTTACTCTCGCAGTTTTGCCGCTCAAAGCGCAATATCTGGGAAACCAATTGCCCGGCACGTTAGGCATACAAGCCGGGACTCAGCCCCCTGAGGGAATCTATCTTACGCTGCCGCTCTACTACCGGCACAGCGATATCTCTCTTTACGACGCGCAAGGTAACCAGATCCTGAAGAATTTCAGCGCCGACCTGAATCTGTTCATGCTCCCGTCATTGATGGTCATCACGCCATTTAAGATTTTCGGAGGCAATGTTGGCGTTTCTTTCACCCAATGGATCGACAACGGCGTCATCAATGTGGCCGCCGGGAATTTTCAGCGGTCCAGCAGCTACGGCTACGGCGATCTCTACGTACAACCATTGATGCTGGGCTGGCATACGCCTCATGCGGACGTGACCACGGGCTATGCCTTTTTTGCGCCGACCGGGTCCGGCACGGCGGGGCGGCACATGTGGGTCAATGAAGTCGATTTCGGGACAACATTCTATTTCGACTCCCATAAAAACTACCATGTCTCCACCATGGTTTTGTATGACTACAACCTGACCAAAAACAACACGAACGTAAACGTAGGAGACGTCATGACGTGGTTGGGGGGAGCGGGACGATCGTTTCTGAAGGGCGCAGGCAGCGCGGGAGTCGCTTACAGCGCACAGTGGAAGATGACGCATGACAGCGGCCCCGATATTCCCTCTTTCGTGCCCATTTCCGACGGCCGAAATTTCGGGGTCGGACCGGAGTTCAATACGCCTGTGTTCGCGAAAGGCCATTT
>Ga0126381_100011444_pt1 | contig 10025 bp, 8 predicted proteins | sample PanSoiMetPlot_28_FD_96465 | JGI IMG/M metagenome (GOLD analysis project Ga0126381, IMG submission 96465) | Tropical forest soil microbial communities from Panama - MetaG Plot_28 | ecosystem: Environmental > Terrestrial > Soil > Tropical forest > Bulk soil | place: Panama | collected 2016-02-17 | reverse complement strand
TCCCCGACTGCTCGCGGCCCTACGCGACGCGGACGTGGTCCTAGGCTCGCGGTGGGTCGCCGGGGGAACGGTCGTCAACTGGCCGAAGTCCCGGGAGCTGATCTCGCGCAGCGGCAACCTCTACACACGCATCGCCCTCGGCATGCCGCTTCGTGACGCAACCGGCGGCTACCGCGCCTACCGGCGGGGCGTCCTCGAGAGCATCGACCTGGACAGCGTCGCCTCGCAGGGATACTGCTTCCAGGTGGATCTGGCCTGGCGCGCCGCCCGGGCCGGCTTCCGGGTCGTCGAAGTACCGATCACGTTCGCCGACCGCGAGCGGGGCGAGAGCAAGATGAGCGGGAGCATCGTGCGAGAAGCACTGTGGCGGGTCACCCAATGGGGTGCCCGCCACCGTGTAGATCAGCTGCGCCGCGCGCTGCGACGCCGCAGTACGTCAGGCTGACTTCTGGCCGCGCCGCGCGCGTAGCACGTCGAGACGCTCGGCCAGCACTTCCTCGAGGTCGGCGACGGTGCGACGCTCCATCAGCATGTCCCAGTGCGTGCGCGGGGGCTTGATCTTCTTCGTCTCCGGCTCGGGTCCGTCGACGAGCTGGGCGCTCGTCCCGTCGAGGCGGCACTCCCACGTCGGTGGGACCTCGGCCTCCTCGGAGAACGGGATCGTGAACTCGTGTCCGCGAACACAGCGGTAGGCGGCGAAGCTGCGTGGCGCCGGCTCGGCACCGTACTCGGTCTCGTAGCTGACAGCGCCCATCCGACTGCCCCGCAGTGTGCGATCTGCCATAGTGGGCACCTCCAAGACTGTCCTCAAACACTTCCGCGAATCCAACGCACAACACCCGGCGAGGATTCCCGGACCCGCGCTGGCAGTAACCAACCCGGAGTGTGCACCGTGGACCTCGCACGACGTGGCCGTTCTACAGACATAGACGTGCCAGGACCCGATGGCGTTGCCCCGATGGGAGGTGACTCACAGGGGATGCACAGCCCTACCGTCGTCCTTGGCGCCTGCCGACTGGCAGTCGGCGGGGCATTCCTCGCGTTTCCCGTCGCGTCGGTGCGGCTGCTCGGGGTCGACAGCGCTTCGGCCGCCCGCATGTCCTGGCTGGCACGGATGGCGGGGGTGCGTGACCTCGCGCTCGGAGCAGGCATTCTTGGCGCGGGCGTCGCCCGCCGCGGCCCGGTTTCGGCGCTGCTGGCCTCGGCGCTGGTGGACGCCGCCGACGCTGCGTTCGTCGCCATCGCCGCTCGCGACGCGCGCGTCGACCGGGTCCGGGGGCTCGCCACAGCGGTGGCCGCCGCAGCCGCGGCCGGCGCCGGGTTCGTGGCGGCTGCCGACCTGCTCAGGCGCGGTCGAGCAGCAGCGTCCGCAGGTGCCGTACCGGAGGCGATCCGGCGCTGAGCACCGCATCGTGCAGCTGCCGCTGTGTCCACTGTGGACGCTGCCGCGCCAGCTCGCCGGTGAGGTCGCGCACCTCGCTGTAGCCGACGTAATACGTGCACAGCTGGGTCGCCGTGAGCTGCACGCGCCGCCACTTGCCGGCGGCTTCGCCCTGCTCCTGGAAGCCGCGCGCGGTCATCAACGCCATAGCGGTCGCTTCGTCCAGGTCGTCGTGGTGGAAGCGGATGTCCATGATCGTATTGATGGTCGACCGCAGCCTCATCTTCAGCTGCTGCATGCGCAGTGCGGACGCCGCCTTCGCAGATACGTCGCCTCGGTAGCCGTGGTCCGCCATCAGCTCTTCGCTGTAGACCGCCCATCCCTCGACGAACGGCCCGCTCCACCACACTGCCCGCACGGGAGTGCTGGCGCGGTAGCGGTTGGAGTGCGCCAGCTGGAGCGCATGTCCCGGCATGGCTTCGTGTACAGCCAGGTTGTGCACCATGTGGAGGTTGTACTCGCGGTACAGGGACGCCTGCTGTTCAGCCGTCCAGTCCGACGGGGTAGGGGAGACGGCGAACTCGGTGGCGACCTGCGCGGTCTCGAGCGGTCCCGGTGGGCGGCAGTACGCGACGGACACCCCACGGTCGATCTCCGGCATCTCGACGACCGCGATCGGGTCGTCATAGACGGTGACCAGCTCACGGTCGCGCACGAACCGGGTGGTGTCGGCGAGCGCATCGCGGCACAGATCGAGGATCGTCTCATCGGTCGGCGCCTCAGTTGCCAGCTCGTCGAGCACGGCTCGCACCGTCGTCGTGTCAGCTTGCCGTACGCCGGCGTACCGTCCGGCCTCGTCGACGATCAGCTGCGTGGACTCGGCCAGCTCGGCCTCTGCGCGGGCGAGCAGCGCGGCCGGGTCGAAGTCCGTGTCGAGCGTGAGCGCAAGCTTGCCGGCGAACAGCCGCCCGCCGATGCGTGGGTCGCGTCCGGTGTCATCGGAGCGGGCTGCCAGCCAAGCGCGATGTTCTGCCACGGCGTTGCGTGCGGCCTGCACCTCCGGCTGCAGCCGGTCGCGCAGCTGCGGTGCGTCGGCAAGTGCTGCCGGCACCGTGTCGTCGAGCACCGACAGCGTGCCGTCCAGCTGACGCAGCGCCGTGTCGAGGTGGATGCCGGACATCTCATCGAGCCGCTCACGTGCCGCGGCAAGGTAGTCGGCGACGACGGACAGGCGGGCGCCCAGCGAGATCAGCCGTTCCGGCAACGGCGCAAAGTTCCGCGTCAGCAACGCGTGCAGCCCGCCGCCCGGGTTGTACAGCATGGGGTTCCACTCGCCCTCTCGCAGCTCTTCGAGCTCGAACAGTTCGGCACGCAGCACGGTGCCCAGCACCTCGGCGTCGATGGCCTCGGCCTGGTCCGAGGTGGCGGAGTCGGCAAGGGCGGCCACGTGCTCGCGTAGCTGCTTCGCGCGGCGCGCCGCACCGGACGATGACGGATCGGGCAGCTCACCGTCGTGGCGATGATCACCCAGGTACGTAGCGGAGACCGGGTCTGCGGCGAGGTAGCTGTCGAGGGCGGCGGTCGCGACGTCACGGAACTGGGTCATGGCGACGACGTTATCCGTTCAGGTAGGCGAGGACTGCACGCACGCGCCGGTTGTCATCCTCCGACGGAGGCAGCCCGAGCTTGGTGAAGATGCTGTTCGTGTGTTTGCTGACCGCCTTCTCGGTGATGTACAGCCGAGCTGCGATTGCGGCGTTCGAACGTCCCTCGGCCATCAGGCCGAGCACCTCGTGCTCACGCGATGTCAGCGCCTTCAGCGGCTCGTCGCCGGCGCGCTTGGTGAGCAGCTGGGAGATGACCTCCGGGTCCATTGCCGTGCCGCCACCGGCCACTTGCTCGACGGCGTCCACGAACTGGCGCACGTTGAATACCCGGTCCTTGAGCAGATAGCCGACACCTCCGGTGCGGTCGGCGAGCAGCTCGCGGGCATATAGCTGCTCGACGTACTGGGAGAGCACCAAGACCGGCAGACCCGGGATCTGAGCGCGTGCCTCGATCGCGGCACGCAGCCCCTCGTCGGTGAACGTCGGCGGTAGCCGTACATCCACGACGGCGACATCGGGCCGATGAGTCACTAGTGCGCGCAGCAGCGATGGGCCGTTGTCGACTGCCTCTACAACGTCGAAGTCGTGCGCCTCGAGCAGCCGGATCAGCCCGTCCCGGAGGAGGGCGAGGTCTTCGGCGAGGACGACGCGCACGGAAGCTCCATGGTGACGACAGTTGGCCCGCCGGGCGGGCTGGTGACGTCCAGCCTGCCATCGAAGGCACTCAGCCGCCGCTCGATTCCGCGCAGTCCGCTGCCTGCGCCGGCATCGGCACCGCCCCGGCCGTCGTCCTCGAAGGTCATGCAGATCATCGGCGGCGGCGTGAGCGCGGGCAACGGCACCAGGCCGGGGTTGGGCCGAAGTGCTGCGGCTCGCCGAGGATCGTGAAGTTGACGGGATTGTCGGCTGGCACGTTGATCGGCTCACCAGGAAGCTGACCAAGCTCGAGCACCTGATCGAACTCAGCCAGCGCACCGACGTACGCGTGGCTGCCGTCTCCGGCGACCGACCTCGATCTGACGTCCGACGCGGGCCGTCTCGTCGGTCGCATCCTCGCGTGCGTGGCGCGCGGCGAGGTCGGCGGAAGCGATGCGGCGTGAGTCCCCCGGAAGCCGAAAGCCGGCGGCCCCGCAGGGGACACCAGCCGACAGCAGACCCGCCAAAGTCTTGACATCAAGATACGGCACCGGCCCGGCGACTCACGACATCCGCTCTGCGAGTCGCATATCAAACGCCGTTGCGGGACGCGAACAAGGCCGCGGCCGGGTACGCCAGCCGGGCGCGGGACGCTGAGCGGCACAGTCGTCGTCGTACCGGTACCGCACAGGCGGCCGCCGTCGATTACGCAGTGGCGGATCGACGGTGAGATACGCGGCGGCCACGCCGAGGCGCTCGCGTACGCCGAATGGTGCGACGCCTACGCCGCTGAGCAGGCCGAACTCCGCGCGCAGGCGGGATGGATCTCCCCGCAGGCTGAGCCGCGGCTGTTCACGTGGGCTCGCCGCTGGTTCGGTCGATGAGTTTGGGGTGAGTGGCGGCGTCAACCCGGGTTCTCCGGTCACTCCCCGGTAAGGCCGCCCATGATGCGCTCCGGCTAGGCGTACCTGCGCTGCCACCCACCCCGGACGCTGACTTAGGCGTGCGCCTCACGTCCGGGCTACGCGTCTCCCGCGACGAGAGCCGCTCAGATGGGCCGTGAACCCCTGCACTACGGGTCTCGTAGTACGTAACAGGAGCGGTCTGGCTGGCATGCGGGCGCGCTCACGGCCGCATTCCAGCCTCATTCGTGTCCAGACCCCCGCAGGGCCGACCGAAGGAGGATCACGGTGAGACGGACAACGAGAGCGGCGCTCACGCTCGCGGCCGCGGTGACAACGATTGCGGCGCTCGTGGGGGTGGCCGCGGGTCGGGCGTCGGCGAACTATCCGCCGCCGACGCTTCGTCTGCTGTGCTCGGCAGCGGCGAATAACGCCACCCTGGAAACCACCCCACTCCCGCAGGTGTGCGTGCTGCCCTCGGGGCAAACCACCGCGCCCAACAACTACGCGGCGACCATCGCGGCCCGCAAGACCGGCGCTGCGGCCACTATTACCTTTACGGTGACTGCGGGCAGTCTCCCGCCCGGCCTGTCCATGCCGACCTCGGCCCCGTCAACGTCGGGCGGTGTCGTCATCACCGGGAATCCCACCCGGACCGGGACGTTCAACTTCACGATCAAGGCGAGCGCCGGGGGCCTGACGTTCACGCTGGGCTACCAGATCACCATCACCGTGCAGGGCCCGCCGGACCAGCTGGTGTGCGACCCCGCGGTCAACGGCGGCTTCCTGGAAAACGGCGTCTGCCAGCTGCCCGACGCCATCCTCGGACAGCCCTATACCGGGCACCTAGCCACCTCCCATCGGGCCGGTGGAACGCTTAGCGTGGTCTCCGGAAATCTGGAACCGGGGCTTTCGCTGCCCGCCACGTTCACCGGCTCCGGTGACGTCGTCAGCGGTACCCCGACTGCGGCGGGGGTCGCGGCCGGTAACGGCTTCACGGTGCGGGGCACCGGCGACCAGGGCCAGCCCCTGTATCAGGCCTACTTCATCCAGGTGCAACCCGACAACCAGCCGCTGACCATCAGCAACGGGCCAAACCTCAGTGCGGGGTTTGCCGGTCAGGCGGGGTATTTTGCAAACTTCTTCCTCAGCGGCGGCGCCGCACCCTACACCTGGTCGCTGGTCTCCGGGCACTTCCCGCCCGGTCTCAGCCTGACGACTTGCTGCAACGACCCGCGCAACGCCAACGACGAGCTAGTCGGGACCCCGGCCACAACAGGCACCTACACCTTCACGATGCGGGTCAGCGACTACAACGGCGACCAAGCGACCCAGCAATTCACCGTCGTCATCGATCAGCCGTTGCAGGTCCTCACCACCACGCTGCCGTCGGGAACCGTAGGCGTGCCGTACAGCTACGACCTCGACAACAGCGCCCAAGGCGGCTTGCCGCCATACAACTGGTTCGTCGTTAACAACATCAATGAGCTGCCGCCCGGCCTCACCCTCGACACGACGCCCCCCGACTTCAACAACCTCTTGGCCGGAACACCCACGCAAGCTGGCACCTTCAGCTTCCCCATGCAGGTACAGGACTCATCGAACAACTGGGCAAACGCGACGCTGACCGTCACCATCAATCGATAGACCGAACAACATCCACGTCCACGAGCCGTGCCGACCGGCCACGCCTCCAGTTAGCCACCAGGCCGAACGCCCGGCCGTGCGCGAGCGGATGGATGTCGCGTCCGCTGCTCGAAGCGACTTGAGTAGTGGGGCGTCCCCGTCCCCATGGCTGGTGGAGCCGGGGACGCCGTCTAGTGGCCGTGCGACGCTGCCCTGCCGGTCTTCGCTGTCGGATCGGTGCAGGTCGGCACCAACGTCACCGCGCCGCATGTCTTGCAGACGTACTCGGTGTGGCCGGGCCTGTCGTCGTCGTGGGCGCCGTCACACCAGCAGAGAACCAGCTTTCGCGGTAGGTGCCACTGGCCGGCGCCCACGGAGGCCCGTTGGCGCACCGCTCAGGAGGGCGTGTCACCCAGCCGCCGCCCGGGAGCTGGATCATCTCACCCACGCAGTGACGCTAGAACATTTGTTCGACTAACGGTAGGGGAGAACGCGGCTTAGGTCGTCCGCGTGCGCGACCCCTTGCCCGGCTACCGCCCGGTCACGCGCTCGAATCTCTGGGCGCCGACTCGGTCAACCACGGCCTTCACCACGCCGAATACGATGCCGTGCAGCGCAGCCGCGGGCAGGATGTCGGACCAGCTTCTGGCGTAGTCCGTTGCGGCCGGGGCATCATCCTCGCCGGCCAGCGCTCGCCAGATGCGGGCGAAGAGTGTGCTGGCGAGCAGTCCGCCCACCACGCCCGCGAGCATCGCGATCGGCTTGTACATGAGCTTGATGGTGGCTCGGTCTAGTAGAACTGCCATCCGGCTCCGTTCAGGAGCTACGTCACCCATGACGGCGATTATTTGGCCCGTAGCCCGGGCCGTCTAGCACCCACGCGTACGACCGCACCCGTGTCTTATCTGAAGCGATCTTTGAACTCTTGGTTGTCCCTGTGGGCCTGCCGGGCTCGTTGGATTCCTTCCGGGACGTACAGCAGCACTGCGCAAAATAGCAACGCCGCGCCGACGGAGCCGACGACGAGAAAAACAGCGGAGGCGGGGACGGGGTCTTCATCATTGCCAACCTCGTCGAGCACGGCCAGCCAGGCAAACTGAGCGAAGACTCCAACTGTTACGAACAGTGCGGTAAGCCGACGCCTCAAGGTAAGCCGGCTACGTCGTCGTCGGCTCGATGCATCCGATCCCGCAGGCTTTGACTTTGCCACGGCTCACCCCCATACGCCGCGTGGCAAGTTCATCTGAAGCGATCCTTGAACTCTTGGCGATCCCGATAGGCCTGCCTGGCCCATTGGATTCCATCCGGGAGGCACAGCAGCATTGCGCATCCGAGCAACGCCAAGCCGACGAAGCTGATGATGTGAACAAGAGTGGAATGGCCACAAGACGAGCAGTCGGCACCTTCATCCGTCATTACTTCTTGCCACCTGAAAACCTACGCGATCGTTCTCGTGAACGCGTGGCCTTTGCCACGGCTCACCCCCATACGCCGCGCGGCGGCGAACGGGTCGACGCCTGCTGGCAAAGGCTAAACCCAACGTGGCGTAACAGCGCGAAAGTAACTGCGCTACGGCCGACGCTCTGACCTGCTAGTCCACTGCAGACTGCCAAAGGGCAGGTCTCACGGGGCGTAACTGTCGTCGTCGGGAATGACATCTGCGGCCTGTGAGGGTCGATCCTCTGAAGCGTCGGCTGACGGGGCTCCCGACGCGGCGTGTGGCTTCGACGCCGCGATGCCGGGCTCATCTGGCTTGATGCCGCTCGGTTCTCGATGGTGCCGCCGCGACGGCGATCAGCCCGATAAGGGCCGGGCCGGCCCGCCGCCGGTCGGTTACCGGCGCCACGCCCACAAAGTGCACCTGCCCGCTCAGTTGTCGACTCACGGTCGCGAAGCCCGGCAATTCGAAATCGCAGGCGCTGCACCAGGAGGCGAAGAAGTTCACCACCGTAGGACGTCCTCGGAACTGCGCCAGAGCCACGGTGCCGGCGCCGTCCAAGGCGGGCAACGACCAGTTCGTCGGATCGGTCGACACACCAGGAGCGTGCGCTCGCCGAGCGCTGTGCGACTGCTCCCGCGCTGCGAAGACTCCGACCAGCGCGACCGCGACCGCCACCACCGCGATCAGGCCAACTGTGTTCCGCTTCGGCATCGCCACATGAAATCCGGACGCCGCCCGGGCGCGGTTGATTGCAATCACTGCGAGACTGACGGAGCGGCGCAAGATCTCCGCCGACGTGCAATCACCCCGCCCGGCGCGGCGTCTCTATCGGGTATGGCGCCGAGGAGGCCCGGTTAGTGGCTGTTGCCTGCATGCTGATCGAGCTCGAGGTGCCTCCATGACCTCGAGCGATGAAGAGCTCGCACATTCGCCCCGGCGTGTCCGGCGCGGCACGGTGATCGCTGCGGGCGCAGTCGCGGTGGCGATGCTTGCCGGGTTGCTCGTCCTCGCACACCGGGCACGGCATCACGTAGCGGGGACGGCGCCGCCCCTGCCCGCCGGTGCGATCATCGCGTCAGGGTCGTGCGGGCTCGACCTGACCCGTGTCCCGGGCGAGGGATCTGGACCGCTCGATGGCGGACTGCTGGTCACCGACGCGCATATCAGTTCGGTAGATCGGCCCCGGTTCGCATCGGTCGCGGCCGCGCGCAGTTGGCTGCCCGCGGACGCGCCGGTGATTGTGCTGCGGATCGGCCAGATCGCCCGCGCCTATCCGCTGGCCATCCTGCAGTGGCACGAGGTGGTCAACGACACGGTGGCGGGCCGGCCACTCGCGATCACCTACTGCCCGCTGTGCAACACCGCGGCGGCGTACAGCCGACTGGTGGCAGGCAAACCTGTGATGCTGCAGTCTTCTGGCGCGTTGCTGTCGGGCGCCGCCGTCTTGACCGCGGCCGGCACCCAGCAGCTGTGGTCACAAGCCACTGGCGAGGCCCTGCAGGGCGTTCCCGCTCCGCTCACCTGGGTTCCCAGCGACACCGTGTCCCTTGCCGGTGCGGCCGCGGCTGACCCGGGCCTTTCGGTACTGGAGCGCCCGTACCCTGGCTTCGACTACAACCAGAGCCCCTACGGCGACGTCGCGACCCCGGGCTCGCAGCCGCGGCTGTTCGTCGGCTGGGTCGACGAACATCTCGACCCGAAGGCTCGGCTCGTCGGCGTCGTGGTCCGCGGCGCCGCCCGCGCCTGGCAGTACCGGGCGCTGGCCAGCCACCGCGTGCGCAACGACTCGGTTGCCGGCCAGCCCGTGGTGGTCGTCTATCGACCTGACGTCACCGGCATCGGCAACAGCTCGGACCTTCGCCACGCGCCGCGGGTTGGCGCCGCCGCGGTCTATGCCGTGAGTGTCGCCGGACGGACATTGCACTCCCAGCTTGCGGGCCCGCAGGCGATGCGGGACTAGGAGACCGGCAGCACGTGGGATCTTTCCGGTCACGCCGTCGCGGGTCCGCTGGCCGGTACCCGTCTGCAGTCGCTCCGGTTTCTGAACACCTACTGGTTCGCGTGGGTGGCGTTGCACGCTAAGACCAGCGTTTGGCCGCGGGTCAGCGCAACCGACTGCGCGGCTCCACACTAACCGGCACCGGCCAATAGGCACCGTCCGACAGTTCGGCACCGCACCTTGCTTGCGGTCACGGCGTGGTCGTCCGGCGCTATGTCGCCGCGCCGCCGTTCCCCGGCCTACGTACCGGCGTTGCTGACTCGCTCGGAAGCTCCATGGTGACGACAGTTGGCCCGCCGGGCGGGCTGGTGATGTCCAGCCTGCCATCGAAGGCACTCAGCCGCCGCTCGATTCCGCGCAGTCCGCTGCCCGCGCCGGCATCGGCACCGCCCCGGCCGTCGTCCTCGACCGTCATGCGCAGCAACTCTCCGTC
>Ga0126381_100011443_pt1 | contig 10025 bp, 8 predicted proteins | sample PanSoiMetPlot_28_FD_96465 | JGI IMG/M metagenome (GOLD analysis project Ga0126381, IMG submission 96465) | Tropical forest soil microbial communities from Panama - MetaG Plot_28 | ecosystem: Environmental > Terrestrial > Soil > Tropical forest > Bulk soil | place: Panama | collected 2016-02-17 | reverse complement strand
TTCGCTCGTGGTGTTGCCATTTGAAAACCTTTCAGGCGATCCCGCGCAAGACTACCTAGCCGACGGGATGAGCGATGAATTGATAACCGACTTGGCTGGCTTCCAGGGATTGCGGGTCATCTCCCGTACTTCGGCTCTGGCCTACCGCGGCACTCGCAAGCCGCTCGCAACGATTGCCAGGGAACTCGGCGTCGATGGAGTACTCGAAGGGTCCCTAAGCCTATCGGGAAACCGAGTGAGGGTGCGTGCGCAGCTGATTGAGGCGAAAACCGAGCAGCATCGCTGGGCGCAGACGTATGAAAGCGAGATAACCGACATTGTGGAGTTGCAGAGCAGCATCGCAAAACAAGTTGCCGAACAGGTGTCCCTGCACGTGTCGCCGTCGGAGGCGGGAGGTGCGCTTAAGCTTCGGCCGCGAAATGCCGAGGCATATGAGGACTATTTGAAGGGGTGGTACTTTTTCGATAAGCGCACTCCTGCGGCTGCGGCACTGAGCGTCAGCTATTTCCGCAAATCCATCGGGCTGGATCCAAAATTCCCGCTCGCCTACGCCGGCCTGGCTGAGGCTTTGCAGACACTCACGGCAATGGATGTTGCTCCTATGAGCCAAACGCAAGCCGAAGCGTCAGAGGCCCTTCGGCACGCACTCGAATTGGACCCAGGGCTCGGGGAGGCGCACGCGGCACTTGGCCTGTTCGAGGCGCAATGGAACTGGAATTGGGCTGAAGCGGACCGGCAAATGAAGATGGGTTTGCAGTTCAGTCCAGGGAGCGCAATTGTACACAATCGTTACGCCGTGTATTTGCAGGCTGTCGGTCGGGTCGACGAGGGAGTGGCAGAGGCAAAGCGCGCGAGAGAGCTTGACCCGCTTTCCTTCTTTATGAATCGAGAGTTAGGCAGGGCGTTGTATCTAGCGCGTAAGTATGACGACGCGATCGAGCAATTGGATCGTGCCGCCGAGTTAGATCCGCATGCTAGCGTAGTCAATAATTGGCTGAGCTGGATTGCGGAGAAAAGGGGCGATCAAGCTCGCGCTATGCAACTCGCGCTTCTCAATGCGCCTTTCGACGGCTGGGATGCGAAGGATATTTCTTTGCTTCGAAAAGCATATGAGCACCGAGATTGGAAACGCTTTTGTGAAACAGATCTTCGGCGATTAACCGCGAGCAAGAATCAGCCTTCGGCGTCGTACTTTATCGCCGTCGATGAACTTCGGCTCGGCGATAAGGAAGCTGCTTTCAACTGGTTGGGGAACTCGCTAGAGGGCAAGACCGTCTGGGTGATGTGGATAAGGGTCGATCCGCTGCTTGACGATCTGCACTCTGATCCGCGCTTCAATCAGCTGCTTCGAAAAATGAGGCAGCCTGCCTGAGCTCGATTCCCCAGTTGGATCTGGTTGTGCTCGCAATTTCTCCCGTCGCGCACTAGGTCTGACAGAATTTCCTGACTTAGGTCAAGAACATGCGAATTGGACGCGGCGTTTTCAGCTCGCGTGAACCTGAGCGGCAATTTCTTCCGCAAACGTGCTTGGCGTTTTACGATAGACCGGAACATGAGAGTTTGACTCCGGCGGGAGTGCCGATTTCAGAATGGCCGACTTTTCGGGACTTGGCTGGAATGACTGCTTCATGTAGCCGGTCGAGGCTTCAGGGGTGGCTTATTGGGATGTAAAGGATTCAAAAAAAGAAACACCGAAGAGAAAGAAGCCTGAATCCGCCTTTCTTGAAAGCCGGTCGAAAAAGTAAGCTCAATTAGACGTGAACATCGAAGAGCATCTGCGGCTGACCGAGAGCGCGCTGAAGAATTGGCTGATCGCGCAGTGTCAGGATTCGCTGACGGTAGGCGCAATGTGGTACCTCGGGTTGCGCATCTTGGGCGTGCCGCTGGCGCCGCTCTGGGCCGGACTTGCGGCGGTGTTGCAGTTCGTGCCGCATTTGGGGCCGGCACTGGGCATGGTGGCGCCGACGATTACGGCCGCGATTCATTGGGGCGACTGGCGGCATCCGCTGTATGTGTTGATGCTGTATGCCGGGATCGTGATGGCGGACACGCTGGCGCTGCAGCCGTACATCATGAAGCGGACGGCCAAAGTGCCGATTTGGGCTTCGATTTTGGCGCCGCTGGTGCTGGCATTTGTGATTCCATTTTGGGGCGTGTTTCTGGCCCCGCCACTGCTGGCCGTGGTTTACGCGTACAAACGTCGCGTGGAGCAAGGGAGCAGAAAAGGTAGCTAGGAGAAAGCTGATGAAGCGGCACGCGAAAAATCTGTGGCTTCCTCTTTGAACGATCTCAACGGACGTCCAGTCGCGCCCGTGGCGCCTGCAACGAATACTGTATCTCCTCCCTTGCTGCTCGATCTAACGAAGACATTGCCGCACCTACGGTAATCAGCGTCAGGCACTCTTGGCGAAACTGCCTGGAGTGTTCCCGGTGGCCCGCCACTGAGGCAGGCGCTCCTTTCGCGCTTCGGCCAGTGCGTGCCGCACACCGGCGCTATCCAATTCCGTGTCATAAACCGGTGTGCCCGGCTGCTGTCGCCAGGAATCGTCCAACCCGCCGTCGTCGACTCCGTCGAATCCGAGTTCGTTAACCAACTGCAGCACCACTTGCTTCGCGCTAGCGTCATCGCCCGCAACGGGAAGAGCGAGGCGTCCGGGACCTGGCGGACGGCCTAATTCGAGCAGGTGTTTGTAATTCATAGTGTTCAAAGCTTTGACAACCGAACGGCCAAGCTGAGTCGCAACCCAACGAGTTTCGGTCACGCCGGCTTCGATTTCATCAATGCGGCCATCCCGTTCAGGGTAGTAATTTCCAGTGTCAATAACCACAACGTCCGACGGCACACCTTCAAAAAGATTTTTCGGAAGGTCTCGAATTCTCCCCTCTGGAATTGTCACTACGACCACTTGGCCCGCCCTCGCTGCCGCAGCAACCGTTACGGCCATCGCGCCGGTCTCTTTCTCAAGTCCCGCGAGGGATGAGGGCCCTCGGGAGTTCACGACAAACACCTCATGTCCCAACTCTGCAAGCCGCCGTGAGAGCGTGCCACCGATCTGACCTGCGCCGATGATGCCAATTTTCATGGTTGCTCCTTTCCTTAAACGAAGAGTTACCGGGCGGCCGTTTAGCCGATACTGGAAATCCGTGCCAAGCAATACAACCTGTTTGGCGTCCATGTCGCTCGGCTCATCCACGGTGATCTCGATCCAACAAGCGGTATAGCCTTCAACCTCGCTGCCCAGTCCTTCGTCCCGATCGGTCAACAAACGGCCGACTGTTGGCGAATCGTCGTTGCAGGGGCGTCTTGGTAGACCAGTTCAATTCGATCACCAGATTGCAGATTTAGCATTTCCACCTCCCTATCCACCCAGGCCATCCCGTGGCAAACGGCTCCGCTGTAGCAGCCACCGCTTTCCACGCGTTGCGGCTAACTTCAACGCATTCTGAGTTCTATCTGACTCGTGTTCCGCTGAGGGCGATTTCGCCGGTCACTGTGCTGGCACTAGGATCGGAGCGCCTTTGTCCTTAACCAGGAACACTACGAATTTCGCCGGTTTGGTTTGGCTGGCGTTTCGCCCGACGACATGAACGTCGTCGGGGCCTTCATAGAAGGTCTGCCCCGGTGTCAGCGTCACTTGCTTTCCGCCGCTCACCTGCATCACAACGGAGCCCTCCAGTACGTAGACAAACGCATGTGCATTGTGGCGATGTATAGGATCCGAACTACCGGGCGGATAGTCCACGGTGATCATCAAACCTTCCTTGCCGGGAAGGTTTCCTAGGTCTTTCGACAGGAGCTGCGTTACCTTAGCTTCCTGCGTTGCCTTGGGTTCCTGTGCTACCAGCGTGACGGAGATGAGACCTACCAACGCCAAAATTAGTCTTGTGAACGGCATAAATTAACCTTTCATCTGCGCGACGCCATGCAATGTATCGTGTTGGTTCCTCGGCTCTTCGCAGTTACATGCCGTACGAATTCCTGCTCGGCACGCAGCCAATCCTCGATGTTTTGGCCATCTTGCCGGCCAGGTGACTCGTACAGACTGAACGCGAGTTGGGCAATCTCGTCATGGTCAGTACTCTGGTCATGACTCTCTCACTTCACGACGCCGACCCGGATGGCACCTCTCTGATGTGAAGTTCGTTCTCTGCTATGGCTCAGGCTCCTTTCGCGGCGGTTGCGACCGCCGCGGACTGCTTGAGCCAAGTGTCGAAACGCGTTTCGCCGAGGCGGGCGTCTTTGCCGGGGAGTAGAGTTCGCTCACCGACCGCCGCACCGCTATATCGTGCGTGTGGGTCAGCGATGACTTCGCGAGGATCTTTGAGGGTGGCCAAGCGCCGCCGGACGAGCTCATCCACGCGAAACTGTTCCGGCCCCGCTATTTCGACGATGCCATTTACCGGCGGGCCGACGGCGACCCTGACTACCCCACTCGCGACATCGTCGGCGGCCATCGGCTGGAAAAGCACAGGTGGCAAATGTACCTTGTGGCCGTCGAAGGAAATGTCGGCAAGCCCCTTGAGGAACTCGAAGAACTGCGTCGCGTGCACGATGGAGTAGGGGATTGAAGATTCTTTGATCAGTTTCTCCTGAGCGATCTTAGCGCGGAAGTAACCGCTTTCGGATAGCCGGTCGGTTCCCACAACCGATAGCGCAACGTGATGTCCTACCCCTGCGGCCGCTTCATGGTTGAGGAGGTTACGAGTTGATGTTTCGAAGAACTTCAGCACCGCTGCGTCCTCCCAGGAGGGGGAGTTTGATGCGTCAACGACCACTGAGGCACCTTTGAGCGCATCGGCGAGTCCCTCGCCCGTAACGCTGTTGACGCCCGAATCGGGTGATCCCGCCACGGCTTGATGGCCATGAGCGCCGAGCTTTTGTACGACTTTTGAGCCGATGAGCCCACTTCCGCCAATCACTAAGATCTTCATATTGTTCCTTCCTTTCCGATTCGAACCGAGGCTTTCGAGGTCGCGGTCATTTTGAATGCGAGTCAGGTGTGTGCGTATTCAGGTTGCGAACTTTCTAAGCCGCTGCTGCCGCCGCGCCCTTGAAGAAAGCGAGCAACTCAACATTGACTTGATCCTTGAGAGTCGAACACATGCCGTGAGGTGCGCCTGGAAAAACCTTCAGTGTGGCCCCGGTAATAATCTTTGCTGAGATCAGGCTCGTTATGCCGATCGGTACGATCTGATCGTCATCGCCGTGCAGGACCAGAGTTCGTACATCGAACCGTTTGAGGTCTTCGGTGAAATCAGTCTCCGAAAAAGCCTTAACGCACTCGTAGATGGCTTTATGCCCGCCGAGCATGGCCTGCAGCCAGAAGGAGTCGCGCAGACCTTGAGAAACCTTCGCGCCAGGCCGATTGGCGCCATAGAACGGGGCACTAAACTCTTTCCACAGTTGAGCCCGGTCGACAAGAATCTGGGCGCGAAGCTGGTCAAATTCTTCGATGGGCAGACCACCGGGTTTGACTAATAGCGGGGGAACCGCGCTTATGAGCACGGCCTTCGCGACACGCTTGGTCCCGTGCCGGCCGATGTACCGTGTGACTTCGCCACCACCTGTCGAATGGCCGACGTGGATTACGTCCTTTAGGTTGAGCGCTTCGACGAGAGCTAACAGGTCGTCCGCGTAGGTGTTCATGTCGTTGCCGTTCGAGGGTTGACTCGACCGGCCATGCCCCCGCCGGTCGTGGGCGATGCAGCGATATCCGCGGTCCGCCAGAAAAATCATCTGGTCTTCCCAGGCATCAGCGCTAAGCGGCCAGCCATGGCTGAAAATCACCGGTTGTCCCTTTCCCCAGTCCTTGTAATAAATTTGCGTTCCATCTTTGGTAGTAATCGTAGCCATGGAATCATCTCCTGCTTTTTCGTGTTCGAATGTGGCAGCGAACGTGTTTGTAGAGACCGACATGGGAAGTGCCGCGACGAAAGTGGGGTTGATGTTTGTCTGGCCATTCTATTTCCCGCCGGCTGCCAATCCGTCGTGAACGCTGCTAAAAGTAGCGGAGGTTATGGAGTCCTGCAGTTCCAAAGAACCGGCTCTGTGCAAATCTTCCGATTCAATTCAATGCCACCGCCTGTAGGTGTAGAATGTAGGAGCGCACCCACGCGTTTTTTCCTGGAAGTTTTTATGGGTGGTACGACTCGCTTCGGTGTAACCCTCGCGGACGGCTCCCGCGGAAGACCTTGCACTTTTGGCCGGCTCGTCGTTCCCGCAGTGAATGTGATTCGTGAGGGGCGGGTTGAACCATTCCTGAATAGCCGTCCTACCAAGTCAAGCGCCCCGGCACACTGGGACGGCATTACATTAGAGAACTATTCGGTTCCAGCGGTCTTCATCCCCCGCCACGAGCATCCCGAAGCCTTTTTACACCTTGTCCTGAGGGGAGCTGTCAAATACGAGGTAAACACGCGAGGTCAAAATCTCCGGTTTACTTCGCATCCGGGCACGATCTTTCTCTTGCCTCGGGGTACTGTCGATGAAGTGATTTGGACAGGTCCAACTCAGCGCGTGGCTGTGGCCATGCACACAAGCCTCCTAACCCATGCCCTGGAACAGACCGCACACCAGACGGAGGTTGAATTGACGGAACATTGGGACCTGATGGATCGGCACATTTCTGCGTTGCTCCTGGAAATGATGGCTGATCTTGACGACAACTCGCCGGCAGGAACCATCTACGGCGAATCCTTGGCCAATGCGTTGGCGGTGTACCTGTTAAAGCGTTACGCCGTGCGGCCGATCGTACCTGTCACCTACAAACGAGGGTTGACCGGAAATCGATTGAAGCGCGTGCTTGATTACATCGAAGCCAACCTGGACGAAAATATAAGCCTGGCCCAACTTGCCGCGATTGCTGGCATGAGTCCGCACTACTTTTCCGAGCTATTCAAACTGAGCACGGGTCGCGCTCCTCACAACTATGTCCTGATGCAGAGGATCGAACGCGCCAAGCAACAGCTTCGAGACCCCAAGCGCAGTATTATCGACGCGGGATTGGACGCAGGATTTCAAAACCCGAGTCATTTCGCCCGTATGTTTCGAAAACTCGAGGGCACCACGCCTTCGACATACCGAGCAGAACACCTGCCCAGGGCAATTCGTTAGAGGTTTGTCGCTACTGCTCCGGCTACCTTGTTTCGCTCGAATAACTTACCCGATTTGACCCGAGCGAATCTCGGTAGAATTAAGGGTCACGACGACACGCGACTCTTCGCTTACAACCAGCGGCTCGCTTACCGCAGATTCGCGCGCGAGAAAAACCATAACTCTACGCGACCGGAGGAGAGTGCAGGATGAAGTCCTCGGTCAAAAACTGTACTCCCGACCAGTGGTGCGCCGTGGCGAAGCAGTCTAATAGTTAGGCTAGCGCCGAACCAGCCCCGGAAAACTCCAGATTGCCAATTTCCTACCAAGGGGGAAACTTCGTTCTTTGGCTGGCATTTTAAAGATAGTTCAGATTCGTAGTGTAGTCGCTCATGGCCAATCAAAGGCTCTTCTATGTCATTGAATTCTCGGCCCCTTACAACCTGCAGGCCCGGTTTTGGAAAAAAGACAATTGCGTTCAAGCGCGAGACGCGCCTAAAAGGAGGCACAAGGAATGAGGTATACAAAGTGTTGGCTCGTGGCCGTCGCGAGCCTGCTTGCTTTGGCACCTTTCTCTGCGTCTGCCGTGAAAAATCCGAGCAACGTAAAGGCTGAGAAGGACCGTCTTCAGAATTCGGGAAGGGTGATGCAGGAAATTCTTAATGTTCCCGAAGGCATTCCTCGAGACGTGATCAACAAAGCTCGTTGCGTTGTGGTGATGCCGTCGGTGTTGAAAGCTGCGTTTCTTTTTGGGGCCAGCTACGGTCGCGGCACCATGGTTTGCCGCACAGGCAAAAATTTCACCGGTCCATGGGGCGCGCCTGCTATGTACGCGCTCGAAGGTGGGAGCTTTGGCTTGCAGGCTGGCGGCCAGGCCACCGACTACGTCTTTGTGGTGATAAACGATCGCGGCGCAGGCAGCCTGCTGCACAGCAAGGTAAAGCTGGGAGCGGACGCCTCGTTAGCCGCCGGACCAAAGGGACGTTCTGCGGCAGCCGGTACAGACGCCTTTATGCGCGCTGAGATTCTGAGCTACTCTCGTGCGCGTGGCGTCTTCGCCGGCATATCTCTGGATGGCTCGACGCTGCGGCCCGATGAACGCGCGAATCATAAGCTTTACGGCAAGTCTGCAAGCGCAGCAAAGATCGTCACCGAATCGCACGCTAAGGCTCCGTCCTCGGCGCAGGTTCTGATCGCGGCACTGCAAAAGTCATCTCCACAACTCAAGCGTTAGTTCATGCATGCGCCACTACTCTGACGAACGGTTGACTGTCATATTGCCGTTTACTACAGATGGTGCCTATTGAAAGTTGCCAGGATGTCTCCAGCGTGTGGAGCGCAGCCGGGCGACTGGCCGTGGAAGGAGTTTTTCTGAGAATCGAGTTCTTGGAGGCCCAAACGCGAGGTGTAGAAGCCGCGGATGGTTTCCTCCTTGAGGAAGTCGAACAGGCGCGTACCAGCATGAGTCGCAGACCTGTCCGGTCGAGCGTCGCTGATTGCCTGGACGAGCTCGGCTTGGGCGCTGGCGTCACCATCGAGGAAACCTTTTGCGAAGCGGCGATGCGATTCTTCGCCGAGCCAAGCGACCCCGTCGCGGCACACCCGCTCGGGCTCGAACGACTCGAGATGACCTACGGGCTCTTCGCTACCGAAAAAAGCGACTGCAAGCGCTCGCTGGTCCGGCGGCAGGTTGCGCGCCAGTTTCCGCGTGCCTGGCGCGCTGGCTACGATCAAGTCGATCCATTCCGCGACTTCATCGTAAATGCTGGCCGGGGTGCCGAGAGCCGGCTTTTCTGATGCGTTCTTCAAGTCTTCTCCGAGGATAATTTCGACGAGCCGGCGCACCACCCCAAGTTCCTCCTGCGTGAACGCTTGCGGAACGAACCCTCCCACGGGCGGCCGGACGTACTCGGTTTCGGCGCCTGGGGGGATTGTCAAAAAAGGACCATTGCTATCGAGCGCGTGACGCAGATGATCCAAGGAGGGCCGATAGAGCCCAGGCGGCAGTGGCGCACTAGCTGCCGGCGTATTTCGTTGGACTTGTCCCGCAACACCGCGAAAACCGGAAAGGGCCACAGTGCCGCCCAAGCACAGCAGCCACTCGCGGCGGGAAAGGGCGACCCCGGGCTTCTGCTCGTCAATCTCGTTTTCAGACTCGTCCATGAACATCGTCTACTCGCTCACCTCAGGTTCCGCTCCTCACAGATTCCCCTTGCGGTACTCGTCGGCAATGTGGTCGCCTGCGCGCGCGGAAATCGCCATGATGGTGAGCGTGGGCTCATAGCAACCTTGCGTCACGAACACCGCGCCATCGGTAACGAAGACGTTTTTCATGTCGTGGAGCTGGCCGAAGCTGTTGACAACACTCTTTTTCGGGTCGTTGCCCATGCGCGCCGTACCACACTCGTGGATGTTCTTGCCGAAGACACTTAGGTGTTCGCCGGGTGGCTGGGGAGCCTCGACCTTCACGGCGTCAAGGATTTGCATGACGTCGTTACGCATCGCCTTGGCCATGGCGTACTCGTTCTCGCCGTAGCTGGCCACGATGCGCAGCGCCGGGATTCCCCAGGTATCTTTCTTTTCGGCGTCAAGCGTGACGTAGTTGTCGTAGCGCGGCAGGCACTCGCCTTGCGCTGTAATTGCAAAATAATAAGGAATCTCCGTGCGGACTTTGCGCCGCCAGTCCGAGCCGAATCCTGCGATCCCAAAAGCGTGTGCATAAAGTTCCTGGCTGCCGTCGCCATCGAAGCGATAGCCGCGCAGGAAACTCTTGTTGACGTGCCCGTCCGTGTTGACATACTTGGGAATCAGGAACCCGCATGGAGTGCCGCGTGGTTTGCGCTGGGAAGATTTGAACTGAGGCAGAAACCCACCGGCACCTTCTACCGTGAAATGGTCCATCAAATAATGGCCGAGTTGGCCAGAGGAATTG
>Ga0126381_100011442_pt1 | contig 10026 bp, 8 predicted proteins | sample PanSoiMetPlot_28_FD_96465 | JGI IMG/M metagenome (GOLD analysis project Ga0126381, IMG submission 96465) | Tropical forest soil microbial communities from Panama - MetaG Plot_28 | ecosystem: Environmental > Terrestrial > Soil > Tropical forest > Bulk soil | place: Panama | collected 2016-02-17 | reverse complement strand
GTTGTAATTCTGAATCCCAAAGCACATTGAGCTGCAGTAATCCCAACTTTTCTCATAGTTACTGCTAATTCCCTCAGCTCATCGGCTGCGGCAAAACCCAGATTACGTCTCCATTCATTGACGATGTTCGTAACAGCTCCAGAACTTACACCATTTTCAGCTGCAATATCATTCCGCGGTCTTCCTTGAAGCCATTGCTGTATTACTAAGGCCTTGACATGAGTAGGTAGTCCTGCTGGCATTAGTAAAATAATTTGAAAGACACCCATATTAAGTTTTAGTCAAATAGGTCAGATACGTAGTCATTTCAATGGTCAAATAGGTCATAGTTTTCGCAATCGCATATCACCATCCAATAAGTATTGCACCCGATACCAGAGGTTACTAAATGCCACGTTCACTCAAAAATAGCTTGGTCTTAAAATATGGAACTTCTATACGAAGTTCTGATTCTCAATAAAGAAGACTATTACTATCACTTTTGAAGCCCAGGCACAGCAGACAATGATTAAACCTCTCTCTGAATTGACATGTTCAGATCTTCTCATAGCCCTTAAACCTTAATTCAAAAACAGCTAAATTGTTTCAATGGCATGAACTAATTGTTCAAACTGCTTTGCAAAAAGATGCTCCGGTTGGTTTAGAACAGTAAGGAATTCTTTCCTGCTGAATTGTATATCACAATAACACGGGATAGCAGAAAGTATCTTCATCCCAGTCTCATTCGTTAGAAACTTCCGCATTTCCGTCTCACTCAGTTCCTGGCTAATCGGAAGCAACGATCTGGCTTCCAAAGCGGCTCCACTTAAGGAAGTACCATTCACTGTAGTATTCTGTATCGTATATGGTATACAGTATCCACTTACTTTATTCAACAATAGGAACGACATGGCTCCGAATTTTGTAAGTGAAGTGTAAATTTCTGTGACGAGTGCTCTTGTCCCAACTACGTCGAGATCAGTCATTTTGAGTATCAACAGAAGTACGTCTGCAACTACGAGAGCATTTATAGACCAATATCTTATACCAGGACTTGTATCGATTATGATGTAATCTGCTTTATATTGATACGACAGCAATTCCCTTAAGATTATAAATCTCCTGAAGACATTTAATCTCGATGACCTTCCCTCTAATTTGAAAATTTCTTCTTTTTCTGCATTGCAGAATCCAACCCATAGTTGACCGCCGGTCGACTTGCCACTGCCTCCGCTACCCTCTATCAAATGAGTTAAATCCAGAAGCACTTCTTTAAGTTCAGCTTTTTCGAACAGAAAATCGTTAATCCATTTTTTAGAATCAATCTCAAAATACGACTGAAGACTCGGTGCATAGACATCAAAGTCTAAAAGGAAAACATTGTACCCTTTCTTCGCCAATAATGCAGCAAAATTGGCAGCAAGCGTTGTCTTGCCTGTGCCACCCTTGTAAGAGTGAAAAGCAATACACTTACTCAATATTTGAAAACCTAATCCACCAACTCCTATCGTAATATATAGGCATTACTTTCAGCAATTATGATGGTTGCCTAATGTGTAACCGTGCTTAGGTATATCTAGCGGTCAACAACTATTTTTAAATGGTTTTTAAACTTTCATCTTTTATGCTGTATTGGCATAAAAGACAAGTCCTCTTGATTAACAATTACCAGCATGTGCATTAAGACAAGTCCTCTTGATTAACAATTACCAGTATATACTCGAAATTGATCCTATATTTCCAGTACTATATTTTCGATCGTATTAGGGCATTCTTCTCGTTAGGTATGCTCTGTAGAGTTGATTCTGGAATACAGTCAAAATACATAAATCTGAAGGAATACCCGGCACTTATGGTATAGCCTAAATTCTTGTTGAAAATTTGTTGATGATTTCTCCTATTCCTTACGTCGAAGTGGATCGTATATTAGTTATTCCTAATCCTTAAAATCTCCAAAACTTTATCGTCAGAAATCTGCTCAAAGTTATGATAAAATTGTTCAACTGATCTAAAGATAGAAGATTGGCTAATCACAATTACTGTGTCACATTCGTATTCTAGGGTTTTCACCGTGTCTTTTGGGGCTACAGGTATCGCGATAACCAGCCGTTTTGGAGTATACTTCCTTCGTAACCACCTAGCAGTAGCTATAAGTGTAGCGCCTGTTGCAGCTCCATCATCCACTAAAATTACTGCCTTGTCTTCAAGGTATTCATAGCCATTGAATGGTCTGTAAACAGAATATAGGATCTTTCTCCGTCTAATTTCCTTTATCTGTTCTTCAGTTTCTTTTTCTAAATACGTTGCAGTTATTTGGAACATGCTAATTAGCTCTTCATGAAGATAAAGAGTTCCGTCTTCCATGACTGCGCCAATCGCTTGTTCTTTGTTATCTGTATCTGTTAGTTTTCTTGGTATAATAATATCAAAAACTATGGATCCGAATGCACTCGACAATTTTCGTGCCACAGAATCTGCCGTTACCACTCCACCACGCGGGACACCCAGAACAACGATACTATATCGTTCTTTATCTTTTCTGAGACTGTCTTTCAATATTTCTCCCAATATGCTACCAGCAGCAACTCTATCTTTAAATTTTAATTGAAATCTTCTGCTTATGGTTTCAAACATACTATGCCACCGATTGTTCACATCCCGATCGTCAATAGGGCTTCCTAATATTAGAGGAATAAGGTAGCTTTTGCGAATAAAGATCTGCGCTCGTAAAGATTTAAAATCTGCACAACCACATTAACCTTACAAATAATTGAGTCTAGTTGTAGAATTTACAACTTTGCTCGCACTGTCAAGTCTGTATTAAGACCAATTTGAATTCTGCCTGACATACATGATCCAAATGTTCTAAAAGTATGTTTTCCTTGTGGTAAAGGTTTTAGAAAGATCCAATATCCGTCTCCTGCACCTCTTGTTGGACCTTCCTTAAAGCCGAAAACGTTGTTTACAGGAAATGAGAAATCAAATGGCGGAGAATACACACGATTATTTTCAGAAATTATTAAATCTACTCCATCAATATTTACTTCCTTTTTCACAATATCCTCCACTTGAGATCGAGCAAACAAAGTTAGTTCTTGATCTGTCTTTAGATTTGGATTCTCAGCATAAGATATACTAAAATTTATCACTGGAAATAATACTGCCTTACCGGCTAGAATAATGATAGATCGTTTAGCAGTGCCCCCTGTTGTGCCAGCCAGAAATATCGTATTGGGATCAGTTTGGCCAACTGCATATTTTTCACCTGTTGCGTCATAAGCTGGATGAATTTCTTTAGGTATAGTCAGGAACCACTTCCACCATCTGACTGTCCACTCTTGCCAGGAATAACCAAAGGGTCTTTCGCTTAATGTATACATCTGAATAGTATCCGTGTTTTTTAGCGCCATACTCTTATTTCCATGAATGATAGGTGATACTTTATTTTAATGATTTGATACAGTTACTGCAGAAGCTGAAGCTATTTACGAACCGTTGCCATTTAAGTAAAAATCAACAACCAAGCTTAAAGAATCTAAAGGGAGCCCAAAGGACCCAGGAAACATAAACTAAGAGGTCGGTCTAATAGTGACGTAGTAGGTGACTCTGGTCTCAAAGTTGGGCTCTATGCCATGTAAATTTATGATATGGTTTCCGTCAGATAAAGGTTCCAAGAAAACCCAGAACCCATCTGAGACAGCCCTAGTAGGTCCAGATTGTATATCCCAAATATTGCTCTCGGGTATCAATAAGTCAAAAGGACCCACCTGGATTCGATATTCACTCAACTTGGGTAACTTTACTCCATCAATGGTTACATCAAGAAGACTCCAGTTATTGATATCTTTCTCAGTATACGAAATTAAATCTTTGTCTGTCTTGATAAATGGAACTTCAGAATATGAGAATTGTGAAACTATTATAGGAAAAAGAATAGCCTTTCCACTTGGAATAACACATCTACGTTCAGGTTGATGTGTCTTATCTGATGTTCCTGCAAGAAACCAAACTGGTCCGTATTGACCTTCTGCGCAATTTTTGCCGGTGTTATCTAAGAGGGGATTCTTCCCCTTCGGTATAGAAATTACCCATTGCCACCATTTGGCAGTCCATCCTATATAAGACAAATTGTAAGCACTAGAATATGGTGGAAATAGCTTTGGACCTTTCTCGTCAGAAGAAAATCTTCGATTCCCAAAAGAAGTCTCAGTCAAGCGCTAACCTCCAAAATTCCCAATATTTTTCATCGTACTAATATTCATGTATTTATAATTCAAGTTGGTTCGTAATAACATTATCTTATAGTGCAATATCATAGCAGTAGTCTCGTCCGCTATGTTTGATATGTTTTGAAAACAAATCATTGACGATCTTCTTAAATATCTTTACTTATTCTTTGAATTTGATATCGAATTGGGAACTTCACTAATAGGCCGTCGCTATCGTATTGTTCGCGCTCGACAATCTACGTTATCCGACCTAAACTGAGACAGATTGTACGCTATCAATCCCTGAACTAGTCTCAAGACTTTAGTTAACTGCCCTCGTAAATTGCTTACTTTACATCAACGTTATAGATATATAGCACGGTCATGACTGTGCGAATACTTCCAGATGATTACTGTGTTAATCAACTGAAAAAGCATTCTCATTCACACATCCACCGATGGACATTAGTGGAAACGTGGGAAAAGTACTGCTCTAAATGATAGATTTGTTTCCCTCCAATGCTAATCGATATTTAGGATAGCCTAACTCCTGTGACCTTGTACTAAACAATATTAAGCTTGTAGGTAATTTTTGCACTGGTGAAGGGAGTACCAGGAGAAGTTTCCGAATCTGATGGCAAGTTGTCGATTCCTACAGTTGTCTGATAAGAAATTTCGTGTGGTCCACTTTCTAGTTGAACCAAGGTCCACCATCCAGAGAAGCCTGCTGTCATTGTTCCTTCTTTTGCGCTAAAACCTTTTGCTCCTGGGCATTTTAACTTAATCGATTCTGATGGTATCGTTAGGGAGGCGAGTTCAGGTTTGTCCTCGGAAGTGTGCGCAGTAACTCTCTGCGCAGTTTCGTAAGTTTCAGTTATATTGTTGTGTACATTAGAGACTGTAACGTCAAGCTTAGCATAAGGCCTGCTATCAAGTTTTACCTCTGATTGAATATGTCCCAGGTTGTATCTTTTTTTCGCATTATGCGCGTGCTGGCCTATAACCTCATTGTCGTCACACCATGCAATCCATAGAGGCACAAGAATCTGTTGCTTTGATGTGATCTTGGACTGGGTACAATCCAATTTCAATTCTCCCATTGTACTGCTACTCACGTCTGCCGGATCCATAAGATATACTAATGACGGATCCGAATTATCTATCAAACATTCACTTTTGTGATTGATTACATCCATTTTCAACGTGCAGGCCCAGTTCCAATACTTAGACACTGTCTCATCTGTTAAGATTGCCATACTTTAACATAATAGCTAACGAAGCGGATTACATAAAGATTTCTACATCAAATTCGGCTCTTGATTATTAAATATTTCATGTCCAAAGAAAATTGCTAAATATTCACTTAAGGCTATGTAAGAAAACAAAAACAAGATCCATTTATCTTGCGGACCAAAACAAAAATTTGCACTCATTTTAAATCTTCTTTACCCATTTCTGTCACAGGATAACAGACTGTTGCTCGTCAAGCAGTACTATTTACTAAATCCCCCGTTTAGGAATTCTTATCGTTGAAAGTTTTAAAATTCATTAGAAATACCGACTCTAAGCTGATTGGTAACATGCTATGTTTGAAACCATAAGTAGAAGATTTCGATTAAAATTTAAGGATAGACAAGCTGGAAGTTTATTAGCAGCGGACTCGAAAACAGAAATATGAGCAATCTATTGTCGTTCCTGGTGTTCCGCGCGGTGGAATAATAACGGCTGATTATATTGCAAGAAAATTATCAGAATCATTACTACCACGAAAACTAACAGGTATAGACAACAAAGAACAAACAATTGGTGCTATTAGATGGTACTACTTATCTTGACGGAGACCTACCTACCTAATTAACGTGTTGTAGATAACTCCAGATTATCTAGAAGAAGAGAAGGCACAGTACGTAAATGAGATAAGACGCAGAAATATCCTGTATTCTAGTTATAGACCAATCAAACGAGTATGACCGTTTTGACAAGACGGTAATTTTAGTAGATGAGGGATCTTATAGCTACTACTAGAGGACTAAAAATAAGATTCCAAAACACACCGTGAGATTACTAGAACATGGATCTGATGCAGTTGTACAATTTTATCATCTATTCGAGCAAGTGTCTGATGATAGAGTGTTGGGAAATTTTAAACATTAGAAATAAGTTAATATGACAAATCACGTAACTGTAGCCTTTTGATCAACGTTCTTGGTTTAATTGATCGGATATTTTTGTGAGGTTGACTTTGTAATCTTAGCGGCAAGAATAATCGTGATATACAGAACAGACGTGTTAAGAAACAGGAGTGGTAATTTAAGATGCTTCCAAAAAATAGCTAGTTTTACATAAGAAGTTCATCCTACTTATGTAAAACAAGACCTTTATTCATTTCTGCAGCAGCACGGCCATCTTCGCAATGTCCTCTAATTATGTGGGACGTCGGTGGTATCGCCTGGTGTTCTTTTAATGGAAGTTTTATGAATGTACTCTATTGATGCAGTGCCGTCGATTAGTGCTTTGACGGTTGTTAATTGCTTAAGCATTAAATCTGTTTAAGGATCCTTGATTATATAAATGATAACCTAAAGTTTTGTAGCTACCTTCTCTTTTTACTCGCGCGTGTCATCGGACTACGTTAATATTCCACTTCGCAAGGTCGTGTTCAACAGGTTGGTTGGCTTGCAACGGAACACGTATCACCTCTGCTGTTATTGTATGATGTCCGACCGGTATATGCTTGAACAAGAGGAAATAGTTTTCGGCCATCGCCTCACCACAACAAGTTGGATTTAGCTTTTCAGCAAAAGCATTATCTTGAGAGTGTACAGACAAAATGAAGGGCTGAGAAGAGGTAGCATGGATAATATTAGACGTTACGTCCACGTCGTCAACGGTCGCCTTCATCAACTTAATGATTTTGTTCGTGTCTTGAGCGCAGGCTAGAAGTTGAGGAATGGACTTGCCTGGAGAGTCACTTTGAGAACAGAAGCCGGAATACACGATAAGGTGCAATAGCTGAGAAGAGGATATTTGGCATACTTGATGCGTTGCATTGAGGTTAACGTCACCCACCGGAGCAGATGCCGGATCTCCCAAAAAAACTATTGATCGGTTACCAATTGTGACATCTCCCTTAAGACAAATAGGCCAACTGTTATGGATTCTGCTGGGTTGATTAGAATCAAAATCCCACCACTTTGCTATTAAGGGCTGTAATGACCCCATCCCAGTTGGTGGCGTGTTTGACGAATAAAAGCTGATACCGGCTTGAGCTTGTAACCTTGAAGGATTACCGATAATAATGATGATTGTCAATAACGCCGTTGTTAACAGCACCCGTGTATAGCGGAATCTCCCTACTGAAGAAGGACCTAAGTGCATTAGTTCATTGTAGGTATATTTCCTTGGACAATATATAACTTTACGATTCCTAATATCATCTGAAGAAACTTCTTATTCAATGGGTTACTCCGTTGTACACGTTCTATGTCGTGATTCTCCTACCCAGAGTTTAATTGTCATCGGTCCTTGGAATGTACTTCTTTCAATACCTCTTCTATCATCAATCGTACATCCGTTTCGTCCGGATCAGTTGTAAATTTCATCTCCCCAGCCAAGTCAGATGATTTAATTTTCTTGGTGACGCTTAGTACTCTATGTTCAAGCTCTCGTTGCATTTCTGCTGTCCCCATCTTCAACACATGGGAATCTGCCTCTAGACTGTCATACATTTCCTGTCGCACTGCGTTATCTCTGGCAACATATGATGCCGAGCCTACCATTCCAACAAGAAGCATGTACGCTGATAGTCCCAAAAATGATAGTGTTACAAGTCCAAAAGGTGGATAGGCTTCATAGAACGGCGATCCAGGCTGGATAGAGCTAAATAGCGAGATGATACCCACCGAAGAGATAATAAAAAAGCTTTTCATGCTTGTCTGTACCGTCTTCCTAGCAAAAGTCAAAAGTGTCACAGCAAAAAGCAATCCTGATATTTGACCGTTAATGGCGACAAGAAACTGGATTTGAGGAGAGTATAAAAATACGATCAAGTTAGGATCAGTTACTAAATTCGGGTTGCTTACTACTACTACAAAAACCTGGTACGCTAATGGGATGCTAACTAGAAACCAGAATTTCTTCTTCCCTATTCTGTTCGTATATCCTTTAAGCAATGAAACAGTCAGCAACCATGAAGATATAGCGAGAATAGGCAACGCATAGGTTCCTAGCCCGTAGACGAATGCAATATTAGCATCTACAGTGCTTGGAATAACGTCCTGCAATACCAAAGTAATGTATGACATAGGAGACACTAATTCGGCTTCCAATGTGCTCTGTGTACTGTGAGTTTCCACAAGCAATGCTAATGTGGTCAAGACTAGGAAAACAAGCACGATGAAAACTAATACGTACGTTAGGATTGAAAGCGATCGACGGAGCCTTAACCATTGTAGAAAAATAACAGATAACGTTCCTAGTAGAAAAGCCGACAAAAGATGACTTATCACAATTACTATTAACAAGAATATCCTATCATAAGTATGAAAAATGAGCATTTCCGATATCACTAGATACGTTATCAACAATACAGCTATCTGAGCGACTAAAGTACAGACATAGGTTGTCTTGAATAATAACGGTCTGGAACTTCGTGCTTGGGTATCTTTGCTTTTGGCAAAACGGATAAACAATACATTAACGATAGATGCAAAAAGAGCTAAAGACACAAACAACAATAGATGGAAATTTCCAGTAGTGCCTAAATCCGTTGTGTAGAAAACTCTGACGAATTGAGAGTCAATTGCGGTAAATATTGCGATTAGTGAAATAAGGAAAAGCGTAAGCTTTATGTCGTTTAACATGTTCAGTTTAGGCAGCAATGTTCACCTGCGGCTGATAGGTCACGAAATTGATAAACCAATAGCCATCACTTTAGTACCGAAATATCGCAATTGCTCATATTATCACTCACACTAACTTAATAAGATATAGGTCTATACGTACTAGCGTATAAAATGAATACTACTGTCCTAAGAACCATGAGACTATCACATGACATTATGTTTACGTCAGTAGTAACAGAAGGTAATTACCAATAATTTTTCCGGGCGAGTTTGTGTGTTATTAATGACTCTTCTGTCCCATAAATATAAACTTCGCTCAAATTTTAATTGTAAATGCTTATAAGTGCCGCCTCGAGTTTGACTAGCGTGAACGACCGCGATAACGAGAGGGAATACGGGCTTGAGGACAAAGTAGGTGTAGATCTAGAAGGAAACGATATGACGTGCAGAGATTGGACTGAGCAGTGGTGGCAATGGATGCTTGGAATAGAGGAAAGGGACAACCCATTTGTACTTACTTCTCCACATTTAAACACAGTTGAGAGGAGTATGGGAAATCAGCCAAATAAGTTCCAATCCAATAGCATGGAAAAACGAGGCCAGTCAGTTTGGATGCTTGCCTTCCCTCCTTATGGCGTAGAAGGTCTAGCACGTACCAAAGTTCTCCCGAACTGGTCAACTCTATGTTCTCCGTATAACGCGATTGCATCCCCAGAATTTTACCCCGATTGCAATCTTGAAGACCTTCTCAAGGAAGATTTGGATGGGGTATACGAGCTTTACGCAACGCTTGACGGAATAAGGCTAAACGGTTGCACTGTCAAGCCAGAGGGAGAGTCTTTTGAGGTTGATCTGCCTGTAAGGAACATCTTTGGTGGCAAACCAGGAAAACATCGTATGGTTCAACATGGACACTGGGTTTTTTTAAAACCACTACCTCTCGGAGATCATTTGCTTCATTTGCATGGATACTCCAAGAACTACCAACTAGATAT
>Ga0126381_100011440_pt1 | contig 10028 bp, 7 predicted proteins | sample PanSoiMetPlot_28_FD_96465 | JGI IMG/M metagenome (GOLD analysis project Ga0126381, IMG submission 96465) | Tropical forest soil microbial communities from Panama - MetaG Plot_28 | ecosystem: Environmental > Terrestrial > Soil > Tropical forest > Bulk soil | place: Panama | collected 2016-02-17 | reverse complement strand
CTCGTCCGCGACACTGCTGCCGCTGGCCGAATACCCGAGATCACGACCGTTGCTAAGGCAACTTGCGGACGCTGCGGAGCAAGCCGACTTAGAGCTGTCGAACCCTGGAGAAGTCTTCCCCGGCTGGGAGTTTCTGGTACCGCTGGTGCGGCCAAGAACGCACAACATCCTCTCGCTCAATCCCGATGCCTTTGTGATTTTGGATGAGCCGTCTGCGATCCAATCCGCCGCAGACAGATTGTGGCAGCGGCTGGAACATCCGGAGCGGCCTGCGCCGATTGCGCCGGAGCAGAATTTTCTGCGTTGGGAAGAATTGGCGGTCACACTTGGCGATCGCACCCGCATCGAGGTGCAGGAACTCGACGTCGTCTCCGGACCCCAGGAAGAAACAGAGCACTTTCATGTGCCTACCCAGCCCTCGTTGACATTTCAAGGCAATATGCCGGTAGCGGTGGCGGAGGCGCGAAACCTGATCCAGGCGGGCAACCGTGTCGCCTTCTTTGCGGCTTCCACCGGAGAACTCGAGCGGCTTGCCGACGTATTGCAGGAATATTCAGTTCCTTATCAGCTTGGGCTGGAGTCAAGTGCCGGGGCCAGGCCGTCGTTGGCGGAACGCGCGTACCACGCGGGCGCGGTCTCAAGCGCTTACCTGATAAGAGGACGGGTACGACGCGGTGCCGTGCTGGTAGATTCCCAGCTCGCGATTCTCGGCTCCGAAGACCTGTTCGAAACCTCAGACCTTATCGCGCGTCAGCCCACAAAATCGCAATTGGCGGCCTTCGCCGCGGATATCGCAGACCTCAAGCCGGGCGACTTCGTCGTTCACACGACACATGGCGTTGGTCAGTTTCTTGGCATTCGCGAGATCGTGCAGGGCGATCAAAAGGGCGACTTTATGCTGCTCGAGTATGCCGGCGAATCCAAGCTATATGTTCCGCTTTCCAGGCTCGACCTGGTACAGAAATACCGCGGAGCCGGTGAGGCTAAACCGCACCTCGACCGGCTGGGCGGCGTCACTTGGGAGAAAACGAAGACGCGTGTCAAAGCCAAGATGCGCGATATGGCGGACGAGCTATTAAAGCTGTACGCTCAGCGCCGAATGACGAAGGGGTTTGCCTTCTCGGCCGATGGCAATTGGCAACGAGAGTTTGAGGACGCATTCGAATACACGCCCACGAAAGATCAACTTAACGCAGTTCGGCAGATTAAAGCTGACATGGAGAGCCCGCAGCCCATGGATCGACTGCTGTGCGGGGATGTGGGTTTCGGCAAGACGGAAGTCGCGATGCGAGCAGCGTTCAAGGCGCTCGGCGACGGAAAGCAGATAGCGGTTCTGGCGCCCACCACGGTGCTCTCGTTTCAACATTACGAGACATTCAAGCGGCGTTTTGCCTCTTTTCCGGTACGTGTCGAGCTGGTCAGTCGCTTTCGCTCGCCGAAAGAAGTGAAACCCGTGCTCGAAGATCTCGCTGCTGGGAAAGTAGATGTATTGATAGGCACCCACCGCCTTCTTTCGAAAGATGTTCAGTTTTATGACCTGGGACTGCTGATTGTTGACGAAGAACAGCGGTTCGGAGTGAGACATAAGGAACGGCTGAAGCAAATTCGCCAAAACGTAGACGTACTGACGATGAGTGCGACCCCAATACCACGCACGCTGCATATGTCTCTGCTTGGCCTGCGTGACATGTCGGTGATTGAAACCGCGCCGAAAGATCGTCTTTCCATCAATACGGTGGTCGCGCACTTTAACTCGGATTTGATCAAAGCAGCCATCGAGCAGGAACTCCAGCGGCAGGGACAGGTCTATTTCGTTCACAACCGTGTGGACACAATCTTTATGCGAGCCGCGTTCATCCAGGAACTCATTCCCCAAGCGCGGATCGGTGTTGGGCACGGACAAATGGGCGAAGCCGAGCTCGAACGGGTCTTGCTCGGTTTCATGAGGCACGAATACGACGTATTCGTGTGCACAACTATTGTGGAGAATGGTCTCGATATCCCGTTGGCAAACACAATGATTATCGAGAACTCCGAGCGCTATGGTTTGAGCGAACTGTATCAGCTCAGAGGACGTGTGGGCCGTTCGAATCGTCGTGCTTATGCGTACTTGCTGGTCCCTGCCGACACTCAATTGAGCGAGGTAGCGCGGAAACGATTGGCCGCTCTAAAGGAGTTCAGCGATCTGGGCGCCGGATTCAAAATCGCTGCGCTCGACTTGGAACTGCGTGGTGCGGGCAATTTGCTGGGAGGCGAGCAGCACGGTCACATTGAAGCCGTAGGTTACGACACCTATATCCGCTTGTTGGAAGAAACGGTTCGCGAGCTGAAGGGCGAAGAAGTACCACTCGAGATTCACGCAACCCTGAATCTCGGCCTGGATATTCGCATCCCCACCGTTTACATTGCAGAGGACGCACAGCGGCTTCGTTCCTATAAGCGCATTGCAGATGCGAAAGACGAGGCGCAAGCCAAGCGCATCACAGACGAATTAGCGGACCGCTATGGGCCCGTGCCGGAAGAGGTTCGGATTCTGATGCGATTCTCGTTATTAAAAAGTGCGGCTGAGCGAGCCGGTGTTGAATCCATCGACAGACGACAAGGATTTGCCAATATTAAATTCCACCAACAGTCTAAAGTGGACCCGCTTCGGCTAATGGAATTGGTCCGGGGAAAGAGCAATGCGCAATTCACCCCGGCCGGGGTATTAAGATTGCCATTGAGCGGATCGCAGAGTCCCGGACAGCTATTGGATGAGCTGCGAAGGACTTTGGAAGAGCTGACTGCGGAAGCCGCGGTCGCCAAGTAAGCTTTGATTTGGCAACGATAACAATGCCGGCGACGTCGTCCGTAATCATGGGATTGTTGCCATAATAGAAGCAAAAGGTATGAGATTTGCGCGCCTCACAGCCCTGGCCTTCTGGTTCGCCGGCTTGGCTTCACTAGGTTCTGCGGCTGATACGGAAAAGTACACCGTAGTGGACCAGATTGTCGCTAAGGTAAACGGCGATATCGTCAGCCAGGACGAAATTCAACGCTTTACAAAGGAACTCGCCCAGGAATTGAAGTCGCAGGGCAGCTCAGGGGCGCAGCTCCAACAAGAGATCGACGAGCGCTCGAAGAATGTGCTTCGGGACCGGATCGACGAGCTGCTCCTCATCCAAAAAGCCAAAGAACTGAACATCAATGTGGATTCCGATGTCAGTAAGTACATGGCAAATCTGCAGCGGCAATCGGGGATCACGGACCCCGATAAGTTCCACGATTACGTGCGGCAACAATCCGGCATGACATATGAAGATTTTCTAAATGAGACGAAAAATCAATACCTTACTCGCGAGGTGATCGGCGAAGAGGTCGGTCGCCACATTAACATCAGCGACAAAGAGATTGAGGATTATTACAACGCGCACAAGTCCGATTTCATCCGCGATGAAAAGGTGTATCTAAGTGAAATCTTGATCTCTACTGAAGGCAAGGCTCCAGCGGCCGCGGCTGCAGCGGAAAAGAAAGCGCAGAGTATCTCCGAACAGGCGTCGAAGGGTGAGCGTTTTTCCGACCTCGCACGTGATAATTCGGATGCCATCACGGCGAAAGACGGCGGCGCGCTCGGCGGCTACAAAAAGGGTGATCTGTCGAAGCCGATCGAGGATGCGGTATGGAATCTGCCGCGCGGAGGCGTAACGAAACCCATTCAGGTTCCAACGGGTTGGGAAGTGTTTAAGGTAGACGACCACACAAAAGCTGGTCTCGCTCCCTTAGCGGACGTAAAGAGCGATATCCAAAATGTCCTCTACGGACCCAAAATGCAGCCCCAAGTGCGTGAATACCTGACGCAGCTGCGTAAACAGGCATTCTTACAAATCAAACCGGGATTTGTCGACACGGGCGCAGCACCGGGTCAGGATACAAAGTGGCAAGAATTGGCTCAGCTCAAGCCGGAAACCATCACCAAGGCGGAAGTGGAGCAAAAGACGCGCCATAAACGCCTGCTCGGAGTGATTCCGATCCCCGGCACAGAAACCACCGTCACCGGAAAGAGCAGTTCGCGTTAACCGAGCAGAGTACCGCTTTTCCGAGATGGAAAGCCGGCTCACCAGAGCGCACCATGAAATCTCTTTACATCAAAAGCCTGGTTCCCAACGAGGTTGTGACCACGCAATTTCTGGTTCTTTCAAAAGATATTAGGCAGAAGAAGACGGGGGAAGTTTACCTCTCACTGCATCTGGCAGATCGCACCGGTGAAATGGACGCCAAGATGTGGGACAACGTGGCCGAGATCATGAACACGTTTGATCGCGATGACTTCGTAAAAGTGAAGGGGCTGATGCAGGTGTATCAGAACCGGATACAGTTTACGATTCATCGTCTGCGACGCCTCGAAGAGCATGAGGTTCAGTACGAGGACTATTTCCCGTGCTCAGATCGCGATCCCGAGGAGATGTTCGCTGAGCTCAACGGAATCATCGCCGGACTCAAAAATCCGCACCTGCGCGGATTGCTCGAATTGGTATTCCAGGATTCCCGCCTTGCCGCGATGTACAAGATGGCGCCCGCAGCCAAAACCATTCACCACGCTTGCCGTGGCGGATTGATTGAGCACGTTCTGTCGTTGTGCGCGCTGGCGAAATTGACAGCCCCACACTATCCGGAGATAGACCTGGACTTACTGCTTACGGGCGCCATTTTGCACGATATCGGAAAAGTCGAAGAACTTAGCTATTCCCGCAGCTTCAATTACAGTGCTGACGGGCAACTGCTGGGCCATATTGTGCTGGGGCTACGCATGCTTGGAACGAAGTTCGACCATACGCCGAACTTCCCTGTAAAGCTGCGCAGTCTCGTGGAACACATGATTCTTAGCCATCATGGCGAACTGGAATTTGGATCCCCGAAGGTTCCGGTATTTGCAGAAGCACTCCTATTGCACCATTTGGACAATCTCGACTCGAAGATGAACGCCATGCGGAGCGCGCTAGCGCGCGACCACTTTGCCGATGGCGAATTCACGGGCTACATCTCCGCCTTGGAGCGAGTGCTGCTGAAGAAAGACCGCTATCTAAACTCTATGTCTGCTGTTGCAAGCCAGCCGGCAAAGCCCCATTCAGGCGCGAGCCCCAGTCCGAGCCCAACCCCAATCCCGCCTGCGCCAGAGGTGAAATCCAAGCCCGAATCCAACGAACCCGTCGCAGCACCTCGCATGCCAGGGCAGCCTGCAGCGCCTCCAGCAGTCGAAGCGCAGCCCGACGCAAAGACGGCCCCACGCGAGCGCAAGCATGAACACCGGCCCCCGCCCTCGACGCTTTTTGGAGAAAAACTGCAGGCCGTTCTGGAGCAGCGAAAATAAGCTCGAATGCTAACATTGAAGGTTGTCAGGCTCCGGGCTTCGTGCAATGGGCGGTTGTAAACCCCGCCAGGTCCGGAAGGAAGCAACGGTAGCGATTTAGCTCGTGTGCCGCGGATCACCCGGGGTCTGGCAAGAACCCTCCTTGATTTCCTAGTTTCATGTATCAAGTTATCGCGAGGAAGTATCGTCCGCAGACCTTTCAAGAACTTATCGGGCAGGAGCACGTTCAAAAAACGCTCGCGAATGCAGTTGAGAGTCGTCGTATTGCGCACGGATATATCTTCTCCGGGCAGCGTGGAACCGGAAAAACCACAGTTGCCCGGATTCTGGCACGCTGTCTGAATTGCGTTCAGGGACCGACCACGACGCCTTGCGGTGTGTGCTCGAGCTGTGTGGAAATCGGCGCCGGAAATGCTGTTGACGTTATTGAGATTGACGCCGCTTCGAATCGCGGCATCAACGAAATGCGCGAGATTCGCGAAAACGTTCGCTATCGGCCTGCCCGCGATCGGTATAAAGTGTTCATCATTGATGAAGCACACCAGGTGACCAAGGAGGCGTTCAACGCTCTACTAAAGACGTTGGAAGAACCGCCTGAATGGGTGGTGTTTATTCTGTGTACAACCGAAGCGTACGAAATTCCCAACACGATCGCTTCACGTTGCCAGCACTTCAGCTTTCATTCGGTCGATTTCGGCGAGATCATCGAACGCATGAAATACATCGTCCAGCCGGAGGGCATTGAAGCGGACGAGGAAGTCCTTTCGGTGTTGGCGCAGGCCGGCGAGGGTAGCGTGCGCGATTCGCTTTCAGCGCTCGACCAGGCGATTGCATGCTGCGGGACTACGCTCCGTGTTGCCAATGTGCGCGAACTGCTCGGAATGTTCGGTACGGAGTCCCTGCAGGTGGTGGCCGAAGCGGTTCACAGCCAGCACAGTGGCCGCATGCTGGAGATTGTGCAAGAGTTGGAGCGGAACGGCAGAAGCCTGCAACACTTTTCCCGCGAACTGTCACGTTATTGGCGCAACTTGTTAGTAGGTAAAATCGCGGGCAAGCCGACGAAACTGATTGCTGCAACAGACCACGAGCAGCAAAAGTTGCTGGAGATCGCGGCCTTGTTCAGCGAAGAGGACTTGACCCGCTACCTGAACCTGTGTCTCGAGCTCTATAAGGCGCTGCAAACTTCCTTGCAGCCGCGGTTACACCTTGAGCTAGGGTTGGTCAAACTGGTGCAGGCAGGCAGACTGCAACCGATCGAGGAAGCTTTAGCCAGCTTGGGAAAGCCGGAAGGGGCACGAACACCCGCACCGCAGAATCCATCATCGTCTCAGGCGCCTGCACCACCACTTTCAGCCACAAACCGCGGTGGGCCGCGGCCACCTGCTTTCCAAGCACCCGCGAAGACATCTGTGCCTCCCGGCGAGCGCGAGCCGCAAATCGTGCCGCCGAGCAGCAGTAATCTGCGACAGGATCTGTACGATGCACTAGTAACAGCCGGAATGAAATTCACGGCCGATGCCATTCAGAGTGCAGAAGTGTCTCTGCAGGGTGCGGAGCTTCTAATTCGGGCTCCGAAGAGCATGATGATGGCGCTAAAAGATCAGAAGCTGCCCGCAATTGCTTCGCAGGTTGCACATAAGTCGGTGCGTTTGAAATTGGAAGTGGGCGAAAACCCGACTGTCACGCCGCTGACGACCGAAGAGAAGACTCAATCCGAAGAGGGTAGCGTGCGCCAACGCGCACTCTCACATCCCGGGGTGAAGCGATTTCAAGAGATCTTCCCAGATGCGCATGTGCGTGCCGTGCGAAATTTGAATGAATAGTGCAGCTAGTCCTGCCACTTTTAGAAACGAGAGGTTACTTCATGAAGATGCCCGGCAACATGCAATCCATGATGAAGCAGGCACAACAGATGCAGCAGAAGCTGCAGGAGCAGATTGCGACCATTCGCGTGGAGGGTTCTGCTGGCGGTGGCATGGTCAGTGTAAAGATGGACGGCCACAAGAACGTTCTCGGCGTCAAGATTGATCCGGAAGTCGCGGGTGACGTCGAAATGCTTCAGGACATGGTGCTTGCAGCTTTTAATGAAGCCGCAAAGAAAGTGGATGAAGAAGCACAATCGAAAATGGGAGGCATGCTGGGCGGCCTTGGTCTCCCGCCAGGCCTTTTCTAGTTTGTTTTATACATGGCCGAATTCGCCGAGCCGCTTGCCCGGCTCATTCAGGAATGTAAGCGACTACCCGGTATTGGTCAGAAGTCGGCGCAGCGCATCGCGTTCCATCTATTACGCACATCGCGAGAGGACGCGGAAAACTTAGCGCAGGCCATCCTTGACATAAAAGACAAGCTGGGCATTTGCGCCCACTGCAATAACATCAGCGACGGTGAGTTGTGCCTCTATTGCCGCGATCCGCATCGTGAGCACATGTATATCTGCGTAGTGGAAGAGCCGCACAATATTCTGCCAATCGAGGCCACTCGCATGTTTCGAGGTCTTTATCACGTGCTACACGGGGCGATCTCACCATTGCGCGGCGTCGGTCCTGAGCAGTTGAAGATTAAAGGCCTGGTAGACCGGATTCAGCAGAATGCAATCGAAGAAATTATTCTGGCAACAAATCCGACGGCGGAAGGGGAAGCAACCGCAATCTATCTTTCGCGTCTTTTGAAGCCGCTCGGGCCGCGAGTGACGCGGATTGCAATGGGAATCCCGGTGGGAAGTGATCTGGAATTCGCCGATGAAGTCACTATGTCCAGATCTTTAGAGAACCGGCGAGAGATGTAGCGATTACTCGCAAAAAAAGGGCTCCGTATGAGGGAGCCCTGCCCACTTACTAATTACCAGTGGAACGAAAGACCTGCGAACGGTTCGGCCATATGCGTCACATTTCCAGTCTTGATTTGCGCAATACCGAAACCCGGTGCCTCGAAAACATGACCGCGATATCCGAGGCGCAGGCTCACCTTCCGGCTAACTGCAAAATCGCCACCGCCACTATAAACAAAGTCAGGGGTGACAAACGTGTTTGCTGAAGTTGTTCCTACTGCAGAAGTCAGAGGCGAGAACACAAGCACACCCGTGCCCAGACTAAAGAATGGCGAAAGCCGGTGCATGGCTCCAAAACGGTAGACATACGACATCGTTGCCTCATGCGTATTCGTTGGAACTGTGAGGCTGGTACCCGTGATCCCGATAGGGGAAAGATTCAGTGGAGTTGATCCAATTCCGGTAAAGTTTTGGTTGAATTGGCTGAATCCGTAATCAAACTCAAAACCCTGATGATCAGTGACAAAACGGCGATAAGTTGCAAGCACGCCTGGTTGCTCGTCAGCTGACTGTCGAACGCCGTTTCCATTTGTACTTTGTTGAAAAACACCAAAAGCAGAAATGGTTATGTCGTTGTGGGGAGCTTCTTGAGCCTCAGCTCCCGTGACAAACATACTCAAACACACTACGCCTGTAAGGATGGCGTATTTCATTGAAGACCTCCTAAAGACTATCTCTTAACGTCGATTGGAATTCGAACTAACTCGATACCATCGATGTATGTTGTTGTAAAACAGGCGCGCGATCCTGTTACAACTGTTTTGATACGTCACATCGCGTCGAGGTTGCGATTTTAAGCCAAATTGAGGAAATCTTAACCTTCACAATTTCATAGACCATTTTCAGTAGACCGTATTCCGTTTTCAATAATGTGTATTTAAGACCCTCGGTACACTAAATTTAGTGCTAGTAACCATCTCATCTGAACCTGCGAGACCAAAATGGTTGCGGGCGCCCGCGCCTGTTGGCGAGAACTATCGCGAGTTGAAGGAACTCGTAACGCGACTCAATTTGCATACGGTCTGCGAGAGCGCGGCTTGTCCAAATGTAGGCGAGTGCTGGAACCGGCGCACAGCCACATTCATGATTCTCGGTAATGTTTGTACACGCCGCTGCGGATTTTGTGCTGTGCAAAAGGGTGCTCCACTCGCAGTTGATTATGATGAGCCGCGCCGCGTGGCCGAAGCTTGCGCCGCGCTTGGACTCCACTATGCCGTGATTACCAGCGTGAATCGGGATGACCGGAAAGACGGCGGAGCAGAACTCTTCGCACTAACAATTGAAGCCGTGCGGCAACATGTTGCGGGCTGCAAAGTCGAGGTCTTGGTCCCGGATTTCCAAGGCTCGCACGCAGCGATGGATATCGTGATGAACGCACATCCGGATGTATTGAACCACAACACTGAGACCGTTCCACGTTTATACAGACAGGTCCGGCTTGGTGCGCGCTACGAACGTTCACTCGACATGCTGCGATATGCCAAACAAGTCAGACCGCATATTCCCACTAAATCAGGCCTCATGCTGGGGCTCGGTGAGACGCAGGCCGAAGTGCTCGACGTGATGCGCGACTTACATGATCATCAGGTCGATATTCTGACGCTCGGGCAGTATCTGCGGCCTTCACCGAAACACTTGCCTATCATTCGATATATTCCTCAGCAGGAGTTTGATGACCTAATGCGCGCAGGGCTGGCAATGGGTTTTGCTCACGTAGAGGCAGGCCCTTTGGTTCGCAGTTCTTACCACGCCGACAGTTCCGAACAAAATGCGGCGGCGAATCACTGTACTCAGTGAAGGGGCAGAACGAGGCGAGCCTCGCAGCCGGGCCCGTCCGATGCATTGCGCAAGCTT
>Ga0126381_100011439_pt1 | contig 10028 bp, 8 predicted proteins | sample PanSoiMetPlot_28_FD_96465 | JGI IMG/M metagenome (GOLD analysis project Ga0126381, IMG submission 96465) | Tropical forest soil microbial communities from Panama - MetaG Plot_28 | ecosystem: Environmental > Terrestrial > Soil > Tropical forest > Bulk soil | place: Panama | collected 2016-02-17 | reverse complement strand
GATGAAGGAGGCTATGGCCTGGTCGGCACTTAAATGGTTGTGGGAGAAGTCGCGCGTCCGCGAAACCGCGGATCACGCTAACGCGGTTCTTGATCGCATGGAACGCACCGTAAAGTCCCATTGGAGCCCCGAAGATAAGGCCACTTACAAGCTGCTGAGTGCCAAAACTATGCATCCGGAGCACCATGAGCACGCCGGAGCGCAGCCGGAAACGCCCAACCCTCGCATCGCTCTTCTCGAGGAAGTTCACGCGGCCCATGCGGCCGCAAACCGTGCCCGCAAGGATGCGGAGGCCACCTTCGATGAAGCCGAACGTCGGATGAGCACCAGCCTTGCGCATGAAGGATGCAAGAAAGCCATCCATTCCTGGCAGTTGCACGAGAAAGCCATTCGCCACGCCGAGTCTGTCGTGGAAAAGCCGCAGTCGCAGGCGCAAGCAGCCTCGTAACACACGGCCTTGCAGTATTTGCTATGAAGCATACTCCCGCTCAGGCTGATGTTTAGCCCACAAGGACGCCGTGGAAAATCGCAGCACATCCGGTCTGCCATTGCACCAGGACCTAACATCCTTACTCCTGGGCCCGGCCGCCCCGGTGGAAAAAATCCGCGCCGCACAAACCGCGCTTGAGGGTCCTGAGGGTAGATTCTGGCGTGAGCAGTTGGGCCAGTGGGCGGCGCGCATGGTGCCCGTGGAATTGCTGGTGCCGGAAGTTCACAAAGATTGGCGACCCATTGTGCGGGAAGCCATGCTGTTCGTGATTTCCCGGCTAGCGCCACATCGCCTGGCCCCTAAGATTGTCGAGCAATTGGCATTGGGTCTTGGTGTGTCGCCCGAGGTACGGTTGCTCCATTTTATCGCCAAGGTTCCTGGGCTTCAGAAAATCGGCCAAGTGCTGGCGCGGAATCGTCAATTGGACCTGCGATTGCGCCGCGCACTCATCCACCTGGAAAACGGAATCTCCGACGTAACCATCGAAGAGATTCGGGCCATCGTGCAGCGGGACCTCTCTTGCCAGATCGCGCACTATGCGATTCGCCTTGAGCCGAAACTGCTCTCCGAAGCTAGCGTCAGCGCGGTACTTGGTTTCACCTGGAAAAATCCAGTCACGCGGCGGAGGGAACGCGGGGTCTTCAAGGTTTTGAAGCCGCACATCGCGGAATGCTATGCAGAAGACATGAAGATTTTGGGGCAACTCGCCAAGCATCTGGCCCGCAAACACAAGGTGGAGAGCGCCAAGCTGGGGAGCCTGGTGGAAACACTCACCGAGATCCGCCTGCTCCTGGAGCGCGAAGTGGATTTTCCTCGCGAACAGGAAACGCTGCTCAACGAACTGGACGGGTACCGCGCGTTGCCCGGAATTCGCATCCCCTGCCTGATTTCCGCTCTCTCTACCGCCACCATCACCGGACAAACCTTCGAGCGGGGAAGAAAAGTTACCGAAGTCCGTGCGCTTTCCAAAAAGCTACGCGGGGATCTCGCTGAAAAACTGGCACGGACATTGCTCGGAGTTCCGGCTCTTTCGCGTGCGAACGAATGCATTTTTCATGCCGATCCGCACGCCGGGAACCTTCTCTACGACCGACGAAGGAAGAAACTTGTGATTTTGGATTGGGCCCTGACGGAACGTCTTACTGCAAAGCAGCGCAAAAGCGTTATGCTCCTGGTATTGATGACCATCTTGCGGGACCCCGATGGCATGGTGAAGGCTGTCGAAGACCTTTGTGCCGTGAGCAAAGGGAAAGATGGGGCGTCGGTGCGCAATATTCGCGAGCAAGTGGACAGCACGCTCGACGAACTCCCCCTCACGAGTGTTGCCGGGCCCATGGTTGCCCTGCGGCTGTTGGACAAAGTCGCTCTGCAGGGAGTCCGTTTTCCCGCCGCGTTGCTCATGTTCCGCAAGGCCGCCTTCACCCTCGAAGGTGTCGTAGAAGATGTCGGGGGGGCCGCAGTGCGCCTCGATAGCCTGGTGGCGAATTACGCGCTCACGCAATGGACCAACACCGTCGCTCTTTTGTTCTCGCAGTTTTCAACGCGGGAGTGGGCAACCCTTGAATGGAGCGCGCTTACTTTTTCTTCCCGGCTGCTTACCCACGCGTTGCGGGTCCCCTGGCAGTGGCTGCCGGGTTTCCCCTCAAGCGTGGACGCTGCCTGAGGAAGGTCATTTCTTGGCGCGCTTGCTTTTGGTTTTGCGTCTTGGACGCGTTTCCCGCTCCTGGAGCCGCGACTGCAGTTGTTCGACCTGCCGACGCAGGTCATTGAGTTCCAGCGCTTGTGGGCTGGGCGCCTGCGATTGCAAAGTGTGCCCAGCCAGCAGGTTGCGCACGAATTCCAGCGGGCTGCCAACGACGTTCTTCGCGCTGGAGAGCCGCGTGCGCAGGGTTTCCTGCGCCTTGTCGTAGAGATTCAGCGTGCTGTCGAGATACCAGGTCAGGAAATCATGGGTGGCTTTGTCGGAGGCACGCACCAGTTGCGTGAGCAGTTGCAGCGGCAGAGCAATCTCGCGCTCTCGCGCATTCTCGACAATGATTTGCGTGAAGATCGCGCTGGTGATGTCCTTGCCCGTGCGCCCGTCTACCACGCGTACGTCCGCACCCTCGCGCACCATGCGGGCAATATCATCGAGCTTCACATAGCGGCTCGCACCGGTGTCGTACAGGCGCCGATCGCTGTATTTGCGGATCAGGACTTCGGGCATGTGTCCTCCATGCGGGGTGCCGGGGGTGAAGAAATAGCTTGACACGGACAACCCCCGGTCGTACAGTTCACTTGAATACTGCAGTGCAGTATAAGCTGCAGTCCACTTACAAAGGAGACTACGATGACGGCGAGAGAGAAGAAAGCCCCGCCCGCGTCCTCGCCCGACAGCGTGCTGACGGGCTGGGCGCGTCAAGGGGTACAGAGCTTCGTGGCTGCCCAGAAAATCCTTATGGATCTGGCGGCTCAGGAAAACGCCCTGCTGATCGGCATGGCCCGCGAAGGGCTGAGCAGGCCTGGGGCGCGCATTGGCGTAGTGACCGCGGGTATCGCGGAAAAGGGCGTCAAGAACCTGGCCACCGTTGGCAAGATCCTCTTGGATCTGGCCGCGGAAGAAACAGCGTTGGCTGTGGAAGGCGTTAAAGAAGGTTTCCGTCTGCCTGCTCCAGCGGGAGCCGTAGCCGAAGTGGTTCGCCACCGGGTAGACACCATCATTGAAATGCAGAAGATTCTGCTCGACGCGACGGCCGAACAGGCCAAAGCGGTTGCGGAATCCTATCGCGAAGGCGAGAAGTTCCTCACCCCGGCCCATGTGGCCGAACTCGCGCAAAAGGGCCTGAAGGGCATCGTGGAAAACGAAAAGAAGTTTCTCGATCTGGCCGTTCAGGAAGCCAACGCCGCGGTGAAGCCCGAGAAGCGCGCCGGAAAACCGCCGCGGGAACGCATGGAAGTCTTCACCAGCATTGCCCGCGAAGGGGCGGAGAAGTACATCGAAACCCAGAAAAAGCTGTTCGAACTGGCCATCGAGCAACTCGAAGAGACCACCAAGGTGCGCCGCGAACACAAGGAAAACGCCAAGAAGGAAGTTCTCCCGCTGTGGGGCGAACTGACTGAAAAGAGCGTGAAGAACCTCGTGACCGCCGAAAAGTCTCTGCTCGATCTGGCCATGCGGCCCATTCACGGACGTGAACCGAAGGGCGCGCGTCGCAAGGGCGCTCGTGCGACCAAGCCGCCAGTGGAAGCGCGGGAAGGAGCCGCGGCCACGCACGCATAGTCACGCAGAAATCTTGCAAGCAGTCCCGCCGGTAGTCTCCGGTGGGCTGCCTCCAGTGCCTCTCGACGAACTTATCCTGCCGGTCTCTCTTGCATTGCAGGACGCGTCGGTTAGACTGGTGCGCAGATGAAATCGTCTCGCTATTCACCCGCCAAAAAGCCCGGGAAACCTCAAAAGAGCGAATTCCCCGTTTTGCAGGAGTGGGTCGCCGGAGTGGAACTGGCCTTTCTCCAGGTCTCTCCCGTGTATTGGGGCTTCGGAATTCCTCACGGAGATGGATCTGCCGTCGTCCTCGTTCCCGGCTTCCTGGGCACGGATCTTTATCTTACGCAATTTGCCGTTTGGCTGCGCCGTATCGGGTACAAGGCTTTCTATTCCGGAATCACGCTGAACGCCGATTGCCCCAATCTCCTCATTCGACGCAATCTGCAGGACGCCATCCAGCAGGCCAATGAATTCACCAAGAGCAGAATCCATATCATCGGCCATAGCCTGGGTGGAGCGCTGGCGCGTTCCGTCGCCGCACAAATGCCGGAACGCATCGCTTCCGTGATTACCCTCGGTGCACCTATTCGCGGGCTTGCGGCTCGCGATTCCGTGATGACCGCGGCCGACCTGGTGCGCAAACAGATTCTCGAACGGCACGGCCGGGGCGTGCTTCCGAATTGCTACACCACGCGCTGCACGTGCGATTTCGTTTCCTCGCTGCGCGGGGATTTGCCGAAGTCCGTCCGGCAAACCGCCATCTACACAAAGTCCGATGGAATTTTGGATTGGCGGGTTTGCCTTACCGGAGATCCGGACGTGGACGTGGAAGTCTCCGCCACGCACATCGGCATGGCCTTCAGTCCGCTGGTTTACAGCGTGGTGGCCAATCGCTTGGGCGGCAAATAGACCTTGCTGCGCCGCAGTACGTTTCTCCCAAGAGTCGAATCGTCGCGTTAATTTACCGGTTGCGCCCGAACTTCTCGTGGCTGGATACCCAATCGGAAGAAGAGATCGCCGCGCCCAGCGAGATCTCGCCCGCCAGCGCCACGCCGGCCACGATTTCTGCCAGGCGATTCACTTTGCCATAGCCGTAGCAATCCAGCACTTCCAGGCATTCCCGCTGCGTTGGCAAATTCGTGCCGCCGCCGTAGCTGGCCACAATCAGCGAAGGAATCGTCAGCGAAAGATAGAAGTCGCCGCTTGGCGTTAACTCCGCGTACAGGATTCCGGCGGAAGACTCCGCCACGTCCGCCACGTCCTGGCCCGTGGCGATAAACATGGCAGTGATCCCGTTGGCCGACTGCAGCGCGTTACTGGTGGATCCCGAAAGAAAGGCGCCCACGTTGGCCACCCCGTAATGATGGGCCAGTTTTTCCGGGGCGGCGCGCAGGTGCTGCAGATGGATGTCGCGCGGAATGGTAATTTCGGCGGTGATTCGCTTGCCGCGCGTGCGCATGATGTTCACATGCGAAGCCTTTTTGTCCGTGGCGAAATTCGATTCCAGGTAAGAGCTCTGAATCGTGTCGCAATGCGCGATGATCCAATTGTAGGCCGCAAAGGTCGCCCGCCCGACCATGTTCTGCCCCGCGGCGTCACCCGTCGAAAAATTAAACCGCAGATAGACGAAACTATTGGCGACGTACGGATCGATATACTGCAGCTTCGCCACCTTGGAAGTGGACTCGGCAGCCTCGCGGATAGCATCCAGATTCGCATTGATCCAGTTGACGAAATCCCGCCCGGCCCGCGCGTTCTGAAACACGAAAACCGGGGCGCGCTGCATGGCGTCAGCCACTACGGTTACGTTTACTCCTCCGGACAGGTTGATCACCTTCATCCCGCGGTTGTAGGAAGCCACCAGCGTCCCTTCGGAGGTCGCCAGCGGAATCAGGTATTCCCCGTTGGCATATTCGCCATTTACCCGCAGTGGGCCGGCGAAGCCGATGGGCACCTGGGCCACGCCGACAAAGTTCTCGCAATTTCCTCTCACCAGGTGCGGGTCGAACGAGCTCTGCAGAATGTGCGTCAGCCTCTTCCCGGTGTATTGCTCGATATACGCGCGGCGTTTTGCGATGATCTCCGGACTGTAATCGTCGGACTCGTCGCGGGGAACGTGCGGGTTCTCCACCGTTTGGTCGGCAATTGCGTCCTCTACCTTCAGATGGAGATTGCCAAACGGGCGAACCTCAAACTCCACTTCGATTTCGTGCGGTCCGTGCTTGAGCTCCGGCATCGCAGTATGCACGGTCACCGTCGAGCGCAGCGGAAAAGGAAGCGGATGCGCGGTGTCCACCTGGGCAGGCGTCAGCATGCGCTGGTCTGCGAGTCCCAGCCGGACTTGCTCCAGCGACACATGCCCGCCGTCAATCTTGATGCCCCGCAAGGCGATAACTTCCGCGTCGGTCAAACGGTTTTTGAGAACAAATTGCGCGCCGGTTTCCGTGTTTTTCAGGCTGCCCGTCGTATAAAGTTTCCGCAGCAATGGGCCCGGCACGATCATAACGTCCAGTTCTCCTCTGCCACGCCTAGGCGGCTTCTCCCGTATGCGCGGCAACGCCGGCTGCCACGGCCAACGCAGGCTCCGCCGGTTGCGGCTCGGGCGGGGCGCTCTTCGCCGGTTTCGGCTCCGCCGCGGGTTTTGCGGCAACCTTCTTCGGTTTCTTGCCGCTTCGTGGAACCTTCTGCGCCGCAGAGCGCAGCTCGTCAAACGATTCCGCCAGGAAATCCCTCAGGCGGTTCACGTCAGGGGCCGCCACCGAATCCGCAATAAGTCCGAAGAAAAGCTTCCCGTTGTAACTGTGCACCGCGCACCCGACACCCAGGTCCCAGCCCGTCGGCACCTGCGGATACCCTGCCAGCATCCGCTGGCCCGCCGCATACAAAGGTGTCGCGGGGCCCGGCACATTGGTGCAGATCATATTCAGCAGGGGCACCGGGAGAATAATGTCCGGGATGCTGCGCCAGAAAAACGCCTGAATCGGGGGCGGTGTAGCCGCCAGCCACTTCGCTGCCAGGCCCACAAAGTCCAGCGCGCCGCAGCGCTTCAGCTTTTCTGTCCGCGTGGCAACTTCCTTCAGCATGCGCACCGGGCCGCGCGCATCCAGAGGCAGCGCCACCGGCAGGAACGTAATCTGGTTGCCCAATCCATTCTTCTGACCCGACGGCCGGAGGCTGACAGGGCAAACAATGCGCACAAACCGGTTCGTCACCGATTCGCCGTGGAGTTTCGCGTAACGCGCCAGCGCACGCGCCACCACGGCCAGGACCACGTCGTTCAACGTGCCGCCCATGGCCACGCGAATCGCCTGGACATCCGCGATGTCCCACTCCGTCCAGCAGAACTTCCGCGCGCCCGTGCAGGGCTTGTTGAACGGCAACCGCTCGATCGCTACGGTGTACTCCGGCAAGAGTTCGGCCAGGTCCTTTAACGCATTGGAATGCGACCCATCCAGGATGTAACGCGCAAGCGCCAGAAGCCCGGCCTCGAATTCCACCAGGCTGTTTACGGCGTTGCTGACCGCGCCGGAGATGCCCTCGACCAGGGACGACTGCGCTTCCGGCGGCCTCCGCTTCGCTCGGTGTTTACGTGGCTTCTCGCGGATGTAGGAAAAATCCGGCGTGGCATCCAGAAAAGTCTTCAGCAATTCCGTGCCGGACACTCCGTCGGCCAGGGCATGATGAACCCGCCAGATCACGGCGCCGCGTCCGTCCTTGAGTCCGTCGATCAGATGCACATCCCACAACGGCCGCGAGCGGTCAAACACGCCGCTCAAGATGCGGCCGGCCAGTGCTTCCAGTTGCGCTTTGTCACCCGGTGCATCCAGCGTCGCGCGGAAAATGTGCCGGTAAATATCGAAATGTTTGTCATCTTCCCAGGAAGGGAAAGCCAGGCTCCACGGCGGAAGAACAGGAATCTGCCGGTACCGCGGGACCAGATGGAGCTTTGCATTGATGCAGGCGACGAATTCCTGGAAAGGAACGGGCGACTCGAAAATGCACACGCTCGCGATGTTCAGTGGAAGCTCTTTGCGTTCCAGGTATAGGAATGCCGCATCAAGTGCGGACATGCTGGAGGATGCGGCGGGCTTATCCATAAACGGACCTAACGGCCTTTTCGGGTCACGAGCCGTTGTGATCTGCAACAGAATTAACCTAGATAGCGAACGGGAGGCTGTGACCCGAGTCACGCCTCCCAGTGACATGCGAGCAATTTTGTGAATAGCGCGCCTGGCGCGTAGCCGAGTCAGCTTCGTTTACAAGCGGCCCCAACGCCACGTCGGGCCAATAGTGAATCTCCCATAGTTCTGGCGGTCGGTCAGAATGTTCGAGTACAAGTGCGTGTTGATCCAGTCCGCCGTCACCCTAAGCGCTACGTGCTTCGAAACATTGATATCAAAGCCACCACCAAGGCCGATAAACCAGGTGGTATCGGATTGGTGAGCCGCAGGAATGGGTAGTTGGAGATGGCCGAATATCGGTCCCAATTGTGGCGGGAGATTGAGATCAGACGACGCCTTGATGGCTCCCAGGCCAGGACGGATCAAAAAGGTAATCTTTCGGATCTTGCGGATGTAAATTTGCGGACCCACGGCGATCGTGTAAGTTGTCGAGTTGAACGGCACCCGAAGCGCGCTTGTGGGAATGGGCTCGATGATTGGGCCGATGGCCGGGGCGAACACTGTCTGGGTCCCATTAATGGTTCCTCCACCACTGATGATTCCGTTGCCTGCGGCACTGAAATCGGCACCTAGACCTAGCCACGGCTTCACGGTAATCCCAAAATCGGTATCAAAGCCGCGTTGACTTAGGTGCATTGCCGGGCTTGTCATGTAATCGAACCCAGTATAAAGGGTGAAACGGTTGATGCTGATGTCCTCCTGCGCGAAGGCAGGCAAGGCTACAAAAATCACAAGGCCACATATCAGCAACCTCGCGGCTACGGCCAGACGGGTCGATAGCGTTGATGGAAAGCGTTTCATGGAATGCCTCTCAATGGTTCAGATCGGATTAGAGCGATGGCCGTCCTCGCTACGGATGGGCAGGCTGTTGCCGTCGGGTAGTGAGTACATATTTCGGCAGAAAATTGGGTAGATTACAGTGATGTAAATCACGCGTTTCGGTCGCGCGTCACTTTGCCTTTTCGTGTGGTTTTGCCGGTTGTACACTCTTAGCTTCTACTTATCCGCTTCACTCAATAAAGGGGAGCTGTTATGAAGCTTTACCGCTGCATCGTGTTGTTCACGGTCGCCCTGCTCGCCGCCGTTGTCTCGTCTGCACTGCCGCAATCGGCCACCGCTTCTGCGCCCACCAAGGAGGCCATCTTGACTTCCGCCGAGGTCGGCAACAAGCTCCTGCCCGAGAAAGTCTTCTTCCGCGGACAAATTGCGCCCGTGCAAGCGCGCAACACCGGAGGAGTTCGTTACGCTGACGGCTTCCTGGTCTTTGCTGGCCTGGTCGACAGCTCCGGCTACTCCACCGGCATCCGCGAAAAATACCAGGCCTATTTCATCAATGAAGTTCCGGTGAAGATCGGTGGCCAGAAATTGAAGCCGGGTGCTTATGGCGTTGGGTTTCTCGAGGGCAACAAATTTGTGGTGATGGACCTAGGCGCCAACGATGTACTGCAGGCTACTTCAACCAAAGATGCGGAATTGAAGCGGCCCGTGCCGCTGCAGTTTGTAGCCGGCTCCGGCACGGGGAATTACCGCCTCTATCACGGCCGTGATTACATCGAATTCCACCGGTCGAAGTGAAAGTCTGTAGCGGCTGACTTTAGTCGGTCACTCTCGCTGCAATCATCCCTTGATCAAGTTGCTTGCCGCATCCCAGGTCACGCTGTTGTGCCGGAAATACGATTCATTGGCCATGTGGCACGCCAAAGCGGCGTTATGTCCGAACACCGCGTCCTCGACCACCGGCTTGCGTGTGCGCACCGCATCGAAAAAATTCCATAGGTGTGGCCGCAGGTCATCCCAAGAATCCCCTTTATAGGTGTAGCCCCGCAAAATCGGCTCTTTGCCCGCCGCGGGATCGTGCTCCTCATGCCATTTCTTCACATACGCGGCGCGCATCTCTTGTGGGTAACTGTTGGTGTAGTAGCTCGGCGAGCTGTCCTCGCCGGTCTGCGGGAAATAGGCGATCGTAAATTCTGTAACCTCCAGAATTCCTCTTGATCCCTGGAAGCGATACACCTCTGGCGTTTCGCATCCAAGATTCAGTCGCAGGTAAACGGGATATTTCCCATATTCGTAGACCACCGCTTGCACGTCGGGCATATTACGCCCATCGTTC
>Ga0126381_100011438_pt1 | contig 10029 bp, 10 predicted proteins | sample PanSoiMetPlot_28_FD_96465 | JGI IMG/M metagenome (GOLD analysis project Ga0126381, IMG submission 96465) | Tropical forest soil microbial communities from Panama - MetaG Plot_28 | ecosystem: Environmental > Terrestrial > Soil > Tropical forest > Bulk soil | place: Panama | collected 2016-02-17 | reverse complement strand
CGAGGCGATGGCCTTTGCGGTGCGCGGGTCTTTGTTTTGGGTCAGCTGGGCGTGACGCTGTTTGACGTCGATGTAGGAGGCTTTGGGATTGGAGACGTGTTCGGCCTGGGTGGTGAGAGGGAACAGTAGAAGAAAGGCAGAGAAGCGGGTCAGATTCATGCGGAAGGTTCTCCGGTGAGCGTATGGGTGGAAGAGCGAATATGCTTTCCACAACGGAGAGCATACCCCATAGGCTACGGCTTATTCTTATGGATGATCCGAATGAGAGCTGCGACTGAAGCCTTGGCGTACCAAGGCTTACAGGTCTTTCTTGATGTTGTCTCGGCCGGAGCCGGCACACCAGAGGCAGCGAACACCAAGCACGAAACAGGTGCAGGCGAATGCTTCCACTCCGTATCTGCGGTATGAAGCGTAATAAAGGACATTTTCGGTTGCTAGGGGTGTGGATAGAAGCAAACCACCAAGGAGAAGCAGTGGAATGGAGCAGACCGAGTCGTCGTCTTTGTCGTACATGAGCTAGTGATTAGTTAAAGCCGCGGCGGGTGCGCGTGCGGTAGTCGTCCTGGTCGCGCTCGCGTTCACGCATGCGCTCGGCGTAGCTGGAGGCCTGGTCGATGCGCTGTTTCTTTTCGGCGGCGGTGAAGCTGCGCTCTTCGGTGCGGCTAATTCGCTTGTGCGCGTACATGCCTTCGAGGAGGAACTCGGCGCCGCTAACCGCGTGCTCGGGTGAGGATTTGCCGTTGATCTTGAGTGGAGTGAGTTTTTCGAAGAGACCCTGGATCTGCTTGAGTTCGGTGAGTGAACCGGCGGATGGTTGCGCGTCGTTGAGCTGGACTGTGCCTCCGAGATTGAACCACTGCTCGATCTGCTGGGTGTCGACGCCGTCGAAGTAGCTGTCGAAGACGTTTGCGACTGCGGCGCGGATGATCTCGCGGATGACGGTGTCGGCTCCTCGGACCTCGCCTTCGTACTCGAGTTCGATCTTGCCGGTGATGCCGGGGAGCGCGGTGTAGATGTCGCCTACGCGGGGGACGATGAGTTCTTCACCATGGATGAGGGCGCGGCGTTCGGCGTTGGAGAGGACGAGTTCCATCGTGGTGATGGGGAGGCGCTGCGAGACGCCAGAGCGCTTGTCGACCTTTTTGTCTTCGCGCGCGGTGAAGGCGATCTGCTCGACGATCTGGCGGATGTAATGGGGGACCTCAATGTTTGCTGCCGGGCGCTTGGACCATGCCTCCTGCGCGGTGATGGCGATGCCTTCTTCGATGTCCTCGGGGTAGTGCGTGCGGATCTCAGAGCCGATGCGGTCTTTGAGCGGGGTGACGATCTTGCCGCGGGCGGTGTAATCCTCCGGGTTGGCGGAGAAGACGATGGCGACGTCGAGCGGAAGGCGAACGGGATAACCCTTAATCTGCACATCGCCTTCCTGCATGATGTTGAAGAGCGCGACCTGGATCTTGCCAGCTAGGTCGGGCAGCTCGTTGATGGCGAAGATACCGCGGTTGGCCCGGGGCAGGAGGCCGTAGTGCATCGTGAGCTCGGAGCCAAGGTCCTGATTGGAGCGCGCGGCTTTAATGGGGTCGATGTCGCCGACGAGGTCCGCTACGGTGACGTCGGGGGTGGCGAGCTTCTCGACGAAGCGGTCGTTGGGGGTGAGCCAGGCGATGGGGGTCGCGTCGTCGTGTTTGGCGATGATGTCGCGGGCGAACTTGCTGATGGGGGCGTAGGGGTTGTCGCGAGACTCGGAGCCGGCGACGTAGGGGGTGTGAGGATCGAGGAGGGAGGTGAGGGCCCGCAGGATGCGCGACTTGGCCTGTCCACGGAGGCCGAGGAGGATGAAGTTGTGGCGCGAGAGGACGGCGTTGACGATCTGGGGAACGACGGTGTCTTGGTAGCCGACGATGCCGGGGAAGAGGGTTTCCTTCGTGCGGAGCTTCGCGATGAGGTTCTCGCGGAGCTCGTCTTTGACGCTGCGGGCCAGACGCTGTGGAGTGTATTCGCTGGCGCGAAGCGCGCCCAGGGTCGTCGGGAGTGGGGTCGCCATGGTCTAAGTATAGACGTGTGGTGGGTGGCGAAGGATTCGGCGAACTAAGCAAGCTCCTCGCGCAGGGCTTCCATCTCGGCGAGGGCGTGCTGATTGCGGGTGCGGTTGGCGGCGGCGATTCCGTGGTGGAGGCGGTCGAGGGCTTCTTCGGTGCGGCCTAACTTCACGAGGGTCTGCGCGGACATCTGGTAAGCGGGGACGTAGTCGGGATTGAGGTGGATCAGGGTGGAGAACTCGGCCAGGGCGATGTCCGTGTGGCCGCCGGCGAGGTGCGCCATGGCGAGTCCGTAGCGCGCGAAGGCGTCAGAGGGGTTCTGTTCGAGTACCTGTGTGAGAAGAGCGATGCGTTCCTGGGCTTCGTCCATTGTTTGATGGTGCGATGCACTGGCGGGAGTTGGCAAGTGCGACAGCGGATTGGCACGGATGAACATAGAAAAGGCGCGGGAGATGCCCCGGTTTGTGCGTTTAGACTGGTAGATGTGAACGAACCTGTTTTGAAGCGGACTGTAGCTGAGTCCCAGTCTGAGCGAAGCGAGATTATCCTTCCGGCAGACGCGAATGCGCTGGGGAACCTGTTTGGCGGACGGTTGATGCAGTACATCGACCTTGTGGGCGCGATGGCTGCGAGCCGTCATGCGCGGGCCACTACGGTGACGGCGGCGATGGACCACCTGGACTTCGTGGCGCCGGTGAAGGTGGGCGAATTGCTGATTTTGAAGGCGAGCGTGAACCGGGCGTTCCGGACCTCGATGGAGGTTGGGGTGCGGGTGATGGTCGAGGATGTGCGCGAGCAGAGGCTGCGACATGTTTCAAGTGCCTACCTGACGTTTGTAGCGGTAGATAAGGATGGCAGTCGAATTGTGGTGCCACAGGTTGCGCCTGAGACGGCGCATCAGAAGCGTCGTTATGAGGATGCAGGGCGGCGGCGTGAGCTTCGGGCTGAGGAGATGCTGCGAAAGAAGGAGTTGCGGGCGGCTTTGTCTCCGGAGTGGCATGTTTAGGCTTACTGGCGAAGAATAAAGACTGAGGAGTCTGGTATGGGACATATGGGACATGGAGCACCGCAGGGGCCGCAGCCTCTGCCCGGAGTGGCGCACGTTGTCGCGGTAGGCAGTGGCAAGGGTGGGGTCGGCAAGACGACTGTGGCTGTGAACCTAGCAGTTGCGCTGGACAAGCTGGGGTATAAGGTCGGGCTGATCGATGCGGATATTTATGGCCCGAATGTTCCGACGATGCTTGGCGTGACGCGGCAGCCGAATGTCGTGGGCGAGAACAGGATCGAGCCGATCGTGGCGCATGGGGTTAAGTTCATCTCCATCGGGCTGATCTCCCCGGGCGACAAGCCGATGGTGATGCGCGGGCCGATGCTGCACCAGATCATCCGGCAGTTTCTCCATCAGGTGGAATGGGGCGAGCTGGATTTTCTAATCATCGATCTGCCTCCGGGGACGGGCGATGTGGTGATTTCGCTGGTCCAGACGGTTCCGCTGACGGGTTCGATCGTCATTTCCACGGGTTCCAGTGTCGCGTTGCAGGATGCGCGGAAGGCGTTAGAGATGTTTCACCAGGTGAAGGTTGAGGTGCTTGGGCTGGTGGAGAACATGTCGCAGATGACGCTTCCGAGCGGCGAGGTGATCGACGTATTTGGTGCCGGGGGTACGGAGCGGACGGCGGCGCAGTTCGGATTGCCGTTTCTTGGCTCGGTGGACCTTGATCCGCAGATTCGTGAAGGCGGAGACAAGGGGCTGCCAGTGACGCTGGCCGGTCCGGATTCGAAGCTGGCGGCGGAGTTTTATGAGGTAGCTCGGCGGGTTGCGGACAAGGCCAAGGAGGTTGCGTCTAAGAGTGAGGATGTCTTCGAGATAAGCTAACTTCGGAGAAGCGCACGCAGGTTCGACTGGCAAGGCTTTGGTTGGATGACGGCTAGAGGGGCGGTACTAGGAATCTTGGGCTATTTCATGTGCTTACGTTGGTGGATCGTGACTGGTAATACGGTCGAACCCGGCGTAACCAAGCCATTTCTTGTGAAGATGTGGGTATGTAAGGGCTCGTGGCTTCAGCGATGCATCTGCTTTACCAATTTCACATCTTTCGATGGTGTATTTGACGGCGGCGATAAACTTTAATTGTGTTCAGGCTGGAGGCGCGGATGGCGGAAAGGGTGACGGCGCGGCAGCGGGCAATCCTGACAACCATCATCGAGAGCTATATCGAGTCTGGCGAGCCGGTGGGTTCGCGCACGATCGCGCGCCTGCAGATGAACGAGGGTGGCGGAATGAGCTCCGCCACGATACGGAACGAGATGGCGGCGCTGGCCGAGGCGGGACTGCTGGAGCAACCGCATACCTCCGCCGGCAGAGTTCCGACGGCAAAGGCGTTTCGTATGTATGTTGAGGAGCTGATCGGCGGAGCGAATCCGCGGATCGATGCGGCCCGGCTCTCGGCGCGCTCGAGAATGGAGATCGATTCCAGCTTTGCCGGCCTTGCCGGAACCGGTGTTGTTCTGGAGCGCACGTCGCATGTTCTGGCAACGCTTTCAAGCGGCGTCGGTGTCGCGATTGCGGCCGTGGCGGATGGCGATCTTCTGGAGCATGTGCATTTCTCGCGGCTTGCTCCATCGCGTGTGCTTGCAGTGGTTGTGACGCGGGCGGGGCTGGTGAGAGATCGTGTCCTGGCACTGGACCGTGATCTTGCTGCGGGCGAGCTTGAGACGGCGGCGAATTTCCTGAACGAGAACTTTCGGGGTTGGAGCGTGGAGCGCGTCCGCGGTGAACTGGCACGGCTGGTAGAGCGGGAGCGCAGCGAGTATCAGCGGCTGCTTACCTCCGTCCAGCAGCTTTGGGCAAAGGCGCTGCCGGCGAGTGAGATCTTGCCTGAGACGGTGTATGTCGACGGGGTGGCAAATCTTATCGGCAGTCAGGCAGACAGCGAACAGCTACGAGAGATGCTGGCAGCTCTTGAGGCAAAGGAGCGACTGGTCGAGTTGCTGAACGCTTACATCGATGCACGGCAGGAGAGCGTGCGGGTGATATTTGACCTGGATCAGCAGGCTCCGGAGATGGCTGGGCTGGTGCTGATTGCTGCTCCGGCACGGATGGGCGGGGAGAACCGCGGCACCCTGGCGGTGCTTGGTCCGAAGCGGATGCACTACGAGAATACGCTCAACGCTGTCAGCTATATCTCGAAGGTCTTTGATCGGGTTCTGCACGCTATGGAGTAGTTCGATTGGGCTCAGGATGCGGCAAACGGGCGTGGGACCGCGCCATCGGCGATAATAGAAGAGGAATTGATTATGAGGAGACACAGCCCAATGCAGGAAGAAAGCACTGTGGAAGCCGTCCAAGAGGGCGAACTCGAGGCCCAGGGGACCGGATCGGCGACCTTTCCCCAGGAACATGCTCTGCCAGCTCCTTCGGAACTTGACCAGGTGAAGGCGGAACGCGACCAATTGATCGACCGGCTGGCGCGGCTGCAGGCCGAGTTTGACAACGCGAGAAAGCGGGAGTCGAAGGAACGCCAGGACACGCGCGACTATGCGGTTTCAAACACGGTAGAGCCGTTTCTTGGTGTGATGGACAATTTCCAACTCGCGCTCAAGTCTGAAGGGTCCGTCGAGCAGCTCCGGAGCGGTGTGGGGTTGATTCTAAAGCAGATGGAAGACGCCCTTCGGGGATTGAACGTGGTGCCGGTCGAGTCCGTCGGGGCGCAGTTTGACCCCAGAATCCACGAAGCTTTGGGCAGTATCGAAACCAAAGAGTTTCCCGATCATCAGGTAATAGAAGAGATTCGCCGGGGCTACCGGATCCGCGACAAGCTGCTCCGTCCGGCGCTGGTCAGGATTGCGATCAATCCCTCCCAAGTCAGCGAGTAGCGACGTAGACATAGATTCCAGACGGCTTTTTGAAAGATGAGTGCAACGGCAAACGTGACCAAGATCGATTTCTATGAGGTATTAGGTGTCTCGCGCGACGCCTCCGACCAAGAACTGAAGACGGCGTACCGCCGTCTCGCGATGCAGTATCACCCGGATCGTAATCCGGGTAACTCTGTAGCGGAGGAGAAGTTCAAGGAGTGCAGCGAGGCTTACCAGGTGCTTAGCGATCCGGATAAGCGTGCGGCTTACGACCGTTACGGTCATGCGGCGTTTTCCGCCGGCGGACCGGGCGCGGGCGGCTTTGGCGGCAGCCCGTTCGGCGCGCAGGACCTTGGCGACATCTTCGGCGATCTCTTCGGCGAGATGTTCAATATGGGCGGCGGCCGCAAGGCTTCGCGAGTGCAGCGGGGCCGCGACCTGCGCTACGACCTTACGATCGAGTTTGAAGAGGCTGTCTTCGGAGTCGAGAAGGAGATCAAGATACGCCGGAGCGAGGCATGCAGCGACTGCAATGGCACGGGAGCAGTGAAGGGGAAGGGACCAGTTACGTGCACGCAGTGCGGCGGACGCGGCCAGCAGCGCTTCCAGCAGGGCTTCTTCTCGGTGGCACGCACATGCTCGGTTTGCGGCGGGACGGGAACGCTGATCGTTGATCCCTGCAAGACCTGCCATGGCGAGACCCGTGTAGAGCGCGAGCACAAGATTCTCGTGAAGGTGCCGGCGGGAGTTGAAGAGGATACGCGCATCCGCTACCAAAGCGAAGGCGAGGCAGGGAGATTTGGCGGACCGGCGGGCGATCTCTATGTCGTTCTCACCGTAAAGGAACACAAGTTCTTCGCGCGTGATGGAGACGATCTGCAATGTGTGATGCCGATCTCGTTTCCGCAGGCTGCGCTGGGAGCCGAGCTTGAGATCCCCACACTGGAGGGGCCCGAGATGCTGCGCGTTCCCGAGGGAACACAGAGTGGCCGGGAGTTTCGCCTCCGTGGGAAGGGAGTTCCCCACCTCAACTCTCGCGGTAAAGGCGATCTTATTGTGCGGATCAGCGTGCAGACGCCGACGAAGCTCACGAAGCAGCAGAAGGAGCTATTGCGGCAGCTTGGCGAGACCATGGCGGTCGAGAATGCTCCGCATCCCTCCGGCGTCTTCGAGAAGGTCAAAGAGATCTTCAGCTAGCCGGGGCGACGTACCGCGCGCTGAGCGATTAGCATTGTTCTCTGAATGAGACTCGTCTTTTGCGGAACTCCACAGTTCGCTGTTCCTACGCTTGAGGCGGTGCTGGCTGCCGGTCACGAGGTCGCGCTCGTCGTGACCCAGCCGGATCGCGCTGCCGGCCGCGGAATGGAGTTGCAGGCTCCGTCGGTGAAGCAGACCGCGCAGGCAAACAGTATTCCGGTAACCCAGCCCGAAAAGATCAAGAATAATGCAGAATTCCGGTTGCAACTGGAGCAGATCGCTCCTGATGCGATTCTCGTCGTGGCATATGGCCGGATGATCCCCAAGTGGATGCTCGATCTTCCACGCCACGGAAACATCAATCTTCACGGATCATTGCTGCCGAAGTATCGCGGGGCCGCACCGATTCAGTGGGCCGTGGCCGAGGGTGAGACGGTGACCGGAGTTACGACGATGCGGCTGGATGCGGGCCTCGATACGGGCGATATGCTGCTTGCGCGCGCAGTTCCGATCGGGGGAAAAGAGACGGCAGTCGATGTCTATGAGAATCTTGCCGAGGTTGGAGCGGGGTTGATGGTCGAGACTCTGCGGCGGATTGAAGCGGGTGACCTTCGTCCTGAGGTGCAGAACCATTCCCTCGCTACGCTTGCTCCCATTCTTACCCGCGATGACGGGTGGATCGACTTCACCCGCACCGCGACGCAGATTTACAACAGGTGGCGCGGCTTTCAGCCGTGGCCGGGTGCGTTCACGAGGCTGCGAGGGAAGAAGCTGATTGTGCACAGAATGCACGTCGCCGAGGAGCACTGCCTGGCCGAGTTGGGAACGCTGTGCGTGGATGGAGACCGGCTGTTCGTCGCATGCGGAGGATTTACGACGCTTGTGCTGGACGAGGTGCAGGTGGAGGGCAAACGGCGCATCTCGGCTGCCGAGTTCCTTCGTGGCCACCAGGTTAAGACTGATGAGCGTCTCGACCAATGAAGACGCCGGACAGGCCGAGGCCAAAAGGAAGTGCGAAGCAGCGAAGTTCTGGCTCGAAGAGTAAGGCTAGTCCGATCTCGCCGGCGCGACTCGCGGCATTCGAAATACTTACGTTGGTGGGCGAGAACAAGGGCAACAGTGATGACCTGCTTCATGGACGGCGCACGGTCGCGCTCTCAGCGGAGGACCGTAACCTTACGACAGCGCTCGTGTTGGGTGTGCTGCGCTGGCAGATTGCGCTTGATGCACGAATTGAGAGGCTTTTTGAGCGGCCGGGCCAGCGCCTTCAAGAGGCTGTTTCGATAGCACTCCGGCTTGGGGCGTTTCAGTTGCGGCATCTCGATCGCATTCCTCCGCACGCTGCGATCAACGAGAGTGTCGAGCTTACGCGTGAGAGCGGTAATCCTCATGCGGCAGGAATGGTAAACGCGATCTTGCGCAGGCTTGCTTCTGAACCGCGACAAGGGAAGGGGCTGTACGAATCGACTGCGGCTTTCGCTCAAAGGCTTGGACATCCGCTGTGGCTTGTTGAGCGGTGGGTGGCTGCTTATGGAAGGCAAGCGGCACTCAAGATATGCGCGGCAGACCAGACTGAGCCTGAGGCAGCGACGATGTTCGCTGAGACGTCCGACGTTGCTCTACCGGTTATTGACGACGGCTCGCGTCTCGTGGCCGAGTTGGCTGCAGCTTCGGTGCCTCAGGCAAGACGGGTCTGGGATGCATGTGCTGCTCCTGGAGGGAAGACGCTCATTGTTGCACATCGATTGGCTGAGGCAAAGATTCTCGCGACGGATGTCAGTGCCAAGCGTCTTGATAGCATGCGCAGCCGCCTGGAACTGTATCCCTATGCGGGGAATGTTCGTACTCAGGCGGCAGATGCGACCGAATTGCCGAAAGACTTCGACTTGTTTGATCTCATCTTGTGTGATGTTCCTTGCAGCGGTACTGGAACGATAGCGCGCAATCCGGAGATTCGGCATCGGTTTGCGCCGCTGGACCTTGCGCGTCATGCGGCCCGGCAGCGCAACATTCTGCGAGCGGCGCTGGATCGTCTCGCCCCGGACGGGCGACTTATCTATTCCACATGCTCGCTCGAACCAGAAGAGTGCGAGCAGGTGGTTGAGTCGGTGGTCGCTGGAGGAGATGCCCGTGCAGTTCCTGCCGGAGCTGTTCTTGATCATCTACTCTCTAACGGAGTTCTGCGTGATCAGGTTAACGGCGCAGTTCGCAACAATTTTCTGAGGACTCTGCCCGGGGTTCATGCCGGCGATGGCTTTTTTGCTGCGATTCTCGAACGTGCTGACATCGATCAGTGAGTGAGAGATAGCCGCACTAGATCTCCCTTGGATACGCGATGTCCGGCGAGCGGTGTTTGGGAGACGACGATCTCCGACGGTAAAACTGCTGATGTGGTGGGCAAAGCAGCGGCCCCAGCAGGCATGGTTGGAGAAGTTCCGGCGGTTATCTGCGCCTGCGAAGCAGCGGCGGCTGTTGGAGTGACATCCTCAATGCTGGCTACATGCAAACCCGCTGCCGTCGCGCGCGCGTAAGCAACGGGCAGGCTCAGGCCTACAAGCGAAGGCATTACATAGGCCACCTGTTGTTGATCCTCCGAGTCATTCAGAAGCACGCTAACTCTTGGTGAATCTACCCCGGTCGCATTGGCCGGAGGGGTCTGAGCGACCACGACTCCTGGCGGGCCTGAGGCTGCGATGTGCCCGACTGTTCCCAGTTCCAAACCCAATTGCCGCAGATGAATGCTTGCGGAGCGTTCGCCTTGTCCGGTCAGGTCGGGGATTGAGACCTGCTGTGTTCCCAAACTCTCCGTCACACGGATCGGCCACTCTCTGCGCACTACGGTGTTAGGCGCAGGAAATTGTGCAAGCACCTTTCCCGCAGGGGTATTGGGCGAATAGAACTTGTTCTCAAGGCGCAGACGCAATCCCATCGAACT
>Ga0126381_100011437_pt1 | contig 10029 bp, 4 predicted proteins | sample PanSoiMetPlot_28_FD_96465 | JGI IMG/M metagenome (GOLD analysis project Ga0126381, IMG submission 96465) | Tropical forest soil microbial communities from Panama - MetaG Plot_28 | ecosystem: Environmental > Terrestrial > Soil > Tropical forest > Bulk soil | place: Panama | collected 2016-02-17 | reverse complement strand
CGTTCGCGAGCATGCTTCCCACGCTGGCCGCTATCGCCACCGCGGTGGTGACGCTCTGGATGCTGGTCTCGCGGATCGGACCCGTGGTGCCCGTGCGGGTCGAGCAGCGCACGCAGCAGCGGCGCGGGACGGCCGAACTGGACGCGCCGGACAAATGGGCGGGCAAGCCGGCCGGGGCGGGCAAGCCGGCCGGGGCGGGCAAGCCGGCCGGGGCGGGCGCGTCGGCTAGGCCGGCTGGGAAGGCGGGCGCCTCGGATGAGGCGGCCGGCACGTGGCGCGGTTCTGCTGCCTGGGAGGAAGACGCGGGACGCCGCGGCTTCATCGTCGCGGGGGCGGCGACCGCGGGGACCGCCGCGGTCGCGTACCTGATCGGACGCGGGCTGACCGAGCGGTCGAGCGTGGCGAAGGTTCGCAGCTCGCTGCGCATTCCGGCCGCGGCCGCGCCCGCGCCGCCGCTACCGCCGGGCACGAGCCTGAACATTCCCGGGATCACCCCCTTCATCACCCCCAACTCGAAGTTCTACCGGGTGGACACCGCGATCGTCATCCCCGAAGTGTCGCCGGACAGCTGGCAGCTGCGAATCCACGGAATGGTGTCACGAGAGCTTACGATCACGTTCGACGAGCTGATCCGGCGGCCGCTGATGGAGGATTACATCACGCTGTGCTGCGTCTCGAACCCGGTGGCCGGACCGTACATCGGCAACGCCAAGTGGCTCGGGGTGAGCCTGGCCAGCGTGCTCCGCCAGGCCGGCATCAAGCCCGGGGCCGACCAGCTGTTCTGCACCTCGTCCGACGGGTTCACCTCGGGCACGCCGGTGCAGACCGTGATGGACGGCCGCGACGCGATGCTCGCGGTCTCGATGAACGGCCAGCCGCTGCCTGTCGAGCACGGATTCCCGGTCCGCATGGTGGTGCCGGGCCTGTACGGATATGTCTCGGCGACCAAGTGGGTGACCGACATCGAGGTGACCACGTTCAGCGGGAACTACGCCTTCTGGGCCACGCGCGGCTGGTCGCAGCAGGCGCCGATCAAGACCGAATGCCGCATCGATGTGCCGTACGGGCCGCAACCCCCAGGTAAGCGGCTCACCGTCGCCGGAGTGGCCTGGGCGCAGCACAAGGGCATCGACGCGGTCGAGATACGGGTCGACGGCGGGCCGTGGAGCCAGGCCCGGCTCGCCTCGGTGCCCGGTATCGACACCTGGCGGCAGTGGTCGGCGGAGTGGACCACCACGACACGCGGCACCCACCTGATCGAGGCACGGGCTACCGACGCGACCGGCTACACCCAGACCGGCGTCGGGGAACCCCCCGAGCCCAACGGCGCCACCGGCTACCCGGGCGTCCAGGTCTCCGTGCAGTAAATCCGCCCGCCCTCCGCGCCTGCCCTCTGCGTCGGCCCTCTGGGGGAAGATTGGCCGGATGCGTTTCGGCGTGCCCTCCCTGGTTAGTGAAAAGGAGCCAGGCAGCTAGGGCAAGGCGAGGCGAGGTCATGACACTCCCCATGCGAACCACAGAAGAAGAAGGCCCGGCGCCCCGGCTACGGGTGGATGCCGCGCAGTTGTGGGCGGGCGGCGCGGCGACCGCGCTCGTCGCCGCGCTGATCGCGATCGTCGGCATCCTGCTCAGCCGGTGGCTGTTCAACATCCCGCTCCTCGCCCCGCGGCGGGCCGGCGCGTGGGGTGACGCGTCCACCGGGTGGTACGCGCTGTCCGCCGCGGCGGCCGCGCTGGTCGCGACGGCGCTCATGCACTTGCTGGCGCTGGCCACCCCGCGACCCAGTGCGTTCTTCGGCTGGATCATCGGCCTGGTCACCATCGTCGCGGTGGCGTTCCCGTTCAGCACGACCGCGGCGATGTCGAGCAAGTTCGCCACGGCGGTGGTGAACCTGGTGCTCGGCATCGCCATCGGGTCGCTGATCTCCAGCGTCACGATCCGCGCGCTGCGCATCCGGGTGCCCCGCGGTGACTACACGCCAAGCCGTCCGCCGGCCCGCACCCCGGGCGACCCCTGGCACTGAGCGGCTGAGCCGGCTCAGCGATTTCGTTAGCTTGGGAAATGAAACGCCAGCTGCCGTTGTTACGCTCTGCGGGACGGGTGGGCGGTCCTGAAGCCTGAAGGAGGACGGGGACGGCAGCGAACGGGTGGCTTCGACGGCTGGCGGGCTACTGCTGGCGATACCGCCGTAATGTCAGTATCGCGTTGGGCGGAGCACTGCTGGCTACCTTGGCGACCGCCGCGATCCCGCTGGTCCAGCGCCGGATCATCGACGACGTCATCGTCACGCACCGGCAGTCGATCTGGCCGCTCGCCGTGCTGCTGCTGCTGGCCGCGGCGGTCAACTTCGCCGGCATCTACCTGCGGCGTTACACGGGCGGCCGGCTCGCCCTTGACGTACAGCACGACCTGCGTACCGAACTGTTCGGCGCGCTGTCCCGGCTGGACGGCAAGCGCCAGGACGAGATCCACACCGGGCAGCTCGTCGGCCGGTCCATCACCGACCTGAACATGGTGCAGGGCATGCTGTCCGTGATTCCCGTCACCTTGGGCAACCTCGCCCTGTTCGTGATCTCACTGGCCATCATGGTCTTCCTCTCCCCGATCCTGACCCTGGTCGCCCTGGCCGTCGCGCCTTCCTTGTGGTTCATCGCCCTCGCCTCGCGCCGCAAGCTATTCCCGGCCAGCTGGCACGCGCAGCAGGAATCGGCCGAGGTCGCCGGCATCGTGGACGAGAACATCGGCGGCGTCCGCGTGGTCAAGGGCTTCGGCCAGGAAGAGCAGGAGCAGCGGCGCCTGGAGGCGGCCAGCTCCCGGCTGTTCGGCTCCCGGCTCCGCATGATCAGGCTCACCGCCAGGTACAACCCGGCGCTGACCGCCATACCGTCTCTCGGCGTGGTCGGCGTGCTGGCGCTCGGCGGCTGGCTGGCCATCCACGGCTCTGTCACCCTGGGCACGTTCCTCGCGTTCTCCGCGTACCTCGCGCAGATGACCGGCCCGGTGCGCACGCTGACCATGATGGTCACGATCGGTCAGGAGGCCAGGGCCAGCGTCATCCGGGTCTTCGACGTCATCGACTCCCGCCCGGTGATCACCGACACGCCGGACGCGATCGACCTCCCCGAGGACGCTACCGGCGTGGTCTTCGACGACGTGCAGTTCGGCTACGTGCCGGACCAGCCGGTCCTGCGCGGACTCTCGCTGCGGATCGACCCCGGCGAGACGGTCGCGATCATCGGCGCCTCCGGCTCCGGCAAGTCCACGATCGCGCAGCTGCTGCCCCGCTTCTACGACCCGTCCGGCGGGAAGATCAAAATCGGGGGTCATAACGTCAGTGGTCTCACCCGGCAGACCCTGCGTGCCGCGATAGGCCTCGTGATGGAGGAGAGCTTCCTGTTCTCCGACACGGTACGGGCCAATATCGCCTACGGCCGCCCGGACGCGACCGACGAGCAGGTGGTCGCCGCGGCGCAGGCCGCGCAGGCGCACGAGTTCATCGAGCGCTTGCCGAAGGGCTACGACACGGTCATCGGCGAGCAGGGCCTCACCCTGTCCGGTGGCCAGCGGCAGCGGGTGGCCCTGGCCCGAGCGCTCATCACGGACCCGAGGATCCTGGTGCTGGACGACGCGACGTCCGCGATCGACCCCCGCCTGGAGGCGGAGATCCACGACGCCCTTCGCGAGGTGATGTGCGGGCGGACAACGTTGATCATCGCGCACCGCCGGTCAACCCTGAATCTGGCCGACCGCATCGTCGTGCTGGACGAAGGCAAGGTCGCCGACACCGGCACGCACGAGGAGCTGAACGCGCGCTGTCCCCTGTACCGCCTGCTCATCATGGGCCCCGAGGACGACGAGGTCACGCTCGAGACCAGCCTGGACCGGCTCCGCGTCGGACCCGCCTCCTCGAACCCGGAGGGTACGGGCGGCGCGCGGGGCCCGGTCGTGGGCGGCGGCGCGAACATGTCCGGGATGCTGGCCAGCCTGCCGCCTTCACCGGAGCTGATGGCCCAGGTCGAGGCGCTGCCGCCGGTCAAGGACGAGCCGCGGGTCGACGTGGCCGAGGCCAGGGCGGCGGACCGGCAGTTCTCGCTGCGCCGCCTGCTCAAGCCGCTGACGATCGCGCTGATCGCCGGGCTCGCGCTCGACGGTCTTGACGCGCTGGCCGGCCTGGCCCTGCCCGCCCTGGTGCGGAACGGCATCGACCACGGCGTCGAGACCAAGGTCTTCCACGGCGTGCTCATGGTGTCCCTGATCGGGCTGGCCATCGTGCTCGCCGACTGGCTGGTCAACATCGCCGAGGCCATGGTCGTCGGCCGTAACGGCGAGCGGCTGCTGTACACGCTGCGCGTCAAGCTGTTCGCGCAGTTGCAGCGGCTCGGGCTGGACTTTTACGAGCGCGAGCTCTCCGGCCGCATCATGACCAGGATGACCACCGACGTGGACGCGCTGTCCAGCTTCCTGCAGACCGGGCTGATCACGATGGTCAGCGCGTTGCTCACGTTCATCGGCGTGCTGGCCGCGCTGTTCATCATCAACCTCGAGCTCGGCCTCGCGGTACTGTCCATCTTCCCGCTGCTCGTCGTCGCGACGCTGATCTTCCGGGCCAAATCGGCGAAAGCCTACACCGAAGCACGGGAGAAGGTAGCCGCGGTCAACGCGTACTTCGCGGAGAACGTGGCGGGCCTGCGGGTGACCCAGGCGTTCGGCCGTGAGCCCGCCAACCGGTCCAGGTTCGCCAGCCTCAGCGGCGCGTTCCGGGATTCCCGGCTGCGCGCGCAGCGGTACATCGCGCTGTACTTCCCGTTCGTGCAGACGCTGTCCACCGCGGCCGGGGCGATCGTCTTGATCATCGCCACCGGCCAGATCAGGAACGGCGGCCTGACCGCTGGCGCGCTGATCGCGTACCTGCTCTACATCGACATGGTCTTCTCCCCCGTCCAGCAGCTCTCCCAGGTCTTCGACGGCTACCAGCAGGCCATGGTCGGCCTCAGCCGGATCACCGACCTGCTCCGCCTCGGCACGTCCACTCCCCCGGCGCGGGCCCCGGTCAAGCCCCGCCAGCTCAGGGGCCGCGTTGAGCTCCGCGAGGTCGACTTCAGCTACGGCAGCGACGGCATGAACGCGCTGAACGGGGTAAACCTGACGATCAGGCCCGGCGAGACCGTCGCCCTAGTCGGGCAGACCGGCGCGGGCAAGTCCACCCTGGTCAAGCTCATCGCCCGGTTCTACGACGTGACCAGCGGGCAGGTCCTGGTCGACGGAACCGACGTGCGGGACTTCGACCTCGCCGCCTACCGGCACCGGCTCGGCGTCGTTCCGCAGGAGTCCTACCTGTTCGCCGGCACGGTACGCGAAGCCATCGCCTACGCGCGGCCCGACGCCACCGACGCGGAGGTGGAAGCGGCGGCCCGGGCCACCGGCGCGCACGACATGATCACCGGGCTACCCGGCGGTTACGACCACGAGGTCGCCGAGCGCGGCCGCAACCTGTCGGCCGGCCAGCGCCAGCTGATCGCGCTGGCCCGGGCCCAGCTGGCCGACCCCGCGATCTTGCTGCTTGACGAGGCGACCGCCGCCCTGGACCTGGCCGCGGAAGCCGCGGTGAACCGGGCCATCGCCGGACTCACCGCCGCCCGCACCACCATCGTCGTGGCGCACCGGCTGACCACCGCCGCCCGGGCCGACCGCATCGTGGTGCTTGACCAGGGTCAGATCGCCGAGTCCGGCTCCCATGACCAGCTCCTGGCGGCCGACGGCATCTACGCCGCGCTATGGGACGCCTTCACCGGCGAATCCGAGCTAGTCGCCTGAGGCCGCGCCGAAGCTGGCGCTGATCTGGTCGCGGCCGGCGCCGCTGGCCAGCAGGACGTGCAGCAGGAGCCGGGCCTTGACCGGGCTGAGGAATCCCGCGCTGATCAGGCCGCGTCCGAGCAGATCATGCTCAGAACCGGGGAAGCCGTAGGTGCGGCTCAGCACCGGGCCCGCACCGGTGCGTGAGGCGAGCACGACCGGGATCTCCGCGACGATCTCCGTCAGGATCGGCACGATCGCCGCGGGCACGTGCCCGGCACCGAACGCCGCTATCACCAGGCCATCAAAACGCCCGGCGGCGGCACGCAGCAGCTCTCCGTCATCGCCCAGCGTCATGGTCACCAGACCGACCCGAACCGGGCGCGGTCCGGCCGGTCCGGTCGCCATGGCCACCCGCACCCGGCTTCTCAGGCGCGTGAGCAGCACGACCCGGCCCTCGACGACCTGGCCGATGGGCCCGGCCGAGGGTGAACAGAACGCCATCGCGCTGGTGGAATGGGTCTTGGCTACCCAGCGAGCGGCATGGATCTCGTCGGCGAACACCACCGCGCAGCCCGCACCGCGCAGCTCACGGCTGGCGGCGGCCAGGATCGCGGCGAGGATGTTCGCGGGCCCGTCGGCTCCCGCCATCGCCGCGTGCCGCATGGCTCCGGTGACGATCACCGGCGCCTGCTCGTGATGCAGCAGGTCGAGCAGGAACGCGGTCTCCTCGATCGTGTCGGTTCCCTGGATCACCACCGCTCCGGCCACCCCCGCCCCGGTCCGGTCCCGGATGCGGGCGGCCAGCTGAACGACATCGCCGATGGTCAGCGACGCGCCGGGCACCCGGAGAACGTCATGAACCTCGACCTCCACCCCGGTCTCGGTCAGGCCGGGCACCGCGGCTAGCAGCTGTTCCCCGGTCAGCGCCGGTACCGCCCCGCCGCCCGCTTCGCCCCCGCCGCCCGCTTCGGCCCCGCTGCCCGCGGACCGGCTGGGCGCCATCGCGATCGTCCCGCCGAGCGAGAACACCGCCACCCGTGCGCTGGCTGGTTCCGCACCGGCCACGAGCGCTTCCCTTCGACGGCCCAACCTGGCCGAGCCAGCCTAACCCGGACACCGCCTTCCTTGACAATGGCGCGAATCTGAACAAGTCTCGATATGTGAGCGTTAACAACATCACAAAATCCAACATACGTCGTGAGGCGGTGGGGAACACATGACGGAAAACCGCAGGCCGGACAACGAATTCTCAAGGCGAGACGCGCTGCGGCTGAGCGCGCTCGCGGCCGGTGTCCCGGCGCTGGTCGCTGGCACCGGCGGCGCCGCGCGGGCGGCGGCCGGCGATGCCGGGAGCCGCGCCGGGACAGGCACCGCGACGGGCACCATGGCGGCGTTCCCGCCCGGCCCGCCGCTGGCGTCCAGCTGGGTGGTGACCGACTTCCCGCTGGACCAGGTGACGCTGAAGGACAGCCTGTTCTCCCAGCACCGTGACCTGATGCTGGAGTTCGCGCGCGACTACCCGGTCGACAACATGCTCTTCAACTTCCGGACCAACGCGGGGCTGCCTAATCCGGCGGGTGCTCAGCCGGTCGGCGTGTGGGACACCCCGACCGGCAACCTGCGGGGCCATTCCACCGGTCACTTCATGACCCTGCTCGCCCAGGCCTACGCGGGCGGTGGCGGCGCCACGTTCAAGAACAAGCTCGACTACATGGTCACGACGCTGGGCCAGTGCCAGGACGCGCTGAACGCGATGGTCGGCAAGCCGGCCCCGCCACCGCCTCCGGTGAGCTGGGTGACGGGCCAGTTCGGCGGGGCCGTGGCGCTGAACGGCACCGGCCAGTACGTGGTGCTGCCGGCCGGCATCGTCAGCTCGCTGACCGACTTCACGGTCGCCTGCTGGGTCAACCTGAACCAGATCATTACCTGGTCACGGATCTTCGACTTCGGCACCGGCACGACGGACTACATGTTCCTCACCGTGGACGCGGGCTCAGGACCCCGGTTCGCGATCACGACCTCGGGCTCTGGCGGCGAGCAGCAGCTCAACTACGGCACCGGGCTGCCCACGGGAAAATGGACGCACGTCGCGGTGACCCTGTCCGGTGGCACCGCCACGCTGTACGTGAACGGCACGTCGGTCGCCACCAGCAGCAGCATGACGCTGACCCCGTCCAGCCTCGGCTCGACGGGGAACAACTGGATCGGCCGGTCCCAGTTCGGCGACCCGGACCTGAACGGCTCGGTGGACGAGTTCCAGATCTACAGCCGGGCACTGTCCGCCGCGGAGGTCCAGTCGCTGACCACCAGCGCGGGCGGCAGCCCGGGCGGCGGCAACGTCGCCTGGTACCACTTCGACGAGACCACCGGCAACGCCGCCACCGACTCCTCCGCGAACCATCGCGACGCGAACGTGGTGACGACCAGCCTCGGCGCCCCCGGTCCGAGCCACGCGGGATACCTGGCCGCCTACCCGGAGACCCAGTTCATCGAGCTGGAGCAGTTCGCGACGTATCCGACGATCTGGGCGCCCTGGTACACCTGCCACATGATCATGCGCGGGCTGCTCGACGCGTACCGGCTGACGGGCAACCAGCAGGCGCTGCGGATCGCGCTCGGCATGGCCGACTGGGCGTACAGCCGGCTCGGGCAGCTGCCGCGGACCCAGCTGGACAGCATGTGGAAGATCTACATCGGCGGCGAGTACAACGCGATGCCGGTGGTGCTGGCCGAGCTCTACGCGATCACCGGTAACCAGAACTACCTGACCACGGCGGAGTGCTTCGTCAACACCTACCTGTTCGACGCGGCCATCCACGACACCGACATCCTGAACGGCGAGCACGCCAACCAGCACATCCCGCAGTATCAGGGTTACCTGCGGATCTATGACTACGCGACGCAGACCGACTACTACACCAGGCCGGATTACTACACCGCAGCGGCCAACTTCTGGGACATGGTGGTGCCGCACCGGATCTACGTGGACGGCGGCATGGCGGGCCGCGGCGAGATCTTCGGGGCACGGGACGTGATCGCCGCGACGATCGGGGCCTCCAACGCCGAGGGCTGCCCGCTGTACAACATGCTGAAGCTGAGCAGGAGCCTGTTCTTCCACAACCCGGACCCCAAGTACATGCAGTACTTCGAGCGCGGGCTCTACGGCCAGATCATCTCCAGGCGGCAGGATACGCACAACCAGACCGACCCGCTGGTCACCTATTTCCTGCCCGTACATCCCGGTGCGGTCCGCGAGTACCAGGGCAACCTCGGCGACTGCGACGGCGGCACCGGACCCGAGGACCACACCAAGTTCCAGGAGTCCATCTACTTCCGTTCGGTCGACGGGTCGGCGCTGTACGTCAACCTCTACCTGGCCTCGGTGCTGCACTGGCCGGAGCGGGGTTTCACGATCGAGCAGTCCACCGCCTATCCGCGGGACCCGTCGGGATCGGTCACGCTGACCGTGCACGGCACCGGCCGGCTGGACATCAAGCTGCGCGTGCCGTACTGGGTACGGAACGGCTTCACGGTCAAGGTGAACGGTGCCCGGCAGCGGCTGAACGCGGCGGCGGGCAGCTATGTCACGCTCAGCCGGACGTGGGCGCGGGGCGACACCATCAGCATCTCCATGCCGTTCAGCCTGCGCATGGAGCGGACGCTGGACCAGCCGCAGACGCAGACCATCGCGTACGGACCGGTACCGCTGGTGGTGCAGAGCTCCAGCACGAGCTACCTGGAGCTCAGCTTCTACAAGGACTTCACGCTTTCCGGCGATCTCACCCACGCGATCACGCCGGGCAGCGCGCCGATGACGTTCACCACGAACGGCTTCACGCTCGCCCCGTTCTTCGCCGACGACGCGAATCCCTACCATGTGTACTTCCACCGGAACGAGCCGGAGATCGTGTTCGGCACGGCCGACTCGGGGGTGGCCAACTACCAGGGCAGTGACGGACTGACCTTCCTCGACCAGGTCTGGGCCCAGGCCCCGTTCGGCAGCGATGCCGCGTTCCGGCAAGCAGTGGCCGGTGTCGCGGCGGCCGGAGTGCAGGCCGGGCTGCTCAGCACCTCCGATCAGCAGAAGATCACGGCCGCCGCGGCCGCCGCGCAGCTGAGGCCGTAGCGCCGGACCAGCGGGCTCGATGGCACCATCGGCACGCCCTGGCGGGCTCGATGGTGCCATCGGCACGCCGCTCTGGGATAATCGGGCGGCGGGGGGTGACGGCGATG
>Ga0126381_100011436_pt1 | contig 10029 bp, 9 predicted proteins | sample PanSoiMetPlot_28_FD_96465 | JGI IMG/M metagenome (GOLD analysis project Ga0126381, IMG submission 96465) | Tropical forest soil microbial communities from Panama - MetaG Plot_28 | ecosystem: Environmental > Terrestrial > Soil > Tropical forest > Bulk soil | place: Panama | collected 2016-02-17 | reverse complement strand
TCGGGCATCGCGATTTCGATCTGGTACTCACCAAATTGGTTAGGCCAAGTTTCAATCTCAGGTAGTTGAGCGTTTACGCCGGCTGCGGCGTGTTCGTCTGTGTAATCACGATTCTTTTGCAACTTAATCATCTTGCTTCTAATTTGTTGGCGAGAAGCTCCAGGAAGAGCCCGACGTCGGTAACAACACCGACGGCCTGTCCGGTTCCGCGGTCGCTCACTTTCGTGGGGACTGCCGGATTGATATCGACGCACACGATTTTGACCCAGGCGGGCAACATGTTGCCGACAGCTATCGAATGCAGCATGGAACTAAGGCAAAGCACAACGCCCGCGCCCTCAAGCTGTCCCGCGTAGGCATCCTGCGCGGCGTTCATATCGGTGATGACGCCGGGTAGCGGACCGTCATCCCTAAGGCTGCCGGCGAGAACAAATGGCACGCCGGCTTTCACGCATTCATACATTACGCCCTTCGTTAACCGCCCCGAGGCGACTGCAGTGGCAATACCACCGGCGTGATAAATGGTGTTGATGGCGCGCATGTGATTGCGATGCCCATGTTGTTCCAGGCGACCGTCGGAGGTCCGGACGCCCAGAGATGTTCCGAGCAGCGAATTTTCAATATCGTGAACAGCTAAAGCATTTCCAGCGAGAACAGCATCAATCCAGCCGCTGCGGATGAGGCGGGAGAGCGGTTCGCCTCCCCCGGTGTGCACAACAACAGGGCCGGCAACCGCCACGATTCTGTTTCCTTCCACCCGAACCTGCCGCATGATCGCGGCGGTCTGGCCAACGGCTGTCTCCACCTGCCGTTCGGAAGAGATATCGTTGCTCATGAACGCGAACGACTGGCGATCGCGCTCCTTTGCTTCCGGAATCACACGAATCCCTTTCATGCCGACCACGACCATATCGCCGGCCTTGATGTCCCGCAAGCGCTTGCAGGAAGCGATGCCGTCCTGGACGACGATCATGGCATCCATACGCTGGTTGCTGACATCGATCCATTGGCTCTTGTGGCGTATTCGCGTTCGCTGGTTCGTGGTGGAGTAGAAATCTTCCGGCGCGCAGCGGTCGCATTCCGCAGGCTTGAGTTCCACAGCGCCTGAATCGACAGCCGCACAGCCGAGGCCGAGCAACTCGGTTAGTAACTTCTCCATCTGCTCGTCCGAAGGTGCTTCAATTCGAAGACGGAGGCGTGACGGGTCGCTGTTGGTACGCCCGATGGAAAACTGTTCGACTTCGAAACGGCCACCGAACTCGACAACTGCGTCGAAGATTCGCTCCATTATGTGCGAATCGATCAGGTGACCTTGCGCTTCCACGACCTCAGAAAGCGGTGATGAGTGCGCGCGTGACGCTTCTGCCATCTAGGGATGGGTAAGGAACACCGGCAGGCCTTCCTTGCTCGAATAAGTGGGCCGGTACCGCTCCGTGTTGTACATGTTCTTGATGTCAACGTGCCGGGGACCGAGCTTCGGATCGGGAATACCAACGAGAGCGAACTTTCCTTCATTGATAGAGGCCATCAGACCGTGTTTGTGCGAGGTGATGGCATCATATGCCATGGTTCCGAACGTAGTTGCAACCATCGTGTCGAGGAAATCCGGAGCGCCGCTTCGCAGATCGTACGTCAGATCGCTTACGACAGTTTCGGCACCGGAACGAGCGATTACTTCATCGCTAAACGCTTCCGCAACACTGAACTTCTTCCGATGGCCGAATGCATCCGGTTCACCGTATTCTTTGACTGTGTAGCCCTCCCACTGAGCGCCTTCTGAGAGGATGACGAGAGAATAATTGCTCGGGTTGTTGCACTTGTCGGTCATGATCAGATCGATCATGTGCTCCAGATTGAACTTGTACTCCGGAATACCACAGCGGATAGACGTCACATAAGCGGTGTAGAGCGCTGTGTAGCCGGCGTCGCGGCCGAAAACGCGGAAAATACCGACGCGTTCATGTGAGCCCACGGTGGTGCGCTGACGCGCGATGGCATCCATGGCGCGAGTGATAGCCGTAGCAAATCCAATGCAGTATTCGGTGTTCCGAACATCGTTATCCATCGTTTTTGGAATTCCGATGACCGGAAATCCCTGCTTGTCGAGAACGGCGGCATAGCTGAGTGTGTCGTCGCCTCCAATCGCAACCAGGTTATCGATCTCCAGCTTTTCGAGGTTCGACAAGACACGCTTCGTCATGTCGTATGTGCTGGTGGTAACCCCATCTTTCGTGGTTTGGGTTGATGGAAAATCTTCCTGCTTCAAGAAGTCCGGAAGCTTTTTCATCTTTGATGGATTCGTGCGGCTGGTGTGCAGGAAGGTACCGCCCGTTCGGTCGATCCGCCGCGTGTTTTCGCGAGTGAGCGGCAGAACATAGCGTTTGACGCTCTGCGGGTCATCAAAATTGAGATCTGTCAGCCCCTTCCACCCGAGGCGAAGTCCCGTCACTTCGTGGCCGTCTGAAGTGGCGCGGTACACCACGTTTTTGATTACCGCGTTCAGACCAGGAACATCGCCGCCGCCCGTCAAGATGCCGATTTTCTTGCCTGCCATGACACTCCTCGGAACTTATAAAAAGCGCGAAATGAAATGAACTCATTCCATTGTAGCTTCGGGCGTATTTTGGACTCGGAAGCGAGCGCAAGATGTTTAAACACCTCACGCCAGCAAGGGTGCATGCGAAGTTCACCACCGAAGATCCCGTCCAGAAAATCGATCTTGATCGATACGCAAAATCAGGACGTTTAGAATTTACGCTAAGCGCAGTCTGAATAGCAGGCCGGGCTGCCATCGAACGTGCACACGACTTTTCTGGTATTCGCCATCATTGCTATTGCCCTGCAAGGACTCAGCCTGTATCTGGCCTTTTTCGGGCCCGACCTTCCATACGAAATAAAAGAGTTTCCCGAAGTATCTCTCGAAAGTTCGCAGTTTGGCTCTTTACTCGCTTTTTTGACGGAAGCCAAACTGTTGCACGGTAACCGGGTGGAGGTGCTTACCAACGGACCGTGTTTTTACGATGCTGAACTCGCCGCGATTGCTGCGGCACAGAAGAGCATCAACCTCGAAGCTTACATCTTCCATAAGGGAGATGTTTCGAAACGCTTTGTTCATGCATTAGCAGAGCGGGCGCGGGCCGGGGTCAAAGTTCGAGTGACGCTCGACTATATCGGCAGCCTCAGCACCCTTCGTTCGTATTTGAGGGAGCTGACAGATTCCGGCGGCCAGGTCGAGTGGTACCACTCTCTTAGACCCGATCTGATTTTGCAGTTCAACAACCGCACTCACCGCGAACTGCTGATCGTAGATGGTAAAGTCGCGTTCATCGGCGGCGCGGGAATCGCGGATTGGTGGTATCGTGACGGCGTCAAAGGAAAACGCTGGCGCGACATGATGCTTCGGGTCGAGGGTGCCAGTGTTCCGGCTTTGCAGGCCGTTTTCGCGCAGAACTGGTTGCGCGTCGCCGGTGAGATCCTCACAGGCGAAGATTATTTCCAATTTCCCGACGATCGCGACGGCAAAGCCGCGCTTGTGGTTGCTAGCACACCCAGCGCCGGTGCGACGCAGGCGCGAATCCTCTTTCAGCTCTTAATATCCTGCGCACGCAAACGCATCTATATATCGAGCCCATATTTTTTGCCGGACAGAAGCGCGCGACGGGCGATCGTTCGGGCGGTTCGCGAACGCAATGTCGAGATTAAGATCCTCACGCCGGGCGATAACAATGACCAACGCCTCACGCGTGCTTCGAGCAGGCATCTGTACGGATCGCTGCTCAAATACGGCATCAAGATATACGAGTATCAGCCGTCGATGAACCACACGAAAGCGATGATGATCGATGATTGCTGGGTAATTGTGGGTTCGACGAATTTCGACTATCGCTCGTTCGTTATCAACGACGAGGTGAATTTTGCAGCGCTCGATCCGGCCGTCACGCGGCGCGTTGCTCAGGACTTTGAGCGCGACATTTCAGAAAGCAAGGAAATTACCTACGAAGACTGGCGAACGAAGCGCCGGTTCCGCATTGCCGATCACATAGTGTCGTTGCTGGAACGCCAGGAATGACCCGGTTTCGGCTGGCAACGTACAACGTGCATAAGTGCAAAGGCGTCGATTGGCGCGTGAGTATTGCGCGTATCGCTGACGTGACCTTGGAGCTAAAGGCCGATATCGTTGCCACGCAGGAGATTCTGTTATCGCAGGCCGAAGCGATATCGGTTCGTATCGCAATGCCGTTCACTTTCGGCGCTGCGCGGCTGCATGCCGGTGAACCGTATGGAAATGCGATATTCACTCCGTTCCCGGTGGCCTCCTCTGAAAAATACGACATCACGATTCGAAAGCGCGAGGCACGTCAGTGTCTTCGTGTCTCACTTTCTCTCACAGATACGACGTGTCTTCACATTTTTGCCGTTCATTTAGGGACGTCATTTCTAGAGAGGCGAGAACAGGCTCGCCGCCTTGTATCGACTGAAATCCTGCAGTGTTCCGATCTGTCCGGGGCGCGGATCGTAGCGGGTGACTTCAATGAATGGACTCGTGGGCTCGCAACGCGAATGTTAAGTGAGCACTTTCAGAGCGCCGATATTGCAATGTATTTAAAACGTAGAACCACCTATCCCGGCGTGCTTCCGTTTATGCATCTCGATCACATCTATTACGACTCAACGTTCACTTTGCGCGAAATGCATCTTCACCGGACCCGGTTAGCGCTGCTTGCATCTGATCATTTGCCGCTGGTTGCAGATTTTGATAGTGGTGGTGGCCCTTCAATTCCGGAACATTGAAGCATTGACACTTCCGGCGCGAAGATAGGACACCACCACCCATAAGCTTTTCAATTCGACAGGGTGTAGTTTACGATCACATCCGTAACAACTTCGATCGGTTCTCCGTTTAACAAAGTCGAGCTGTAGCGCCATTGGCGTACCGCCTCTAATGCGGATTCGGTCAGGGCTGGATCTGGTGATGAAACCACCCGAATATCCAGGGGGACGCCATCCTTCGAAATGACCATCTCCATCTCGACTGTTCCTTGTATGCCTGCCGCTTTGGCCGACGGCGGGTAAACGGGCTGCACCTTATTTGTGAGCTTCGATTCTTCGACTGCGCCGCCAACTCGAATCGGTTTGGCGGATGACGCTTCGGAGCTTGCCGCCGGTGTCCCCTGGGCCTAGATGCTTACGTGCTCCTTAATAGAGCCGATGTTCAAGGTCAGTCCGCGTTCTATGTTCGAGTCCTGCTGCACGTTGAACTCGCGGAATAGAGCGGCAAAACCCGGCTTTTCAATTCGCAAAATGTAGGAGCCCGCGGGCAGGCTCTGAAATACAAACTTGCCGTCTGAGCCGGTTTGCGTCTCTTGTTTGGCCGCCGTATCCGGATTCAGGAGCAATGCCTTCGCATTTGGAATCACGGCGCCGCTTGGATCGAAGACCGAACCTCCAATGGTAGCGGCGGAAAGGCCTGCCGAAGCCAGCAAACCGGCTAATAATGTGCGTTTCATTGGTAAACCTCCAGATAGATCGTTTTGTTGCTCGGGAAAGATATTGATCGCTGAAGCTGTCACCGCCAACAGAGTAAGCAAAGAGATTGCCGCAAACGAAAACCTTCGCGTCGCATCGCCCGGCGCCGGATCGAGAATCGCGCACAGCCGGCCTTCCAGTTCACCACGCCGGGCCATGGCAATTGCTGCCGATGACCAACTGCGATCTCTGCTGAAGCGGTGCGCTACATCCAGCAATTCCGCTGCGTAATCAGATGGCTTGATCCCAGACGCCAGTACAACGGCATCACAAGCGCGTTCACTCTCTTGGCGCAGGTTCCGTCGGCTCGTCCAACAAAGCGGTTGAAACCACCAGAGCGAGGTGATGACATTTGCAAAAAGCTGTGTACCGATATCCTTTCGGCGAATATGCGCGAGCTCGTGCAGCAACACCGCCCGTTGTCTCAATGGACTCCAATCGAGGCAACTCACCGGTAATAAAATCCGGCACCGACGCAATCCGAAGGTCAGCGGCATGACCGGAGAATTCAGTACGAGCAACTCGGGTTTCGTCCTGAGCTTGAGTTGGCAGGATATTTCCTCTAAAACGCGGTTCCAGGAGGGATCGCTCAGCGGAACCGCCTGACGCGACACACGCAGTAAATTAACGTACCCAATAATGACCGGACCAAAGGCGAGAAACACACCGGCAAGCCAGACTACAAGAGACCAGTTGACGGCCGTCATAAGCTCTCTTCCGGAATCGACAGACAGAATCGTTTGCTGAACCGTAACATGATCATGCGTGTCCAGATGAGGCCAAAGCGGGACGCGAATTTCGGGCAGCAAGGCCGAAAATACTGGCCAGAGCAACAACAATCCGAATGCGGCTAATACAATCCGATGCCGATAGCTCGGAGCCGATCTCCGCGGAACACGCCGGAGGAGTTCCGCCGCGGCCAGTATGACCGCAGAACGGATTACCATATCGAGCCAAGTCCACTGCATCAGCGTCCCTCCTGTCTCGCTTTCTCGACAAGGGCCGCAAGCCGGTCGAATTCTTCGTCCGACAATTTGTGGCCGGAGACATCGAGCAACGCGGCAACGGCTTGTTCCGGCGAGCCATCGAAAAAGGTGTTCAGGAGGTGACGCACGGCCGAACGCCGCGCTTTTTCACGTGGCACGATGGGCATAAATACATAACGAAGATCCTTCTCTTCGTGCCGGATGTGTTTTTTCTCTTCGAGCACACGCAGCATGGCGCGCACTGCCGAGTAGCTGGGCGGGTCGGGAATCGACTGGTGTATTTCTGCAGCGGTTGCCCGGCCCAGACGGTAAATCACATCCATGATTTGCCGTTCGCGACGGCTGAGCTCCTGCTGCGCATCTAGCATCCTGCTAGAAAACTAGCACCAAGACGTAGCCCAGTCAAGTCCTATTTTTCAAGCATCAACAAAATCGCCGTCCGATGTTGCTATTGCACTGCCAGTCGTGCTGGCTGCCGCATCATCACGCGACAACATCGTCTAGCCCCGAGTGGGTTTCATAAGCGGCGATCACTTGCCGGCCAGTGCCGCTTTCAGATCTTCGTGCTCGAACGCTGACGCCATGCGGTCCATCTCCGAGTTGTTCAAACCTGCTTTCTCTGCTTCCTTGCGCCATAAGGCGACGGATTCTCCGACCTCTCGGGCGATAGCGCGAGCATCGGCGTAAGTGAGTTCAAAGTACGAAGCAACATCGTAAGCTAATTTCAGGGATGCCGTGCCGTCGTTCCGATTGATGGCTGTTTTTAGAATTCTCGGTCTCATATCGGTCGGTATCGAATTCAGATCGTAGGCCGGTGATAACCGCCATCCAACAGGACCCGCCCAGAGAAAGCCGTGATTGCGCAGGTGGTCGTCAGTATTCGAGATTAAGATGCTGAAGACAATCCGTCGCCAAAGAGCATGTATGTCGTGTTTCGGATCTGCGGCGTGCCGGCGGAGGACATCGACGAATTCGAGATAGCTGTGGAACTCATCGTCCCGGGCATCCAACATGCTCATCGCTGACAGGAAGGGCACGCGTGCTGTGCCCTTCCGGTCGAAGCGCCGCAACAGTAGTACAGGTCTATCGGCTATTGATTCGAGCCGCCATACCGGTACGGGAATTCCGGCTTTTTCTGCAAGCGTGAGGGCGACCGCTTCCCAGACGACTGCTTTTACTGTATCGTCGATGTGCGGAAATTTTGCGATCGCAAGATGGCCATCGCGATCACGGACCGAGACTTTTGGCCGAGCGCCTCCGAGCGAGGCGCCGGATAACAAGAGGAGCTGCAGGTCTTCGTCATTGTCCTTCTCATTGGTAACCTGTTCGGCCGATGAGAGCAGCCGTGGGAGTTCGATCAAAGCCGGAATCTTGTTCGGGCGTCTATCTGCAACGAACGGCCCTCCTTCCCGTTCGGCAAAACGCAACGCGCCCTGCCGCGCTTCATCATCGACGAGCAGAAGGTAGTCGATCTCCCGGACGGTTGTAGGGATTTGCCCCTTACGTTCCGCACGTCGCTGCTCTGCCCTGCGCATCAACATGCGACCCCACTGGTCGGGAGCGGAATCACCGATAGCGCCGAAGAGCGGTTTATTGGACGCGATGTGAAACGGGCCAGGCCCAAGTTTCAGCGCCGGTTCGAGCGACAAGCGCTCGGCACGGGCCAGCCAGCTCTTGTCATATTCGAACCTAACTTCTTCGCCGCTGCGTACGCCTTCCCACAGCCTCCCGACAAGATGGGAGAAGCCCTTCAGATCGATGTATACAAGAACTTCGCGGTCCATTTCATTACTCGATTCAGGAGGCTTCGGCTGTTTTGAGAACGCGAGAGTTCGTCCTGGAAACCACTCTTCTTCAGGCTCCCGCTAGGGCGGCGCTTGATGTACGACGTTGTCTCACTTATGCTAATTCTCTTATTCGCTACACGAGTTAGTGTCTAGAATAATGGACGATACGGTAAAGATTCGGCAGCGCAATAGATCCGAATTCGTGAATCAGCAGTTGTGAATGGTGCAAACCTTTTTACGAGGCGAGTCAACTCGAGTTCCAGCACCGTTTCCTGACATCCCATCAGACCTACAGAAACTCAAATGAATCCAAGGTTCGAAGACCACGTGCGACTTTGTCTGCCCACCTTTTTTATCGCCGGCGCTCCTAAAGCGGGAACGGATTCCCTTTACTACGAGCTCGATCAGCATCCGGCGATCTATATGAGTCCGCTGAAAGAGCCGTGTTACTTCTCGACAGAAATCCGTCCGCCGAACTTCGACCCGCATCTGCAAGAGCGAATGGAGCAAGAAGTTAACGAATCGAGAGACTACACACTAGGAGAGATGAGCAAAAAGCGATTTGGTGGCATCATCTCCGATTGGGATGACTATCGGCGCCTTTTTGCGGGCGTTAGGACCGAAACGGCAATCGGTGAGGGAAGCGTCTGCTATTTGTGGTCTAAATCAGCGGCTACGGCAATCGCGTCACGTCTGCCCGATTCGAAAATCATTATCGTTTTGATGGATCCGGCTGAGAGGGCGCACGCTCAGTATAGGAAAAGCGTACAGGACGGGTATGTCAGTCAGTCTTTTCGTAAACATGTTGAAGCGAGTCTTCTGTACTCTGGTAAGAAATTCAACCTATTCCATCCATTTCTAGAATTCGGAAGATATGCCGAGCAGCTTGAGCGTTATCTAGCCGAGTTTCCTCGTAAACAAATCAACATTTCCTTTTATGAAGATTCGATAGCAGATTACAATCGATGGTTCGGCCAGATATTGTCCTTCCTAGGGGTTGATGCTCATTTTGTACCGGATCGTTATGATCCTCATCAGCGTCGAAACGAGCAGGAGTGGGCGATGCGAGCGGAAGATCGGGCGTTTCTAGTCGAATACTATCGTGAAGATATTCGGAAACTCGAAGATATTCTGCATCGCGACTTGTCGGCATGGCTTTGTTGATGTCGGATGTTCTGCGCTATCGGAAGCGGTATGTCCAAAACCGATGAGATAGAGAGGCTAATGTGAATCATTCATCGATGTGGCGCTGAATAGATATTCCAACTCGTCAACCTCAAGAGCTCTGGCGCTATTCCAAAACACAGGCCGTTTTCTAAGTAGCTGGAATTTGTTCGATGTTTGGTTGAGCCGCTGCTGAAGCAACTGAAAAGTTTTGGAACGATCAAGAGTTAATATATGGCTGCGAGTAGTTCTTACAATTTCATCAACATACTCACAAGTAACATCAACAGACATGTCTCGGAGGACGTGCGAAGTATACGCGATATCCACACTCTTGTCTGGCATCTTAGGGAGTTCAAAACTCGGCATCAAAATGACATCGGACTCATTTAAAGTGCTCGGTGTTATCGGTGCCTCTCCGTAGAGTGTGGCTCTCAGCGTCGGGAACGATTTTAAAAGGTAATACGATGCTAGGGCAGTGGTTTCGGGAACATCAAAATTGATGTACTTCACGTTTGCATGATCGCGGATCAGGTAGTAAGCCATGCCACCGAACCCACCGCCGA
>Ga0126381_100011435_pt1 | contig 10030 bp, 5 predicted proteins | sample PanSoiMetPlot_28_FD_96465 | JGI IMG/M metagenome (GOLD analysis project Ga0126381, IMG submission 96465) | Tropical forest soil microbial communities from Panama - MetaG Plot_28 | ecosystem: Environmental > Terrestrial > Soil > Tropical forest > Bulk soil | place: Panama | collected 2016-02-17 | reverse complement strand
TATGCAGGATCATTTGTTGATAAGCATTTCTCACAAGTACACCAGCCAACGGGCCGTCACCTGTGATACCGATATTTCCCCCACAACGCCTCTGAAATTCAACAGAAAATGAGAGCCCACCCAAATGGCCGACGCAAGTCTTGTAACGACTATACAGCCCGTCAACCTGAACTCGTGACGTCGCCTACTGTTTGCCAACCACTTGGGCTGCAGATTCTTTCAGAGAACTCTCGATCCATTTCTCCGGTGCCGGCGTCCGCGAAATATCGCGGGAACGTTATGGGGCCCCAAGGTGCACAAGCCCGGGACAGATCGGTCCGAGTTCAATGCACCCCAACAAATAGCTGAGCTGCTCCGCTGGTTGGTATGAATACGATTTTCGAGCTCGAAATAACAAATCCAGTTAGCAATGCGCCCTCGGGGGAACTAATCGTCAATTTGCCAGTTGTTGGAACCAGAGCATAGGACAAGTTAAGGCTTTCGGAACCAACTCCTGACTCAGGACCCTGCTTATCATCATTGACCGTGAGTCCGCCCGATCCGTCGAAATTGGCGCTTCCCACGTCGAACTCCGCTCCTGCGGTCGCCGCGCCGCCTCCGAAGAAAGCCAGACCTGAAAAGGAGCTATTCGTGAAAGGGCCGCCTGTTTGCTGCTGTACATAACCAAACGGAACTGTACTATCCGCAGTCAAAACGACCGCGGAGTCAGTTCCAGTCCAGTAGAGAACCACATTTCCGGCTGCATTCGTCGCTCGACCATTTGCGGCCATGGTTAGCGAGTCTGAGATGGCCTGCGGTGTGTTCAGGGTCCCACCGTCATTGATGTCGATTTCGCCGGTGTCCGCGCCGTTGGTCGTGAACTGCAGTTGGCCAACAGCCGTGATGTCTTCCCCGTTCGTGATGCCAACTGCTGTCTCATAGACCACGTAGGCATTATTGTCCAGCGACGTTGGCGTAAAAGCGGTGGCGGCTTGTTTGCGATTCTCGCCGCTCACAATCGGCGTGCTTGGACTCATGGGATCGGTAGTCATCGAGAGAATCTCTGAGGCGCTGACAACATAAAGCACGGTATTGCTGGTGCCGCCGATTGTGACCGTTCCGGTTCCCCGCCCGGTTACTGGATCAATCGTGTAGGTTCCTGAGCCGTTGGGATCATTGGTGTCGACGTTACCGCTACCGTCTACCGCATCGGAATTGAAGTTGCTGAGATTTCCGGCGCCATCCGCGTGATACAAGCCTACGGTGGCGAGGCGTTCGCCCGCATTTTGAACACCTTCATATCCGAAGACATAATTGCCATTGGCCGAGCTGGCAAACGCCGTCGGATCCTGTTTCATGAGGAATCCTTGTGCCCGCTGACCGAAGCCGGTGTTGTCGTCAAAGCGAATGATTCGGCCTTGTGTGACATGCCCTGATCCGTCCAGATTGCCGACGGCAAAGCGATAGGTGGCCTGGCCTCCCCCAGAGTTAGCCAATGTCAGACAGCCGCGGTTGTCAGGACCGATGGAATAGGAACTTCCAGCCGGCACAATAGACAAGCCAGTGGTGGGACCGAGGGTGCGATTTACGTCAAGCAAGCCGCTTGTTATATTGCCGTTACCATCTGCGGTAAAGCTCCCAATCAATGCTACATACCCCAGTCCCGGACCGCCGCCTTTCAACAGGAAGGCATACTGACCGTTCAGTATTCCGTTATTGCCGGTACCGCAGGTCCCGTCATTGATTTTGAATTGCACACTGTCGAACTGTTGGATTCCGTTGATTACATCAACGGACAGCGCAGTCAGCACGGGTTTGTTTGCCGGAATAGCTGGCACCGTGGCTGGAGGGGTATAAGTAAGCGTCGCCGTGACATTGTTCCCATTCCGAATGTACGTCGGAGCGCTGAGGGTTCCGCACGTGGGCTGACAATCGGCACCATTTACTGTCAGGCTCCATGCAAGGGTCTTGTTCACTCCCGCATCGCCGCCGAATGCGCCGCTGATGGTCATCGGCGCCGATCCCGTCAGCGCCGAACTCAGCCGGGAGCCATTGCCGATGATCCCGCCTCCAACCCCGTTCGGTATGAGCATGAAATTGATGGCGGCACGCTGGGTAGGATCTGCGTTTGACATTGCCAGAATCATAGGCCGGTCGTAAGGAGCACTCGGCACACTCGCCGGCACGGTGTATGTGAAGTTGAGCTGCGTGAATGAGATACCACTGGTTCCCATCGCCGTATTGGTTGTGCCGGTAATCGCAGAAGTAGGCGACAGCGTTCCGCAGATTGTGGCGCCACCGGTTGTGGGCGGACAAGCGTAGCCCGCGCCAAGCAGCTGCAGTGAGAGGCCCGCGTTAGACGAATCATTGAAGACGCGTGCAGACAGAGTCTTGACGCCTCCTCCCCCAGGAACACCCGTCATCTTAACGACGCGCACGCCCGCGGGGAACACCGGGAAGTTCGCGGTCCCTGGAAAAGAGTTCGCCAGGCTCGACGTGACGGTAAGCGTCACGGTGGTTGCGGTCGCCAGAGTGGCAGGAGGCGTATAGGCGATCGTGTAGTTGCCCGGGGTTCCTGCCACAATGGTTCCTAACGTGCCGCAGGTGGAACACGCAACGCCATTCAAACTCAGCGCAGGTGTCAACGTATCACCTGCACCTTGATTGGTCACAGTCATGGCAATCGAGACAGAATTGCCGCCTGCATAGATCACGCCACCCGCACCAGCTCCCGGAACATTCAGTGAGATCGATTCGGGCAGGTCGGTCTGTCCCAGCACGGGGATGTTGTCTGTAGCAGAATCGTTAGTGGCGTTTGAATCACCCGCAGTGGAAACGGTGGCCGTGTTGGCGATGAGACCGGTCGGGGCAGAGGCGCTCACCGCTACGATCATCGGAATTGTTCCCGACGCTCCAGCAGCCGCCGGTCCCGGATTCGTGCAGGTCACCAGTTGTGAAGCGGCGCCGCACGTCCAGCCGACAGCATTAGCGGATACAAAGGTGAACTGCGGTGGAAGCGTATCGGTGATGGTGATTGCGCCGGTAGTGAGCCCATTGCCGACGTTGTTGACAGTCAAAGTGAGGGCTCCGTCGGTCCCAGCTCCGAAATCGCCGCTATGACTTTCGCTGATTGCCAGGTCAGGCGCGAACGTCACCGAATCGGTTGCGGCATTATTGGCAACGTTGGTGTCGCCAAATGACGCCACGGTGGCGGTGTTGCTGATCGTGCCTGAGGCCGATGAGCTGATTCCGACGGTCAGGGGAATAGTCGCTGCCGCACCGCCAGGGTTTATCGGGCCAGGGTTGGTGCAGGTTACGGTCTGTCCAGCAGCACCGCAAGCCCACCCATTCGCAACCGCAGAAATGAAGGTGAATTGTGCCGGCAAGGTGTCGGTCACAGTGATCGCGCCGCCGCTCGGCCCGGCAGTGGCTCCGCTGGCCACGTTGCTTACCGAAATGTTGAAGGTGCCATTGCCTCCGTCGGTAGGAACGCCGTTGTGACTCTCGGCAATCAATAGATCCGGCATGTTAATGGTCGCCGGGTCCGTGGCCGAAGATGGCGTCGCCATCCCACCCCCAGATACGCTCGCCTGGCTCGTCTGTGGTGAGGACGCATTTGCCGCTACATTCACAGCGACCGTAATCGCGGGGTATGTCGCTCCATTCGCGAGTGTGTCGCTGCGATCGCAAGTGTTCGCTCCACCGCTACCCGGGCAGGTCCAGCCGCTTCCTGACATTGATACCAGGGTCTCGCCAGACGGAACCGTCTCCGTGACCGTGACTTTTGCACTTGTTGCGCCCGCAGAAGCGCCGTTCTTTACGTTAACCGTAGACGTCGCTCCCTGCTGGCCCAAGTTGAAGTTGCCGGTATGTGCCTGAGTTACGCTCAACGCAGGCGCAATGACTGTGGCGCTAGGCGTTGAAGTCACAGTTGAGCTCATACCGCCGCCCGAGAGGCTCAATGGAATTGTGACTGGCGCGCCATTCGAAGCCGTAACATTGCCGGTAACGACGATGGCCGGAAAACTTTGGCCGGGGGCGAGGGTATCAGTGCGGGTGCAGGTAACGGTCGACAGAGTGCAGGACCAGCCCGTTCCGTTGATGGCCGTGACGGTAAAACCGGTTGGCGGATCGACAACGGTTACGGTGCCGTTGCTTGCGGCATTGCCGTTATTCGTGACCGTTATGCTGTAGGCTGCGCCCTGCTGGCCGCTGCTGAAATTGCCTTGAGTTACCACGTTGGCAGCAAGCGCCGGCGTTGCGGCCTGGCTTCCGCTGCTGTTGTTGCTGCTGCTACTTCCCCCTCCGCATCCCAACAGTGCTGACATTAAACAAAAGACAAGACCCTGGATGAGCCGTTGCCGCCATGCCTTGCTGTCATTGAAGGATTTGCGTTTGGCGAACATCGGTTGAGTAATCTCGCAAAGCGGCTTGGGTTTCACGGGTCTCTCCTCTGTGCACACGACACGACGTTTTGTTGACCTTTGCAGGTGCACGAATCGCCAAAACCAGGGTTGGTTCTCAACCAGCAAGATGAGATTTGTCGGAGCTCCACACCTGCCTCTACTTGCCAGCAGCTTTCTGCAACAACTGGGCACGGAAGGACAATTTTCTGGAGCTAAAATTCGGATTAAATTTTTATTAAATGGCCATTGGACGAGCCGTGCTGCCTCAGGTCAGCCTGCCTCCCAAAGAAACGAATTTGCTGTAAATGCTTGAAAATCCTGGCCTGGTCGGAGAGAATCAGTACCCCTCCCCCCTTTCGATCAGGTCTGTTTGCTAAATGAGCGAACGAATCTACAGGTTTGCCGAATTCGAACTCTTGCCCGCCGAGGGGGAGCTACGAAGCAACGGATTGAGCATTCGGTTGCAGGACAAACCGTTGCAATTGCTTCTGGCGTTGGTACAGAACCCCCAAAGAGTGGTCAAGCGGGAGCAGTTACGTGATCGGATATGGGGCACTGACACGTTCGTGGATTATGAGCAGGGCATCAATGTCTACGTTAAGAAGATCCGTGATGCCCTTGGCGACTCGGCGGAGAATCCGAGATTCATTCAGACGGTTGCAAAAAAGGGATATCGGTTTCTCGTTCCTGTCGAAGTGGCTGATCCGGCACCCGCTGCTCAGGTTTCCGCAACTCCGGCATCCGCTCATGTCTTGGAAGGGCCACATGCCACAAGTGCGTCATCGCGTTCTGGTCGCCTTCTATGGAGTGCCGTGACGCTTGCTGCTTGTGTTCTGGCTGCGGCGGGAGTTTGGGGTTGGAAGGTACGGCAGCGGCCCCCAACGCAAATTCGCTCGCTTGCGGTACTTCCTCTAAGAAACCTGTCGCACGATCCCGACCAGGAGTACCTTGCCGATGGAGTGACAGAGGAGTTGATTACCAGTCTGGCGCAATCGCTTCCGATGCGCGTTATATCGCGCACCTCTGTAATGCGTTATCGCGAAACCAAGGAACCAATTTCTCAAATCGCCGGCGAGCTCGGCGTGCAGGCTATCGTCGAAGGAGCGGTAGCGCGTTCGGGAGATCAGGTCGCCGTCACGGTGCAGCTGATCGATGCGACCGAAGATCGTCACCTGTGGGCGCAAAGGTACACCCGCAAAATTGAAGATCTGCTGGCGATGGAGACGCAATTGTCGCAGGAGATTGCTATTCAGGTTGGCGGCACGCTCACCTCGCGCGCCCCACGGTACGCGCGTTCGCGTCCGGCCGATCCGCAGGCGTATCAACTCTACTTAATGGGCCGTTTTTTCTGGAATAAGCGCACGAATGACGGGGTCAAGAAAGCCGCAGAATACTTCCAGCAAGTCATCGATCTGGATCCGAAGTACGCTCAAGCCTACGTGGGACTTGCGGACTGCTACCTGTTCGGTCAACCACCACTCCCGCTGAAAGAGCTCGCGTTAAAGTCGAAAGAGATGCTAACGAAAGCCCTCGAATTGGACGGGGGTCTCGGTGAGGCGCATGCGTCACTAGGGCTGTTAGCCGAGAACTCGGAGTGGAATTGGGCGAAAGCCGAGACGGAATACCAGCGAGCTATTGAACTTAATCCCAACTATGCCACGGCTCATCTATGGTATGGAGGAGAACTGGCCCTGACGGGCCAGTTTGACCGGGCTCTAGAGGAGCTGAAAATTGCGGCAGACCTCGATCCGCTCTCGGTCGTCATCACCAAAGATACGGGAGACGTCTACTACGTTTCGCATAGGTACGACCAGGCAATCGAATATTTTCGCAAGGCCCTTGAAATGGATCCTGACTTCGTTATCGCGCACCGGAATCTCGGATTGGTCTATGCGCAGCAACAAGACTTCACAAGGTCAATCGCAGAACTCGAGAGGGCGCGGAATCTGCAAAACTCGCCAGACGTATTGGCCGATCTTGGCTATGTTTACGCGCTTTCCGGGAAACGGGAGGACGCTCAACGAATTCTCGGGCAGCTCAGGAGCTTTTCCCGGCGGCAGTTCGTTTTTCCGGACAGCTATGCTGCCATATACGCGGCGCTCGGCGATCGCGACAACGCTTTTGAATGGCTCGAAAAGGCTTATCGTGAAGGGGGGCTGTTGACCGGGCTGAAAGTCGATCCGAGGTGGGATAATCTTCGCCGTGATGCAAGATTTGATGACTTGATGAGGCGCGTAGGACTCGTGTAATAAGTGGCGGTGTCTCGTCTTAAACTCGAGAATGTGTCGTCTCAGTTCACCTGGAGTTGTCATTACGCGGGTCGTCTCTTGCATTCACGTAATCGAGCCCCAATGAACCAATAGCAGTCACCTGCGCGATGTATTCGCTGGACTTGGCCCAAAGGAAGTGGGATGTGTTGCTGGGCAGGATGATCACTGCGCCAGGCGGATCGGCCACCAACTTCTCGGCGTCGAACTGATCACCCAGCCCAATGTAGTCGCTGCGGCCGGATGCGGCCAGGTCATTCAAAATGCTTCCAGCCCCTATTCTGTAATTGGAAGATCAGATTTTGTGGCCGCTCGATCGTAGTGCCTCGTCGTTCGCGGAGAAACGTAGGACAAGATGGCAATCGGCGTACAACCTGCAGTTGTAATCCCGTCCGGCATTCGCGCCGAAACACGCGGCGGAAATCCATCGTGGAATCGAGCGACACGGATCGCGTTTCGCTTCTGCGTCGTCTACTTCGGGCTGTACATCGTGTTGACCCAGATGCTGACGTCACTACTGTTCGCGACGACCAACGATTCAGGCGCATTTGAGCTGGACATGACCCGCCCCGCAAAGGCTATCGTCGTTTGGGTTGCTGCGCACGTTTTCCGCATCGCGCATCCCCTTGTCACCTCCGAGACGGGTAGTGGCGACCGCCTGTACGACTGGGTCGAGCTCTCCTTAATTGTGGTGCTGGCCATCCTTGGCACGATCGTTTGGTCGGCGCTGGATCGAAATCGCAAAAGTTATGGGAAGCTGCACGCGTGGTTTCGCGTATTCGTGCGATTTTCTCTGGCGGCGACCATGTTCACATACGGGATGGTGAAGGTCGTCCCGCTGCAGATGCCCTTCCCGTTTCTAAACCGGCTGATTGAACCATTCGGGAATCTCTCGCCGATGGGCGTGCTGTGGGCGTCGATCGGAGCCTCGCCCGCGTACGAGATTTTTGTCGGCTGCGCCGAGATGCTGGGCGGAATTCTTTTGATCCTCCCGCAGACGACGATGCTTGGGGCGCTCGTGTGCCTGGCGGATGCAACAGAAGTCTTTACGTTGAACATGACCTACGACGTGCCGGTGAAGTTGCTGTCGCTCCACATGATTCTGCTCGCCCTGTTCTTGCTTGCCCCAGACGCTCGGCGACTCTTGAACATGTTCTTCCTCGATAGAGCCGTGCCGCGCTCGGCCGAACTGCCGCTGTTCCGTAGTCCGCGAGCGAACCGAATCGCGCTTGCTGTTCAAGCCTTGGCGGCCTTGTTCCTCATCGGGGCGAATGTGCACGGAGCCGTTTCAGAATACAACGTAGATGGGCCTGGGCGGCCGAAGTCGCCGCTGTATGGGATATGGAATGCGCGGACGGTCATTATCGATGGGCAAGTTCGGCCGCCATTGCTGACGGATGAGACGCGCTGGCGGCGACTGGTGTTCGATTTCCCCACGGCGATGAGCATCTTCGCCATGAACGACGAGGTTCACCACTATCGCGCAAGGATTGACGCGAACGCGAAGACGTTCACGCTGAACAAGAATGGTGACGACAAGTGGGCAGCGCGCTTTTCATACGCGAGGCCTGATGCCAGCCATTTGAATGTCGACGGCACGATGGACAGCCTTAAAGTTCATGCTGAGTTCGACCTTGTCGATCCGGCGAAATTCCTGCTGAAGACACGAGGGTTTCACTGGATTCAGGATTATCCCTTCAACAGGTGAGCCGTAGTTGCTATGGGGCTCCCTAAACTCTCGCAGAGCAACACGAAGAAGCTCGCCGACAGGCCGCTTCAGCCACACTTCGATGCCATGTCCCGGCCTTGGTATTTTGTCTGCAAATTTGGCTGAGCGGCCGAATTGAGCATGAGCGGCATAGGAAAAGCGTGTGAAGTTCAATCTGCGCTGCTCCCCCCAGTCGAACGCTCAAAGTCCAGCGCTTTTTACTTCTTTTTCTTTTTCCGCTTTGCAGGGGGCGGACTCTTTTTCCCTGATGCTGCCGCGACGGTACTGGCTTTGAGGTCAATCACAAAGCTGTCACCCAAAGCTGTTTTTCTTGATGTGGGATCGACGGTGACAAATTCTCCGGTTATCGAAGTTGCCGAAACCGTCATCCGAACAAATCCAAATACGGTGTCGTCATAGACCTCCATTCGAAGCGGATTTCCGCTTGCATCCGTGCCTGACGCGGGAGTCTTGGGTGCCGGAACTTTGCCGTGCTTGAGGCCGGTGAGGTTGTAGAAGCCACCCATGCCAGCGACTACGTAGGCAATCTGCTTGCCCCCAGCGGTGCGCGTATATCGCTCGTAAAGATGCGAATGGCCGGAGAGATGCAAGTCTGGCCATATCCCGGCGGCATCGCAGGCCTTGTCAATCTGCCCCAGCATGGTCGGGCTAGGGACGTGAAACGGGCTTCCCGTAAACGGCGGATGATGGGTGGCGATGATCAGAGCGCGACCCTGACCTTGGGCGCGCTCAGCCTTGGCAGCTGCGAGCTGCTGACTTAAGAAATCCAGTTGGCTGTTGCCAACCGTCCCGCCCGCGATCACACCTTCCGTCGCGCCTTCGCTGGTATTGGAATACAACCCGATGAATTTCACGAACGGGGCATTCAGCACGAAATACACGCCCGGCTGGTCCATGGTGGTTCGAACCGCGCCTTGGCTGTCCTTGTTGCGGGCAGGCGTTGCGGTGCAGAAATTTCCGATGAAGGCATCGAGGGATTTCGCGGCTTCACCGCTAAAGAGCACAGCGTCATGATTTCCGGGGATGGCAAAAATAGGGGCGTTGTAATTGCGGTAAGGGTCGTAGAACTGTTCGAAGTAATACTGATCCTGGCCAAAGTAGTAGACCACGTCCCCCAAGTGGTACCAGAAGGAAACGCCATTCGAGACGTCATCCGCCATGGCGTCGGCGACGGCAAACTGGAATTCCGGACTGTGAACTCCGCCGGTGTCGCCAACCGTGTGGAACTTTATTTCGCCGGACTGCTGAATTTTTTGCGCCGCGGACGAGCCGATCACGGCCCCGAGGTCCATCGGCGTTGTGCTTCGCGCCGGCGGGACGGGCTGCAATTCCGCCAGGCCCTTCTGCTGGGTGTCGGCGGATATCTCCTGTTTGCTGAACTGGTCAAAGTTGTCCGGCGTCAGATCGGGGTCAGCAAAGGCTCGAGGGATTGCCATATGCCCTGCAACATACACAAAAACTTCAAGCTCTCAAGCAAAAGTTGAGTTTTGTTCCATTTTTGTAACTTACGTCCGCTCCGCTTGCCGGCGTTCCCGTTTAGGTCTATCCGGAAGAAGTGGCGCGGAAGTTGTTCACCGATTGCCGCTTACCCGGCGAGTCGTGAAGAGTCATACGGCCTGGATGCAGAGCAATCATCACTCCCCGCGGTG
>Ga0126381_100011433_pt1 | contig 10031 bp, 7 predicted proteins | sample PanSoiMetPlot_28_FD_96465 | JGI IMG/M metagenome (GOLD analysis project Ga0126381, IMG submission 96465) | Tropical forest soil microbial communities from Panama - MetaG Plot_28 | ecosystem: Environmental > Terrestrial > Soil > Tropical forest > Bulk soil | place: Panama | collected 2016-02-17 | reverse complement strand
GTGGCATTGGCCCCGGTCTTCTCTTTGGCTTCGGCGACGGTGTTGAACACCGGCCAGCCTTCGTGCAGCGTTCCCCCTTTGCCCGGTGTTACACCACCCACAACATTGGTGCCGTAAGCTGCGCAGGCTTTGGCGTGGAAGGTGCCTTCACGCCCGGTAATGCCCTGGATCATCAACCGCGTCGATTTGTCTGCAAGAATAGCCACTATGCCCGTCCGGCCGCGGCCACCACTTTCTGGGCCGCGTCTTTCATGTCCGCGGCCACTATGAAGTTCAGCCCGGAGTTCTTCAGGATATCGCGTCCCTGCTCTACGTTGGTTCCTTCCAGACGCAAGACCAGTGGCAGTTTCAAATTCGTGGCCTTGGCCGCGTCGACCACCCCTCCCGCCAGCATGTCCACGCGCAGGATGCCGCCAAAGATATTAATAAGGATGGCGCGGACATTTTTGTCACTGAGCAGGATCTGAAAGGCGTGGCGAATGGTCTCGGCGTTCGCGCCTCCGCCAACATCCAGGAAGTTGGCGGGGGAGCCGCCTGCGTACTTGATGATGTCCATCGTCGCCATGGCCAGCCCGGCCCCGTTGACCAGGCAGGCGATGTTTCCGTCCAGCTTGATATAGTTCAGGTTGTATTTGGAAGCCTCGACTTCAAGCGGGTCTTCTTCACTGATGTCGCGCAGCTCTTTTAAGTCCTTGTGGCGGAAGAGCGCGTTGTCGTCGAAGTTGATCTTGGCGTCGAGCGCGAACAGCTGCTTGTCGGTGGTCGTGATGAAGGGATTGATTTCCATCAACGAAGCATCGGTCTCGATGAACGCCCGATAAAGACCGGTCATGAAGCGTACGGCTTCACCGATCTGATCGCCTCCGAGCCCCAATCGAAACGCCAGCTTGCGGGCGTGGAAGGCCTGGAAGCCGATAGTGGGATCGATGGCCTCCTTCAGAATCGCCTTGGGATCTCTAGCAGCAACCTCTTCAATCTCCATGCCGCCCGACGCTGACGCCATGAACACCGGCAAGGCTGTGGCCCGGTCCACGACGATTCCCAGGTAAAGCTCGCGCTCGATGGGAAGCGTTTCTTCGATCAGCAACCGCTGGACGATTTTGCCTTCCGGACCCGTCTGGTGCGTGACTAACCGCATGCCCAGGATCTTGTCGGCCCACATTTTGGCTTCGTCCAGGTTCTTGGCAACTTTCACTCCACCACCCTTGCCACGCCCGCCGGCGTGGATCTGGGCCTTTACCTCCACGCCCTTGGCTCCATTATGGAGCAGCTTGCGAGCCGCTTCTTCGGCTTCTTCCCGGGTCAGGGCTACTTCACCGCGAGGTACGGCAACACCATATTTCGCGAGGATTGTTTTTGCCTGGTATTCGTGAATTTTCATGCCGATGGGTTCTGTATGGCGCCGCAGCGTTGAAGGGAACCAGTGATTCTATAGGACTGGTGGGAAATCAGGCAAACAAGCCTCTCGAGTGATTCGGATAAGGGTGTCACTCTCTCGGAGCGGAGCGACTAAATTGGTTCCTCCTCTAGTGAAATGTGGTGAAGGACGCGTGAGTTACGAGCCGAATGCATTTCTGAAGCCGAAGCAGTATGATTTGACAACGCAATATGATCACCGAAGCCTTGCACAAGATCGCCCACCATCGCGCCTCCCTGAGCCGCGAGGAGGCCCGTGCGGTGATGACCGAGTTGCTCTCGGGAAAGACCACTGACGCGCAGATCGCGGCGCTGTTGGTGGCGCTGCATATGAAGGGCGAGACGGTGGAGGAGATCGTCGGTTTCGCCGAGGCCATGCGCGCCGCCGCCCATCCCATCGCCGATCAGAACGGCAACGTCCTTGACCTCAGCGGCACAGAACGCGATGCACTTGTGGACACGTGCGGCACCGGGGGCGACGCCAGTGACACCTTTAACATCTCCACCGCTTCGGCTTTGACGATCGCCGGCGCCGGCGTACGCGTGGCCAAGCACGGCAATCGCGGGATTACTTCCAAGTGCGGCTCGGCCGACGTAATGGAGGCCCTGGGCGTGAACATCACCATGCCCATCACCCGGCTCGGGGATTGCCTGCACGAGGTCGGCATCGCCTTCATGCTGGCGCCAGCCATGCATACCGCTACAAGGCACGTCCAGCCGGCGCGCCGGGAGCTGAAGCCGCTGCGCAGCGTGTTCAACCTTCTTGGGCCGCTGACGAATCCAGCGCGCGCTTCGGCTCAGGTTGTCGGTGTGTATTCCGACGATCTGGTGGAAAGGCTGGCACTGGCGCTGAAGATGCTTGGCCTGCACCGCGCTCTGGTGGTCCACGGCGCCGACGGCCTGGACGAAATCTCCATCAGCGGTTCAACCAAGATCGGCGAAGTACGCGGTGAGTGGTTCCGCGTTTACGAAATTACCCCTGAACAGTTCGGGCTGGAACGTGCGCCACTCGGGGCGATCACCGGCGGCGACCTCAAAACCAACGCCGGAATCATCCGTGAAATCCTGCGGGGGGAAAAGTCTCCTCGGCGCGACGTAGTGCTGATCAACGCCGCCGCCGCTCTGGTGGCCGCCGGCCGCGCCGATTCTTTGGCCGAGGCCATGCCGCTGGCGGTTCAGTCCATCGACTCCGGCGCCGCTCGTACAAAACTTGAAAAACTCGTGGCGTTTACCAATCGAGGCTAAGACACAGGCGCTCAGAACGAGTCTTTTAGGCGTCGTATAGTTTCTCAAAAGGCGTCGCGACCTTCGGCAATCCCCTGAGAGCCAACCCAAACTCCAGGCCGCCTTTTCCGGCATGCTGAGCTTTGCCCCCGCCGTCGGGAACGGAACTTGAATCGCCTGCACCATACAGGCTGAGTCCGAAAACGTCCCGAAAGGTTCGAGGACTGTACCGGGAAATGCCCCTATTTTATCCGCTAGCGAAGCTGTCCATCATGGGCCATGGGTCCTCCGCACGATCCGGGACGGGCTTTAAGCCGCTCGGCTTCAAGCCCGCCGCATTACAATGGCGTCATACCTGAATGGGGTGGAAACCATGACCTTGTCCCTCAGCCAACGGGCTGCCCGCACTGTCCAGTCAGAGATCCGGGTGATGACCCTTGAATGCGAGCGCGTCAAGGGCGTGAATCTGGCGCAGGGCGTGTGCGACACCGAGGTGCCGCAACAAGTGCAACTGGGTGCCAAACACGCGATCGAGAGCGGAATCAACAGTTATACAAGGGCGGAAGGGCTGGCGCCCATCCGGCAGGCAATCGCCGGGAAGGTGCGCCGCTTCAACGGTTTAGATTGCGATCCCGAGAGTGAAGTCATTGTTCACTCGGGTTCGACCGGCGCTTTCTATACCTCGTGCTTGGCTCTGCTCAATCCCGGCGACGAGGTCATCCTTTTTGAACCTTATTATGGCTACCATCTCAACACCTTGGTGGCCACAGGGGTCACGCCGGCCTTTGTTACCCTGTGCGCGCCGGACTGGAAGTTTTCACCCGACGACCTGGAACGCTCGGTCACGCCGCGCACCCGGGGCATTGTGATCAACACACCGGCCAATCCGTCCGGCAAGGTCTTTACTCGGGCTGAACTGGAGTGTATTGCCGCGCTGGCCCAACGCCACGATCTGTTCGTCTTCACCGACGAGATCTACGAATACTTCATCTACGAAGGGCAGCACATTAGTCCGGCCTCGCTGCGCGGCATGCGCGAACGCACCATCACCATTTCCGGATATTCCAAAACCTTCAGCATCACCGGCTGGCGCGTGGGGTACACGGTGTGCGACCCGAAGTGGGCGCAGGCCATCGCTTACTTTCACGACCTTATCTATGTGTGCGCTCCGGCGCCGCTGCAGATCGGCGTGGCCGAAGGCATCTGCAAGCTCCCAGAAGATTTCTACAGGCAGATTGCCGATGAGTACCTCCGCAAGCGCGACCTTCTCTGCCACACACTCCAGGAGATGGGCCTGACGCCCTCTGTCCCCAAAGGCGCGTACTACGTGCTGGCCGATGCCTCGATCCTCCCGGGCGGCACGAGCAAAGAGAAAGCCATGTCCCTGCTGCACGCCACCGGCGTGGCTACCGTGGCCGGCAGCGCGTTCTATCACGCCGGGGGAGGGGAGAATCTGATCCGGTTCTGTTTCGCCAAGAACGATGCTGACCTCAAAGAGGCCTGCCGGAGGTTGAAGGCCCTGCCTGAGAAGCTGGGGCAGCAGGTGACGGCGTCGCGCTTCTAAGGGGATCCCAACAATCACGCCAAGGTCGCTCTCCCAGGAGAGTGAAGTTCCCTCGATCTCCGTGCGTCCGTGATAGGTGCTGGCGGTTGCCTCTATAATGCGGCCAATGCACTTCTCTGAATTGCTAAGGGGAACTGGCGTTGCGCCGAAGGGCGTTGATCCGCATATCTCCGGCCTTGACTACGACTCGCGGAGAATCCGGCCGGGCTGGTTGTTTGTAGCCATGCGCGGCGAAAGCACCAACGGCAACCACTACATCGACGCCGCTCTCAGGAACGGGGCGGTGGCCGTTGTCACCGATGAGAAGCACGAAAAGCGGCGGATGGGCGTGCCCTGGGCTGTGGTACATGACGGCCGGCAGGGGCTGGCACGGTTGAGCGCTAACTTTTACGGGCGTCCGGCGGAGAAGCTGAAGATTATCGGTATCACCGGCACCAACGGCAAGACTACAACCAGCTTTCTTTCCGAAGCGATTCTTCGCCATTGCGGAAAAGAAACAGCGCTGATCGGGACCATCGAATATCACATCCCCGGAGCAGTTCTGCCCGCGCCGCATACCACTCCGGAAGCACTGGAGCTGAATCAGGTGTTCGCACAGGCACTGGCGGCAGGCGCTACCCATGCGGTCATGGAGGTTTCCTCGCACGCGCTGGCGAAGCATCGCGTGTGGGGCGTGCCTTATGAAGTCGCCGTCTTCACCAATCTGACACGCGATCACCTTGACTATCACAAAGACATGAGCGCCTACTTTGACGCCAAGACCATATTGTTCACCGGATGCGGGACGGCGCCGCCGAAGGTTGCGGTTATCAATGTGGACGATGAGTATGGCCGGACACTTGAGGCAAAAACCGGGCATAACAAGCGCCTGATTACCTACGGGATTCAGAGGGGCGATTTTTGTGCCAGCGACGTAGATGTTAAGCCGGACGGTACAGCCTTCGAGATGGTGACTCCGCAAGGCAGCGTCATGATCCGAACTTCTCTTCTCGGTGGCATCAATGTCTACAACACGCTGGCGGCGGCGGCTGCCGCCTTCGCCCTGGGCTGTCCGCTGGTCGAGATTGCCGAGGCCGTCAGCGCTTTCAAACAGGTGCCCGGGCGCTTTGAGCGCGTGGACTGCGGCCAGCCTTTCACGGTGATCATCGACTACGCGCATACCCACGATGCTCTCCACAACCTCACCAGTATTGCCCGCGACTTCGTGCACCGCGGCCTCGGAGTGGGACGCGTCATCACCGTATTCGGCTGCGGCGGCGACCGCGATCGCAGAAAGCGCCCCCTGATGGGCGAAGCAGCGGGACGCGGCAGCGACTTCGTGGTAATAACCTCGGACAACCCACGCAGCGAAGACCCGGCGCAGATCATCGCCGACGCCATGCCCGGCGTCCAAAAGACCGGCGTTCGCCACGTGGTGGAGGCCGACCGCCAGCACGCGATCCGGCTCGCCCTGATCGAAGCGATGCCCGGCGACATGGTGTTGATTGCCGGCAAGGGCCACGAGAAAGTTCAGATCACGCGCGATGGTGTATTCCCTTTCGATGATGTTCAGGTCGCGCAAAAAGAGTTAGAACAGTTGGGATACATGGCCTGTACCGGAGGAAGAACAAAGCAATGAAGTTGCCGCTGTGGCGCATCGCCGAATTCGCCGCCAAGGGCGAGGTTGACCAGGAATTGGCAGCCCTCGGCTACTCGATCGATGCGCGCGCCCTGAATCCAGGCGATCTGTTCATCGCTCTCACTGGCGACCGTTTCGGCCCTGATGACATTGAGGCAGCCCTGAGGCGGGGTGCTGTGGCCCCTCTGATCGAGGCGGGCCGAAAAATCCAGGCAGCTCCGGTCCTGTGCTTTTCGTGGAAGCCCCGTTGCGGCCGCGTGATCGGCGTGCGCGGGCCGGCCCGGATCGTGGCCGAAGCCGGGTGCGGCAGGCCCAGTTCCTGGAGACTCCAGAGCATGCGGGTGCATCGCTGGCTCGCGCGTTGCGCGTGGGTGATGCAGTCTTTGCTGAAGCCTTCGCTCGGTGAGGCTGGAAGTGTTGCGGTAAAAGATTTCGGGGTCCAGCACTAAGCAGGTAGTATTTAGTATCCAGTATCGGGATCGAGGACCGGTTTCGCCCGTGATCGCCGGATTCTGAGGACTCGGCGAAGGGACTGGGCGCTGCCGCGTGTCTGTGTCGACGGCGGTTTTCAAAAACGCATTTTCGGAGGCTTATTGCTCTACTGGCTGCTATACCAACGGCTGCAGGCCCACTTTCCTCCTTTCCGTATTTTCCATTACGTCACGTTTCGCACGGCCTTTGCCAGCCTGACCGCCTTGTTTATGGGCCTAATCATCGGCCCAGCCATCATTCGCCAGCTTCGTGAGTTCCAGATCGGCCAGTACATTCGTGAGGAAGGTCCAGCGGGTCATCAAAAGAAAGCGGGTACGCCGACGATGGGCGGAGTACTGATCACGATCGCCATTCTGGTGCCGACACTGCTCTGGGCGGACCTATCCAATCCTTATATATGGTTGTGCATCTTCTCTACTGTGGCTTTTGGCGCCATCGGGTTTGCTGACGACTATATTAAGGTGGTCCACCGGCGGAACCTGGGGCTTCGCGCGAGGATGAAGTTGCTGTTGCAGTTTCTGGCAGCAGGCGTAGTGGGTGTCGTGCTGGTCTTGCTCACCGCAACCCGGCAGTACTCCACGGTCGTGATGGTCCCGTTCCTCAAGCAGTTCCGCCCCAACCTGGCGATCGACGCTCTGCGGCACAACCCGCACTTCTGGCTCTTTGCCTACACGCCGTTCATTTTGTTCGTGATGCTGGTGCTAGTAGGGTCAACCAATTCCGTCAATCTCACCGACGGCCTCGATGGCCTGGCCGTCGGCTGCAGCGTGATTGCCGCGGGCGCGCTGACGGTTCTGACCTACGTGAGCGGTCATGCCAAGTTTGCCGAATACCTGGCACTGCAGGAGATGCCGGCGGTCGCCGAGGTGACGATCTTTTGCGGAGCCATGGTCGGGTCCAGCCTGGGTTTTCTCTGGTACAACGCGCATCCCGCGGAGATTTTCATGGGCGACGTGGGCTCTCTGGCTCTGGGTGGGGCCATCGGGACCGTGGCAGTGATCATCAAGCAGGAGTTGCTGCTGCCCTTCATCGGCGGGATCTTTGTCATCGAAGCGCTCTCAGTCGTTCTCCAGGTGGGGTCCTACAAGCTGCGCAAGAAACGCATCTTCCGGATGGCGCCGATCCATCATCACTTCGAGCTCGTAGGCTGGTCGGAATCAAAGATCATTATCAGGTTCTGGATCCTGGCGTTGATCTTTGCGCTCTTCGCGCTGACCACACTGAAGTTGCGTTAAACGGGCGACCGATTCGTGGCACAATGGAGACTCCACATTGTGGCGATGGGAAGGCGGAGTTGACGAGCGATCATGGAGTTGAAAAACAAACGGGTGCTGGTGGTTGGACTGGGACGCTCGGGTGTGGCGTCGGCGTTTTTCTTGCAGGATCGAGGCGCCAGGGTTACGGTTTCCGACGAGAAGAGCGAAGCCCAGCTGCAGAACGAGATCGCGGCACTGCTGGATCGTGGTGTATCGATCGAGACCGGCCGGCACGGCGAGCGAACGTTCCGTGACCAGGACCTGATTGTCGTCAGCCCGGGCGTCCCCGCCGACCAGCCGCAGCTGCAGAATGCGCGCAGCATGGGCATTCCAGTGATCGGCGAGGTGGAACTGGCGTTCCGATTCCTCGAAGGCCGGGTGATTGCCATCACCGGCTCCAATGGGAAGACCACTACAACGGCCCTGACCGGTGAGATTCTCAAGAAGAGCGGCAAGAAGACACTTGTGGGCGGCAACATCGGCACGCCGGTGATTTCGCTGGTGGGTAAGTCGACGCCGGACACCCTGACAGTCCTCGAGGTTTCCAGCTTCCAGCTTGAAACCATCCAGCAGTTCCGGCCCTGGATCGCGGCTATCCTCAACATCACGCCCGACCATCTCGATCGGCACCGCACGTTTCAGGCGTACGTGGATGCGAAAACTCGGATCTTTGAGAATCAACAGGCGGGCGATTTCGGGGTCCTCAACGCCGATGATCCCACCTCGGCGGCGCTCAAGGACCGAGTCAAGGGATCGCTCGGCTGGTTCAGCCGCAAGCACAGCGTCGAGAACGGCTCCTTCGTCGGCGATGATCAGATCATTTTCCGTGGGAACGGCCGGGAGCAGAGTGTGCTCGGCCGCGGTGATATTCAACTCAAGGGCGCGCACAACCTGGAAAACACCTTAGCCGCAGTGACTATGGCTATGATCGCCGGATGCGCCGCCGAGCAGGTCCGCGATGCGGTGGTCGGGTTTCGCGCCGTCGAACACCGTCTGGAGCTGGTGGCGACCGTCCAGGGAGTGGCTTTCTACAACGATTCCAAGGCTACCAATGTTGACGCTACGCTGAAGGCGCTCGAGTCGTTTCCGGGAAAGATTCACCTCATCCTGGGCGGGAAAGACAAGGGAAGCGATTATACCGTCCTGAACCCGTTGTTGCGGGAACGCGCCAAGGGCGCTTATCTGATCGGCGCTGCGGCTGAGAAAATCGGCTCGCAGATCCAGGGATCAACCCGGCTGGTCCGGTCTGGCACGTTACAGCACGCCGTGCGCCAGGCGTTCGAAGCGGCGAGCTCCGGCGATGTCGTTCTACTGGCGCCGGCCTGCGCCAGCTTCGACCAGTTTGAGAACTACGAGCATCGCGGCCGAGTATTCAAGGAACTGGTGCTCGCGCTGACGCCGGTTACGCTGGGAGAAAGAGCCTAGTGGCAAAACGAGTCGGCATAGACAAGTGGCTCTTCGGCTCCACTCTGCTGCTCGTCGTCATCGGCGTGGTCATGGTCTTCAGCGCTTCCGCAGTGATGGCCGGAGAACGCTTTGGATCACCCTATCACTTCATGTGGCGGCAACTGGGGTGGGCGACGGCGGGTCTGGCGGCCATGGCCATCCTCACGAAGATCGATTACCGTCGATGGAAGCACCCGGGAATCGTTTTCAGTTTGCTGGGTGTAACCACGCTGCTGCTGGTGGCTGTCTTGTTGGTGGACCGGGCGCATAACACGCACCGTTGGATCCGCTTCGGCAGCCTGATGTCATTCCAGCCTTCGGAATTGGCCAAGCCCGCTCTCATTCTTTTTCTGGCATTTTTCCTGGAGAAGCGAATCAAGAACATGAATGACTGGCGGCACACGCTGCTGCCGGCGGCCATTCCTCCCCTGCTGTTCGCGATTTTGATCGTTCGCCAGCCGGACCTGGGGACAGCCCTGGTTTGCCTCGGCATCACCGCGGCTATTCTCTACATCGCCGGCATGCGGCTCCGTTACTTTGCTTACAGCCTGGTTCCGATTGTTCCCGCAGTCTGTTACCTCACGTTCTTCGTGCCTTGGCGGATGGCGCGCATCATCACCTTCCTATTCCCCGGGCGTGATCCGCAGGGCGTCGGCTTCCATATCAACCAATCGCTGATCGCTGTCGGGACCGGCGGACTCACCGGCCTGGGGCTGATGGAAGGGCGGCAAAAGCTGTTCTATCTGCCTGAGCCGCATACCGACTTTGCCTTTGCCGTCCTGTCGGAAGAATTGGGATTGGTGGGTGCGGTGCTGGTGGCGACGCTGTTTTTCGTCTTTGCCTGGCGCGGATTGCGAGCCGCAGTGCGTTCCGGTCACGGCTTCGCACGCTTGCTGGCCACCGGCATCACCACCATGGTCGTGCTCCAGGCTTTCTTCAACATCAGCGTGGTGCTGGCGCTGGTGCCGACGAAAGGGATTCCGCTGCCGTTCATCTCCTATGGGGGATCGTCGCT
>Ga0126381_100011432_pt1 | contig 10031 bp, 11 predicted proteins | sample PanSoiMetPlot_28_FD_96465 | JGI IMG/M metagenome (GOLD analysis project Ga0126381, IMG submission 96465) | Tropical forest soil microbial communities from Panama - MetaG Plot_28 | ecosystem: Environmental > Terrestrial > Soil > Tropical forest > Bulk soil | place: Panama | collected 2016-02-17 | reverse complement strand
GCCGCCGCCCTGCCCCCGGCTATCCCTTCCGGCCCATGCCCCCGCCGCCCATCATCGAGCACCCTCCAGCCCGCCTCAAGGGCGCCTGCGGCGTCGCTCGCAAGCTCCGCGAGCGCTCCGCGCCCCTTGACCCGGGCCAGCCGGGCGCACGAATCCGGCGCCTATCAAGGCATGAGCACACCCCCGCCTGCCCACAACCACCCCAGCAAACAGCCCCCAAACCACCCAAATCACCGAAACTCCGGCGCACCATCTGCAAAAGCTTGACGAGCCGCTTCATATGAGTGCGCAACTTTGCCCCTCGCGAACCGTGAAACCGCTGGTCAGCGAGCCGCCGACTCACTCACAACCAAATCTTGGCCCAACTTGGGACAGTTCGCGCAGGAACTGCGGGGCGAGATCATCGCGGCTTCGACGCCGCGCTGGCAAGCCCATCCCTGGCCAGCAGTTGGGTGAAGGTGCTGGTAGCCGACTTGCACGGACGCTGTCCGTGTCTGTCCGCGCTTTCAGCTGCCCGGCCCGGCGAAGGCACGGACATATAGCGGACAGGATCAGGCATTCACATGATCGTTACGGATGTTCTGCCAGGTCAGCGGCCATTCCGAAGGATGGAAGGAAGCGGGCTGTAAAACCGTCGGCTCAGCCTACCCAGGTTCGAACCCTGGACCTGCCACCCATAAGCCCAGGTCAGAGCCGGTGACGCGGGACTGCGTCACCGGCTCCTGCGCGCAAAGCAAGCGGTGCCGCAGACCGCTTGTGGGCCATGTGTGGGCCAGATCAGGCCGGCCGTGGCAGCGGCGTCACCGTCGCCCGGCGTCCCGGAATCTGCGTTTGACCTGGGTAAACGTCCTGGGTGTGGGAGGTAGCCCGGGCGGGTCTTTCTGTCGTATGGACGTTGGTGAGCTGCCCGGTGTGGGCCATTCACGGACATATAGCGGACAGGATTTGGGCGGTGGGAGCGGTGCGGCGAACCGCTTGCTGTCACCGGCGGTGAGAGGTTCTGCTGGTTGAGGGCGTGCTCGATCTGCTGGCTCACGGCGTCTTGCTGGCCGTGGAGGCGGTGGGTGTAGAGGGTGTGCAAGACAGTGACGCTGTTCCCGGCGCGGGCGGCGATCTCGGCGGGTGCGCCGGTGGCGGTCAGCCACAACGACAAGGCGGTGTGCCGCAGGTCGTAGGGCCGGCGGGCTAGCGGGGTGGCGGCCAGGACGGGGCCGAGTGCGTCGCGGCGGGCGGTGTGCCAGGCGCGGCCGTAGACCGATTCACTGATCATGCCGCCGCGGACGCCATGGAACAGTCGCCCGTCGGCTGTGGTCCCGTAGTTCTGCAGGTGCTGGCGCAGCAGGGTGACCAGGACCGGTGGGACCGGACGACCCGGATCGCGCCGCCGGGACGGTGCTTGAGACCGCGCGGCTCGTGGGGCTTGCGGGTGCTGGTCCAGGCAGATCCGGTGCGCGGGCAGGCTCTGGTGAGGATCAGTTTGTCCCACCCGTGCGCCAGAGAACCACATCGCCGCTGCGCAGTGCGACGGCTTCTTCGGGGCGCAGCGCGGCGTAGTACAGGCAGGCGAAGAACGCGGTCAGTTCTGGCCGGATCTGGGCGACGCTGGCAAGGACGGCGTGCACCTGGGCAGGGCTGGCCACGGTCACCGGGTTGACCTCGCCCATGGTCTTGGGGGCTTTGCACCGGAGGTGACTGAGTGGGCTGGCAGGCAGCAGGCCGAGTTCGGCGGCGTAGCCCAGCGCGTCGTGGAACACCGCGCGCTTGCGAGCGGTGGTGTTTGCCGCGGCCAGGTGGCCATCGAGCCGCACCGCCAGGGCGTCGAGACCGGCCCGGATGATGCGGGGATCCTGCAGTTGATGGATAGGCAGCGAGGCTCGTTCCAGCCAGCCGAGTGCCTTCTCGGCGGCCGGGTCCACGGGGGCGTGCCGCCGGTGCGGGCTGAAGGCATGCCTATACAGCGCGGCGCGCAGCGTGCCGGCCGGTGGCCTGCCGGCGATGGGCCTGGTCAGCTCGGGGTGACGGTGGCCAGCGCCTCGGCCATGCTGGCCCGCGAATGCGGCGCCAGGCGCGGCCATTTCATGTCCACAAAGGCCACCGCATGCGGGCGCATCGGGAGGACTGTCCCGCCAATAGCGGTCGTGGTGCTCCCATGCAAGCGTCGGCCGGTCACTGGGCCAGACCGTGAGTACCGTACACGTCGTAGTGCCTCACGGTGAGGTCCCGGTCCACCAGGAAGTGCTCGTCGCGTGGGTAGAACACCGCTCGTTCGGGATCGGGGCCCGTGAACGCCGTGATGCTGTCCATGTTCTCCCAGCAAGTGACCATGGTGAACTCGGTGCTGCCGTCGCCGCGGGGTCGGCGCAGCATCAGCAGCGTGCGGTGTCCGGCGACGTTCGTGTAGCCGGGCACCGCCACCTCGCGCATGTATTCCTCATAGGCGTCGGCGTCCTCGTCGCGGGTGGCGCCAGTCCAAATCCTAGCGATCATGAGTCCTCCGGTCGGGATGGCCAGACATCGAGTTGCATCATGTCGGCAGGGGCTTCACGGCGGTGGCGCGGCAGCCGGAGGCAAAGACCACGGCAAGTCGGCCCAGGCGGCCGTTGCGCCGGGCATCAGGTGCACAGTACTGCCGACAGCCGGTCGCGCCACCGATAAGGCGCACATCGGTGGCGCGACTGCGGACAGCGAGGGGTCCCTGCACGGCAGTGGACGGCGGCTGTTCGGGTGTCAGCTCGCGACGGGTTCGGCAGGGGGCAGCAGTGCTGCGTTCTGGCGCTCGAACTGCTTGGCCACCCCCCCGCGCCAGCCCTCGGCCAGAGCCTGTGACAGGACGTCGGGGAAGATGTCCTCGTCCTGGTTCTCGATGCCGTCGAAGATCGCTCGCGCCACGGACTCGGGTGAGGCCTTGGGAATCTCGAGGCCCCGGGTCATCTCCGTGTCGACGGGGCCGGTGAGGAAGCCGCGCACGCTCACGCCGTGGCGCGCCAGCAGCATCCGCAGCGACTGCGTCAAAGACCACGCAGCCGCCTTCGAGATCGAGTAGACCGGCGCGAACGGCACGGGGGCAAGGGCCGCCAAGGACACGTTGTTGACGATCGTTCCGCGGGAACGAGTCAGCGCCGGCAGGAAAGCCTGACTCACCCGGTAGGGCCCGAACAGGTTGACGGACAGGGCCTGCTCGAGCGCGGCAGGACCGCTCAGGTCATCCAGAGGCTGGATACCGGCGTTGTTGATCAGCAGGTCCAGGGACTCGACCCTGGCGGCAGCCTACTGGACCTGCTTTGCGTCGGACACGTCCATGGTCAGCGGCGTGACCCGCTCATCAGGATGCGCGACCGGGTGACGAGCAGCGGCATGCACCCGCGCCGCGCCACGCCGCAGGGCCTCCTCGACCAGTGCCTGCCCGATGCCGCGGCTGGCCCCGGTCACCAGGACCGTCTTGCCGTGGATGGTCATCTGTGTTCTGCCTTCCGGTTCTGCGCCGCCCGTTGCGGCGATCGTCGATGTCCAGATGAGCACGCTGGCATGCCATAAGCAGGCACTCGCTGAACGTCCTCAATTCGGTAGATCCGCTCGACCTCGGCGCGCGGAGTGACCTGATCGGGTGCCTGGGCCGATGAGCGGCGAGGCCGTCCCGGGCGCCCCGAACGGCGGTGGGGCGCCGGGAGTGGTCAATGGCTTGGTCACAGGAGGTAATCGACAAGACCCCTTCCGAGGAGCAGGCCAGGCAATCAGTGACGCCCGCGCCGCCCGCTGCGATGCCGGCTGGATCGCAGGTCCTCGATGCAGAAGTATCTTCGGCCAGTCGTTGGAGCACTTCGTAGGCCGTTCCGCACGCACATGTAACCAGTAGGTAAGGTGAAGTTTCTGTGCCCTGCCAGATTTCATCGATGTGCTGAAGATCGGTCAGTGCAATTTCCTCGGATCGAGGGGGCAGGGGCTGAGCAGAGGTGAGAACCAGCAGGTCAAGCTGCTTGTACGGACGCTGTCCGTGCCTGTCCATGGCGACCGGCCTTCGGCCGCTCTGGCGTATGGACATATGACGGACAGGCGCGGATATTCACATAATCGTTAAAGAAGGTTGGCCAGGTCAGCGGCCATTCCTGTGGATGGGAAGAAACGGTCAGTAAAACCGTCGGCTCAGCCTACCCAGGTTCGAACCCTGGACCTGCCACCACCAGTAAAACACCAGGTCATAGCGTTGCAAATGCGGCCAGCGGGAGCGGTTTGGCGGACCGTCGTCTCATGGTTGTGGTTGAGGAGCGGCTGAGTCTCCGCCCTGTTCAGGGCGTCGGGCCGGTTGGCTCGGCGGGTGTGTGGTTGAGAAGTCGGCGTGTCGTGGCTGACCGGTGGTTGAGGTCGATGACGAGAGGTAGGGCGTCGGGGTTGGCGCTGGTCGAAGCGTCGAGCTGGTCTAGAGGGAGCGGTTGCTTAAGGCCCACGTCGGCAGGCGTGGTACAGGGTGATGGCGATGCGGAGGGCTGTCTATCGCGAGGGACTTTGTGTTCATCGCGAGGGATCGGTGCGTTGGGTCGCTCGTCAGCGGCTGCGCTGGTTTGGCCGGCGTCACGCTCATTACTGCCGCGGTCGTCTTCGGCGTGCAACTGATCAGCGCGGTCATCTACCGGTTCGCCGCTGCCTTCGGCGCGGCCGATGCCACTGGCGGTACTCGCGTGCTGCTGGCCCTGCTTGGCGTGTTCTCACTGATCATCGGCTTGCATGCCGTGCGACACGTGCTGATCACGATTGTCGGGCCGGCGAGGGAGCGCACCGTCGATGCCCGTCCGTGCCATAGCTGTCTAACCAGCGACATGATGGTGAGGTGCGCCCCTGGAAACGACGGCTGTCTGATGATGAGTGCGCTGTCCTGCTGGCCGAGTTGCTCCTTCGGCACCCTGAGCTGGCCGCCGAGGCAGAAGAGATTACCTCCACGCTGCTGGTCGTGGAAAATCAACAGGAACTCGATGAGGAGATCACGGCCAAACTGCGGGCGCTACGTGCCAACGGGCCAGTGTCCGTCGACGCAGAACGGGGACGGGTGCTGAATGTGCTCCAGCCGTACATTGATGACCTCACCCTGCGGAAGCAACGCGGCGCCCGGCGTGCGGCCGCCGATATCGCGATCGCCGTGCTGTCCGGGTTGTACGGATGTCGGGAGGACACCGAAGAGGACATGCTGCTTGTCCGGATGGGCCTGCCCGGCGCGGCAGATGACCTAGCACGCACGGTGTACAAGAAGGTGAAGCCGCTGCACCTCGTGTTGCCGTCGCTGGCGGACGAGTGCCGCGAGTGGGAATGGTATGAGGAGAGCTGAGACCAGTATCACGGCTGGGGCGGGGCAGGGTCATTGCTGTGGCGAGCCTTGCTCACCGAGTTCGAACAAGAGCGCGGCCCGCCTTTCCTCGAGGGCGGTGAGCTGAGCCCGGAGCTGTTTCAGCTCGCGGTTGATCCGTGCCAGTTCAGTCCGTGCCCGCTGTTCCCGCAAATAGGGCTCACCATGCAGAGTCTTGGCGAGATCTTCGACTTCACTGCGGAGCAGCCGCAGCCACGGGTTCCCGTGCATCGCAGCGGGGCGGTACTGCAGCTTGCCCGCGTCGATTGCCGCGTAGATCTCATCTTGGGTCAGGCCGTACTGCTGGCGAGCCGTCTTGTCGCTCAGCGTCGCGCCCTTGCGTCCCCATGCGCGATCGTGGAGGTCCATGTCCGGCCATTGTCTACCGGCGGAGGAGTTCGCTGAGGCGGGCGCCGATAACGGAGATGCCGGGGCGGGGTTCGTGCTCGTAGTACCAGGACTTCCGTCGGCGCATCAGGGCCTCGCCGTGCTCGGCCCAGCTGAAGTTCGGCTTGCGCAGAACCTTTCGGAACACCGCATCGGCCGTGTCCGGGTGGGCGGCGGCGAGGCGGCGGAAGGGCAGCGGGCCGACCGTCTCCGCCTTCAGGTACCCTTTCAGCACGTCAGCGTACCGCTTATCGGCTGCGAGAACCGGGTCGGCGAACAGGGCATTCAGCATCCCGTATTCGTTGTAGAAGTTAAGCCCGTCGGTCTCGTCGTAGATCATGCCGATGGTGTCAGCGTCGGTGAGTTCGGGCGGGAACTCGAAGGCGGGCGCGTCCACGCCGGGGAGGTTCCGCGGCCGGCGGCGCTCAGGCTGCCGGGCGAGCGCGGCTTCCTGCCGATGCCGGTAGTAGGCGTTGAGCCGTTCCTCGGCCTCGGCGGGCGGGAGGATCAGCTCGTCGCCGCCGAAGAACTCCACGAACGCGGCCCGGTCCTCCCGCATCTGCGTCCAGGCTTGCTTTATTTTCTCGGGATTGCGGTAGACCAGTTCGGGCCGTTCCGTCGCCACCGCGAGCGCGGTTTGCGCGATCTGCGCAGCGCCAGACTTGCGGTAGGCCGACATCGAGCCGGACACCAGCCAAGCGCCTGGGACCGGGCCGATGGGCACGAGGCGGGCATGCACGAATCCGCCCCTGGGCAGCCGGCGGAAAGCGGCCGGGCCCATGTTGGAGTACGCCTGGTACTCAAGGTCATCGATCAGGTTCAACAAGACGAGTGAGTCCGGGTCCTTACGGCGGATCTCGAAGATCCCCTCCACCGGGTCGCGCCAGCCGAGCAGCATCTCCCGATCGGTCGCGGTCAGATCCGGCCGGGCGGCCAGGAACTGGTCCAGCACGGTCTTGCCGTTCGGCAGGCGGCGCTGAAGCGCGAACCGGTCGATGACGCCGATCGCTTCACCCTCGCTCAGCTCGTGCCAGGGATCGGTGGCATCGAGCATGAACTGCTCCAGCTGCCGTCCAAATCGCGGGCTGAGCGCGAAGTCGACCAGGGCCCGCTTCAGTTCCGCGCCGCGCTCGATGAGAAGGGCGAGCGACGGCTCAGCGTCATCATGGTTCACCGCCCGAGGTGCCACGTCACTTCCCCGCTCCGCCGAGCGCCGCCAACTTGCGGTTGACCTCGGCCAGGTCGAACGGCTCGGGTTCTTCAGGGCCGTCCTCACACCAGTACTCCACCGGGGAGTCACCCTTGTACACCACGCAGACCGGGTAGCCCTGGCCCGGGACGCCCGGGAGCGTCTGCTCCAGCGTGATCTCGTGCTCCCAGCATGCCCCGAGGTCACAGGTATAGCTGATCTTGCCGGAGTTGCACGTCACGACATCGCGCAGCCGGACCGCCTGTTCGTCGCGGGTCCCATCAAGGTCCATGAGCGGGTCGCTGTACCGCTTCCTCCCCGCCTGGAACACGTGCCGATGGTCGCCGTCCCACCCGAACAGCACCTGGATGACATTGTGCAGGTCGCCGAGGGTGGCCGTGACCGGCAGCCGGACCCGGCGCCAGATCGGCGGCCGGGAGCCGGCCAGCGAAACCCTCAGATCGGCCACCTGGTCGATGCTGCGCGGCGCGCCGGAAGCGGCAAACGCCGCCACCGCCCGCGAAAGGTCCGCGGCATCGGGGTGACCGGTGGCCCGCACCCCGGCGAGGCACGCGTCCAGGTCCCTGCCCGGCATGCTCTCCCAGACACGAGTGAGCGCCTCATCCGGGCCCTTATCCTGCAGCGCTGCGGCCGCCGCCTCCACCGCCAGCCAATCCCAGTCAGCGTCGGTGGGTTCGGGTCCTTGGTCCCGGGCGGCCAGCACCGCGCGGGCATGCGGGCCGACGCGCGGCGCTGCCGTCAGTTCCCGCCAGGCCGCCAATGCCTCCTCGCCGAGCCGCTGTACCATCCCGACGGCCAAGCCGCGCAGCAGCGGCGACATCCCCTCGGCGGCGGCGAGGACCTCCCGCGCCGCTTGGATGGGCCGGCGTTCCGCCAGCCATCCCCCTGCCACATGGTCCCGCTGTTCCTCATCGCCGAACTGGGCCGCCTCGGCGATCATCTCGCCGGCCGACAGGTCTGCGTCCGCCAAACCGGGCAGGCCGGCCGCCAAATAGCGGACCGCCCAGCGGCCTAGCGCGGTAATCACCGGCTTGGCTGATTCGCCGGCTACTGCGCCAAACTCGGCCAGCAGCGCCAACAACCCGGCCAGCGGGGTTCCGGTTGCCAGGTCGTAGTACCTGTCGGCTGCGTGCAACGGCTCCCAGGACGGCTTGTCGTATCTGTCGCACAGGTCGCACAGCGCCGCGTGCACCGGTCCCCACAGGCCGCCGTCGCAAGGCCCACCGTCCTCGCCGAGCACTGTAAGCAGCGCCATCGCCAGGAGGTGCACGCTGTCTTCGTCCTGCGGGTACGACTCCGCCGCGCACACCGCGCGCAGGGCCGCCCGCCATCCGGCTAGCAGGTCCGCCTCGCCCGGCGGCCAGTCCTCCAGGGCCGGACCGGCGGTCACCCACCCGCCGCCGACCTGTAGCAGGCCGGTCGCGACCGCGACACACCAGGGCCGGTGCAGCACTGGGATATCGGCCATCGTGCGCAGCCGCAGCGGGACATCGACGCCGACAGCTGCGCCCGCCATAGGCACGTCGGCCTTGCGCAGCACCTGTCCGGCCGTTACCGGACGGCGGCCCGTCCCAACCCAGCGAGCCAGCGTGACGGCCCGGCCCACGACAACGCATTCACGCGCGAGCGACGCGGCGTCGCGAAGCTCATCCCCGGAAACCGCCATGTCCACATTTGGGACCCTACTGCCGTCGGTGGCCATGGCCGATCAAGGCGGGCCTTGATGGCGGGGCTGCCACCAGTCGCCGTCGATCAGCAGCAGCGCGATGCGCCTGCTGGGCGTTGTAGTCAGCGGCCCGATCTACTGCTTACTCAGGGTGAGAGCACTCGTACTAAGCACGCACGGTGGCGCCGGTCAGGCGCCAGAACACGGGCTCATCTCGAAGAGGTATGGCCAAGCAGCACCATCAGGGACTGCCGCGAGACGCCGGCGAACGCGTTCTGTGCCTGTGCCGGAGTCAGCGCAAGCTGGCGCCGATGTCTTTCATCCGCCGGTAGAGCCGCAGTGGGTAGCCGGGAGCGGCAATGAACCCGTGATGGGCGTAAAACTTCGCCGCATCATCGTCGATGGCGTCCACCACGACGAGCCGGGCGGCGGCTGCCTCACCGGCGGCAACAGCCTTGCGGAGCGCTTCGGCAAGCAGCAGCGCGCCAAGCCCCTTTCCCTGCTCGCTGCGGTCGACTGCCAGCCTGGCCAGCAAGACCATGCCGACCGGGTAGGCGGGAAGGCCACGGACCAGTTTCGGTGGTGCTTCTGCCCGCAGCACCGAGCCCATCGTCAAGCTGAAGTACCCGGCAACCCTGCTCTCGGTGCCCTCGCCCCCACGGACAATCAGGAATGTCCTGGCGGAGTCCATCTGCTGGGCGGCAAGGGCGTGGCGGCGCAGCCAGGAGTCGAGTTCCTCGTTCCCCGACGCGAATCCCAACACATCATGGTGGGCGCCAAGCCGCTCCAGCCGCAGGCCGGGAGGATTCACGTCTCAGGCAGCTTGGGGTGGCGCTCGAACAGCGCGGCCAACTCGGGAACGGGAGCGGCCGGCTTGTCGAGTTCAGCGATGAACCGGTCGAAGTCCTCGTTCGCCAGCACCATGTCCCGGTGGCGCCTGACCACCTGTTCTGCCCTCGCGGTGACGCTATCCAGCACGAATGCGGTCACCGTGGTGTTCTCCAAGTCGGCGGCCTGGCGGATGAGCGCATCCTGCTGCGGGTTCACCCTGACTTCAACGCGATGACGCTTGCGCGGGGCCGTGACCTGATCGTTCATACGCCCAGCATACCCTGTCCGGACACCGTCCGGACGGCATGTCCTAGGTGCGGCCCGCCGCTCGTGCGCCGGGCCGCATCTCGCAGCCAGCCCAGCTCCGTGAGTCTGGTGACGTCTGGCTGCAGCCGACCGGTTGCCGAGGCTTGTGGTTGAGGGGTGGTTGAGCGGTTGTCGAACCAATCTCATGGCGACGTTATCGCAGGTAAAGGCCATTAATCGCGGCGCTTGGGTGCTCCCTGATGTAAAACCGTCGGCTGAGGTCTTCACGTTTAGGGCTGACCTGGGCAGAGGGGGTCTGGCTGGGGTTCTGCCCACAGGTTAAGCGCGCGCTGCCCACG
>Ga0126381_100011430_pt1 | contig 10033 bp, 6 predicted proteins | sample PanSoiMetPlot_28_FD_96465 | JGI IMG/M metagenome (GOLD analysis project Ga0126381, IMG submission 96465) | Tropical forest soil microbial communities from Panama - MetaG Plot_28 | ecosystem: Environmental > Terrestrial > Soil > Tropical forest > Bulk soil | place: Panama | collected 2016-02-17 | reverse complement strand
TGACCAGGGTCTCTTGTGCCGCACGGTGGACCTCCGGTAAGGTGCCCTTGTTGAACGTGACGCCGTCTCGATTGGTGATGATCGGCAGGCTGGACGCCCCGTTGTGAAACAATCCGATTTCCAACATGGCTAATTTCCTCCCTTGTGCCGCCACGCGAAGAGCTGGTGAAGTTCGTTCACGCGGGCGTCGTGCGCACCCTACCCCCGATCCGCAGTGTGACGGAAGCGAAGCATAAGCCGGCCCGGGGTGGCCCGGCGTACGGCTAAGACCCTGCGCGGGTCAGGCGCCGTTGGGGCGGACGACGACGCAGGGGAGTTGATGGTGGTTGAGGCGCGCGCAAGCGCTCGATGCTGCGCTGGCCGACAAACGGGCGAGGCGAGCGCGATAGAGCACCTTGCCGCCGAACGGCGCCGTCGGCTCCAATGCCAGAGAAGCGGTGCGAAGCTCGTGCGGCGCCTGGGCACGGGCGCCCTCTGCTACCGCGCGGGCCAGACCCGGATTGGCGAAGGCCCCCACCTGGATCGCCCAATCTCCGACCGGCGCGGCAGCACGGCTCGACCGCTGCGGTGGCGGTGTTGGCTTTTCCACTGGCAGCGGCCGGGACGTCGCCGGCGGCAGCCGAACGCGGCTGCCTGCCGCCGCGACGCTATCGTCAGCCGACGCCATTAAGATGCGCGGTGGTAGGGGCGGCGGGCGGGAAGCACAAGGACGATAGGGGTTATAGGCGGCGTTCGGGTCGCAGGTCGCGGCCGCAACCTGCTGTGGCGCGGCCCGGGGCGAAACGGTCGCGGTTTGTGGCAGCGATGCGCAGGGATGGTTGGGATCGTAGGCCGCGTTCAGATCGCAGCCATTCGTGCCCTGCTGCGAGACCGCTGCCGTTTGGATGGTCACCGGTTGTTGTGCGGCGTTCAGCAGCGTTGTGCAAGGGTGGTTCGGGTTATACGCGGCATTCAGGTCGCATCCCGCCGCGAGGCTGGCAACGGTCGGGGCGGACCTCTTATTCCGACCGGAGCGCGCTGAGGCGACATAGAAAGGCCCGGACCGCGGTACATCGCTGCCGAGATTGGGTGTGATCGCTGCGAGATAGTTTACCGTCTCGTCGGGCAGACGAGCTTGGCCGACCAGATAGCTGTCGACCCGGTCAGGGCCGGCGTTATAGGCGGCGAGAAAGCCGGGCGCTCCATAGCGGTCATACATTTCCCGAATATAGGCGGTGCCCGCGAGCACGTTGTTGTGGGGGTCGTACGGGTCGTCGCCGAGCTGGTGACGCACCCGCAGCTCCTCATAGGTGGCGGGCATTATCTGCATCAGGCCCATCGCCCCGACCGGCGAGGTGGCCTGCTGCTCCCCGCCCGATTCCTGTTGCATCACCGCGCGCACCCACCGCTCGGGCACGCGGTATCGCGCAGAGGCCTCGCGAATGTAAGGCCCCCAGGGATCTTCCGGAGAGCCCGGCGGCGGATAATAGTGCGTCGGCCTCCGCCACCCGTCCGCGCCGATTTCGATCCGTCCACCCGGGCCGTAAGCTCCTTGCTGCCCGCAGGCGGCGAGGAGGAGGATCGGTAGCAGCCACAACATCGCTTGAGGGCGGCGCACTCCGATCGGTCCGGGGAAATCCACCCGGGCAGACCTCTTCGAGCAAAGCATCCAGCACCACTCGCGGTTGATGATCGAGGCCACGCGTTAGCGATATCCAAGTGGCACGACAAGTCTTCCGTCTCGCGGCCCGAAGGATCAGAGCGAGGAGCCATCGGCGGGCCGTACGGAACGCCTGGTGGAGCTCGGCACGAAAGTGGCCCGATTTCAGGCAGCCCGGCGGTCCCCGTACAGATCCCGACCGGGACAAGATCGGATTAGCCGGCGCCAAACGGTCGACGATTTGAAGCTCGGTCAACCTCAGCTATTTTGGTCGTGCGATGGGTCGGAGGGCGAATCGCAGGTTAACAGGCCGAGTAAGGACAGACAGGCACCATGAAGCGGCAGTTGCATCTCAACCTGTTCATCCACAGCCGCGGGCATCACGAGGCTTCATGGCGGCACCCGGCTTCCTCGCCACTGGCGCTAACCGATATCCGCTACTACCAGGATCTGGCGCGGCGCGCGGAGTCGGCGAAATTCGACTCGATTTTCATCGCCGACCAGCTGGCGCTGGCCGAGGACGTGGCGCAGGCGCCGCGTATTTGGCTCGAACCCGTCACCACCCTTGCCGCTCTGGCGATGGCGACCAGCCGGATCGGCATGATCGCCACCGCGTCGACCACCTATACCGAGCCCTTCAACCTCGCGCGGCAGTTCGCCTCGCTCGATCACATCAGCAGCGGGCGAGTCGCCTGGAATATCGTTACCTCATGGCTCGCCACGGCGGCGCGCAATTTCGGCGGCGCGGGCCAGGTAAGCCATGCCGACCGCTATGCCCGCGGCGAGGAATTCATGACCGTGGTCACGGCACTGTGGGACAGTTGGGCCGAGGATGCCGTCCTCGACGACCGGGCCAGTGGGCACTATGCGCGGCCGGACCGCATCCGGCCGATCAATCACCGCGGCGATTTCTACCAAGTGGCTTGGCCGCTAAACATGCCGCGCTGCCCGCAGGGCCGGCCGGTGCTGGTACAGGCCGGCTCGTCTGACACCGGCCGCCGCTTCGCCCCACGCCACGCAGACGCTGTGTTCACCGCTCATATGGCAAAGACGGCGGCGCAGGAATTTTACGCCGACCTGAAGGCGCTGGCGGTGGCCCAAGGGCGGCCGCCCGATCGGGTGCTTGTACTGCCCGGGCTCAGCCCGATGATTGCGTCGACCGAAGCCGAGGCGCACCTCCTTGCGCGCGAGGTCAACGAACTGTGCGATCCCGAGGTCGGGCGCAAGCGGCTGTCCGGGCGGTTCGGCGGGCATGATTTCTCTCGCCTGCCGCTCGATCGGCCGCTCTCGCCGGAAGACTTCCCCGACCCCGGCTCGGTCGAGGCGGCGCGCAGCCGGACCGAGGTCATCCTGAACCTGGTGCGGCGCGACCGGCCGACATTGCGGCAATTGTTCGGCTACCTCGCCGGCGCCCGTGGTCATTTCACGAGCGCCGGCACGCCGGAACAGATCGCCGACCTGATCGAGGACTGGTTCACCGACCATGCGGCGGACGGCTTTAATATCATGCCGCCACTGCTGCCGGCGCAGCTCGATGTATTCAGTGCAGAGGTGATCCCAATATTGCAGCGGCGCGGACTGTTCCGCACAGAATACGCCGGCACAACACTGCGCGAGCATTACGGCCTGCAATGGCCGAAGAGCGCTTTTGAGGAGAGTGCGCATGACTGAGCCACACGGTCCGCTCCACGGTGTCAAGGTCGTCGCCTGCTCCACCGCGCAGGCCGGCACGGTGCCTTACATGCTGATGGCCGACCTCGGCGCCGAGGTCATCAAGATCGAGGTGCCGGGAGTCGGCGACAATTCGCGCGGCTCAACCGTGCTGCCGGGCATGCCGAGCACGTATTTCGAGACGAACAACCGCGGCGTGAAGAGTCTGACACTCAACTTGAAGACCGCTGAGGGCCGCGAAATCCTCCGCAAGCTCGTCGCGCAGGCGGACATCTTTGGGCAGAATTTCCGGCCCGGCGCGGCGGAGAAGAACGGCTTCGGGTATGAAGAACTGAGGCGGGTCAACCCGCGGCTCGTCTATATGTCGGTCTCGGGCTATGGCCCCAAGGGGCCGCATGCCGAGCTGCCGGGGACCGACTCGATGGCCCAGGCTCTGGGCGGCATCGCCGAAGCCTATTCGACGCCGGGTCAGCCATTGAAGACCGGCATCGTCTCCGTCGCCGACGAGACCTGCGCGATCCTCGCCTTCGGCGGCGCACTCGCGGCGCTGACCTATGCGCGCAGCACCGGAATTGGCCAGAAGGTCGATTGCTCGTTGCTCGGCGGTCAGATCCGGCTGATGGGCTGGACCCTGACGACAGCGATGTGGCGCAACCGCGACCCGGTCACCGGCCAAGCCCGCGTCACCGGCACGCCCGAGCGCCCCGGGCTTAGCGCCAGCTTCAACGACCGCGACGGCAAGCCGCTCGTGTTCCAATTGAACGGCGCCCGCAAATGGCGCGACGCGATGACCATGCTCGGCTTTTACGAGACGCTCGAAAAAGCCGGCTTCGGCGACCTCGGCGTCATTGTCTCATCCGACGAGAAGCGCGCGACCTTGCTGCGCATGCTCGACGAACTGTTCGCGACAGGGCCGCGCGACGATTGGGTCGCAAGCCTCCGCACCGCCGATATCGTTGCCGCGCCGATCAATACATTACTGGAAGCCTCGAACGACCCCGACGTATTGGCCAACGGCTATGTGACCGAGATCGACTACCCGAAATACGGCAAGCGCCTCAAAGTCCACGGCTCCCCGTGGCACTTTTCCAAAACCCCGGCGCAGGTCGGCATCGCCCCCGAATTGGGCGCCGACAACGACGAAATCCTCGCGCAGCTCGGCTATAACTCGGCGCAGATCGAGGATTTCAGGGAAAGAAAAATCATCTGACGCAGCGAGCCCGGGCCCCCAATAGAAAGTAAGCCACTGACGGGGGCGCGCCACTCGATGCTATCGCGGTCGAGTTAGGCCGCCGCTACGCGGGTGAAGTCAACGGCTCTTGGGAGGGGAGCGATCGCTTCAGCGGCCTATTCCGGGCGGGCCTAGTGTCGCCTCCTGGCCCGTTAACCAATTACAATCGATCCGATAATCGGCGGGAACTTTCTCGCCGCAACATTGTTTTTTGGCGGAGGTTAACCTGTTAGGTGAACTTGTCTGGGGAGAACGATGGCCCAGAACGCAAGCCCAACCGTATTGATGGCATTCTGCTGGATGTTTGCCGCCGCCCCCGTTTGCGCCGGTCCCGAGCACCAAGCAAAACCAGCCGCGCCTCGCGAAGATCGTGAAGCGATATTACGCCACAACATGCGCGACCAGATAAACACCGGGCTCGTCGGTATCGTCTCTGAAGGGACCGACTACACGGTCGATCTTGCACTCAGTCTGGCGGGTGAACAGAACCGTTTGCGGGTCCTGCCGATTGCCGGGGCCGGGGCATCGCAAAATGCCAAGGATGTGATATTTGCTCGCGGCATCGATTTCGGTATCCTGCAGACCGACGTGCTCGATGAGATCAAGCGTGACCCGCCTTTTCCGGGCGTCGAAAAATACCTGCAATACGTCACACAACTCTACGATCAACAGCTTCACATTCTGGTCGGCGGAGATGTCCAGTCGATTGACGATCTAAGAGGAAAGAAAGTTAATTTCGGGCCGCGTAACAGCGGTACGCATACAACCGCGGCGGCCGTCTTCAAGACCCTCGGGATCGAACCCGACGTGACGAACTTACCTCACCCTCTCGCCCTCGATAAGCTGCGGCGGGGAGAAATTTCGGCGTTGGTTTATGTAGGAACTAAGCCATCCCGGCTGCTTCAGGACATTCGACCGGAAGAGCACCTACACTTCCTGCCGATTACGGGCGATCTATCTCCAATTTACACCGCAGATACGATCACCTCGGACGATTATCCGGAACTGGTTTCGAGAAACACCCCGGTCAAGACAGTCGATGTGGGAACCGTTCTGGTCGCATATAATTGGCCTACGAAATCTGAACGCCATCAGCGAGTAAGTCGCTTCGTGCAGGCGTTTTTTGCAAATCTCAAGGAGATAAAGGGCCGCCGTCCGAAATGGCGGGACTTTGATGTATCTGCTTCAGTCGCGGGGTGGACCCGGTTTCCGGCCGCCGAGCAGTGGTTAAAAAAGGCTGGACTAACTTCCGAACCTGACAAAAGGCCGGCTTACCTCGACCCGAAACAGCGTAAAGCCTTGTTCCGGGACTTTGCTGAGTATCAGAAAACCCATGAACCGGCCCTCTTCCGGGAGTTTGCGGAATATCAGAAAACCCATGAACCGGCCCTGTTCCGAGAGTTTGCGGAATATCAGAGAACTCATCAACAGATGATGATGGTCGCTTACCACGGCACCATCGCTGGTCATTGATCGGGCAGGCCGGCCCGGCGTAGTCCGACGTTCAGCGTTTTTTCTTGCAACGCCCAATATTGCGGATTGGCGAGCCAAGAATTCTCAACTCGCATCCGGGCCAGAGACCGGATGGCGGGTTTCAGCCCTATTGATTCTGCAAGGGCGGATCTCGCTTTTTCGAGATCGCCCTGCAAGCCATAGGCTCCGGCTAGATAGAAATACGGCACCCACATTCGAGCATTGGCATCGAGCGCCCTCTGCAGCAGATCAATCGCTTGATCCACCCGACCTAACAAAAGCTGACAGGTTCCCAACGCCCAATGAGTAGAAGCCGCGTTGGGAGCGTTGGGGTCGAGCTGGATCGCCTTCTCCAGTGGCGGGATCGCAGCCTCGGGTTGGCCGAGATACAATAACGTCTCACCGAGGTGGAAATAGCTCCGGGCGTTATTGGGGTCGAGGGAAATCGCCGTCTCGAACTCTTTCTGGGCCTCCGGCAACCGAGTTTCCATCTGGCGGAGAACCCCGAGCGTAAAACGAGCCGCTGCCCGGTTGGAACCACCCCCGCTACCAAGCGCTTCGCGTAATAACTGCTCCGCCCACGGAATGTCCTCCTGTAGCACCGGGGACCAACCCTCCGCTAATTTGGTCGACAGGACCGCAGCGAGGCCAATCCGCGCCCCGCTAGACCGCGGATCCAGCTCCAACGCTCGCTCGAAATCACGGCGAGCCTCCTGCCACCTCGCAAGCGTATATGGCAGATGATACAAAGCCCATCCCTGCATGACCAACTCACGGGCGGCCGGATCGGCCAGTTCGTCGTCATCACTAACTGACGGGATCGTAGCAGCACTAACCAATGGCGGACTGACCGCTGGTGGGGTCAGCGATAACTGCGATTTAGGCGGCGATTGTGCTTCGGGGGGGTGCGGCAGATTGTCGGTGGCCACTACCTCAGGCCGCGCGGGTTCTGCGGGTTGGGCCACTTCCGCCGGTCTATCCGTCACGGAGGCGGTCGGTGTTGACGGCGGGTGGCGAAATGAATTGAGGAAAGCCCAACCTCCGGCGATCCAAACCGCAATCGTGAAGACGACAGCGGCTGTGAGGCCGGCCTTTTGCGAAGTGATGCGAAGGCGGGCAGAGGCTACGCGGCTGGCGCGAGGGGAGACGTCATCCTGCGCCGCGATGCGCGGTCCAGCTGCCACGGAGTCCGCGCGCATTGCATAGCAGTGCACTGGCCCTGCACCGATGTAGAGGTTCTGTTCTCCGAGGTCTTCGAACGTATACAGGAGCTGGTCTCGAGTGGCGTCCCGGACTACGCCGGAAATGCAAATCCCTCCCGGTTCGGCCAATGCTGCAATGCGTACAGCTATTTTGCCGGGGTCACCATAGATTTCGGCGCCAGGTTTGATTAGCGTCGAGAGCTGGTCAATTGGCAACGCAGCGACAGCGCGGCTCACCAAATCGTCGCTAGTCGGCGTCACCTCACCGATATTGATGCCGATGCGGAACACAATGCGCCGGTCCGGTGCTGCGCCGATGTTGCGATCGATCATGCCTCGCTGTACCTCGACGGCGCAACGCACCGCCTCGGTCGGGCTGGCGAACTCCGTGAGCGAACCACCGCCGGTCGCCCTTGCGGTGCGCCCGTAATGCTCCCGGATCTTGGGATATACGAATTGCTGGCGATGCGCCTCCAGCCGTTCGAGAGTACCTTCCTCGCCTGCTTCGATCAGGCTTGGGTAGCCCACCACATCAGCGGCGAGTATTACGACAAGACGGCCGACAGTAGCCATTACTGGACGACCCCCCTCTTAGAAAACGAAGCAATGTAATGCCTGCCCGAACAGGCTTCTATAGGATAAATTCCGACGATCGTAGTCATGCGATCCTGCCAAACTTTATAGTTAATCACACGGTACCGCTCTCCGTTCTCACGACTGTGCGGCGCCGACATCGTAACCGCGCCGATCAACACCCTGCTCGAAGCCTCGAACGACCCTGACATGCTGGCCAACGGCACAACGACGACATCTTCGCCGGGCTCGGCTACACTCCGGCCGAGATCGAGGATTTTCGGGCGAGAAAGACCATTTGATGAGGAGAGATGTATGGTGTCGTTGAACCGCAGACGGTTCTTGAAAACCTCCGCGGCGCTTGGAGGCGCACTGGTTTCCTCGCGCTTCTGCCGGGCCGCGCGAGCGGCGCCCGTGCGCATCGACGCTCCCGTGGTCGACCGCGTCGTGATACGGGAGATCACCGACAACCAACACAACATCTTCTTGGGCCCGCTGGAACGCCCCGGTCTCAGCGTCCAGCGCACCGGGTTCCCCGGCGCGGCGCAAGGTAAAACGCTCGAGAGCGAGTGGGGTCTCGCCCTGCATATCGAAACGGCCAAAGGCAGCGAGTCTCGCCGCTACCTGCTCGACTTCGGGTTCACTGCGGACGTCTATGCCAACAATGTCGGGCTGTTGAAAATCGACCCGGCCCGAGTGGACGCGCTGATCCTCAGCCACGGGCACTTCGATCATTACGGCGGATTGATCGGGTTTCTCGAAGCGCGCCGGGCGGAGATGCGCAAGGATCTGCGCCTCTATACCGGCGGCGAGGACGTTTTCTGCCACCGCCTCACCCGCCAGCCCGACGGCAGTTTTGCTGATTTCCACACACTCGACCGCCGCAGGCTCAAGGCGCTGAACGTCGAGCCGGTGCTGTCGGAGGATCCGATCGTCATCGAGGGCCACGCTTTCACGACCGGCACGGTGCCGCGCGCCAGCATCGAGCATGTGCTGCCCAACACCTGGGTCGAGTACGGGATCAAGGACGGCCTCGGCTGTGATGCCGGTGCCTATGCAAATCATCATTTCACCGCCGAGGAACTGGCTGGCAAGCCGCAGCCCGACCAGCATTGGCACGAACACGCCACCTGTTTCCGGCTCGGCGACCGCGGGCTGGTAGTGATCACCTCATGCGGGCACGGCGGCATCATCAACACCTTGAAACGTGCCCAGGAGGTCAGTGGCGTCGAAAAGATCTACGCACTCGTCGGCGGCTTTCATCTCGCGCCGGCTCCCGGGGACTATCTGCGCCAGGTCATGGCGGAATTGCAGAAATTCGACATCGCGCATGTGATGCCGATGCATTGCAGCGGTCAGAACTTCGTCGATCTCGCCGGCAAGGAGATGCCGGAGAAACTGGTGCTCTGCGGCACCGGCAGCAACTTCACGTTGACCGCCTAAGCCTCGCACTTTCGCGTCATCTCGGCCCAGCGCTGAGCGTAGGGCGGAAAACCCCCGTACTGCCGCCCGCCAGGGCGGGCGTCCCGGGAGGTATTCCGCCAAATCGGCACCGAACGTCGGCGGATTTCGCTTTGCTCATCCGCCCTACGCGTGCTGCCACCCCGCGATCCGGGTAGAGCCGTCCATCAGGCGCCTCCACGGGTTGACTTCCGATGCTCGGCGTATAAATAACTGACTGGAAGGTTAATTATTTATGAGCACGACCGAGACCGACCCTAGAGTCCGATGGCGACGGCGGAAAACCGCCCGACCGGCGGAGATGCTTTCCGACGCCTAACTAACCAGTTCAATACCTTACGATGTATTTCCTACACCGACCAACGTGGCGACCCGCGATGGCGAAGCGGCGTCGGCTGCGCCGTGGTCCCAATCGGTCGTAGATGACCGCAAAGCATAATAGACGATAATAGACGGTAATGGACGAATAGGAGAAGTCCCCGTGAGGTCGCCACCGGTATAGCCAACAAATTGTGAGGTTTTCGCGAGTCGCGATACTTGACGCGCGACTATCGCGCGCCGATGATGCGCCCCGAGGCTGGTGCGTTAACACCCGCCCCGGCACGACTTGCCAGTCTGAAGTGAGCAGACAACGGAAGGGCGCACAAGATGTAGTATGCGGCCCGACAGGCCGGCGCGGTGGGGTGAGCGATGAGCGCCCCGCTATCCCCGCTAGAACTCAGGCTTGAACGTTTCAAGGCATTCAGTAACGCCAAATTTGATTTCTTGAAGCGTCTCCATGGC
>Ga0126381_100011428_pt1 | contig 10033 bp, 2 predicted proteins | sample PanSoiMetPlot_28_FD_96465 | JGI IMG/M metagenome (GOLD analysis project Ga0126381, IMG submission 96465) | Tropical forest soil microbial communities from Panama - MetaG Plot_28 | ecosystem: Environmental > Terrestrial > Soil > Tropical forest > Bulk soil | place: Panama | collected 2016-02-17 | reverse complement strand
TTCTCCGGCAACTGGCCGGACATCCCGCGGCCTCACGCGCCGCATTCCATCAGGCTGTTCACCGTCGAAGCCGTGCTCGGCATCGTGCTCACCGGCGAACAGTACGTGGATCCATCGTTCCCGGTGCGCGGCTGCAAGATCCTGCCGCAGCTGGCGTTGCGCGTTCGCCGGTCATCGGGCCTGGTCACAACCGGCCGGCCGCCGGCCGGAGGCGTTGCAGCCGCCGTCAGCGAGCTCAAGGGATCGGTGATCGTCGAAGCGGTGAATGCGATCGCATCCGGTAGCGGGCTAGATCCGGCCCTGGCCCCGATCGCAACCGGCAAACTCGCCGCGACCTTGATTTGCGGAAGCAACAGCGCGACGGGCGACACTCAGCCGGCGCCGGTCGCCAACAATCTGCTCCTGCCGGCGACGGGGCGAAAGCTGGCAGGGCTGCATATCACGGGGACCGGGATCGGGGCTCAGCAAGAGGCGTTCATCGCCGGCCCGCCAGCATGGTCGTGGCGCTACGATTACGTTCGCAGCCTCACGTCGGTCGCCTCCACCACCGTCGTCGGCGCATTTCGCGACAGCGAGCCCAACGGCGCCGCCAATCCGCCTGCCGCGCGCGAGCAAAATTTCACATGGCCGACCGGTTCGGCCTTTCAGATGAACGTCCACAAGTTTCCGCGGCAGGGAAATTACGATGCGCTCTACATTCATCCTGTCGACACGACGGCCAATCCGGTGCTCTCGCTCCCGGTCGCGGGCGACCTCGGACTGGTTCTCGTGATGCGCCAAGGCGCGACCGAGGGCGCCACAACGCTCAACTTGCCGCTGCTCGGCTGGGGTCCCGGCCGCCTGGATGGGGGCGCCCGCACCAGCGTCGGCGCGCCGCTCGTCCCGCCCAACCAGCATGTCGACCTTATGGTCGAAAACCCGGCGGCTGGCGTGGTTCGGCTGACATATACCACCGCCGCGCAAGGCTTCGACCCCAATGACTGGCAGGTCTTCATGGAACAGGGTCTGGGCCTCGGCTACCGGTATGACGCCAAAGGTCCGAGCGCGCTTTACTGGCTGCAAACCGTGGGCGCTTTCGCCGGAGTGCCTGCCGCGACACTCACGGCGCTCGCAACCGCTTTCGCCGACACCGCTCATCCGCAAACGCTCGACCTGCAGACGCGCTCGATGTTCCGGACACTGCATGCCGGGGCGCGACTCTACGACCAGCAAGTCGACGGCACGAACGTCCAACAGGCGCCCGAGGCCAGCAGCATCGCGGGAGCGGAAAGCCTATGAGCACCGCCGACTTCCTGACATCGCTCGGGCAGGTGTTACTCGATGCTTTTGCTCCGTTGCGGAGTGCCGTCAAAACCCCGACCGAGCTCGGTGCGCTGCTCCGGCGCGAAGGCTGGCGCCCGCCACCCGATGGCGGATATTTCGCAAAGCTCTCCAGCGCCCTCGCGCTTGCCGGCGATATCGAGAAGGTCGCCGACGCGTTGGGCCAAATCGCCGGCGGCGGCCTCTCGCTGACCGATGTGCAGACGGCTCTCGACGCCGCCGCCAAGCTCTTGCGCGACCTCGCCGCCCTCGCCCGCCCGGCCGATCCGCAGTTGCCGGCCCCTCTCGATCGCGACGACTTCTGGAAGAGCTTTCCGGATGACCTGGTGCAGGATCTCGTCATCTCCTATTTCGAGAAAGCGCATCCGGTGCTGTTTGCTCCGCTGCACCTGCTCGGGGTGTTCGACGAGCAGACAATACTGCCGGCGGCCGGCGACAACGGACGCCTGCCCTATCAGCAGCGCCGCGTTCGCTGGGACCGGCTGTTGACGATCGTATCGGCCCCCGAGTCGTTGCCGCGAGACGTGTACGGCTGGGGCGGCACCTTCGACCACGGCAAGCTGCTGCTTCGCATTGATGCGGTACTGCGTGCCCTTGGCGTACTGAGCGGGCGCCAGGTGCCGGCTGGCGAGTTGGTGCGGCATTACTTTCCCGGAGATCTGCCGCCTGACCTTCGCCTCTTGCGGGCGACGTTGCTGCGCGAGCGAAATAAGAGCGGCGGCGTCGAAGTCGGAGTTGCCGTGCTGCCGATCCCGCCGGCCGCCGCCGGCGCGCCGAACGGCCTGTTCATCGGCCCCACGGTCGAAGGCACAGCTGGAACCGATATCCCCCTCGCCGGGCCGATCACACTCCAACTCGGTGGTGGGCTCGAAAGCACGGGTCTCGTCGGTGTCGAGATCCGTCCTGGGAAAATCTCGGCGCGGCTCGACGCGGCTGCCGCAACGCTTGCGTTGACGATTGCGCTCAAGGCGCAACCGGCGCAGCCATGGCGGCTGATCGGAGACGACGACAGCACGCGGCTCGAACTCGGCGACTTCGCAATCGGCCTCGAGCTGGCGGGCGCCGCAGATGATCCCGAGCTGAAGCTGCGGCTGCACACCGGCGGGCTGCGTCTGGTGATCGACCCCTCCGAGGGGGACGAGTTTCTGCAAGACATCTTCGGCAGCGATCCGCAAACGCTGCAGGCGAGCGGCGATTTGATATGGTCTTCAAAGACCGGCCTGCACTTCGACGGGACCGCGACGCTGCAGCTGACGATTCCCCTGAACGTGTCGTTCGGACCGGCCCGCCTCTCGCAGTTCATAGTTGGCGTAGCGCCCCAGGACAGCGGGGTCGCGACCAGCTTCGGAATTTCCGGCGGCGGAACGCTCGGTCCGATCGCCGTGTCGGTGCAGAATCTCGGCGTAAAGCTGATACTCCTCCCCGTTCAAGCGCCCGCCCGCGGGACATTTGGAGACCTCGATCTTCAATTCGCATTCAAGCCTCCGTCGGGCGCCGGTCTCGCGATCGACGTCGCCGGGCTGACGGGCGGCGGGTTCCTGTCGCACGATGCGACGAAGGGCGAATATGCCGGCGTGCTGCAGCTGCAGTACATCGACCTCGCGCTGCAGGCATTCGGGCTGATCACCACGCAGGTGGCGGGTGGCTCGGGCTATTCGCTGCTGGCGCTGGTCGATGCCGAGTTTCCTCCGGTCCAGCTCGGCTGGGGTTTCACGCTCAACGGCGTGGGCGGGCTGCTGGCGATGCACCGCACCGCCTCGACCGATGCGCTGCACGCCGCCCTCAAGGCCGGGCAGCTCTCCTCGATCCTTTTTCCCAAGAGTGCGATCGCCAACGCGCCGGCGATCCTGGGCCAGCTCGACACACTATTCCCGACCGCGCCCGGCCGCTTCCTGTTCGGCCCGATGGCGCTGATCGGCTGGGGCACCCCGCAGGTGCTCAGCGCCGCGATCGCCGTGATCGTCGAGCTGCCAGAGCCGGTGCGGGTGATCCTGCTATCGCGCATCGAGGCGCGGCTGCCGGATTCGTCGAACGCGCTGGTGCGCATCAACATGGATGCGCTCGGGATACTCGATCTCGGCCAGGACGATCTGTCGTTCGATGCGGAGCTGTTCGATTCGAAGCTGGTCGGCTACACGCTGTCGGGCGCGATGGCGCTGCGCGCGACCTGGGCGGGCCAGCGCGAGTTCGTGCTGGCGATCGGCGGGGTGCACCCGCAGTTCACCCCGCCAGCCGGCTTCCCGACGCTGCAGCCGGTCACCATCGACATGTCGGCGGGGAGCGCCGCCAAGCTGCGGCTGGCCGCGTACCTGGCGCTGACCTCGAACTCGATCCAGTTCGGCGCCAAGCTCGACGTGATGATCGGAGTGTCGGGGTTCGGGTTGTCGGGGCATCTCGGGTTCGACGCGCTGCTGCAGCGCGACCCGTTCCGTTTCAGCGCCGACATCTCCGGGTCGGTGGCGATCACGGCGGGGGGCGACGACATCGCCTCGGTCTCGCTCGACGCGACGCTGTCGGGACCGGCGCCCTATCACATCGCCGGGACGTTCAAGGTGCATGTCATCTTCTTCGACGTGCACTATTCGTTCGACGACAGCTGGGGCGATGATGCGCCGGCGCTGCCGCAGCCGTCGGCCGACGTCGACGGCATGCTGCGGGCCGCGCTGGCGCTGCGCGACGGCTGGGAGGCGCCGCTGCCGGACGGGCTGTCACCGCTGGTGTCGGTGCGCAGCCTTACGGACACGACGACGCTTGCGGCGCATCCGCTGGCGCAGCCCGGCGTGCACGAGAGCATCGTTCCGCTCGGGATTGCGATCACGCGCTTTGGCGAGGCGGTCCCGGCCGGCGCCACCACGTTCACGATCACGGCGCTGCGGCTCGGCGGCAGCGCGGTCGGCACCGAGACGATCGAGGACGATTTTGCTCCGGCGCAGTTCTTCGACCTCACCGACGAGGAGAAGCTCGAAGGGCCCTCCTACGAGCGGCACGATGCCGGGGTGCGCATGACCGGGGCGCCAGTGACGACGGGCGTGCCGACCTTCACGAGCCCGATCTACGAGACCTTCTACATCGACACGCCCGGACAGACGCCGCGGGACGACAGCGGCATCGTGGCGCCGCCGCCAGGGCACGGCGATCTGCCGACGTTGATGTGGTTCGGCGCGGTGGGGCGGGCCGCCGTCGTGCGCAGCGCCCGGCGCTATCAGGCGCCAGGCAATCCGATCCGTGTGGCGGAGCCCGCCTTCGTGCTGGCCGACCCGACGACACTCGCGCCCGCCACCGTCGGCCCCGCCGCCGGCGCGACCTTCAGCCAGATGCGCGCCCTCCTCGCCCAGCATCCAAACCTGCAGATAATTGCAACTCACGAAATGACGGCCAACTGACATGGCGGATATCACGTCCCCGACAGCCGCGACGCCGCAGCCCCCGCCCGAGCCGAGCGGCTATTCGCTCGTTCCCTGGATGCGGCGCGGCCTCGCCTCGCTCGCGACCGCGGCGACGGCGACGAACTACGCCACGCTTCAGGTCGCCGTGGACGTGAACGGAACCTCGGTGCCGGCGCCGCCGATCCGGCTGCTCGGCCCGGGCGAAGTCACGTCGATCGACGCGGCCGCGATCGTGCGCACCGATCCGCGCGACGGCGCCGACGCGTTCGAGCCGAACTATCTCGCGATGGTCGAGCTGGCGCTGCCGGACCTGCCATGGATGTTCTCACCGGCCGCGCCGAACGGCGCGCGGCTGCGGCCGTGGATCTGCCTGCTGGTGGTCGTCGATGGGCCGGGCGTCACGCTCGAAGTCGTGCCGGGCAAACCCGCGGTGCTGCACCTGGCCGCGCCGTTCGATCCGACCAAGGAGCTGCCCGACCTCACGACGGTCGACGCATGGGCGCACGCGCAGGTCACGGTCGACAGCACGAGCGGCGCGGCCCTCGACGGAAACGCAAGCACGAGCGGGCCGGTCGACTGCCGCGTCGCCGGGCCCGCGCTCAATGCAGCGCTCGGCGCCAACACGTCGGGGCGACTCTCCCGCCTGATCGCGCCGCGCCGGCTCGACCCGAACCAGAAGTACATCGCCTGCATCGTGCCGACCTATCGGGCCGGCGTGAATGCCGGACTCGGGCAGGACGTGAGCGCCCAGGATCTCGCGCCCGCATGGGATACGACGACGACCGTGCCGCTGCAGCTGCCGGTCTACTACTATTTCCGTTTCCAGACCGGACCGGCCGGTGACTTCGCGTCGTTGGCGTCGCAGATCATGCCGCCGGCGACGCCGCTCGACGCCGGGAAGCGCCCGATCGACGTGAGCGCGCCCGGTTTCGGCACCGCCGGTGTGCCTAACGTCACGCTGCAGTTCGAAGGCGCCATGCGGACAAAGGGCGAAGGTCCGACTGACTGGCCGGCGGGCGCGCAGACGCCCTATCAGACGCAGCTGCGCAACGCGCTGGCGCCGCCGGCACCGCCGGCGGGCGGGGACCCGGTTGTGACGCCGCCGCTCTACGGTCGGACGCAGTCGGGCCGCGACCTGACCGGGCCATCTCCGCCGGCCTGGCTGAGCGATCTCAATCTCGATCCGCGTATGCGCGCCGCGGCCGGCGCGGCCGCCCAGGTGGTGCAGGCCGAGCAGGAAGCACTCGTCGCGTCGGCGTGGAATCAGCTCGGCGAGATCAACAAGGCGAACCAGCTGCTGCGCCAGGCGCAGCTCGCGCGCAGCGCGTCGGCCTCGATGATCCGGCGGCATCTCGCGCCAGTCGCGGGCGACGGCGTCTATCTGCAGATCACGTCGCCGGTGCATCCACGCGTGCGCGTCACGCTCGGCGGCGCCGCGTTGACGTTGCGCGGCCACGTCGCGGCGAGTCGCCTGCCGCACGCGGCGCTCACGGCGCCGATGCGCAAGCTGGCGCGGCCGCGCGGACCGCTCGGACGACAACTGACCCAAGGCAAGCCGCCGCAGCTCGTCGATCGTCTCAATCTGCCGGCGAGCGCCGGCGCCACGGCGCTGACCGCCGCAGGACCCGTGCAGGCGCCGCGCGGCATGGTGGCGCTCGACGACGTCTCGTCCGACATCCAGGTGAAGAAGATGGTCGCGATCCCGGCGACCGCGCTCGGCTGGATCACCACCGCCGAACTCGCGGCCTCCGGCGGGACGATGGTGGCGCACCCCGCTGCGCCCGCGGACACGCGCGTGGCTCCCGAAGCGATCGACACGGGCGGCGGCATCGGCGTCGGTCGCGGCGCGGGTGCTGGCACCGGTGCAGGAGCCGGCGCGGGCGCAGGCACCGGTGGCGGCGGCGGCACGGGCCATATCGGCACGACGCGCTTGATCGACTGGGACAGCGATCCAGACGTGCCTGTGCTGCTCAAGGGCACGCATGCCAACCTGCCGGCGCCCTTCCAGTTTCCCACCGACACGGCAGCACTACAGAAAGTGACGCAGGCGTTCGGCACGGTGGCGAGCGCCACGAACCAGTATCTCAACGCCGCGCCGGCGCTGCCGCCCGATCCGCCTCCGCTCGCCGGATCGTCGGCCTTGTCGCCGGCCCGCGCCCAGCTGCAGGCGCGCCTCGATCCGAACCTGACGATCGCGGCGCGCTTCGGGGCGCGCATTCCGCTCGGCAAGGGCACAGATCCGCTGCAGCCGCTCAGCGTCGCGCCGCAATATCCGCAGCCGATGTATTCGGCGCTCGCCGACCTCTCGGCGACGTGGATGCTGCCGGCCGTCGACCAGATGCCGCGCAACGCCGCGGTGCTGCTGCAGACCAATCCGCGCTTCGTCGAGGCCTTCATGGTCGGGCTCAACGAGGCGTTCGCCAGCGAGCTCATCTGGCGCGAGTTTCCGGTCGGGCGCACCGCGACCTACTTCCAGAATTTCTGGGGCGGCCCGACGCCGGACATTCCGACGATCGACAGCTTCGACCCGAGCGGACATCTCGGGGATCACGAGGCCGATCATGCGACCGGCGGCAATCTCGTGCTGCTGATCCGCGCCGACCTGTTCAGCCGTTATCCGAACACGATGGTTTCGGCGGTACAGGCGACATGGAACGGCCCGAACCGGCAGATTCCCGCCGGCGCCGTACGCAAGTGGCCGCTGTTTCGCGGCAGCTTCGGCACCGATCTCAATTTCTTCGGCTTCGACATCGTCGATCCGCGCGGCCCCGACGCCCCGACCGTGGGAGGCGCCGCGGGCTGGTACTTCGTGCTCGAGGAGCACGTCACCGAGCCGCGGTTCGGGCTCGAGCCGGCAGAGAAGACGCCGCTCAGCAACACGTGGAACGATCTGCGCTGGAGCGACGTGACGCTCGATCGCAGCTTCCTCAATCCTGGCGCGGCGCCGGCGCCGCTCAACAACGTCGCCTGGGGCCAAGGCGAGGCCGCCTGGGGACAGAACGCCGCGGCGATGGCCGCGATCCTGCTGCGACGGCCCGTGCGGGTGGCGATGCACGGGCGCGCACTCATTGCGGCGGCCGGCACATGACCACACGATTCGTCCGCACTTCTCCGACCGGGCAGGTCTTCGCCGTCAACGGCACGCAGCGCGCAGTCCCGGACGCCGCGACGCTCGCCTACATCATCGGCCCGGGCCAACAGGTGGAGACCATCACGCCGGCGGAGCTCGCCGCGATCCCGGCCGGCGATCCGTTGCCGTCGCGCGCCGAAGGCACGGTGCTGACACTGAAAACAAACGCGCCGCCGCCCCGGCCGACGGACTACTACATGGCGGGCGGCCAGCGCCGCCTCATGGACTTGCCCACGACGATCGGCCTGGTCACCGGCGGAGCGGTCGTGCAGAGCGTCGCGGCCGCCGACCTCAACGCGATCCCGCTCGGCCCGAACCTGCCGACCCGCGCCGAGGGGACGCTCTATCAGGGCCTGGGAGGGGTCTACGCCTATGTGATCCGCTCTGGGAAGAAGCTCGCGATCCCCAACGCGACGACGATGCGCGATGCGGGCCTCGATCCGACGGCGCCGCGGCTCACAATCACCGAGGCCGATCTGGCCGACATTCCGGACGGAACGCCGTTCGCCTCGACCAGCCGCTTCTTGACTCCGCCGGCCTCGACACTCCCGCTGGTGCTGCTGCCGGTGCGGCTGGAGACGCGCTTTCAAAACAACAACACTGAGCTGTGGCTGCGCGTCTATCCCGACGACGTGCACGTCGACAGCTTCGAGCCCGAGCTCACCGCCGATGAGAGCAGCGCACGCGCCCAGTTCCTCGCCCAGGCGCAGACCGGCCAGGACGCCGCGCGCGCGGCGTTTCTCGCCCTTGCGCAGCAGTACGGTGGCGCGCGCGCCGGCTGGATCGCGAGCCCGCTCGCGCAGGCGGGTACGAAGGCCGCGTCGTGGACGCGCGCCGCATCGACCAACGTGCTGCCCGAGCGTTGGATCGTCATCGGCTATCAGGGCAATGCGGCCGGGCAGGTCCTGGCGGTGGGGCCGGCCATCCCGGATCCGCTGCCGGTCGGTCCGGCGCCCAACACCACCGGCATCGGCACCGACGATGGAATGCGCTGGGTCGCGGATTTCGATCGCGCCGTGCAAGCCGGCATGGCGTTCCGCATCACCTTGAGCGCGGTGCAGCAGCGCGGCTTCACCCGCATCGTGGTGCTCGGCCTGCGCAGCACGCTCGGCGCCGCCGACTCCGCGACGCGGCTCGGCGCGCTGCTGCAGGCGCATCACTACACCGACGGGCTCGAGCTGCTGCCGCACGGCGCACCGACCAACAACACGCAGGACGTCAAATCGGGCTTCACCACCAGCGATCCGAACCATGCGGACCTGTTCGCGCTCGAGCAGGGACCGGCGCTTTGCCCGTCGCGGCCAACCGGCGACGGCGACCGCCTGGCGCGGGCGCTCGGCATCGCGCCCGCGCTGCTGGCGCATGTCAGCGGCGCCGACGGCGCCCAAGACGAGCAGGCGCGCGCGATCAATGCGGTGCTGTGGCCGGCCACCTGGGGCTATTACCTGAGCCAGCTCGTCACCGGCGCGATCCCGACGCCCGACGTGTTGCTGCCAGCAGCGCTCGACCATTTCAAGGATCACGTCCGCGCGCGCGGCCATTTCCCGGCGCTGCGCATCGGGCGGCAGCCCTACGGCGTGCTGCCGGTGTTGTGGAGCGCGCAGTGGAAATCACTGGAAGGCCGGGCGCTCGATGCGCCGCTCATGAGCCTGCTCGGGCGGGCGCGCACCACGTGGGAAAACTCGTTACCGAACGTGCCGCAGGTGCCGGGCGCCGCCGACCCCGAGGCCGCGCTCACCAGCGTGCTCGGGATGAGCCCGACGTCGACCAGCTACGTCGCGCGCAACGTGATCGGTCCGGAATACAATCTGACCTACTGGAAATTCGTGCGGCAAAACCTTCCGATCACATGGTGGACGACGCTGGCGCAAAAGGCCGTGAAGGATACAGCCGACCTCGCCAGCACGATGACGGTGACGCGGCTGGCGAACGCGACGTTCGTGTTGGGTTTCCGCCCGCTCTCCGAGGTGATCGTGGCGCCGGCGCCATTGGACGATGTTGGCAGACCGTCCTACGTCGGAGATCTGCTTGCCCAGAAGAAGTGGACGGATTTGCAGGGATACATTCTGCCGCCAGCGCCTGTGCCACTGCTGCTTTTGTTGTTGCGGCAAGCGGCCTTGCGCCAATACGTCGACACAGCCATGGACCTGCTGACCGCCCCGAGTGCCGCGCAGCCGGCGGAGCGTCTCGAGCCGGA
>Ga0126381_100011427_pt1 | contig 10034 bp, 9 predicted proteins | sample PanSoiMetPlot_28_FD_96465 | JGI IMG/M metagenome (GOLD analysis project Ga0126381, IMG submission 96465) | Tropical forest soil microbial communities from Panama - MetaG Plot_28 | ecosystem: Environmental > Terrestrial > Soil > Tropical forest > Bulk soil | place: Panama | collected 2016-02-17 | reverse complement strand
TTCAACACGAAAAAGCTAGCGGCGCTATACTTTATATCGATGGAGACAACACTGGCAAGTAACCGAATTGCGGAGCGAAAACTGCGCGACAAGCAGGCCCGCCGGGCACAGATCATCAGTGCGGCACGACGAATCGCGGAGCTTGAGGGGTGGTCCAACGTAACCGTTCGGCGGCTATCGGATGAAATCTCATACAGCCAACCGGTCTTGTACGCTCATTTTGGAAGCCGTGAAGGGATTCTCGCCGCGGTTGCTATCGAGGGTTTCCAGGAGATGGGCCTGGCATTGGAGAAGGCACGGAAACGGGCTAAGCGTGGAAATACGGTCGAATCGGCCGCGGCCGCGTATCTTGATTTCGCCGCGTCTTCACCCGCACTGTATGAAGTGATGTTTTCGCTCAGCCTGAGCGTGCCATTCGATGAGGCGGCTACTCCACCGGAGTTGCGATTTGCGTTTTCCCAACTCCTGGAGTTGTTTCAGGGGCAGAGCTCGAAGCCAGAGGTTGTATCGGAACTGTTTTGGGCGAGCCTCCATGGAATCGCCGAGCTAACAAGAACCAAGCGATTTCCGCGCAGCCGTCAGAAGGAGCGCGTGAGGGTGCTCGTCGAGCTGTTCACTCTCCCAAGGTGAAACGGCACGAGTGGCGAGAGAGCGATGACCGTAATAGCGCGCTTCAGAGTTCAATGACATTTCCGCCAACTTACTCACTGAGCGGAAGATTGATCGATAACGTAAGTCGGCCAGGATTGTGATTCGGCTCGATGCGGCTGACTCGGGACTTCTGGCGGGAGCGACGGGACTCGAACCCGCGGCCTCCTGCGTCACAGGTGAGAGGTCAAACCACTGCACCTTATCCGCCTCATTGAGTCGATAATCGCGCCTTTGACAGCAATTTTCTGCTCAGAGCCTGCTATAGCGGAAGCGATTCGGCATCCTACCCTCAAGGAGATATTCCCGCATGAAGTCGTTTCAGGAAATACGTGATCAGAGCAATAGAACAGTCGTCAATCTGCTCTTTACCGATGCAGAGATAGCCATGAACATGCTCGATCTGGCCCGGGTCTCCGAAATGCCCGAATTGAGAAAGAGGAGACTTAGAGAGGCGTTGAGAGCCTACAACTTCATCCGCAAGCACACTCCCGCCGTCGCCCTCACACGCGAGGAAGCCACTGCCCTCAATAAAAAAATGTCGCTGCTCAAACTGCGCCTTAGTCTCGCTTGAAAAGTCAGCACCAAGATAACTCAGCCACTTGCGGCATGTGACGGTTCAGATGTGTGTTCCTTCAGCCGAGAGAGTTCTGAGCTGTTGACCCGCGACGTTATGATGTCTTAATGACGGTCGCGCAGGACGCTCCCCTCTATTCACGCGTCGAGACGGTCCTCGCCAGCGAGATCGCCGAGGGAGCCCTGACGGTCGGCGACCAGCTGCCGACCGAAGACAGCCTGATTAATCGATTCGGAGTGAGCCGTATCACGGTTCGGCGCGCGATTCAGAACCTGGTGAGCCGCGGTGTTGTCGAGATTCGCCGCGGCAAAGGCACGTTCGTCACCGCGCCCAAGCTCACGCAGGAGCTTACAGAGCTAAGCGGATTTGTGGAGGATATGCATGCCCTGGGCCGCAAGCCCACGGCTCGGGTGATCGGCACGGAGATTGTGACTGCCAATGCCACCGTGGCGCGTCAACTTGCGCTGACAAAGGGAGAACGCGTCGTCAGGATCCGTCGGGTGCGTCTTGCGGATGGGGTTCCGCTTTCCTTCGATGAGACATATCTTCCCCTGAAGATCGGCAAGAAGATCATCACCAACAATCTGAAGATCACACCGATCTTTACTCTCCTGGAGCGCAAATACGATATTCCGCTGATAGAGGCCGAGTACAAATTGGAAGCCGTGGCCGCTGACGCAGAGGTGGCTGCAGCGCTGGGCGTAACCCGAGGCAGCCCTATCTTCCGAATTGAAAGGACCTCGTACTCGACACACAGTCAGCCGGTCGATTACGAAAATCTCTACTACCGAGGCGATCTTGTCCGTTTCGTGACGCGACTGGCACGGAGGATTTCGCGTTAAGCGAGTCCTCGATGACACACATACTGTGATGCTCTAATTTTTTCGCCTGAGGAGATAGCCGTCGATGGCGAACGGTCCGGAACCACCGAGAACGAGTGCTGCGAGACAAGCGAGATACAGCAGGTCACACTCATAGCCTGGAGGCCCGAACTGGGCGCGGCCGGCGGTTACGCTCATTATTTTGATGGAACTGAAGCCATAGGGCAGGTGAACAGTAAACATCGCGACGAGAAGAACTGCAGCCATCGGCAAACTTGCGAGCGGGACTAAAGCTCCCAGCAGAACCGCGAGGCCTCCGAAAAGTTCGACCAGGATCGTGAGCCATGCCATCAGATGAGGCGCAGGCACGCCCATCGCGTGCAGGATGGCGGTAAATGCTTCGGGCCCCTTAGATAACTTTGCGAAGCCATGCTGCATGAAACCGAACCCGACGATTAGCCGGAGGGGGATAGGGGCCCAGCGAGCGACGGAGGTCCGATTTAGTAAGGCAAGTGGGTTGCTGCGTTCTTGTTCCAATGGCTTGCAAGTATCACTCATGTTCAATTGCTCCTTTGAATCTGCAGCTGGTCGATCTCTCCTTTCATGGGACGTTATGACGTCATAACTGGTCACAGGAATTTTCTGTCGACATGACCGCTCCAGTCAGAGCGATCTTCCTGGCTGGTAGCCTCTTTTATTCGTTTGTTTTGGAGGGAGGAGTGGTTTCGACGCGTTCGCGGATGTCGGCGGGCAGGGGGCGGGCTTTTCGTGTGGTGATGTCGATACAGACACCGGTAATCGTCGTGCTTGCGGCGAGTTCCTGCGTCTCCTGGTTGAACATCTCGTGGAAGAAGATGATGACTTTTTCACGAATCTCCTGCACGGAGGAGCGGATGGTGATGAGGTCGCCGGCGAGCAGTTCTCGCTTGTACTCGAGGTGCTGCTCGACTGCGACCAGGCCGATTGACTCGTCGCGGAGGCGCGAGGCGGGCAGGCCGATTGCACAGAAGAGTTGCCAGGTGGCCTCATCGAATTTGCCGACGTACCACATGACATTCATGTGGCCCATGTGGTCGCAATGCCAGGGATAGACAGTGCCACGGTAGGTAATCAAGGATTCAGCCATGTGGTGATTGTCCCTCAACGGCTCCATGGTACTCCGGCAAGCATCTACCCAATAAGCGGCTTCAACGGGGTGGTGATATGAGTTCGAACGTACAGCTTGTCACTGAGAGGCTTGTTCTGCGGCGGTGGCGCGATTCGGACCGGCTTCCCTTTCGACGGCTCAACGCCGATCGGCGAGTGATGGAGTTTTTGCCGAGTGTGCTGGATGCTGCGGCTTCAGACCAGATGGTTGAGCGTATCGAGCAGCACTTCGAGGAGCATGGTTTCGGACTCTTCGCAGCAGAGTTGCGTGAGGAGAAGGCCTTCATCGGCTTTGTCGGGTTGTCGGTTCCTACGTTCGTCGCACCGTTTATGCCGGCGGTCGAGGTCGGCTGGCGGCTCGCCGCGGAGTATTGGGGAAAAGGATTGGCGACGGAAGGCGCTCCCCAGGTTGTTCGTTATGGTTTTGAGGATGTCGGGCTGAAGAGCGTCGTCTCGTTTACTGTTCCGCAGAATGTTCGTTCGCGGCGAGTGATGGAGAAGCTTGGCATGGTTCATGATCCTGGGGAGGATTTCGAGCATCCGCGGCTTCCGGAAGGGCATGCTTTGAGGCGCCATGTGCTGTATCGGTTGGATCGTGGGCGGTGGATCGAGCGGCGTTGCGAGGTCTAGCCTTACTACTCGGAGATAGGACCGGGCATGAATGGGCACCTGGATTCGACGCGTGGATGGTCCGTCGAGTGGACTATATGCGCTTTTAGTGTTTGCGTTCGACGAGGTAGGCTGCAACGGACTTGAGCGGGTCGGCGGCTGGGCCGAAGGGGGCGAGGGCTTCGAAGGCGTCGGCGATCAGTTCTTCCGCGTCTTTGAGGGAGCGCTCGATTCCGAAGACGGCGGGCCAGGTGGCCTTGATGCTGGCCGTGTCCTTGCCGGCGGTCTTGCCTAGTTCTTCAGAGCTTTGGGTCATGTCGAGGACGTCGTCGACGATCTGAAAGGCGAGGCCGGCTTTTTCGCCGAAGGTGCGGAGGCGGGCGATGGCATCCTGATGATCGCGAGTGACAGGCGCTTCGGGAGTCTTGTGGTGCGCGAGACCGAGGAGGCCTCCGGAGACGATGCTGGTGGTGATGAGGGCTCCGGTCTTGGCGCGGTGGATGGATTCGACTAGTTCGGCGGTTGGGGCTTTGCCTTCAGACTCGATGTCGACGACCTGGCCTCCGATCATTCCGGGAGGGAGTGGGCTGTGGGGGCCGACTCCGGTGCCGATAGCGAGGGACACATCGCGAAGGATGGCGACGGTGGTGGCTGGAGTCGTGGGGAGCGCGGCGATGGTCTGAAAGGCGAGGGTCTGGAGGGCGTCGCCGGCGAGGATGGCAATGGCTTCTCCGAAGACTACGTGGCAGGTGGGCTTGCCGCGGCGGAGGTCGTCGTTATCGAGCGCGGGGAGATCGTCGTGGATGAGGGAGTAGGTGTGGATCATCTCGATGGCGGCGCCGAGGTCGGCTGCACCATGAGGGATGTTTTCGTCGCCCGCGACCATGCGGGCGGCTTCCATGCAGAGGATGGGGCGGAGGCGCTTGCCTCCGGCGAAGATGCTGTGACGCATGGCGCGGTGGATGGAGTGGGGGAGCGTGTCGGGCGAGGGCAACAGGTGCTCGAGGGCCGCGTCAGCTAGCTCGGCGCCAGAGTGCAGCAGGGCTTGAACCATGGAAGACATCAATGTTGATGATAAATGCCCGGAGTGAGGGTTGTTAGTTGCTGGTTGCAGGTTGTCAGTTTGTGTTGGCGCGGAAGGTCTCGGAGAGCGAGCATGCTCGGAGCAAGAGGATCGTTGTGACGGCGAGTGCGAGGATACTGATGATGTCTCCGGTGATGTGGTCGGGGGTGTTGTGCCACGCGATATGGATCTGCGCTGGGCCGGCGGGGAGCGGGATGGCGAGGAGTCCATCCTTGCGGTGGGCGTGGGTTGAGACGATAGTGTTGTTGATGGTGATGCGCCATGCCGGGTAGTCGCGGAGGTTGAGGATGAGGGTTTGGGGTGAGGCGAGGTTGAGGTCGAGAGAGCGCGGGGCAGGACCTGAATCCTGCGCGGGATTCTTGGGCGCTGCGGCATTCGGGTCTTGCGCGAGCCACCATGGCGGGTTGTTCGGGGTGAGGGAGTCGTTGTCGGCTCCGTTGGGAGTGTACTCGTCGGTGGGGTCGCTGGCCGGATTGGCGGAGACGAAGGTGGCGAGGCGCGCGGAGACGGTGTCCTCGGGCCAGCACTGCTGGCGGAAGGCGTGGTAGGCCGGGAGGGTGAAGACTACCGCGATCGCCACGGATACGATCGCGGTGGCGCGGGGGGTTGCGGCAGGCAGGGCGTCCGCGAGCGTGAGGCCGAAGACGGCGGCGAGGATGGCGAGGAGACGCCAGGGGAATTGCAGGAAGGGCAGGTCAGGGGTGTGGCTCCAGATGGGGGCAGAGAGCGGTGTGAGCAGGAAGACGACGACGACTGCGAGAATCGTGAGAGCGCGGAGGCCCGGCGCTCGCGGCGTTCTTTTCAGCGCTAAGAGGAGGGTGGCGGCCGTGAGCGTGATCATCACCAGCGCGACGATTGAGGCGGTGTGGAGGACGGTGTCGTGGTCGGCGTCGCCGATGCGGTGAAAGAGGAAGTTGTCGCTGAAGCGCATTCCGGGGAGGATGGCCATCTTGATCTGCACCCAGCGGCGCTCGTAGGCGGCTGGGATGAGGTAGAAGGAGGCGAGGCCGAGGCCGAGGAGGGTTCCGACAAGGTAGGTGGTGGTGAGTTGGAGGGTTTGCTCTCCCACCCTTCGCGTTCTGCCCCAGCCGGCAAGCGGGCCGGGGACCCCGTCCGCTAAGGGTGGGGCGCCCGGATTTGTGGCCAGCCGGACGACTGCGACGAGCGCGAGGGCGTAGCAGCCCATGACGGCGGCGGGGGCGTTCGTCAGCCAGAGGAGCGCGATGGGGATTGCGATGCGCCGGATGGTGGGGCGATCGCGGAGTGCTCCGGCGAGCAGGAGTGGCAGCCATGCGGCGGCGAGGAGTTCCGCGTAGGCGGTGCGCTCGTAGGCCGTGTAGAGCATGTAGGGATTGACGGTGTAGACGACGGCTGCGAGCAGCGCGGCGTTTGGCGGGACCTTGAGATCGCGGGCGGCGGAGTGGAGCGCGAGGCCGGAGACGGTAAGGGCCAGCCAGGTGTAGGCGATGGGGGTCCATGTCCACGGCATAATGACGCCGAGGAGCGCTCCGAGGAGCCATGAGAGCGGAGGGTAGAAGACAAAGCGCGGCTCGCCGGCGTTCCATGCGGGCGTTGCAACCCATTGCGGGTAGTGTCCGTGGGCGAGTTGGCGGGCGGCCTCGAACCAGTTGACGATGTGAAAGTCGAAGTCGTGGCCGCAGGAGCAGCCGTGCGCGATGAGCGGGTGGACGGCGAAGAACGCGACCAGCGGAATAAAAATGTAAGGGAGCCGGTCGCGCTTCATGAAATTGAGGGTATCAATATCGTGAAGCTATTCAGCACCCTCTTCGGATTCGGCTGCTACGAGAGAGAGCTTTGCCTGCCAGCCGTCGCTGGTCGTTGGGCGAACCTGGGCTTCCACGAGTTCACGTGAGCCTAGGTCTTTTTCGCCGATCTCAAGCCGGCGGAGGCGGTCGGAGATGGAGAACAGTCCGCCCTGCCCCTCGGTCCTCGTGAGCATGTCGTTGTAGGCTCCTACGGCGCCTTTCAATTTCTTGCCGAGGTCGACGATCGCGTCGTGGAGGCCAACGAGTTTCGACTGCACCTTGAGGGCTTCTTCGCGAATGGTCTGCGCGTCGCGCGCAATCTGCGACTGCTTCCATCCGTAGGCAACGGCCTTCAGCAGGGCGATCAGGGTTGTCGGGGTCGCGAGAAGCACGCGGCTCTCGGCGCTATATTCGAGCAGCGTAGGGTCCTGCTCGAGTGCTGCGGAGAACAGCACTTCGCTCGGCAGAAAGCAGACGACGAAGTCCGGCGACTCGGGAAATTGCTTCCAGTAGGCTTTGCTGCAGAGCGAGTCGAGATGTTTGCGCACCTGTGCGGCATGAGCCGCCATGTGGACTCCGCGCGCCGCTTCGTCCTCGCACGCGCTTGCCTCGAGAAAGGCATCAAGCGGAGTCTTGGCATCGACGATGATGCTTCGACCGTTTGGCAGTTTCACGACGAGGTCAGGTTTGATCGAAGCATCTTCGCCACGAACGAACTTTTCAACCTCGAAAGAGGCGTACTGTACCATACCGGCGAACTCCACGCAGCGGCGGAGCTGCATCTCGCCCCAGTTGCCGCGTACCTTCGGCGCCCGGAGCGCTGCGACGAGTTGCGCTGTCTCTTTGCGCAGGTCGGCGTGAGAGCCTTTCATGTTCTGGATCTCGTTGAGTACTTCGCGATACGCTCCCTCGCGCTTCACCTCGAGATCCTGACTGTGGGTGGAGAGCTTGGCGAGCGACTCCTGCATCGGCCTCAGGAGGTTTTCGATGGCGGCTTCCTTTGCCTTGAGTTCTTTGGCCGACTCCAACTGCTGCTTGTCGAGCTCACCCTTTGCAAGAGCCATGAGCCGTCTGCTGTTGGCGTCGAGCGCATTGGCCGCGAGCGCTTCGAAGCTCGTTTTCAGGCTCTTCTCCACGTCCAATAGCGCTTGAATCTTCTCCTGCGCTGCTTGTTGCTCGACTTCAAGACGCGACTGTATCGAGGCGGCTTTGACGCGAGCACCCTCTGCCTCTCTGCGCTCGGCGGAGAGTTCTTGCTCGCGCTGGAGGAGCGTCTGCTCGCGCGCAGCCAAAGCCTGGCGGAGACTCGCAGCTTCTGCCTCGCGTGTGGCTCGTTCGGTCGCGGCCAGGGCTCGCGCAGCTTGTGCGCGACCATTGAGGAACAGCCACGCTAGGATCGCGCCAACCACGACACAGAGCAGATACCAGAGCATTTGCATCCATTCAATTTACGCTTAATTTTCGCCATCCTCAACCAGAACGATTGGCAGCGTACAGATATGTGAAACGTGGGAAATCACAGACCGTCGGCACGAAGGTTACCAGCGTTCTGAGAAGGAGGTAGCCGCGGAAACAGGTACCAATTTCGCAACGTTGCCAAATTAATGCGACCGATCGGTCTCATACTGAATCGAAACAATGGAGATTCTCGCACCTGTCCGACGTAGTAGGAGAAGTCAAATTGCAATGCAGGCTCTTACCCGGATGTGAAGGCGGACGCGAAGGGAGTAGCGCTGGTTGACAGAGAGCCAAAGTCATGATTTCGCACGATTAATTGTGCACAAACTTGGCCGCAGCGCTGGCGTCGATTGCTTTACACTCTATCAGGCGCTAAGTATGCTTGAGATTGGCTGTGAAGCCGCGAGCTTGCATCTTTGGGTTTGATTTCAACGGTTAGACAGGAGAACGACATGGCAGCAGTAGATGAAAAGGTGAAACAGATTATCGTCGAGCAGCTTCAGGTGGATGAGGCCGAAGTGACCCCGGGCGCAAGCTTCCAGGAGGACCTCGGTGCCGATTCCCTCGACGTGGTCGAGCTCGTCATGCAGTTCGAAGAGGCGTTTGATATCCAGATCCCGGACGAGGATGCTGAGAAGATCAAGACCGTGAAGGACGCCATCGAATACATCGAGAAGAACCAGAAAGCGGCAAAGTAAAACAATGGAACAGCGTCGTGTTGTTGTAACGGGCCTTGGACTGATCTGTGGCGTGGGAAACACTGCGCCCGAGGTCTGGACCGGCCTGCTCGCCGGCAAGAGCGGCATGGCCGAGATCAAGGCGTTCGACCTGACCGGCCACCCTGTCCGGTTCGCCGCCGAGGTCAAGGACTTCGACCCTCTCAAGTTCGTCGAGAAAAAAGAGGCCCGCAAGATGGGGCGCTTTATTCACTTCGCACTGGCCGCGGCGGAAGAGGCGATGCAGCACTCCGGGCTGAAGATCACGCCGGAGAACGCTGACAACATCGGCGTACATATCGGTTCGGGGATCGGCGGATTCGACGTGATCGAGCGCGAGCACTCAGCGCTGATCAACGGCGGTCCGCGCAAGATTTCGCCGTTCTTCATTCCGGCGTCGATCGTGAACCTCGCTGCGGGACACGTGTCCATCCGCTACGGCGCGAAGGGCCCGAATGAGGCCACCGCCACTGCCTGCACGACGTCGGCGCACTCCATCGGCGATGCATTTCGCATCATTCAGCGCGGCGATGCGGATGCCATGATCGCCGGAGGAGCCGAGGCAGCTATCACTCCCATGGGAGTCGGCGGGTTCGCGGCGATGAAGGCGCTCTCCACGAAGAACGAGGATCCCGAGCACGCATGCCGCCCGTGGGACAAGGACCGCGACGGCTTCGTGGTCGGCGAAGGCGCGGGAATCCTGATTCTCGAAGAGCTTGAGTTTGCGAGGAAGCGCGGCGCAAAGATTCTCGGCGAAGTCATTGGCTACGGGATGTCGGCTGATGCTTTTCACATGACCGGCATGGCTCCCGAGGGCGAGGGCTGCCTGCGCTCGATGAAGCACGCTCTGCGAGTTGCTGGAATCGACGCTGACAAGATCGACTACGTGAACGCCCACGCGACTTCGACGCCGCTCGGCGATGCGCTGGAGTCGAAGGCGATTGAGGGTGTCTTCGGGGAACGCGCGCTGAACCACAAGCTGCTGGTCAGCTCGACCAAGTCGATGACCGGCCACCTGCTTGGTGGCGCCGGAGGACTTGAGGCGGGCATCACGATCCTCGCGATGCAGCACCAGATGGCTCCGCCGACGATGAATCTGGAGAACGCAGACCCCGAATGCCGCCTGAACTACGTGCCGAACAAGCCGCAGCAGGTAAAGATCGACTACGCGCTCTCGAACTCGTTCGGGTTTGGCGGGACGAATGGGTC
>Ga0126381_100011426_pt1 | contig 10034 bp, 6 predicted proteins | sample PanSoiMetPlot_28_FD_96465 | JGI IMG/M metagenome (GOLD analysis project Ga0126381, IMG submission 96465) | Tropical forest soil microbial communities from Panama - MetaG Plot_28 | ecosystem: Environmental > Terrestrial > Soil > Tropical forest > Bulk soil | place: Panama | collected 2016-02-17 | reverse complement strand
GAAAAATGCCAGGGTCAGGTTGAGCCGAAATGACTTTTTCGAACAGAGTCTTCGCGGAAATCAAGTAAACACCACTGCAGATATGCTCAGCCCCTTCGATTTTGGCCGGCGACTGAAACAATGCAAACACCGTTGGAGTTTCGACTGGACCTCCGAAATAGACCGGGTCGGAACGGTCTTTCGCCGCCTTGAGACCGTCAAGTACTCGTGAAAGTGGGATGTCCGTGCGCCGGTTGAGAATGAGTCCGACGACACCTTGGGCATCGTACTGGACTAGCAGGATCACCGTTTCGGCGAAACGTGGATCGCCGAGCTCCCGGCTCGCCAACAGCAACTTTCCGGCACCCAGACTCTTGGTGTCCTTAGTTTGCACCGGAAGAACTCTCGGTTGCATCGCGTTTTTCGGACGGAACGCTCCGACCCACCGCAATCGGGCAACACAGAAGGAGCCTGTCTCAGACTGGCTGTGTAAAACACAGCCCACCACCGCCAAGATCAAGAGGGCTGTTTCAAGTGCTCGTATCCGATGAAACATGGCCGGGGATCATTCTATGCCTTTGGCCATACCGAATATCTGTTCAGCGCACGTGATTTCACCCAAAAGCCCAGTCGGCCGTGCGCAGATCCGAAGAGTCAATGAGTTTTGACCCCAACCACGCGCATAGGTTTCCGACTGGCCGACGATTCAGTATCGAGGGCGGCGGCGACGTATGTGAGTCCATTCGCATATCGATCTCGATCCCGGTAGAAATGTTCCGAGTGTGCGACCGGAAGAGAGCATCGGCGGTGTCGCCTCCGATGGCAGTTCGATTATCGTCGTACAGCAGCTGCGTACCACCCCAGTTACGGTCTCTCGTCTGGACCTGACAACCGGTCGGCGAGAGTTCGTAAAGAATATCGCTCCCGCGGACCTTGCGGGCGTGTTCCAGATCAAGGTTTTCTTCACGCCCGACTATAAATCGTACGCTTACGCGGTATAACCGTCTTCTCAGCGAAATCTACACCGTTGATCGGCTGCGGTGACTCCGCGCCAACATAGCGTGCAATAAAAGATCGACATTTACCAAAAAAAGGTCGCTCCTAGACCGGTCTGATCGCGGCCGGGTACCAGTGTCGCTGCGTTCTGCTCGTGGCCTCTACTTGTCCGGTGACCGGGCATTTCGGAAGTCATCGAAACGCGTTCTCAGTTTCGTCTTTGCCGACCAAGCGTCCCGAAGAGAGCCCTCCCCCTTCGCAGGAAAGTCTCCTCAATTTACCTTTGTTTGCACTTTTCCGGCGTCTACAGGAAGCGCCGTCCCGGAGCGAACGATTCCATAAGCGAGCAAGTGCCCCGTCTTCGATCCGGACGGCAGGACTTGAACGGTGACTTGCACGGTGGTTCTCGATCCGGCACTCAATCGCCCTATTGTAACCACTACATCACGTCCATTCACCGTCGCGGACCCCTCATTGGCGCTGACAAATGTGACGCCCTCTGGTAGCGCGACGACAGCCTGCGCGCCATTCACCGAAACGGTACTGTTGTTAGAAATCTCAACCGTGTAGATAAACCGTCCGCCACCGGCCACGTCGTGCGGCGTCGAGAGGTGCGCGGTAATTTCATGGCTCAGGTCTGGCTTTTCGACGGTGATCTTGTCCAGTAGCGCTGATTTCCCAACGGCTGGGGGCGAGATCACGGACGCCGTCGCCGGGTCCACAATCGTATCAGGGATTGGGTCGTTTAGACGATTTCCGTTCATATCGGTTCCGAACGGATAGGGATTCGAACTCGTGGCTGACGAACTGTCCGTGAGAGGTTCCGAGATCTGGAACAGTGTGAGCCGGTTATTATTCACCACGATATCGGCGAAAGAGAAGATTTTAGCCTTGAACCGGGCTGTGATCTTCGTCCCGCTTCCGGCATTCGGGAAGAAGCTCGTCATCGCTGTGTTGGTCAGGTGGGTATCGAGCCAGGAATTCGGGCCGTTCGGATAGCTCGCGGGTGGGGTCCCTAGGGGGATGGAGTCGCCGATTGCCGAGTCTTCCTGATCGATTGTTTGCGAATTGCTACCGCGGGGGTTTCCCAGCGCATCGTCAAAATCCCGATTGCCTCCCGCTCCTTCGACGAAATACAGTACTCCGTCCGGCACCGTGTGACTAATCCCATCGAAGGACTCATCCACGGCAAGTGCCGCAGGGCCGTTTGGGTTCGGCGAGGAGGCGACGGTTGAAAGAGCTCGAAGCGGAAGACTGCGTTGATAATTGTGTTCATGGCCGTTGAAGACCATATTCACTCCGTGGTCTTCGAGAAGCTTTGCAATCGTGCGCATCTGGTCATTGCGCAGCGTGGCGTTTCCCGAAGAGAATGCGGGTTGGTGAAAAACGACAATCTTCCACAATTGATTGCTGGAATCGAGGTCGCGAATCAGCCAGTCGCCGAGAACCGAAGGATACGCCGTGAATGGGAAAGAGGGCGGAGCGTCATACGTGTTGGGGCTAGGCAACTGATTGTCAAACAGATGGGGGTTGGCATCAAGGAAGACGATATGTGCGTTGCCGTAATCGAAAGAATAGTTGCTCTGATGATCAATCTGACGTTTCCAACCTCGGCCGGTATCTACGTTGGTGCTCGCGCGGAGAGCATCGATTGCGCGGGATGAGGTATACGAATCTCCGTTATAGGAGAAGAAAAAATTGGTTGCAGTGGATGCATCGCCAGTGAAGTGGTATTGGATATCAACACCGGATGGTCCATTCAGCGGGAAGTAGTAATTATTGAAATATGCGAGCGCGTCGCCTCCGCTGATGTTTCCGCCAAACGGGCCTGGGCCGGAGGTGCCGGGAATTGTAGGAGGAGTGGCCGCAAGGAGATTTGCGGTTGCGCCCGTGCTACCAACGTCGTGATTCCCGGCGACGATGTAAAGCGGGATGCTGCGAATAAATGGTGCCCCGAGCTCATTCGAATCGGTGTTGCTGTTCCATGTCGGAAACCAGACGTCGCGATAATTGCTGTCGCTGCCGTCGATGTATACGTTATCGCCCGTATTTAATGCGAAATCAGGGCGGGGTAATGCAGGCTGGCCTGGGAAGAGAAGCTTCTCGACATCGAACATGGTATGGATGATCCGCGCTTCATAGTTGGCGGCCAGGATTGGGCTGGTGTTGGGAATCCCGGGATAGTAGCCCTCATCCCCCTGAACCTGGAACGAAAAATGTCCCTTCCGGATACGTGTACGAAAGGAAGCCGTGAATCCGCCAGCCGGCATTCCCGGCCCCGTCACTTGATAATAGTATTGCCTGCCAAATTCCAGTCCGGTAAGCACGGCGTAGTAATCGACATGTGGTCCATAGGCAGTTGGAATGGAGAGAGAGCCAAAAACATCCGGATCGGCGCTCAAATAGTTGTCCACCACCCTGCCGGCGACGGAAAACTGCTTGGCCTGTTGATACTCTGGATTGTTGGCGACCGATACAGAGTAGGCGGCGGGTTCTGGGGACGTCTCATTCGTTTGCCAGGCAATCACCATCTGATCTGAGGTCCCAAATGGACCGGAGTCGCCGGGTTGAATATAGGGCAGGTAGATGACAACCTGCGCGCTCAAGGCACAACTTGTCGCGACCAAGAACGCAACCAAGACAAGGACGGAGCTGGTTCTGAGTTTCATAGTAGTTGTGAAAAACGGAATTCAGCGTAGCATGGCTGTATTTCTTGACGATTAACGAGCAATAAACATTTGCTGAATCGCATATGGGGAACAACGGTGGCACAGAACAAAGCGGGAACAGGGTGCCAGGAAGCAGACGTTTGTTGCTAATGGGATCTTTTCGGTTTTAGCGTGCCCGGACACAGTTCTCGGGTGGTGCCGAAGCACGCGAACTGTCCGTCATCGAGTACGGTCAAGTATGACTGAACCTGTCATTTCAAAGCGGGTCGGACACTTTGCTCGAGCCGCACCGCCGCTCGAAGCTTTTAGACTACTGGATCGCCGTGGACCTCGACTTCTCGCATGTCGATGCCGAGAGCGGCCGGTAGCGGGAGCCGGCCTGTCCAATTGGCCCAACCCCAAAAAATGGCGGTCGTCGAACTCAACAAACCGGCGACCGTACCAATCGTGCGGGGGCTGTAGTGGGTGGAAGCGATTCCTGCCCCCATCATCGACATCATCATCATCGTCCAGGTAAGCGTCTCCATGGTGGCGAATACGCGTCCGCGGTACTCATCTGAGACCGTGCGCAACAAGTAGGAGTAGTTCATCACGGAGTTGACGGCCATGCTGGCACGGGACAGAGCAATAAAGATTAAAGCGAGATCGAGCCGTGGCATGTGGCTAAAAAGCACATAGGCGGCGCCGTGGAGGATGTAGTCGGTGAATACCGTCAGCTTGTATTGCTCAAAGGAAAGCCGCCTGCCTAACCAGTTACCGATGACACCGCCCATCAAGAGGCCGATACCGGCGCAACCCCAGATGACTCCAATTCCCGCGGCACCCGCGTTGAACACAACTTCGCCAAACAACGTGAACAAGATTTGAGCCGCGCCGCCACCCGTGGCCCAACCCACCGCCAAGAGGACAATGCCAAGGACCAACGGGACCGAACGCATATACCGTAAGCCTTCTCGATACTCGTGCCAGGGCCGCATGACATCGGCCTCGGTCAGATCCTTGCGATTCGCTCGGAATCCTTTCCCTTTGGACGCCCGTAGACTCCAGATCGCCCAAGCGGAGAAAACGAAGGACAGGGCGTTAAATGCAAAAGCCCACTTGTAGCCCATGGCGATGACCGTGGCCCCGAGAAAAGTTCCTACAGTGAGCGTTGTCCACTGGGTGGTTTGGGTTAAAGAATTGGCGGTATGGATTTCATTCGCGCTGGCTATGGCAGGAAGGATCGCCGAGCGTCCGGCGGTAAAGAAGGGAGACGCCACCATGAGTAGAGCACTGAATAGGTACAGCAATGATGCTCTTTTTTCTTGAAGCGCGAGGATAAAACCCAACGCCACGACGGCGCGCACCAGATCGCTGGCGATCATGATCCGCTTGCGATCAAATCGGTCTAGCAGCACGCCGGCCAAGGGCCCGATGGTCATAGCCGGGATGGCACGGGCCAGCATGATTCCTGTGACCACCAACCCGGAATGAGTTAGTTCCATGGCCAGCGCAAAGACGGCAATGTTATTGAAGTGGTCGCCCACTTCGCTCACCACTTGCCCCATCCAGGTGTAGCGGTAATTACGGTTTGATCGCAGGAGTTGGAGGAATTCACGCATTGGTCTGCTTGGCCTTGGTTGCGATCGGCAGGCGGCACTGCGAGCGCTATTTGGTCTTCCCCTAAGGTGAAACCTGCCGCTTGAGGCGTCGATCTACGCTACGTCCGCCGAGGAGGAGGCTTCTCCGATCCACCAGGGAGTGGGTCCGAAGGGCGTGGCCTTAACCATATTTGAATTACAAACGAAAGACCAAAGTCGCAGCAAGCAAAATTGTCGGGCCGGGGTTTTGAAACTCGCTTCCTTAGCCGCGGGATTTGGCCGATTTAAAGCGCCGGATTCAAGTCCGTCATCATATTGTCGGTTCGTGAGGCGATGAAAAATGTGGTGTTCGTAGAGAATTTGCGGCCGCCGATAGGTGATAACGCGGATTTAAACGCCTAACGTGTCGACCGGGCCAATCCGTGGATCAAAGGCTTGACCAGTAGGGAGCGATGTCATCCCGTGGCCCTATCCATGACGTATTTCCGGGCTGGCGTATGGGTCGGGACCGGGATCATGACCTTCGGCAGTTGCCCTTAAGCGCGACAAGTAATGTGCCCAACCCATTGCGTGACGTTCGCGCAGCTCTGGCGGGAGATCGCGATGGATCAGGCGCACCCAGGTCCCACTACCTCGTGGTTCCAAATGGATTTCCACTATGGTTGCACCGCTACCAATCTGGTGACCCGGCTGTTCGAAACCCCACGTAAATACCACCTTCGAGTTGGGTACAACTTCCAGATATTCTCCTCGAATTATGTCGCGCCCATTGGGATTCAGCCGGTAAATGCCTCCAGGTTTTGCTTCCATTTGGGCCGCCACTCCCATCCAGCGCAGCATCTTGACTGGGTCTGTCAGGAACTCGAAAACCACCTGGGGAGGCGCCTCGATGCAGATTTCTTTGCTAAGAGGATCGGAGCTCATCGCTTGCGAGCGTCCTCTTCCGCAGCCGTTTTCAAGCGCGCCAATCGCTGCTCCCAAAACGAATCCAAGAAAGCTCGTAATTCGCCGAACCCTTCCTGTCGAACCCGGTACAATCTGCTCGTTCCCTGCCGACGTTGAGACAACAATCCGGCACTGGTTAATACTCGCAGATGCTGGGAGATGCCCGAGCGCGTGGTTCTAAAATGGCGCGCAATGTCTCCAGCACGAAGCTCGCGCGAGCCAACCAGACGCAATATAGTCAAGCGCTGTGGTTCGGCAAGGGCCTTCAACACCTGCTCCACCGTAGTATGGGGACTGCGCACCTTTAGAGACTCCGCTCTTTGCCCTTCTGCGGCCAAACGATGCGACTGCCGTCTTGCGCTGATTTTCCCACCGGCAAAGCTTTCACGAAATCTTCTCTGAGCAACCTCCGCGTTTGTAGCCGTGGGATCGCGCCGCCGTTGCGGCTCAGGCCGCATTCGAGGGCTCAAGCCGAGGCACAGCACCGATTTGCTGCAAAAGCTCCATGGTACTGATTTCCGCCCAATGTTCCTTGATTTTGCCTTCCTGCAACCGGTAAATATGAATCTCGCTCCAAGCGACTCTGGTATTGGTCGGCTTCTCTCCCACCATGGAGCCCTTATGAGTCGCTGTAGCTGAGCTCCTCTCGACCACCCGATCACCGGCTGCGATCAGGTCCTCTTCCTTGACCACAACGTCGGGGAATGCGCCATTCATCATACGTCCGATTTGCTTTAAACCTTCAAATCCTGAACTAACCGGACTACGGAAGTGGTGCACGAAATTCTGGGTATCAAAGAGGTGATCAACGCCATCCACATCGTGCTGGTTTTTGAAAATTCGTGTGAACTCGCGAATGATCTGCTTGTTGCGATTCTCCTCCTGCATGAGGTCTCCTTTTTGGCAAACATTGCTTTGCAATCCAGAGCGTCCAAATGTTAGTAGCCGCTTTCGTTAGTGTAAATAGAAATATTGTCAGGCAATTGTAAAATGATGGTTCGCTGTGCCTCGCTACTGCTGGCTCGCATGAAAGGACTGAAATGGCAATTAAACGTGGCATGATCTTGCTAGGCGCCGTTCTTTTAATGTCCTGTGTAGTGCTTTGCCAGTTGCCGGACCGCGACCGTGCTCATGCCGAGAGCGCAACACCTTCCCGAGACGGGGAAGAAAGAATTCTGGCCGTGCTCGATCGCATGGTCAAATCGCACGAAACGTATCTAAGCGTTCCGGTGCAGGATGGTAAGGCTTTGCGACTGCTGACGGAGGCTGTGGGTGCCCGAAATGTAGTCGAGATCGGTACGTCTACAGGGTATTCAGGTCTCTGGCTTTGTCTCGCCCTGCACAGAACGGGTGGTCACTTGATCACTTTTGAGATTGATCATCAACGGGCGGCAATGGCGCGCGAGCACTTCAGAGAAGCTAATGTCGACAAGATGGTCACAGTCATCGAAGGTGATGCCCATGACCAAGTGGCGAAGCTAAAGGAACCCATCGACGTCGCTTTTATCGATGCTGATAAGGGTGGCTATGTCGATTATCTGGACAAGCTTATGCCACTGGTACGTCCGGGCGGCTTGATACTTGCACACAATCTCGACATGGTCCCCGATTACGTCACCAGCGTGACCGGGAATCCCGCCTTAGAAACCATTTTCTACAAAGAGGGGGCTGGTCTGGGCATCACGCTAAAGAAACGCCAACCATAACCGTCGTATCTCTGTACCGTTTCCACACTGGCGGATGAACACCATTTGCATTCTGGCTGGCTTTGGTAATCAGCTTGGCGCCAATTCCCTGATGTCGGACTGATCAAATACCTGCACCACCTACTCGGACACAGGCTGCCAGCCGTGCGGCCCCTTGGCTACCATGACGACTTCTTTGGTTGGACTGGCATGGTAGAAACGTGCGCCATACTTGTCGATTAGCGACATGCGGTCGTTCGTGTCGAAGGTCGCCAAAAGCGCCCCAGATGCGTCGAAACTTTCACCCAGCACGAATGCGTTTGCTGCGTTTGGCTTGTCGACAGATTTGTTGCAGATAGAACTGGGTTACACATTCTTGGCAAGTGCCACAATTGGAGCCATCGTCGGAGGCTTAAACGGAAAACTCGTTGCGAAAACCTTCACAGAGTGAGTCTGCGCTGGAGCACGGGGCGAGTGCGACTCGATGATGACCAACCAGTTGGGGGAATATGGTCCAAGCTTGCCACAGACCGAGAATTCGATTCACAACTCCGGTTGCTCCCCAAGCAAAAAAGCAAAAGGCACTAGGAAAATGCAAATCGCAGGTCGAAGACACCCTGAAGTCGGCTAACGCAGTGGTGGATGAGGGTGTTCTCGGATTGCCGCATTGAATTGCAGATCACTTTGGGTGTGGAGTTCTCCCCCCCCCTTTTTGTGTGCCGAGCATGCGACAGCCCAAATAGTCAAGGTTCCTGAGAGCTGCGAAACTACATAAAACAGAGACTCTTACGGCGGGGCATCGCTTATATTTGTTGTGCGGAGACGACTGGCATGCAAAGTCTTGTGGTGCAATCGCGGCGTAAGTTTCTGAGGCTCGCCATGACGGTAGGGCCGGCACTGCTGTCGACGAGGGTCCGCCTGGCTCACCCCCAGCCAGTTGTTCAGCACGACGAAGCAGGCGCCACGAATTCGGAATCGGGATCTCCTGATTACACGCTGCACATCGGGACCTCTCCAATTGAAATCGCGTCAAAGCGGATCATTTCCTTAACCAGCTACAACGGCCAGTTTCCTGGTCCTCTTTTACGCTTCAAGGAAGGGCGGCAGGTCACGGTCGACGTTTATAACTACACCGATGTTCCCGAGCAACTGCACTGGCACGGGCAGAAGGTGCCCACCGATGTGGATGGTGCCGCGGAAGAGAGAACGCCGTACATTCCCGCGCATGGGAAACGCCGCATCCGCTTTCTTCCTACGCCAGCGGGCTTTCGTTTCTATCACACCCATAATCGCGCCGGCGCCAACCTTTTCGCCGGACAATACAGCGGGCAAGTAGGCCCCGTCTACATTGAAACGAGAGACGAGTCCGGGAAGTATGATCGTGAGATTTTTTTGGTGCTGAAGGAATTCGAACCCACCTTCAGCCGCGGTGGTGACATGGCAATGGACTTTCTTGCCCCCGCTTCTCGCGTCAAAGCACTTGAAGATGGAGGAGAGTCGGCCATGAAGGCGTCACTAGCTAAGGGTATGCCCAAAGGATATGAGGTCGGCTATGGTTCATTCACCATCAACGGTCGCATGCTAGGACACGGAGAGCCCATTCGAGTAAAGGAAGGTGAACGCGTACTTTTCCATGTTCTGAACGGCAGCGCGACCGAAATTCGCAGCCTTGCACTTCCCGGGCATTCCTTCCACGTCGTTGCCCTGGATGGAAATCCGGTTCCCAATCCAGCAACGGTTCCGGTGCTCTGGCTCGGAACCGGGGAGCGGATCTCGGCCACCGTGGACATGAATCATCCTGGGGTGTGGGTTCTGGGCGATCTCGATAATGACGATCGCCATCGCGGTATGGGAGTTGTCGTCGAGTACGCGCACCATTCGGGCCACGCGGAATGGACTGTACCTCCCCGCTACCGTTGGAACTATGCGCTCTTTGGCAAACCGGGCACCGCTTCCAGCCCTCCGGATGAGACCTTCGATATGACATTCTCGAAGGACAACGCCGCCGAGAATGGGTTTAATCGTTGGACGATCAACGGAATCGCTTACCCAATGACGGGCGAAGCAGTAGATGCCAGTTTCCATGTACGACAAGGGAAGCGCTACCGCATTCGCATGCGAAACGCGAGTGATGACGTACACCCCATCCATCTTCATCGCCACTTGTTTGAGCTAATCAG
>Ga0126381_100011425_pt1 | contig 10034 bp, 8 predicted proteins | sample PanSoiMetPlot_28_FD_96465 | JGI IMG/M metagenome (GOLD analysis project Ga0126381, IMG submission 96465) | Tropical forest soil microbial communities from Panama - MetaG Plot_28 | ecosystem: Environmental > Terrestrial > Soil > Tropical forest > Bulk soil | place: Panama | collected 2016-02-17 | reverse complement strand
TTTCGTCGAGATCTACGCTGAAAATGAGCAAGGCGAATGGACGGTCGACTATGGCAGAATTGACGAGACCGAAGAAGCAGCCACGGTTTAATCGTTTCTGCCAGATGTGACCGGCGGGCGCCGACGTTTTTGCGGCCTGCTTGTGCCCGTCCTTCTTTGAAAAGGAGTGAGGCCAACAGAGGAGCGAATATGGAGAATCGCGGTTTACGCTACTCTGCCACCATGCAATTCATTGCTGCGCCATACGCAGGCGGCGTTTCCGGTCGATGGGCAGCAGGCGTGACTCGACTTCATTCGCCACCCTCAGTAACCTTGTCTGACTTTTCAAGAACTCATTCTTTGTTAATCATGTTCCCGAAACGGCACCTTAGACTTTCCCCATTCGTAGTAACAATCGGAATTATCGTTTTAACGAGCCCTCCGAAAATGCCGGCGGATGATATAGGCACCGCGGTGGATGCATTTGACCGAAATTTAGGCGTGCAACGGCTCGATCCGGACGGCGCAGAAGGAAACGGCGAACGTGGATCCTTACGCCCGGAGAAACGCGGCCTTCCGGGGGAATCCGCTGTTTTAAACAAGCAGAGTTCGTTAAGCGATCTGGACGAGGCAATCCGACTCAACCCAAATTCCGCTACCGCATACAACAACAGAGGGCGTGTTTACCAACGTCTCAAGGACTACAATAGGGCGTTGGCCGACTACGCTCAGGCGATTCTGTTAAATTCAAACTATTGCTGCCCCGTATAATAATCGCGGGAACGTCTATCTGGACCAAAAGGAGTACGATAAGGCATTGAGCGATTTCAATACGGCAATCCGATTAAATCCAAACTCCGTTCGTGCGTATAATAACCGCGGGAATCTCTATCTGGAGAAAAAGGAATATGATAAAGCGTTGAGCGACTACAACGAGGCTATCCGGTTGCATCCGACCTACGCGCTTGCTTATATCAGTCGAGGGCGCCTCTACCGCCAGGAGAGGAACCGTGAAGAGGCATTGAGCGATTACAACCAGGCGATCCGACTAAATCCAAATTCTGCCCTCGCGTATAACAACCGTGGAAACGTCTACTTGGACGAGAAGGAATACGATAAAGCACTGAGTGATTATAATCAGGCGATCCTATTAGACCCGACTTTAGCGCTTGCCTACAGAAATCGCGGGAAAACGTACAAGGCCAAAGGCGAGCAACAAAAGGCCGCAGCTGATCTCGCGAAAGCGGAGGAGCTAGGCTCTGAGATAGGCTCCAGGCCTTAACCCGGATCTTGCATGACGACGCCCTCGTGAGGGGTGTCTGGAGGGGAGTTGCTTGCAACTCCCGCGCTCTTTCGCCAATCCCAACCACATCATCTTGTCTCGCGCATCCGGGCGTTGCCAGCAACGCCCCTCCAGCGGCTGAAGGACCTCCGTCGTCAGTTTCTGCGAAGTGCGGTATATTCATCTGCAGACCCGGGGTTCCACTCCACTCAGGAGATCGTCGCTCCCTGAAAAGGAGATTGGTACGAACAACGCTACCTGGGACTTCCTGGTAATGTCCCCCTCATCTCAGAGCTACATCCCGTCTATTCCGAAAGAAGTTCAGAAAGAAGCCTTGATGTTGCCCTTTCCTGGCTGGCGCTAAATCTCTGACAAACCCTGATGCCGGTCCGGGGTTAGAAAAGGCTGCCGCATAGGCGGAATTCCCAGGCTGAATGAGCGGAATCGCTCTCCTGAGACGCGTTACATTTCTGGAGCTACCGATTACCTTCACCGGGGTACCGACCTGCACCCGCGCAAAAAATGCAGCAGCGAGGTCTCTGGGCATCCGAACGCAACCGTGCGATGCCGGGTAGCCGGGGAGAAAACCCGCATGCATCCCGACGTATTTGCTGAATTCCATAAAATACGGCATCGGAGCGGGCGTGTAGTGACACCCGGGAGGGATGTATGAGCCTGGAGTCGCGTTTGAATTGACTACTCTCCCGTAAGAATCGCTCACCAGACCGAAGTTGCCGGACCGATGGTTCAAGTCTTTCCTCATGACCCTGAAGCTCCCGGTGGGGGTTCCCCAACCCTCTTTACCCGAAGCAATCGGCGAAATAAAAGCCAGCCGGCCATCCTCGACCAGGTAAGCCGCCTGCTCCGAAAGGTTAATAATCACCACAGTCCGCTGGGCGCTTAGTTTCGCAGCAGCCAGCCCAAATACAAGCAATGCGATCGCTACTTTGGTCGCGACTCTCATGAAAAGCCTCGCTTCCTAGTTTGTTTGTTGGTTAGACAGCACCGTGGTGGTTGCCGTTGAAGAAAGTTCGATTTGGACCGCTTAAAAAGTGGATCAGACGCCTCCCTGTCGTGTGAATGTGAAGGATCACCATGACTGATTTGGATTGCATGTTGTCTCGGGTCGGAGCGATAGCTCTTTCGGGTGACATGGTGAGAACAGCCCCCGCTTAAAAAAGAATGAGGTGACAAGATGATTAAGATTGCAAATGCCCCGTGCTCTTGGGGCGCGCTCGAATTCGACCTGGAAGGCGAAGCTCCCGACTATACTCAAGTGCTGAACGAAATTGCTGAAACGGGCTACGCAGGAACGGAATTAGGAGACTGGGGGTTCATGCCCACTGAACCGGAAAGGCTTTCCCAGGAAATTCACGGACGGAATCTCGTGCTGCTAGGCGCATTTGTACCGGTGTTTCTCAAAGATGCGGCTTCTCACCAGGCTGGTATTGAAGTCGCCGTGCGCACCGCGCGTTTGATGGCTGCGGTCGAAGGAAGCCTGCCCTTTATTGTCCTGGCCGACGAGAATGGCCGGGTTCCGGAGCGCACACAGAATGTGGGGCGCATCACTCCCGAGATGGGGCTGAGCGATGCGGAATGGCAGGTTTTTGCGGAAGGCGCCACGAAAGTTGCTGAGGCAGTAAAAAAAGAGGCCGGCCTTCGCACCGCTTACCATCATCACTGTGCGGGTTATGTGGAAACCCCGGCTGAGATTGCCAAGCTCATGTCGCTTACCGACCCGCGCGTTCTCGGTCTCGTATTCGATTGCGGCCACTACCGCTTTGGTGGCGGAGACCCTGTGGAGGGATTGCGAAAATACGGCAAGCGGGTATGGCACTTTCACTTTAAGGACTATGACCCCGAAGTGGGCAAGCAGGTCGCCAAAAATAGCTGGGACTACTTTCAAGCGGTGAGACAAGGTATTTTCTGCGAGTTGGGCAAGGGCGCGGTTGACTTCCCGTCGCTCATGAAGGAGCTCGAGAAACGCGACTACGACGGATGGGGCGTGGTGGAGCAAGACGTTCTTCCGGGCATGGGGAAGCCTAAAGACTCAGCCAGACGCAATCGGGAGTATATCCGCTCGCTGGGGTACTGAGGCCTCGGACCTTTAACAAAATTTCGGTTCCGCCATAGAAATTGTCTCACAACATCGTTGCTATGTAGGCGAACCGTCTCGGTTCTTTCTCGGTTTTGCGGCCTGCTAAGCAGGGCGCTTCGCTTAAATTCTGCCTGGAGAGTTTAACCTTTTAGGGTCAGGATGCCTTGGCCACAATCCAAAATGAGCGCTATTGCGATCCCCGATTCGCTTGGAAGATTTGTATCGACCACCCTGACTTTTGAAGATCTCGCAACTCTTGATGCTGAGGAACTCGGGTCTGCAAATAACCCCTATGCAGTTATCGGACTGACTATTTCAAACGCACTCGTGAAAGCTGCCGCGAACTTAAACAGTGCTTCGCGGGGCGTAGCATTGGAATGCAAGCGCTCGAGTCGTGCAACAAATCAGAAGCAGATTGATTTGTACTTTGCCAAGCCTCAGGGAGGATTCGGATTTTTTTACCGCGTTCCACGCTCCAGCTCACTCACGTTGGAGGCTTTTGATAATAACGGAACCACTCTCGAGAGAGACCTGTTTCCGCCCGAAGAAGGGTACGCCGGGATGATCCGTGCGTGGGCGGAAATCGGAATTGTGCGAATAAGCGCGAAAGTTGAGCCCTTGGATATCGCTGAAAACTGTTGCCTTTACATTGACGATCTCACATTTGGCCGAGAGCTCAAAGCGGGCTACTGAGAACGGGAGGGTGGAAGGATGGAAGGAAGGGGGAAGGGCGTGCGCGGCTTGGCAGAGTCTGTCTCTGAAAGATGAACGGGATGGTGACCGTCTCTTTATTGGCGCGACTCCGAACCACGCATCGGCAATCTCACAGTCACAACTGTGCCGGCCCCGATTTCACTCTCCACTTTGATTTTGCCGCCCTGCAATTCGACGCAGCGCTTTACGATCACAAGACCGAGACCGGTACCCGGACGGTCATCGACGTTGAGGCCACGATGGAAGGCGGTGAAGAGCCACTCTTTGTCGGTCTGCGCGATACCGATTCCTTGGTCGCGGATCACAAAGACAATCTCTGCTTCGGCGCACCCGATTTCGAAGCGCACCAGGCGGCCGGTGTCTGAATACTTGATCGCATTGGTCAACAGATTCGTGAAAATGTGTTGCAACAAACGCTCATCGGCCTGGATCTCGATGGGCATCGCGGTGAGCGACAATTCGATCGGGCATCGCTTGTTGGTTGCCGACAGAACTTCGTCCACGAGCCTTCGCAGGAATGTTCGCAGCTCAAGCGGCGCGGGCTTGAATTCTATTTTGCCCGCGTCAAGGCTTCCCAAAAGCAACGCTTCCTCCATCAGTCCGGCCATGCGGCGGGTGTTTTTGCGGATCGATTGCAGATGATCTTTTCGCTCAGCCGGTTCCAAATGCTCAAGGTAGTCCTCCAAGATTTCTGCCGACGATTGGATGATACCGAGAGGCGTGCGAAACTCGTGCGACACCATCGACACGATATGGCTACGCAACTGGCCCAGTTGCCTCTCCCTGGCTAGCGTTCGGAAGAATTCAAGCTCCGCCTGCCTGCGCTCCGTGACGTCGAGACCGAAACCCAGGATGTGTGGCTCACGGTTGATTTCGATGATTTCGGCCGATAACACAACCGTGTGGAGCGTGCCCCGGCGGCTGCGAAACCGGCACTCGACCTCGCGCATCGACCCATTGCGCTGAAGATCCGCCAGGAACTTCTCCCTTTCCTGACGATCCAGCCATATGTCCAGCTCCAGCGTGTCGTGACCGACGATGTTCTCGCGGTCCATCCCAAGCCACTGGGCAAAGGCATCGTTTACCTCGACAAACTTGCCATCGCTCACCCGCAGCAGCGAAATGAGTGCCGGGCTGGCTCGAAATGCCGCGCTGAAGCGCGCTTCACTCTCCCGAAGTCTGGCTTCGCTTTCGCGCAGTTCTGCTTCTGCTCGTTTACGTTCAGTGATGTCGAGACCGGTGGCAATGACGTGTGGTTCGCCGTTAATTTCAATGATGTCGGCCGAAACCAGCAACGTCCCGACGCCGCCTCGCCGGCGAGCCTGGCACTCGACCTCGCGGACCGAACCATTGCGCCTTAGGTCTGCCCAGAACTTCGCACGGTCCTCAAGTTGCAGCCACGTGCCCAGTTCCTTAGTACTGTGACCAAGGATATCCTCGCGACGCAGTCCATACCAGCGGACAAAGGCGTCGTTTGCCTCGACATACTTTTCATCGCTCAACCGCGAAATAGTCATGAGGGCCGGGCTGGCGCGAAAAGCTTTACTGAAGCGCTCCTCACTCTCGCGCAGCCGCGCTTCGCTCTCCCGTAACCCGGCCTCTGCCTGTTCTACGATTTCCCTGATCTTCTCGACGGAGAGCCGAGCGCCCGGCTGGCACTCTGGCGATCGATCCGCCGGCGAAGCATTGTGCAGTTTCTCTGCAAGCGGCATCGCGTTAGAATTGCCCTCAACAAGCGAACGAAAATGTGCCTCTTTCTCGAGCAGTAGATCGTTAGCCTCTTTTGGTTCGCTGTTGTCACGCGACACCAACACAATCAGAGACTCACCCTCACGCTCAATCGACGCCGCGTTCACTTTGACTGGAACCTCCGTTCCGTCAAATCGCCGCATTGCCCATTCGAACCCGCTGTTACCGTCTTTGCGTCTTTGGGTGATCTGCCGCGCTACCTCTTCTGTCAGGGAGGCGCCCTTCTGGCCTGCGGGTGAGAGTTCTTCCAGCCGTCTGCCAACGAGCTCGGCTCTGCTGCTGCATCGCATCAGCACTGCAGCCCGCTGGTTGCAGTCCACGACCGCGCCACTGCTCGGATCGATCAACCAAACAGCGTCTGCAGCGCGCTCGAACAGGAATCGAAACATTTGGGACGGTCGCTCAGCGGGATGGTCTTGGCACTGGGCCTTTCGTTCCATTCGGAGACAATTGTTTCAACAGAGGCAGCCTCACAGTTACCAAAGTGCCTTCACCAGGCTGACTCTCGACTTCGATCTTGCCGCCGTGTAAGTCGACGCAACGCTTGACGATCACCAGACCAAGACCTGTCCCCGGACGGTCGTTGACATTGTGCCCGCGGTGGAAAGCGTCGAAAAGCCACTCTCGATCAGCTTCCGGAATGCCGATCCCCTGGTCGCGGATAGTACAAACTATCTCTGGTCCGCTGCTCCCAATTTCGAAGTGTACCAGGCGGTCCGCATCCGAATACTTGATCGCGTTGGTTAACAAATTCGTGAAAATGTGTCGTAGCAAACGCTCGTCCGCATAGACCTCGGCAGGTATTTCGGCAAGCGACAATTCGATCGGACATCGCCGGGAGGTCGCCGCCAGGATTTCGCCCACCAGCCGTCGCGCGAATGTCCGCAGCTCGAGCGGTTCGGCCTTGAATTCCATCTTGCCCGCATCAAGGCTCCCAAGGAGTAACACTTCCTCCATGAGCCCGGCCATGCGACGGGTGTTTTTGCGGATTGATTGCAGATGCTCTTCACGTTCGAGCGGCTCCAGCTGGATGAGGTAATCTTCCAGGATCTCCGCAGAAGACTGGATGATGCCCAGCGGGGTCCGGAACTCGTGCGAGACCATCGAGATGAAGTTGCTCCGCAACTGACCTAACTCCTTCTCTCTGGCCAGAGTATGAAGAAGCTCGACTTCTGCTTGCTTGCGTTGCGTGATATCGAGGCCGACAACAAGCATATGGGGCTCGCGGTTGATTTCAATGATGTCAGCCGACTGCAGCAAAGTGTGAAGGGTACCCCGACTGCTGCGAAGCCGGCACTCGACATCGCGCAGCGAACCTTTGCGCCTGAGATCCGCGAGGAATTTCGTACGCTCGTCGAGATTCACCCATATGTTCAGCTCGCGCGAGTCGTGGCCGATGATTTTGTCACGCTCCAGCCCGAACCATCGCACAAAGGCATCGTTTGCCTCGACAAACCTTGCGTTGCTCAGCCGCAAGATCGTGATGTTTAAAGGGCTGGCTCGAAAGGCGGTACTGAAGCGCTCCTCGCTTTCACGCAGCCGTGCCTCGCGTCTGCGCAACTCCTCTTCGGCCCGTTTGAGTTGGCTGTTCGACTGCACGAGTTCGACGGTGCGTTCGGCGACGCGCTTCTCAAGCGAGGCGTTGAGCTGGCGGATTTCGCTGTCTGCCCACTTGCGTTCGGTAATGTCCGTTGCGATGCCACAGACCGCATACGGTTTACCTGCACGGTCGCGAAGCAGAAATTTTACAGCTATAAAAAATCGTTGCCCCTCTACCGAGGGTACGGCTTCTTCAAACTGGATAGGGTTGCCGGACTCGATCACTTGCCGGTCGTTCGCGCAGACCGCCTCGGCCACGTCGTGTGGATGAATATCGAAGTCGGTTTTCCCGCGGATTTGGTCGCGCCGCAGCCGGTACCGGCGTTCATATTCGCGGTTCACCAAGAGATAACGAAGTTGGAGATCCTTTACGAACACAACGGCCGCGGAGTTGTCTATGATGTCCTGTAACCGTTGCTCGCTCTCGCGCAGCGCTTCCTCGGCTCGTTTGCGTTCGTCGCGCGTGCGAAGGGCCGTCACTCCATATGCCAGATTGTTCGCCAGATCTGCATACTGCTCTACGGTCTTTTCATTGAAGGCATCGGGTTCTTCGGCGTAGAGAGCGAGCGCGCCAAACGCTTCGCCGCGACAAATCAACGGGAGAGCAATGGACGAGCCGTAGCCTCGCCTGAGCGCCTCGCCTTGCCACGGAGCCATATTTTGGTTATCCCGAATGCCGCTGTTCGCGGAAATCGTGCGCGTCCGAATGGCTGTACCCATTGGTCCGCGTCCCCTTTCGGTATCCGCCCACGTAATGTCAATTTGTTCCAGGTATCCGTCTTCGTATCCGGCCGAGGCGACTGGCCGAACTGTTTTCTCATTGTCGAGCTCCCGGTAGCCTACCCATGCCATACGAAGGCCGCCGACATCGACGAGGATTCGGCACACGGAGTGCAGAAGTTCGTACTCCTCCGTGGCGCGGACAAGAGCCTGGTTGCATTGATAGAGCGTTTGCAGCGTCCTGTTCAGCCGGGCCAGTTTCTCTTCCGCCCGCTTGCGCTCGATATTTTGGGCGATTGTGTCGGCCACCCCCTCAAGCGTCTCCAGGGTGTTGTGACCCAACAATTTACGCGAGAACATCGCCAAAACACCAACCAAACGCCCCTCGACAAGGAGAGGATAGCCCGCAAAGGCCACGATTCCTTCTCGTCTTGCCCATTCGGGATGACTTATCCGTTTGTCGTTCAAAACGTCGTTTGTAAGGTGCGGCCTGCGCTCCTGAGCGATGAGGCCAATCTTCAACTTGCCAACGGCGACGCGGGCGTGTTCGCCGTCTAAACGGGTGTACAGGCCCGCACTGGCCTGCAACTCCAGGGTGTTCTGTGAATCGTTAAGCGTCCATATGCGAGCAAATGCTGCATCGAAGTGATTTACGATGGCTTGAGCGCTGCGCTGGAGCATCGTTGCCAGGGTGCTTTGGGTCCCGGCCGAGAAGGAGCTATGGATATCTGCGCGTAGCGCCGCCTCGCGCGCTCGCTCGACCCGAATTTCTTCCGCGCGCTTCGAGGCTGTAATGTCGGTCGCGATACCACAAACCGCACATGGCGTCTCCGCAGGGTCTCGAAGTAGAAATTTAACGAAGATGTAAAGACGCTCGCCTTCGGCCATCGGCACGCCTGCTTCAAACTGAATGGGCCTGCCGGTTTCAATTACGCGCAGATCGTTCAGGCGCACCGTATCGGCGACGGCGCGAGGATGAATTTCATAATCAGTCTTTCCGTGGATTTGGTCGCGCCGAACGTGAAATTGGCGTTCATATTCGCGATTAGCGAAGATGTAGCGAAGATCAAGATCCTTGACGGATACGACGGCCGTGCTGTAATCCAAAATATCCTGCAGCCGGTGTCCGCTCGCGCGAAGGGCCTCCTCTGCGCGCCGGTGTTCGTTGATCTCGGCCAGAAGCGCGTCGCTTGTCTCCCGATGGATCTTTCGTTCCATTTACGATCATCAGTGGATGCACTACGGATTCACTATGAAAACGAATATATCGAAATTACCTAAACACCAAAAGTATTCATTCTCAAGCGTTCTATTAGCGCTTAGTCTGCTCGGGTTTCTCCATCCCCATCCTGCAAACTCGGAGCACGCGCACTACCGCCTGAGTCTGGTGAGATCGAGCGAGGCCCAGCAGAACGACACGAGTTCCTGGTATACGCCCGCGCGCAGCCCGGCATTTAACGACTTGTTCGGATCGTAATTTATGTCTGTCGCGGATACACATAAATTTCACAAAACCTCTCGTGTCGGACCGTTGTTGAAAAAACAATATTAAATCCAGTAAGGAACCTTATGGACACCATGACCTACGCTTCTTTTGCAGCGTTCCGAGGGAGCGTTGCCAATAAGAGCAATCAACCCGCGCCGCGAGAAGCAGAGTTTACTTCTTTGGATCTGTCGCAAATCACATCAACGCAGATCCGAAGAAATTTCTGACTTTTACACACGTGGCCGGGGCGGGATAATCATTTGGTATAAATATCAGTTTGGTCGATGCCGACCTATTGAAAGGTGTGAAAAATGTTAACTTTCGCTGAACCTATGATCGCGCCTGAATCGCTAGAAGGAAAAGATTTATCCGCGCCATATGATCTGGATAGGGCGCTTGTCAAAGCA
>Ga0126381_100011424_pt1 | contig 10035 bp, 6 predicted proteins | sample PanSoiMetPlot_28_FD_96465 | JGI IMG/M metagenome (GOLD analysis project Ga0126381, IMG submission 96465) | Tropical forest soil microbial communities from Panama - MetaG Plot_28 | ecosystem: Environmental > Terrestrial > Soil > Tropical forest > Bulk soil | place: Panama | collected 2016-02-17 | reverse complement strand
ATGGTGGCGCTTTGACGATGGTGAAGGATTTGTTCGACGCCCCAGGCGCGGGGCAGGATGCCGAGGTGTTCGACTTTGCCACCGACGCGGACAATGTGCAACGTGCCGAGATCAGGATCATGCAGGGGATGCTGGAGAAACAACCTTAGAGTGGTTTCATCATTGCTGTCGTTGCGCCGGGGCGAAAGGCCTGTTCGAAATGTGCACTTTTCGCGGTCCTAAAGGGCCGCTCTTTCACTTGGTTAATAAGCTGGGTTCAGAGGAGAAACGAATGAAGCGAGTATCGAGTATTGCTCTTACTGCGGCAGTTGCCGCGATCTTCTTATTCTTGGGCACGTGCCGGCTCCAGGCACAAGGACAGTCGGCTGCGCCTGCATCTTCAACGCCTGCGCAGGCCGGCGGGGAAGACGATGCAAATAACCCGTTTGCTCCGGAGCCGGCGCCGGCGCTGCCGCCGGGCATGACGGGCGCGGATGTCAACGATCCGCGGGCCAAGCTGACGCCCGGACTCTACGACGCTGGTGAAGCGGCGATGGGCATGAAGCACCTGGTGCTGGTCAAGAAGCCGGAGGCGTTTCAACTCAATACTAATGATCCCGACGATCCCAGGGTACAGAAGGTCTTGAGTCAGATGCGAAGCGGAAATCTCGCGCGGGCGCCTAAATCGTTGCAGATGGTCATCGCGCAACTGGCGTTCGCCAACTCCGATCTTGCCTTCCAGGGTAACCACCTGTTCATGGGGAATTTCTATGGCGTGAACGTCTACGACATTTCCAATCCAGCCAATGCCACGCTGGTGACTTCGCTGGTATGCCCGGGCGGGCAGGGCGACGTGTCAGTGTATAAGAACCTCCTGTTCATGTCGGTTGAGCAGCCAAATGGACGTCTGGACTGCGGCGCGCAGGGTTTTCCGGCGGATCCACCGGCAGCAGCGGGCGATCAAAAAGGCGATCAAAAGGAAGCGCCACGGCGCCGCATCCCCTCCGCACAGAAAGACCGCTTCCGCGGCGTGAGAATCTTCGACATCTCCGACATTAAGAATCCCAAGCAAGTAGCGGCGGTGCAGACCTGCCGCGGATCGCACACGCATACGCTGGTGCTTGATCCGAACGACAAAGACAACGTTTATATCTATGTGTCCGGCACGTCGTTCGTGCGCCAGGCGGAGGAGCTCGCCGGGTGCTCCGGAGAAAAACCGGACAAAGATCCGAATACGGCACTGTTTCGCATCGACGTGATCAAGGTTCCGGTGGCCCATCCGCAGGATGCAAAAGTGGTCTCCAGCCCCCGGGTCTTTATCGATCCGCGGACGGGAGCGATGAACGGCTTGAATAACGGCGGCACGCACGGCAAGCCCGGCTCGGAGAAGCCGAAGGACACGGACCAGTGCCACGACATCACCGTGTATTCGGCGATCGGGATGGCGGCGGGCGCGTGCTCCGGAAACGGAATCCTGCTCGACATCAAGGATCCTTCGCATCCCAAGCGCGTGGATGCGGTGAACGATCCCAACTATTCGTATTGGCATTCGGCCTCGTTCTCCAACGATGGCAGCAAAGTGGTGTTCACCGACGAATGGGGCGGAGGCCTGGGAGCACGGTGCCGTCCGAACGATCCGAACAAGTGGGGCGCGGACGCCATCTTCGGCCTGGAGAACAAAAAGCTTACCTTCCAGAACTATTACAAGATGCCTGCAGCGCAGAGTGACTCGGAAAACTGCGTAGCCCACAACGGCTCGTTGATTCCCGTCCCCGGCCGCGACATCGAGGTGCAGGCCTGGTATCAGGGCGGCATCTCCATCATGGACTTTACCGACGCGACGCATCCCTTTGAAATTGCTTACTTCGACCGCGGGCCGATCGATCCCAAGGTGTTGGTGCTGGGCGGCGACTGGTCGGCGTACTGGTACAACGGCTACATCTACGGTTCGGAGATCGCGCGCGGCCTGGATGTGTTTGAGCTGACGCCGACCCAGTTCCTGACGCAGAACGAAATCGACGCGGCCAAGACGGTCCGGGTGGGCGAGCTGAATGTGCAGAACCAGCAGAAGCTCGAGTGGCCGTCGAAGTTGATTGTTGCCAAGGCTTATGTGGACCAGCTGTCGCGCTCGAAAGCGCTGCCGGAAGACACGATCGCGGCCGTGCAAGCGGCAATCCAAGGCGCAGAGAGCTCGCACATGAGCAAGGCTGCGCTCGACAAATTGAAGCACCTGGCGCCGTCGTTGGAAAAAGACGCCGGATCGGCGAAGACTCCGGCGGATTCGCAACGGCTGCGGGCTTTGGCTCGGGTTCTGGAGCATCCGGCGGCTTAACCGCGAGAAATAAGAAATAGAAGTAACCACAGATTTACGCAGATCTCGCAGACAGCTGGGCAATTCGTCCGCATCTGGGACTCTTCTGAATCTGCGATCATCTGCGTGAATCTGCGGCAAATTCCTGCGGCTTGGTCTTATCCCAGGCGAGCTTTCTCGATGAAGCACGACCAGCAATCGTCGGTTGAGTTCAGGGAAGTAGCGGCAGGGCTGTGGATATGGCGGCTGCGGCATCCCCATTGGAAGCCGGGCCAAGGCTGGGAGCCCGTGGTGGCGTGCACCTGCGTGGAATCTGGCGGTGAGCGATTGCTTTTGGACCCACTGGCTCCGGCCCCCGACGCGCCGGAGTTGTGGGCGCGCTTCGATGGCCGGCCACCGACCGCGGTAGTGGTCCTCAAGCCCGATCACGTTCGCGACGTGGATCTCTTCGTGCGGCGCTACGGTGTCCCCGCCTTTGGCCCGCGCCTCTTCTTTCGGTGGGATCTTCCGGAAACCGAGCTCACGTTCATAGAGCCGGGCAGCGTGCTTCCCGGAGGATTAGTAGCCATCTACGATGGCCGCGGGCGGAACGAGACGCCCATGTGGCTGCCGGAGCAGCGCACACTGGTCTTCGCCGACGCCCTCACGGCTCCCGAAGGGGGCGAACTGCGGGTGTGGGCCTCTCCGAGTTATCAAGCGCGAGCGTTGCCTGCGCTGCGCGCTCTGCTGGAGCTGCCCTTCGAGCATGTGATCGTCTCCCACGGCGAACCGGTTCACACCCGGGCGGCGTTTGAGCGGGCTCTGGAGATTGCTCCGTGGAGAGGATAGGTTTGTTCTTATCGAGGAGACACAAATTAGCCGCAGATTTACGCAGATGTACGCAGATCAAGCATAAAGGGCAGGCACGATCCTTGATATCGCGGTTCGACTTCTTCCTGATCTGCGTTTATCTGCGCAAATCTGCGGCTTATTCCTTTCGTGTGAGGCGCCTATGGAAAATGCGATGCACGTTGTTCTGAAGTTCGAGCAGCTCATCAATTCGCGTGATGCCGTCGCTGTCTGCTCGCTGCTGACGTGCGATTCTGTTTTTGTTGATTCCGTGGGGAATCGAATTGAGGGTGCTGCGAAGATGCGTCCAGCGTGGGAGGGCTATTTCAAGATGGTGCCGGACTACACGATTTCACATTCTGAGATCTTTGCGAACGGAGACACAGTGGCTGTGTTCGGCTCCGCCCAAGGCACGTTTTCCAAAGACGGCCAGATCAAGAAGGAAGACTTCTGGAAGACGCCCGCAGCGTGGCGGGCGGTAGTGAAAGACGGAAAGATTGCGCTGTGGCAGGTCTTCGCGGACAACGAGCCGATACGGGCGATCACGCGAAGGTATGTTTAGAGAAGCAACAGGACGAGCTGAGTGAAGTAGAGACTCGCGATTTCTTGTGTGGCACGCGCACTCCTGCCCGTGCTTACGAGGCTACAGCGGAGATGAACCTTCACGCACATCGCCAATCCGTTTGTCTTTCTGGCTGCGGCCGGCGCGTTTTGTCAGTCCTCGAGAAGGCGAAGTTACCGGCAACGGGACGGATTCATGTTCATGAATTGTCTGGCGTTCGTTGTTATCCTCGGGATGGCTCTGCCGATACAAACCTGTCAATGCTTGCGCTGATTCATCGGCTTTGAAGCGCAGGTACAGTTTCTGCTCGCGTTTCGCCTCCGCCTCCTGCCCCAGGCCCTGATAGCAAAGCATGAGGTTGTAGTGTGCCTGGAGGTCCTCGGGGTCGATGGCCAGTACCTTTTCGAGTTCGGCGACGGCATCCTTGTATTTGCGCTGCAGGAAGTAGATCCTGCCCAAGTCGTTGCGGGCCACGCGATCGCGCGGGTATTGCGCCAGCACCACAGTCAAACGACCCGCAGCTTCATCATACTTGCCCTCTCCGCGGAGCACGCGGGCGAAGAAATAGTTGGCGCGAGCCAGGTTGGGCTGGAGTTGCAGCGCCTTTTCGAGCACGCGACGGGCTCTTTCCAGGTCGCCCTCCTGCACGGCCACGCGTCCCAGGTTGACCCAGCCATCGACGTTGTTGGGGTCGATTTTCGTGATCTGGTCAAAAGCCTGCTGCGCACCCTTGAAATCGCCTTGCAAGAACAATCCAATGCCGTAATCGTTCCAGCGTGTCCAGTCTTCCGGCCGCAACTGGAGATGCGGTTCGGGAACAGGCGCGCGCGCCGGCAAGACCTTCAGCGTGACCTCGTCTTCGGAAATGGCAGTGATGGGCAGCTCGGGGACGCGCTTTATGTTGCCCGAAACCGTAGCAGTATTGCCGGTAAAGACAAACCTGCGATCATCGAAGTCAGGGTTGGGAGCCGGCTCGGGCCGTCCCTGATCCGGCACACCGGCGAAGGAAAACTGGGTGTAGTACCAAGAGAACTTGCGGTAGCAGAGACGCGCATGGAGCTTGATGGTACGGGCGTCATGTGGGACCTTGAGGCGGTAATGAACTGTGTCCGCGGCGCCGGGCGGAATCAGGCGCACATAGATGACAGACCGGCTGGCCCAGGCATTCCGCTTGTTAATAGGATTCTGGTGGCCATCCACTTGTAAGGAGCGATAAAAGTGCGCTCCTTTTTCTACCGGCCCTCTTCCCTCGTCCTCCACCTGGCCGCTCCAAAAAACGACGCGGCCGTTTTCATCCGTGCCCTTCAGTTCGAGCCAAGTGTCGAAGGCGTCTACGGTTCCGGCGGGGAAAAAATGACCGACCTTGCGGGTTCGTACCACTACGTCGACGCGGACGCTGTCTCCAGGGCGTACGGCAGCGTCGATCCGGTTCAGGGGCGCGCTGACTGGCAATGCTTCTCCGCCGCCAGCCGACGGAGTGGAAGACTCGGCTTCTTCACCCACGGCAAAGTTCGTGGAGAGTTCGCTCGTGGACTCCGGAGAGCCTTCCATCTTGGGCGCGGCCGGCGAGATTGCAAAAATGTCCACAGTCACCGCGCCTTTGAGGAACTCCTGGGTCAACTTGAGCTGGGCAGGGTCTTCATTGGCAGTGGGCACTGCTGTGTTGGCCGCGGGAAATGCGTGCGAGTGGATAAAGCCGTTGATCGCGCCGCTGTCCTGCGATTTGGTTGCGGGCATATGGCAATCGGCGCACTGCTGCGGGTGGGGAGGATAGTAGAAGGAACGCGCGCCCAAACCGGAAACGCCGCTGGCCTGCCAGTTGTCGTAATCATTGAAGCCGCGGATCCAGCGATAGTGGTTGACGGGCACGTCGAGATGAACTTTGTGGCAGCTGGAGCAGAACTCGGGGGTCTGTGTACGCATGAAGGGCTTCAAGAAGACTCTGCGATGCGGCTCCGGGTTCAGGCGAATCACATAGTCATGAAGCCAGCGGACGGCCGGGTTCTTGCTGGCGGCGAGGGCATGGAGCGTTGGATATTCCAGCGTGAAGTCTCCCTGTCCCATGGTGCTCTTCACCCGGGCGATCGAGTGGCACATCATGCAGCCCAGTCCGGCACGCGCCTCGGGGCGGTCGACAATCTGCTTGATCGGCGTGTCGAACATTCCGCTATAAAGCAGAGCCGGGTCGTGGCAGCCGGCGCACCACTTGGACGGCTTTACGCCGGCTACATCCTGCATATACTCAATGCTCTTCCTGTACCACTGGTTGTTAAACGAGGAGAAGTGGTGCATGGAGCTGTACCACTGCTTGTAAATATCCTGGTGGCAGCGCTCACAGGCATCGGACTCCATGAAATAGTTGCTGGGAATGTTTTCGTGACCGGCAACCTGGGCTGAACTGGGGAAGAATGGGCCGTTGGGGCCGTCTCCCTCTCCGTTCATCGACTCCGGCGCCGTCTGGGGATTCTCGATGCGATAGCCATTCAGCCAGCGTTGCTGCCGCCATTGCCATCCGCCCAAACCTACAGCGGCGGCCAGTCCCACAAGGAGGAGATAGCGCAGCGTGGCGGCGCCGAGGTTGCCGGACAGCCATTTTTTGGCGCCGGACCAGCGCGCTGCCAACAATGCCACGCCGGCGAGAGATACAGCTACGTGCGCGTACATCCAGTTCAGTGGGACCGCGCGGTGCCAATGAGCAGGAGCACAACTCCGAGTGCGGCGCCCAGAGTGATCAATATCCAACCGGCATTTGGCTTGAAGTTCGCCGGCGAGAAAATTTGTCGCAGTTTCGGGAGGAGAAAGATAGCGGCGATCGCGCCAAGGCCGGCGTGCAACAAGACGACGCTGATATAGACCAGGTTCGTTGAAGGAAATACAAAAAGATATATCGCGGAAACGACCAGAACGCAGATGAGGATAGGGAGCTTACCCCAGGAGCTCCTTGATTCGACTGGATTAAAAGACGAATGGTCCGGCATCCGATGTTTCCCCCAAAATACCATCGCGACCTTAAACACGAAGACCTGACAGGACCCCGCCTCTACGTCAGGCCCCCTCGCCAGACGGGTGCGTGGCTTGGAACAAGAGCCAGGAGTTCTGTTTAGACAACCGTAGTTCCCTCAAGGCAGTCGGACCAACCCCAGTACATGGGAACGTTATTCATAAACCGCCAATCCCACAATGTCAATCAGCGGATTAGCGCAGGATGCGCGAATGACCCGTAAAGGGCCAGTTTGACTCACTACGACTTTTCGGGCTCGCAGAAGACGATATGGATCCCTCGCTACGCCTCGGGATTTCAGAACTACGGCACTCCAGCCGGAGCGCCGGCAATCGTCCAAGCGAAAGACAGTGGCGAGGATGCGGTGAGATCAATCGCCGGTTCAACCGTTGAAAAGGACTGAACATTGTCTTCGAACACGGCGCCGTTGCCGTTGAATTGAGCAAAGACATCAACTCCGTTAGCGGGACAGGTCACCATTCCACTCACCAGGCCTCTCGTCGCTATGCTGTTCGGACCTTCGACCGCAGCGCCCTTCAACACGGGTGGCGCGCCGTCGAGGGAGCCGACCAGGTTTGCTACCTGGTGCTGCATGCAGTGAGGGAACGTAATGCCATCGCCCACGATCAATGATGTTCCCCAGGCATTGGTGCCGAGAATATTGGCCAACCAGCGATGCGCGAACGCCTGGAAGGTCGTGGTGCCCGTCAAATTGTCATACTCGTTGGCCATGACCACCAACCCTCCTCCGTGGGAGGTAGTGTCGTACGCCGCCCAAGTGAAACCGAAGCCGAAAGGATCCGTACCTGCTTGGGTGACGGCTTTGTTCAATTGTTTTTTCAAGTCGGCCAACAGAGCGGACTGTGTGGTTGCCAGTCCGCTGGGATTTCCAGCCAGACCCAGCGCGCGATACAGCTCAAAGTGCGCGAGTCCGCTTACGTCGTAAAGGTTCAGCGTGTCGGAAGCATCATTGGGCCCGGTGATGTAAGCGTTCGCCCAGAATGTGGCCTTCTGCAGATAGAAAAGTGGGTCCGTGTGCGGCAATCCAGCCGGGAGACCTCCACCGGCAAGCGCGAAATATAGTTCCGTCGCCCCGAACTCCAGATCATCACGCCATTCCGTTTCCGGATAAAAACTGTGAGGAGCAGCGGTCAGCAGGCCACTGGGCGCGGTATTCGCCAGACCGAAAATATTCTCGGCGGAGAGCAAACACTGATTTGCATATGCAGGATCACTGGTCTTGAAAACCTGGAAGCACTCGGCCAGGCTCGCAGCCATGCGTCCAGCCAGGTTCGGGCTGATCAGCGCTCCCGCTCCACCGGCAGTATTGATGAACACCGGCCGGTGGCAGATGTAACGAAAGTTAGAAGTACATCCTTGGAAGGTATCGTCGGCCTGGGGCAGCCGCCAGATATCGTGATCGCTGACGGTGCTCGAATTTCCGTTTCCGATCCCGACCTGATAGTAAAAGGTCTTGGAGTTGTCGTCCCACATCTTTTGTAGCCAATCGAGACCAAAGCGGGCTTCCGCCGTAAAGTTCGAGGCGCTGGCGCCCGCGCCCATCTGGTTGGGAAAATCGCGTACACCGATGAGCATGAGGGCCACGGTATAACTGTGGGTTTGCACAAACTTCAAGTAATCTCCAGCGTCCCACCAACCCCCGGAAGCATCGATCACCGCACCAGTAGGGGTAAGGCTTCCGGAAAACCTGCCATTCTTGTTCATGTTGGGAGTAAGGTACACATTGGCTGACTGATCGTTGAGATGTCCCGCTGCCGTCCGCAATGGCGTGGCGATGAAATTGGCGCCGTCACGTTCGTTCTCGTAGAAAAACAGCGAATTGGCGAGCGGGGCTGCATAGAGATTGACGGCGCTGTCAATCGAAAAACTGGGCGAAGTTGCCGGTACGGGTCCGCTTACGACGATGGTGTACCCACCCGCGGTGGAAACCGAATCGAAATCTATGGCATACACGTCAGGGAATGAGCCCCAAGAGCCCACACTGCTGCCGATCGTTCCATTCAGCACGCTTGTTCCCGCCGAATTCCGTACGCTGAACGCGGCGCCTGCCTCTGAGGTCGAAGACATCAGGTAAGCACGCTTCGGCGCATTAGTTACGTAGCCGACCTGGTTTACGCGAATGAACGCGCTTTGCGCCAGGGTGGGGACTGCTGCCAGCAAAAGGACAAGTATGCTCATCACGGACAGGGAAACGGGCTTCAAGCTAAGCGCGCTGGCCATCCCTTTTCCTTTTGTGATCATGTTCACGCTCATAAAGATCCTCCTCGAGCGGTTTGCCCGTTACGGGCGGAGTATCACCAATAGAGAGCCGCCCCTTCGTCACTGCGAAATGCGGGCAATGTGGCCGGCTGCGGCCATGCGCATGCGACGCAACTGAAACTGGAAAGCGCAGCCAGGAATGCTGCTTGGCAAAGAAAACCCCAGGAAACGTAGACGAGGCCTGTGGTCGTTCATTAGACCTCCCGACAAGGCGGCAATAGTAATGCAATCGGTTGGGCTTGTCTACATGTTTTGCTCTATTAAAACGTATTAATACAGAGGATGGAAGAACTCCTGCGCTTTCTTGCTCTTAGTGCCCGCTTCCTACTCCGGCAGATGCATGCCTGGGCATAGCCCCGGAAGTATCTGTAGACGCAATCATAGGCAGCCTGGCGGCTCCCAAAAGTCCGGCATCGCTGCCCAGCGAGGCCCGCGCAATGATCGTTCTCTGACGGACGTACGGGTTGTTGGCATCGGTTTTCTCGAGTTGAAACTCTTCCGCCGAGGGAGCCGTAGCGTTGTAGACGAAGGAACGCCTCTGTACCTGGTAAAGCAGCGCAGGCGCAAACACATCCCAAGCGTTGGCCATGCCGCCGCCGATCACATACATGGGCAGGTTCAAAACATTAATCATGTTGGCAAGGGCGATGCCCAGTGCCTGGCCTACTTTGCTGAAGATCTGGAGAGCCACGGGATCTTTCTGGGCGGCCATTTGATAGATCGCCTTGGCATTGAACTGCGGATCCCGACTGATGGCCTTGGCGAATCCCGGCGCTTCACCCCGTGCCACCGCCTCATTTGCCATGCGCATCACCGCCGTGGCCGAGGCATATTGCTCAAGGCAACCGCGGTTTCCGCACCCGCACTGCACACCGTAAGGATCGACGGTGATATGGCCCAGTTCTCCGGCCATACCGGTCATGCCGTGCCAAATCTTGCCCTGCAGCACCAATCCGCCGCCGACGCCGGTGCCCAGAGTCAGCATACAGACGTCTTCAACGGCCCGGGCGCTTCCCAGCCATTTCTCGCCCAAGGCGGCGACGTTGGCGTCATTTTCCACGATGACCTTCGTAT
>Ga0126381_100011423_pt1 | contig 10035 bp, 8 predicted proteins | sample PanSoiMetPlot_28_FD_96465 | JGI IMG/M metagenome (GOLD analysis project Ga0126381, IMG submission 96465) | Tropical forest soil microbial communities from Panama - MetaG Plot_28 | ecosystem: Environmental > Terrestrial > Soil > Tropical forest > Bulk soil | place: Panama | collected 2016-02-17 | reverse complement strand
GAAGAAATTGGCTTCAGCAGCCGCCGAATTAGAACTCGGAGCTTACCAGCCGGATGACGTGCCGAAGCTAGTCGACAATTTATTGTCGTGTTGTGACGAGTTACATCGTATCCTAGTGAGCAAGCTATGACCACGACTTCCCCCACGAAGCAGTCTAAAAGCCCAGCGATTAAGCCCAAGCCGGCATCGGCCTCAGCCATCCGCATTTTGCTCGCGGACGATCACCCCGTTGTCCGCATCGGTGTGCGCAACATGCTGCAGGCGGACGAGGCCTTTTCAGTTGTTGGTGAGGCCGGCGACGGCGATGAGGCCATCACACAGACGCTGGAGCTTCTGCCGGACATTTTGCTCCTCGACCTGTCGATGCCGCGCCTGCCCGGGCTCGAAGCGATGCGCGCGATCATGAGCGGCTCGCCGACCGTCAAAATCATTCTGTTGACCAGCACCATTACCACGCAGCAGATCATTGAGGCGCTGCAGATTGGTGCTCGCGGCATCGTTCTGAAGGACGCACTTACCGATCACCTGACCAGCGCTATCCGCACTGTTTACTCCGGAGATTACTCGATTGGCGGCCGTCGCGTAGTCAATCTTGTTGGTGCTTTGCACGAACTTATGAAACAGGCAACTCCGCCTGAACGCAAGACCTTCGGTCTCACTCCGCGCGAGATGCAGGTTGTTGGATGCATTGTTGAAGGCTGCAGCAATCGCGACATCGCAAAGCAGTTCGGATTGAGCGAAGAGACCGTCAAGAGGCATCTGTCGAACACCTTCGATAAGACCGGTGTATCTACGCGTCTTGAGTTGGCGATGTTTGCGATCGCCCACAGATTGGTTGCCCCGCAAAACTAATTTTTATTTGCTCCGCCCTCCTTTCTTAGTCATACCCGATGCGATTGATCGCGCTCTAATCTTCATCTAACTCCTCAGCATGCTTTGACAGGCGCCGCCGATGGCGGCGCCTAACAGACCCTGCAGTTCCCCCGCGGCTGTTTTTGAGCAATGGAGGAGTTTAGGCAATGAAAAAGGTTCAGGTATTTACACTCATTTTGGGTGCCGCCTGCAGCGTAGCTGGTGCGCAGGAGGCGAATCCGACGGCAACGCAGCAATGGCCCCAGGATCAGCGGCAGCAACCACAGGCGGAATGGCGAGACGGCGTTCCCGTTTATAAGATCACCGTCGTCGGGCGCGATATTCCCGCCATCAATTATTTCCACCGCAGCGGCTCAACCAAAATTGGCTTTCAGGGAACGAGCCTGCTGCCTCAGGGTAAGGGATCCGCGGTGGTGGAGAGCCGGCGCGGCCGAATGGTTATTGACGCGAAGTTTGAAGGCCTTGTGCCTGCCAATAGCTTCGGCGTCGAGTATCTCACTTACGTACTCTGGGCCGTCACGCCTGAAGGCCGTCCGGTAAATCTTGGAGAGGTACTGCCCGACGGCTCAAAGAGCGAAATCTCGGTGACGACCGACCTCCAGGCATACGGTCTGATTGTCACCGCCGAGCCGTACTTTGCTGTCACGATGCCCAGCGATCTGGTGGTGTATCAGAACTACGCACTTCCGGACAAGACCCAGGGAATCATCGAGACAGTGAACGCTCACTTCTCGCTGTTGCCGCGAGGCGCCTACTCAGAAACAGCTGGACGGCACACTGTTCTGAACCCAATCACACGCAACGACCAGTCTCCGCTTGAGCTGTATGAGGCGATCAATGCGGTGCAGATTGCCGACGCCGCCGGAGCGAAGAAGTATGCTTCAGACACCTTCTCTACTGCAACAACGGACCTGCAGAACGCGCAGGATATGGACGTTCACAAGAGCCAGCGTAAGCAGGAAATCACCTACGCCCGCGAAGCAGTGCAGGCCGCTGAAGATGCTCGCATCATGACCATCCGCAAGATGAAGGCGGAGGATGAACAACGGCAGCGCGAGGCCAGCGAACAGGCAGTCCAGCAATCCAACGAGGCGGCACAGCAATCAGCCTTGCAGGCTCAGCAGGCAGCGACAGAAAAGGCCGAAGCCGAAGCCCGAGCGGCTCGGGCGGAGGCCGCAGCGGAGAAGGCTCGTGCTGATCGGGCAGCAGCCCAGCAACAGGCTCAGCAAGCAACAGATCAGACCGAGCAGATGCGTGAGCGTCTGAAGGATCAGCTCAACGCCGTCCTTGCCACTCGCGAGACCGCACGCGGGCTTATCGTCAACATGTCGGACGTGCTCTTCGACTTCAACAAATACACGCTCAAGCCGGATGCTCGCGAGAAGCTGGCGAAGGTTTCGGGAATTCTGCTCTCGTATCCCAACCTGACGCTTCAAGTGGAGGGCTACACCGATAACATCGGCTCCGACGAGTACAACCAAAAGCTCTCTGAAGAGCGTGCTGGCACCGTTCGCGACTACCTCGTGACGCAGGGCGTGGGCCAGACCAACATCAGCGCTACGGGATACGGCAAGAGCGATCCTGTTGCGGACAATTCCACAGCGTCCGGTCGCGCAGAGAATCGCCGCGTTCAGTTAGTGGTGTCCGGAAATGCTATCGGCGTGCAGGAGAGTGCCCCGGCGCCCGGAGGTCAATCCATGAATCGTCAGCCTGCTGCCCAGCCGGCGCAGCCGTACGCAACCGGCGTGTCAAACGTGCCGCAGCAGTAGGTACGTGAATTCAGGGCCGCTCTCGTCATGTATTCCCGGGAGCGGCCTTTTCTTTTGCAATCGTGGCTGGATCTCAGTTCATCCAAAGAGTGCGATAACAAAGGAGAACCATGCAAATTGCATTTCTCGGACTGGGAAAGATGGGAAGCGCCATCGCGCGGCACCTTCTCAAGACCGGTCACGAGGTCACTGTCTGGAATCGCACTGCGGCCCGTGCCGAGCAGTTGAGGAGTGTGGGAGCGAGAGTAGCGAAGACGCATTCTGAGGCGGTAGAGCGCGCCGAAGTTGTTTTCACCATGCTCATGGACGATGCCGCCCTCGACTCCGTCATCTTCGACGCCAGTGTAATCAAGCGCATGCAACCCGACAGTGTTCACGTTTCGCTGAGCACGATCAGCGTTAAGCTCTCTGACCGGCTCACTGAAGCTCATCGCGCCGAGGGTACGCATTTTGCCGCCGCGCCTGTATTCGGGCGCCCCAATGTAGCGGAAGACGGCCGGCTGTGGACCGTTACCGCCGGCGAAGAACAAGTCATCGAGAAGATTCGGCCACTCCTTCAGACCTTCAGCCGCGGTGTCACCGTAGTTTCACACAAACCTTCAGCGGCCCACGCACTCAAACTCGGCGGAAATTTTCTCATCACTGCCATGATTGCCTCTCTCTCCGAGGGGCTGGTCTATGCAGAAGCGCTCGGCATCGAGCCACGGGTGTATCTCGAGACCGTCAACAATGCTCTCTTTCAATCGCCGTTCTACCAGGCGTACGGCAAGATCATGCTTTATCCACCTGAGCATCCCGGCGGAACCATCGCAGTCGGCGAAAAAGATATTCGCCTCTTCCGCGAAGCAGCCAAGTCCACTGATGTGAAGACGGAACTCGCGGACCTCTTCGAGGCCAATTTCCAAAGGGCCATCGAAGCCGGAATGAAGGATGAGGACTGGGCCGCCGGATACTATCGCCTGGCGCAAAGCATGACGCACAGTGTCCCGTAACTTACGGACACCTCGCCGGCAAGCTGAATGACTCTGTCGTCTTCATTGCCGACGCGAGCGCGGGTAATCGGTCGAGCGCGCGCGAGCAGTCGGAAGAACGGTTATGTATCAGAAACGTTACGATACCCGGCTCAGCTGATCTTCGATTTCAGCCAGGGCTGCCTGAAGGGCAGTGCGACGATGCGGATTCGACGTGCGCTCATTAAGAATCTGCTCGCGCTGCAATTCCAGGGATTGGCGTTTTCTTTGTCTTTCGGCAGCCGCAGCCGAAGCTCCCTGAGCCTTTTTCGACATGCTACTGTCATCAGCTTGCCGATCCGCAAGCTGTTCCTCGACGGATTTGCTCTCCCAACCTCGCGCCATACTTCGATGTTAATGCCAATTCTTGCTCGTTCGTGAGATATTCAGGCGCGCAATGAGCGGTAGCAACACATTCGTAATGGGAACTTAATGAAAATCTGGCAAATTCCTTCCTTTGGAATCGACAACATAGAGGTTGCAGAGCGGCCAACACCGCAGCCGGGACCGGGACATGTCCTGGTCAAAGTGCATGCTGTCTCGCTGAATTACCGCGACTTGCTGGTCGTGCTCGGCCGATACAATCCGAAACTTGCTCTCCCGCGGATCCCCTGTTCAGACGGTGCGGGAGAGGTGATCGCGATAGGTGACGGAGTAACAAGATGGAAACCCGGCCAGCGCGTAGCGGGTATCTTCATGCAGAACTGGATCGATGGCGCTCCCAGCGCTGAAAAGCAGCGGGGCGCCCTCGGCGGCGACATCGATGGCATGATGGCTGAATATGTTGTGCTCCATGAGGATGGTGTTGTCGAAATCCCAAAACACCTCAGTTGGGAAGAAGCCGCGACTCTCCCGTGCGCCGGAGTAACAGCCTGGAACGCCGTTGTTCATGCAGGACACATCAAGGCCGGCGACACAGTTGTGATCCAGGGAACTGGGGGAGTCTCGATCTTCGCCCTGCAGTTTGCGAAGTTATTGGGAGCGCAAGTTCTTGGCACATCGGGCAGTGATGAAAAACTCCGTCGCGCGCATAACCTCGGCCTCGATTCCGGGCTCAACTACAAGATGACTCCGGATTGGGCAACGTGGGTGCTAGCGGAGACCAGCGGTGTCGGCGCAGACCTCGTCGTGGAAGTTGGAGGTGCGGGCACGATCGCTCAATCACTCAAAGCGGTGCGTGTCGGGGGAGTCATTACCCAGATCGGCGTCCTGAGTCAGTCCACTGACCCCCTGGTAATCTTTCCGATTTTGCACAAGCAGGTCCATCTCAAGGGAATCTATGTGGGATCTCGAGCCGACTTCGATGAGATGAACCGGGCCATCGCTACAAATCAGGTGCGCCCAGTCGTTGATGAGGTGTTTGAATTTCAACACCTGAAAAACGCTTTGAGAGCCATGGACTCGGCATCGCATTTTGCCAAGCTGGTCATTCGCGTTAGCGGGTAGTGAGCGAAGCAACCTTTCGCTCCGTCTAACATCTAAGGATTGCGGTTTTACTGCTGCTTCGAGGCCGTTTTTTCCTTTTCATCGACATATAACGATGAAAAAAGGGGAGGGGAGTGGCTTCCATGAGTGTTCTCCGCGCCGTTTTCAATTTCTTTTACGGGATATTCTTCGGCTGTAGTCACAGTAGTTTGACCCGCATCTTCACAGTCAAAGAAGAAACCTATCGGGTCTGCCTTGATTGCGGCAAACACATTCCATATTCGCCGGTCACGATGCGCGCACTCACCGCTCGCGAAGTACGCCGAATCAAAGCTGCCCACGCGGGTGAATTGAAGATCATGCCAATAAGCATTTCGAGCACCACGGTCCAGACTGCAAAGCGGAAATCAAGCGTGGCGTGAGACTGTTGGCAAACAAGCACATGTCCTCATTCTGAATAGAGTTGTTCACGATTCGCACGTGCGGATCCCGCGGTTCTCTCTCGCCTTCATTTATCCGATTATTCTTGTTCCAGTTGGGACATCTTCCTACTTCGCCTCAGTGACCCTTCAGAACTAATCCATTTGGGCTAGGTCGCGCTTGCTCCTTGTCCAGCCATTTAGGATAATGACGGAGCCGCCCCCGCCTCCCCCGCTGAAACCGTATGTCTACGCGACTCAGTCCGAAGATCGCATTGGCCGTGGCCTCGCTCGTGTTGTTCGCAGCAGGGTGCGGAACTGGGCAACTCGGGAGCGTGAGTGCCAGCAGTGGTGCTTTTTCAATCACGCCATCCTCAGCAATGGTGGCTTCAAATGGCCAGGTGAAGTTTGCAGCGCTCCTCGCGTCCGGTGAACCGGCTGCGGTCACCTGGTCAATCGCCGGAGGCGATAACGCGTCGTCGCTGGGTGAAGGCCGCATCGACTCCGCAGGTACGTACATGCCGCCTGGAGCCCTTTCCCGCGATAGCGTTCAGGTTCGCGTCGTGGCGAGGCTCAAGAGTGATCCATCCGCAGTAGCATCCGCCATCATCAAGGTCACTCCAGGGTTCGTCCAATCGTTGCTCCCAGAGAATGCCGCGGTTACTGCGGGGGGCACACTGGAGGCTACAGCGGAGATTGCGGAGGTGAATGCCGGCTCGGTCGAGTGGTCACTCAGCGCCTCTCCCAATGCAAGCACGAACAGTGACAACGGAAACCTCGGCACGATCGATCGCATCAGTTGTCAGCACAGCCTGGATCAATTCACCACCTGCAAAGTTACTTACAGTGCGCCCCCCTCGCTCTCAACAGCCGGAGTTGTCTACCTGGCGGCCACGGTGAACGGTAATGCGGCGACATCGCCGCTTAAAATTTTGCTCAACAACGACGGACTCAACAGCAGTCCTTCGGTAAACCAGGCGCCGCAGGGAGGAGCCATCTCGCTAGGGACATCCGGCGGCAATGACAACGACTACGACACCTATCTGGATCACTCCGGTAACCCGTACATCGCCGACTGTTGCGGAGGCACGCTGGGTGCGCTGGTCGAGGATGTGGCTCACAATCAATACATCCTCAGCAACAATCATGTGCTGGCTGAGTCGGATCAGGCGATGATCGGCGACACCATCGACGAGCCCGGCCTGATCGACAATGGCTGCGTTCCACTAAGTCATGCCGGTTCCCTGCTGCGTCCTGTCGGAGCCCTCAAATACTACGTGCCTCTCGCTACTCAGACGAGCAATGTCGATGCGGCTCTGGCGACGGTGCTGTCGGGTGCTGTAGATCGCACTGGCAGCATTCTTCAACTTGAAGCTCCAAAAGCGAATGCCGCCAGCTTGCACTCCAACGTCCCACTCGGATCTGCCCCGCCCATGGCCGGAATCGGTGAGATGCTGAACGCTTCAAACCTTGGCGATATTCAGCTCGCAAAAAGCAGCAGGACTACCGGACTCACCTGCTCCACCGTCGAGACCGTCGATCTGACTGTAAGGGTCGACTACTTCAAAGACTGTGCTGAAAGTCAGCCTTACCACTCCAAAGTTTTCACCGGCCAGATTGGAATCGCCGGAGATAAGTTTTCTGACAGCGGAGATTCTGGTGCGCTTGTGGTTGATGCCGCAAATGCCCAGCCGGTCGGACTCTTCTTTGCCGGCGGCACCGATGGTGATGGGATCGGGTTGAGTGTGGCCAACCCTATCGGTGATGTACTCCGCGAACTCGGGACGCAGGCTGGTAGTCGCTTCAGCGTCGTAGGTACAAGCACTCCGCATAAAGTGGCCTGCATTCGCTATGATGAATCTCCAAATTCGGCGCTGACGATCCCGGTTTCCTCCGAAGAGATGACGCGCGCGCAGTTTATCGCTGAAACTACCGGAGCATCCCTCATCAATTCGGAGGCCGGCATTCTCGCCACTGCAGCCGGCAAGAGCCTCGACAGTCCTGGCGATCCTGCGCTCATTGTCTACGTCGACAAATCGCGGCAGCGGATTGCCATAACACCAACGTTCGACGGCCTCCGCACCCAACTGATCCCTACGGATTCGGCGGCTCTGGCGCGCACTGCGGCCCCAGGCGCACCAGCGGCGACCAGCGGTATTCATCTCTCCGACAGTACTCTCGCCGGTGCTGAAGCCGTTGTCCGGCAGTATGCTCCTCGCCTGATGAAAGACCCGGCGATTTTTGGCGTAGGTGTTTCGCAAAGCCGCGACAATCCCACAGAACCTGCGCTTCTTGTGCTGGTAGATATCGCACGCATTCCGCAATCAATGCCCACCACGCTTGGCGGTCTACGTGTACGCTACATGCGGCTGCATCGCTTCCACGTGACGCAGTCAAAATACTCTGGCGTCCAGCATGCGTCGAGTTGTGCATTGAAGGGACTTACTCCCTCTGGCAGATCCCGATCAGAAGAGAACTCAACGGCTGATGATTTTGCGGTTACTCCCGCAAACTGAGTCAGTCTGGGTTGGCTGACTAACGGAGCGCGCCGGTATCACTCCACGCTGATTTCTCTTCGACAGCACATTGCTCTGATTTGAGAGGAAAGAAGACCGTGAAAACCGTGCCGCCTTTTCCGTCTTCTCCTCGAACACGGCTGCGAACGCGGATCCTCCCGTTGTGTTTGCTCACAATCTCTGCACTTACCCAAAGACCAAGTCCTGTGCCGATAGCCTCTTTCGTTGTAAAAAATGGTTCAAAGATGCGATGCAGTACCCCCGGCGACATGCCATTCCCAGTGTCAGCGACGGTGATGCGCACGCCAGTCGTGCCGGCATAGCGTACCCGCAATAACAGCCGACCGCCTCCCGGAGCCATCGCATCGAGTGCGTTGCCAATCAGATTGGCGAACAGCTGTCTTACTTCTCCTGCAAAACAAACCAGCGTCACATCTGGCGCGTAGCGGCGAATCACCTCGACATGAAGGGAAGTTACCCGCCCTTGATGAAGGGTCAATACCGAGTCGAGCAATTCGCACACATTCGACAGGCTGGGCAGCGTTGATTGACGGTAGAAACGCAACATTTGCTGCGTGATCTCGGAAACTCGAGCCAGTTCGTGCTGCGCCAGCTCAGCGAATTCTGCCGACGCCGGATCGAGCTTTCCCTGGCGAATCAGGTACACCAGATTTGTAATCGCTTCGAGTGGATTATTGATTTCATGAGCGATGGTTGCTGCCAATCTGCCTGCGGCTGCGAGTTTTTCAGTCTTTCGAAGCGCGTCTTCTGCGCGTCGACGTTCCGAGGTCTCCACCAGGATCACTCCCACCCAGCGTACGGTTTGGGCCTCAGTGCGTACCGGGTAGACGTTTGCCAGCCAGTTACGCTCCTCAGAAAAGCCCATCTCGGAACGGATGGTCAGCTCCAGATCCTGTACAGCCCTTCCATGTTCGAAGACCTCCTGGATGCTGTGTTCGAGGATTCTTCCCACCGGCTCTTGAAGAACCTCGCAGACTGTTCGTCCAAGATGTCGGCTGACAGGCAGGTCGTTCATTCTCGCCAGAAATTGATTGACTCGAACAAAGCGCAATCGCCTGTCGAAGAATGCGAAGCCGATCGGCGCGTTCGCCAGCATCGAGTCCAAAAGCGCCAGCGTCTCATTTAATCCAGACCGCTGTTCCTGGATAGAAGCAACCATCAGGTTAAAAGCCAACGTCAGATCCGCCGCCTCATTCGCGGACGTAACCGGCAGGGGAAAGCCCGCCGTTTCTTCTGGGTTACGCATAAGCCGTCGCGTAGCGGTCATCAAGGTCCCCAGAGGCCTCGTGATGGATCGAGCCATCAGGCTGGCAAAGACCGTACAGGCAATAACGCCCAGCAAGGCTGCGAACAAGGAATACCAGAGAAGTCTCTGCAGTTCCGCCCGGTCGCGCGAATCGTCCGGATAGATCCAGACATAGCCTCGTGTTACTCCGCTAACCCGTATCGCGGCCACAGCCTCGCTCGTTTTCTCGTCGAGCGAAAAGATCTCCGGCTTGCTCATCTCGCGCAGATGAGTTCGTTCGTTCGAAGTGAGAGAAAGTTTGCCCTTACGGCCGGGGTCACTGCTCAACTGCGTGCGGCCTTGTGTGTCCGTAATCTGAACGGCACGAATGCTGGGCGCGTCGCTCATAGCATCGACAACGCGCTGTAGCTTGTCGAGTTGACCGGAGTCCATCTCGCCGCTCGCTTGAGCTGCCAGCACGCCCGCCTGATACTCAAGGCGGCGAGCAGTACGTGATCGCAGTTCTTTCTGCTGCTGGTTGATAAGTACGAGAGAGAAAAAGGCCAGCACGATTATTTCAAAGACGATCAGGCTACGCATCAACTGACCGCGAATCGTCCGCGGTCTCAACATCGATATGGCAAACCGTCCAGATTTGGTGGTACTCAAACTTTCGCCTCAGCGAGCAACAGAATCGAGCACGTTCCGCAAGGGAAGTTTTTGGGCAAGATCCGCTGCAATCTGCCGCCCGTGAAAGCGGCCATTTTCGATGAAAAT
>Ga0126381_100011422_pt1 | contig 10035 bp, 7 predicted proteins | sample PanSoiMetPlot_28_FD_96465 | JGI IMG/M metagenome (GOLD analysis project Ga0126381, IMG submission 96465) | Tropical forest soil microbial communities from Panama - MetaG Plot_28 | ecosystem: Environmental > Terrestrial > Soil > Tropical forest > Bulk soil | place: Panama | collected 2016-02-17 | reverse complement strand
TCGTGATGTCCTCTGCGCGTTACAAGCGCGACATCCGCGACATGGGAAATTCCAGTGAAGCGCTGATGAAACTTCGCCCGGTGACTTTCCGCTACAAGGACGATCCGAGCGGACAGCGCCAATATGGACTGGTCGCGGAAGAGGTGGCCCGAGTGTATCCCGACCTGGTCAGTCGTGACGCGGCGGGCAAGGTGGTCAGCGTCCACTATCACGAGCTCGTCCCGATGCTGTTGAACGAACTACAGAAGCAAGCCAGGGAGAACCGGCGGCAGGCCGAGCAGATTCAACAGGTAACCGAGCAGAGCGAGCAGCAGGCTGTATACAACCGGCGTTTGTCCGCAGAAGTGGCGCAGTTGAAGGGCATGCTTGAGCGGGCGATGGCCGTACAGAGCGGCACCCAGAAGCTCGCGGCAGCCTTCAATAGATAAGCGGCAGACAGTGGGATAGGAGGTTGATGTGAGGGACGAGCGACGTTCTAAAAGATGAAGCGGCCGATGACCGAGCAACAGCGCGATCTTGAGCGTAGAACTCAAGCGCTGCGATAAGATTCTCGAGCGCCGATCGTCGGATATCGACAAGAGGATCGCGCAACTGCAGCAGCAGGTTTCCCAGCCGGGGGAGACGACCAGCAACAGCCCTTCCCACGCGACCTCCGCGAAGAATTCGACGGCATCAAGCCCCACAAGCGGATTGCGGCTGCCGAAATCACCTTCAGCAAAAACTTGAAAACGTGATTCCCGCAGAGAACGTCAACCACATTCGCGTTTTCAGCAGCTGCTTGGCTAACTACCCCGCTAACACTCGCATGGGTGCAAGCGGTGATCGTCATTAAGAGAACGTGAACGAACCAACTCGGTGGGGAGTTGTTCAGTTAGTCCTTTGAGCCTGAAAAGGAAGTCAGCACATCACCGCGATCGCCGTGGTACCTGCGTGGGACGGCTCAGCCTGAGAGCAAGAAGACTTCCAACGCAACTTTTAAACTATTCATCCGTCTTTCTTTGCGAATGCAGCTGAGAGCAATGCAGCTGAGAGCAACGCATCTTCCCTCGGATTCGGTAGGAACTGCGAGTTTTGTCCCGTGGAAACGACGACGGTTTCGTGATGGTGCCTGTCAGCGTTCACAGACCTGGACTCATGACAAGCTTGCGGCTCCTCCTTGTGGTGCTGCCCACCAGCGCGTTGGGCGTCGTTTTGACAATTGGGTGGCTGAACGTGGAAGGACCTGCCCGATCATCGCTTCGCGTCAGTGAAGACTGCGTGCGCGCCGCCGCGAATCCTGATTACGATCGGAACCAACCGAGGACTGGCTTGGATTATCGCTGCTCTTGCAACACCAACGGGCGCTTCGTGCCCTCATGGCGGGGGGACGTTTCGGCCCGTTCACTCGCAGAAGCCTGCAGCGGCGCAGCCAGCAGATGCTTCGATTATTACGCCAAAGACAGGAGCTCGGGATATGTGCCTCCGCCCGATTCCTTTTCGCAACCATCCAACCCCGAGGAACTCTGCCTTGAGTGCCAGTGCATGGGAAATTCGGCAACGCGCGGGCCAGGGCTCGGCCCGGGCGGCAGTTTATTTGAGCAGCGGTTCTCCGGACCCCAAATACCAACAGCAGGTGAGAGATGGCAGCATTTGAAGCAGCTACGGCTCGGCGCGATGGACGAATCGACAGGCATCCGGCGATACGCCCCGGCAGAAGGCTTGACGGGCTCAAGCTGACCAAGCGGTACAGCGGCCGGGCCGTGGTCGATTGCATCGAATTAGGCATCGACGGCGGCCAGGTGGTTGGTTTGCTTGGTCCGAATGGCGCCGGTAAGACAACAACCTTCTATATGCTGGCGGGGTTGGTGAGGCCCGATGAGGGGCGAGTGATCCTCGATGGCAGAGATATTACCTACTTGCCCCTCTATAAGCGCGCGCGTCAAGGACTCAGCTACCTGCCGCAGGAGCCTTCTGTGTTTCGTAAGCTGACAGTGGAGCAGAACCTGCTGGCCGTGCTCGAAACCCTGCCTCTTACGCTCCCGGAGCGTCACCATCGTCTTGAGGCGCTGCTTCAGGAACTTGCCATCGCTCACCTGGCGCGCAGGCCGGCGGGTGTATTGTCCGGAGGCGAGCGGCGGCGTGTAGAGATCACGCGGGCGCTGGTTCTTGACCCCGCCTTTCTCTGCTTGGATGAACCGTTTGCCGGAATAGATCCCATCACTGTAGTCGAGATTGCGCGTATCGTGCGCTACTTGAAGGAACGCGGTATCGGGGTCCTGATCTCGGATCACAACGTTCACGAAACGCTCTCCATAATTGACCGAGGGTTTATAATCCACGGCGGTAAGATTCTGATGGAAGGTACCCCGGAGGAGATCATTGAAAGTCCGGCGGTGCGAGAGGTCTTCCTGGGAGAGCGTTTTCAACTGCGCAGTCAGTCAAAGCTGTCCCGTCTCCAGAAACCGTGTTCAGACTTCGATTACGAATCCCAAAGAGGGTTCCGGTGATATGAAACGCGGGGCACCCGAATCGAATCCGATAACAGGCCCAGACGCATAAAAAAAGGCCTTAGCTCCCAAAATTTTTCCGCTCGGGATTGGAAGTTCACGTCATCTTTAAAACAAGAACTGCCATGATATCTTTGCAGCCACTCATCGCGGTATTGCGCTCAGGTCACTTGCGATCCGGGACGACTACTTCTTTTAATGGTGTCATATGAATCAACCCAAATCTTTGGAACAAGAAATCCAGGAGCTTTTAGACGTAGCGGAAATAACTCGGCTCAAGGCCAGCTACTGCTTCGGATGTGACGGCATCCCCAGTTCGGACGTTAACCAGAATCGACACGTCGATTATGAAATGGTTGCTTCGCTGTTTACCGAGGATGCAGAGCTGGACGGTGTGGGGCGTTGCCTGGGGCGGGACGCAATCCGCGAGTACTACAGAGGTATCCAGCGTTTGCCGCTCGCCATTCATTGCGTCGCAACTCCGCTTATCGAAGTCAATGGCGACACCGCGACCGGCAAATGGCATGGCATCATTCCTCTGATTACGGCAGAAGACAAAGTCGGCGCATGGTTGGTTGGTGTGTATCAGGACAAATTTGTGCGGACTTCGGAGGGATGGAAAATCAAGAAGCTTGGTTTCACCCCACACTTCCTGACCCCCGCCGGCGAGAGCTGGGCCACTATTCGTTTTCTCGATCCCACATACGAGCGCCGCTTTGGCCCTAAGCCAGAACCCTGAGAAGCGAACGACATCTGGCAGATGGATTCCTGACCCCAGGTTCCGCTCTTTTTCTCAACAACACGTTATTTCGCTGATAAACGGGTGCCACTGGGTTGGAATCGTGAATCGAAAACTCAGCGCACAGATTAATTGTGCGATGCGCATCTATATCCGATCCAGGAACCAGCTTGCGCTCTGCCCTAAATGGCCGTACTTAAAGCGCGTGCAGGAACTTTACGCTCCTTGGTCTTCAATACTAACCGGACCGTTGCGGGGCAATCTCGATGGAACAGATGCTGAGCGGCTACAAAATTCTCGATTTCACTCACGCAATCGCGGGTCCCACTACGACTTTGCTGCTGGCGGAGATGGGGGCAGACGTCGTCAAGGTGGAACATCCGCCTATGGGCGACATGATGCGTCTGGCACCGTTCAGCCGCAATGGCCGGAGCGGATGCTACGTGCAGCATAACCGCGGCAAGAAGAGCTTGTGCATCGCCCTCGATCAATCCGCGGGTCTTGGAATCATTAAAAAGCTGCTGCCCAAATTCGACGTGCTGATTGAAAATTTTTCGCCGGGAGTGATGAAACGCCTGGAACTGGACTACGAAACGGTAAGCGCGATCAATCCACGCATCATAATGGTCTCAATCTCGACTTTCGGCCAGACCGGACCGCTCGCCAACAAAGCTGGCTTTGACGGTACCGGCGCCGCATACACAGGGCACGTTTCCCGCCTGGGGGAGCCGGACCGCCCGCCCGACTACCCGCAATCGGCCGCGGGCGACGTCGCGTCCGGCGCGTATGCGTTTGGCGCAATCGGTTATGCGCTGCTCCATCGCGAGCGCACCGGCAAGGGCCAGTACATTCAGCTCTCCCTGATCGGCACCTATCTCACCTTTCATGAAACGGCACTGCAATCAGTCAGCGCCAGCGGGGGTGCAATCCAATGCCGCCGTACCGGCCCCGATTGCGAACTGTATTCGCCGATTGGATCGTACAAGGGGAAGAAAGCCTACATATTGATTGGTGCGTCCATTCAACATCATTTCGCCGCGCTCGCCAGAATGATTGGCAAACCTGAGCTGATCGACGATGCTCGCTTCAAGACCAACGACCTGCGCGCCGCCAATCAGAAAGAACTGCGCGGGATTATCGAGGAATGGATTTCCACGCTGTCCAGCGACCAGGAGTTGATAAGCCTGCTCGACCAGCACCATATCCCATGCTCGCCGGTGCAGACCGTCTGGGAAGTAGCCAATGATCCGATCCTGCGCGAGTCCGGCGCGGTCAAGGTGTTTACCGATCCAATCGTCGGTGAAATCGTCGTTCCCGGTTTTCCAATCAAGTTCGGTCAAACCCAGGTGAATGAAGATCTCCCGGCCGCGCACCTCGGTCAACACAACGGCGCCGTTTTGCGCGAGTATCTCGATATGACAGGTGCCGAAATCGATCAACTGCAGCAGCAAGGAGTCCTATATTCAAAACCTGAGGGTGATTGATCAGCGTCAGCACCATTGCCTTCAAGGAGAAGAAGACCAATGGAATTCGGCTTTGATTTGCTTCCCAATCCTCAGCTAGTCGCACCATCTCGTCCAAATCCCAAATCAGGTCAGTAACTCCGACTTGCATCGGGAACGTGCATCGCAAGGTCCGAACGGATTCGGACGAAACTGTAGTCCATGAAGTGGATTGAGATCGCGTGCATGTGATTCTGGATCTTCTCGGAGAAAACATTTGTGTGGGGGGTAAACCGCCGCATCTCCATGCACATGAGGTTCTGTCGCTCGTCCCGTCAAAGCGGACACGAGCGGCGGGGTGAGCTAGTACCAATGTGAGTATCGGGTAGCACTGCGCGCCGGCCGGGAAGGTGGTCGTTTTCAAACATGAAGTAGTAGCTCGAATAGACCATATAGATCCACACAGTAGACGAAGGTCCAAGGGCTGATACGGTGCTACATCGGCGCCTGAGACTTCACGGGCGCCCGCCGCGATGGCTTCGGCCAGCCGATAAACATGCCCATACCTGCTGTAGAAAATCACTTGTATCTTGACCGACACGCGCCTTACCCACATGAGAGGCGGTGCGCTTCGATGACTGTTCGCGGGCAGAGCCAGCGCCGACACCGGTCCCAAACCGCTCGCTTTCGGAATCTGGATTGCGCGCCCCGAACAGGACGCGCAGTCTCCACCACAGTCTCATGGAGTCTCGAGAACAGCAGTTGGATGACCTTAGGCCCAACGACCGATAGCGAAGGTTTCCCGACTTGCGCTAGCTATTAGCTGGGGCTGCGCCAGCCAAGGAGTTACCTATGAATGAGTCTCCGGCTTCCCAAACTCAGATTCCCCTTGCTCGTTCGGCGGCCGACGTCCCGGGTCCCGCGAGCGGCACGGCAATGACCAAGCTATACGTGGAAATGATCGCACGAATGGCCTACGTGTGGGGGTGGCCGCTGGTCAACTCGCATAACCGCCGCGCCGCGTTCGCCAAGGCGCCCGAACCGGGGTTGAACGGCGGCGTACTGCCAGTCGCGCCGACGGGTCGGATCGCCATGCTATCGGACTACATCAAGCCCGATCAGAATTTCGTCACCTGCACCAATCAGGATGTGGTGTACGGCGCCGGCTACTTCGCCCTCGACAAGGATCCGGTGGTCTTTCAGGTGCCGGACTTCGGAGACCGCTTCTGGGTCTACGCGCTCTATGACGCGCGCACTGATGAGTTCTCACGAATCGGCAAGCCCTACGGCACCAGGCCCGGCCCCTACCTCATGGTGGGTCCCAACTGGCAGGATCAGCCGCCGGCGGGTATCACCGCGGTCGTCCGCTCATCGACTGAGCTCGCGTTTGCTGCGCCGCGTGTATTTAGGGACGACAATGCCGAGGACCTGCAGGCGGTGCGCGCTGTGCTCAACCAAATCCAGTTCTATCCGCTCTCCGAATTCGACGGGAACATGAAGATCAAGGATTGGACAAAGATTCCTCACTTCCCCGTGCCTCACGCTAGCGGTGGCGGCGAAGCCAAGTGGGTCGATCCGGCGACGTTCTTCGAACAGCTGCCCGCGGTCATGAAGCTGGTTCCAGCACTTCCCGGCGAGGAGGCGCTCTACCGCTGGATCGGCAGTGTGCTGGAAGCAGCCGACAAGGATCCGGCCGTCAAAGGGACGCTCAAGGAGGCGGCTATCGAGGCGGAGAGGGACCTAATTACCCCGCTATTACAGTGGCGCAACAACGGGACGGCGGCGGGCAACGGCTGGAATTCGCCAGTGAACAATGCGCGCTGGGGCAGCGATTACCTCAACCGCGCGAGTACCGCGAAGTCGAACATGTACGAGAACAGGCCTGAGGAGACAAAATACCTCTTCACGGACAACGACAGTGCTGGAAAACAATTGAATGGCCGCAACGGTTACACTGTAACGTTTGCCAGAGGACTAATACCCCCGGTGAAAGGTTTTTGGTCCGTGACGCTGTACAACGAGGAGCACTTCTTTCATCCGAACCCACTCAACCGGTATTCCCTGGGGACCAAGAGCAAGGGGCTCAAGCCGAACGCCGACGGGTCGCTCACGCTCTATGCCGGTGCCAGATCGCCAGGCAAGGAAAAGGAGAGCAATTGGCTCCCGGCGCCGGATGGCAAGTTCTCTCTCTACATTCGCGCCTACTGGGCCGACGAGTCGATCATCAACGGGAAATGGATGCCGCCGGCCGTGACCCAAACAGCGTAGGAGACGGCCCTTCGCAAGGAAAAGCTCATGATTCAGGCCAATCGATACGACGCCCTCGCCGACAGCGCGATGGCGGAAAACCGGCCCACACCTGAGACGGCGAGGTTGCTGCGTGAAGAGCTGCTGTTCCAACGTGCGACTCAGACCTATCTCTGGGCCTTACCGCTCATCAATACGCTCGGGATGAAGCTCGGCTCGGAAGCCGTCTTCGGCGCCGGCTACAACGTCCTCCCGATCTGGAAGAAGCGCCTCGATGCCAAGACGCTCGTGACGACACCCAATTCCGACGTCATCTACGCCATGAGCTACGTCGATCTCGGGAAGGATGGCCCCTTGGTGTTCGAGGCGCCGCCCCAATTGCAAGGCATTCTGCTCGATTTCTGGCAGCGGCCGATTCCGGTTGACGGCGGAAGCTTCTTTGGCGACGTCGGTCTGCCGGGACCGGACGCAGGAAAGGGCGGGAAGTTTCTGTTGCTGCCTCCGGGCTACAAGCAACCCGTTCCCGCTGGCTACTACGTCTATCGCTCAGCGACCAACAACGTGTTCGTTTTCTTGCGCGCTTTCTACCAAGACCCCAAGAATCTCACTCCTGCCGTCGCGCTGGTCGAGCAATCGAAAATCTATCCGCTAAACAGCAAGGATGCTGCGAGGCCGATGACGTTCCCTGATGCTTCGGGCGTACCAGCGAACATGTTGCCGCGCAGTGACGCGACCGCATTTGACCAGCTCAAGTGGCTCGTCGACAGCGAAGGGCAACATCTCGCCGACCCCGACGGGCTCGGGTTGCTCGCCTCCATCGGCATTGTTAAGGGCAAGTCGTTCAAGCCGGATGAGGACATGCTCGTAATTCTCAATCGCGCCGCGAAGACTGCTTACAAGATGAGCCGCGTCATTGGCTTCGAGGATCGCGTCAGCGACCGCGATTTCCATGTTTATCCGGATCGCCAGTGGCTCAACCCAATGGCAGACGCCACGCCTGATAACCCCGCCAGCTGCTTTGATCTCGGCTGGCGACGAACTGACGGAGGCTATCTCGATCTCGATACACGAATCTGGTTCTTTACCGACTATTACTCGATCAGCCCGGGCATGATATCGCAGGTTCCCGGCAAAGGTGCGAAGTACATGATCGCCTTCACCGACAGCACCGGTACGGCGCTGTCGGGCCGATCCAGGTATCGGCTGAAACTCCCTCCGAATATCCCGGCCGCCAATTTCTGGTCCGTCACCCTCTACGAAGCCGAGAATGCCTCCGGACTTGCTAACGGCCAGCCATTTCCCTCCCTGGGCTCGCGCGACCAGCCCACGCCTAATGCCGACGGCAGTACGGACATTTACCTGGGTCCAGAGGTGCCCGCTGGGCAGGAGGGCAACTGGCTGTCCACCCCGCGGGGGAGGGGATATTTCGCCATCCTCAGGCTCTACGGCCCGACGGAAGCGGCAATCAATAAAAGTTGGAAGCCGGGGGACATCGAGAAAATCTGACTTTAAGCATCTCCCTCTCCGATGCGTTCATGTCTTCCCTCGAGAAGATTGAATCGCCTGTCCGTTTTAACTCTCCGAATACGCTGTCTGTCAGTGTGCGGTGCGCCTCTGTGTTGAAGCCCGTACGCTGCTGCTGATGAGCTGGATGGCGGCGTTCGCTGCGGAAATCACGGCATGGTACCGCCCGACGAAGCGCTGGCGCAGACCGGATGATGCCTATTTTACTCGACACCCTCGACCCGACCTGCCGCATCTCCGATGATGTCGGAAAAGCAGGCCAACGGGACTCGCGTTGCGACAGGCGCAAAATTTTAGCTCTCGCGGCTTGCGCTTATCGGATCCGGCTGCGGCTTCCCGGCTGGCCGCGCGGTTTGGGATCTGACGGCGGGTCCCGAGAGACGACTGGTTGGTCATCTGCCAGTAGGCTTGGCTATTCGAAGCTTGTTCACGTTGAAACAAGTTAATGCAGGTGCGATATAGTTAGTCGTTTTCGCAGATTTGGAGGAGAATGCCATGAACAAGCGGCTGAGTTTGAACTTCATTGTGGCGTCATTTTTCTTCATCGCGCTCGCAAATGCGCCCACAGCTGCGGCCGCGCCGGGATTCGACACGTGTGTCGGGTCGAATGCCACCATCGGTGGTACCTGCACGCCACTGACCAACACCACCAGTGGCGATAACTTTGATACCGCACTCGGAGCGTCAGCCCTCGTTAGCAACACCTCGGGTTTCGCTAATACCGCCATCGGAACTTCGGCGCTGCAAAGCAACACCACCGGCAGCAACAATACCGCCTGCGGATTTAGCGCCCTTCCCGTCAACACCACCGGCAGCGACAATACCGCCAACGGAGTTAACGCCCTTTTCAGCAACACCAGGGGCAACGGCAATACCGCCAACGGAGTTGCGGCGCTGCAAAGCAACACCTTTGGCTCCATGAATACCGCCAGCGGATTTAACGCCCTTAGCGCCAACACCACCGGCTTCAGAAATACCGCCAACGGAGTTCAAGCCCTTTTCAGCAACACCACCGGCAACAACAATACCGCCAACGGATTTCAAGCCCTCTTCAGCAACACCATCGGCAACAACAATACCGCCAACGGATTTCAAGCCCTCTTCAACAACACCACCGGCTTCGGCAATACCGCCAACGGACACGTCGCCCTTGAAAGTAACACCACCGGCTTCGGCAATACCGCAACCGGACAAGGCGCCCTTCGCAGCAACACCACCGCCGTCGGCAATACCGCCACCGGACAATTCGCTCTTTCCAGCAACACCACCGGCAGATTAAATACCGCCACCGGACAATTCGCCCTTTCCAGCAACACCACCGGCGGCAGAAATACCGCCAACGGAAATCAAGCCCTTTTCAGCAACACCACCGGCAACTTCAATACTGCCGGCGGATTTTTCGCCCTTGAGAGGAACACCACCGGCAGCAGCAATACAGCCAGCGGAATTAACGCTCTTTTATTCAACACCACCGGCAACAGCAATACGGCCACCGGAGGGGAGGCACTGCAGAGCAACACCACCGGCAACTTCAATACCGCCAGCGGAATCCAAGCCCTTTTCAGCAACACCAGCGGCAACGAAAACACCGCCACCG
>Ga0126381_100011421_pt1 | contig 10035 bp, 9 predicted proteins | sample PanSoiMetPlot_28_FD_96465 | JGI IMG/M metagenome (GOLD analysis project Ga0126381, IMG submission 96465) | Tropical forest soil microbial communities from Panama - MetaG Plot_28 | ecosystem: Environmental > Terrestrial > Soil > Tropical forest > Bulk soil | place: Panama | collected 2016-02-17 | reverse complement strand
CGTCGTTGCGGTGAGATGAGTCTAATGAAAAGAAACAGAAGGATTGAGCCAATAGAACGGTCCGCCGAGGCCCTGCGAAGCTTTGCAGTTTCTATTCTACTGCGATGCGCGGGCGCTGTTCTTTTTTCAAGCCTCGGACTGAGTCAGAGCGTATCGGTCGAACCTCAGTTGACGAGTACCCGTGTTACACCAGCTGCGCAGCAAAACGCCCACAACATGCGGGTCTCATCTGATCTCGTTCTTATCCCCGTGACGGTTGTCGATCGACATGACAGCTCGATAGTCGGTCTCGAAAAAGAGCAATTCAGACTGTACCAAGACAATATCGCGCAGGTGATCACACATTTCTCAATGGAGGACGCACCGATGTCGGTTGGATTTGTCTTTGACGCGAGTGGCAGCATGACCGGGAAACTGTGGAAATCGAAGGAAGCGGTTGCGAAGTTCTTTAACATTGCAAATCCTGACGATGAGTTCTTCCTCGTCGCGTTCAACAATCGTGTGGAACTCACCGTGGACATAACGCAAGACACCCAACTACTCCAACGCGGGCTCATGTCATTGCAGCCACAAGGCGAGACAGCATTGTTGGATGGGGTCATGTTCTCACTGCAGCAGATTAAGAAAGCGCATAATTCCCGGAAGGCCCTAATTATAGTCTCGGACGGAGGAGACAACCACAGCCGGTACACCTTTGCAGAGGTCAAGAGCGCTGTGCGTGAGGCGGACGTTCAGATGTATGCTATCGGGATTTACTCCCGCAACGGACCGCCGAGGTCGTTCGAGGAGCTGATCGGTCCCGTGCTACTGAAAGAAATTACTAAAGACACCGCGGGTCGGGTTTTCGAGATTGCCAGTGTTGATGAGTTGCCTGAGGTGGCGTCCAAGATCTCTCTAGCCCTTCGAAATCAGTACGTATTAGGTTATAAGCCGTCAAGCTCGCACGACGGCAAGTACCATCGTGTTCGGGTCTCGCTTGCTTTACCCAAAGGCCATCCGAAAGTGCAGGCCTCCTGGAGACATGGCTACTACGCCCCGATCGATTGAGTGAATTTCAGAGTAACTCCCTCGCCGCGCCAGTTCTCTCGACGCGACGAGCGTCGGATAGACACGCACAATTCAGGCCGGATCTCTGCGGTAAAGGAATTTGAATGAATCACGATAGAGCCACCGGCACCTTAGGCACACCTCCTTTCGAGAAGTGGATGAATTGCGGCCGTGCCCACATCGGCGTGCCATAGGCCTCGCCCTTGACCTCCGTTTCGGGAATCCAACGAACCCGGAAGCGTCCACGTTCGTCGGTGCCCGCCTCGATGCGGCCACCGAATTTCACCTCATAATAGATTTCCGCGGACGATTTCCCAAGGGTAACCAAAGCGTAATTATTTATCCGTAACTTCTACCTGCCAGCCGTTCTTGATGGCTTTCTCGAAGATCCGAACTCGTATCGGATACCGTAACCAACAGCGGGGACTTCGAGGGAGGCGAGCGAGTCCATGAAGCACGAAGCCAGCCGTCCCAGGCCGCCATTACCCAAGCCCCGTTTGTTCCTCCTGTTCGATCACGTGATCGAGACTAACGCCAAGCCCGGAGAGAGCTTCGCGGGTCTGGTCAACGATTCCGAGATTAAGGAGGTTGTTAGCCAAGTGTGGGCCTGTCAGGAATTCTGCGGAGAGATAGACCACCACACGCGCTTCCTGTTCGCTGCGCACCTCCATGGTTCGAGCGCCTTGCTTGTGTATGCGATCGCGAACTGTGAGCGCCAGCGCTGTGTAAATGTCGTTGGGCGTTGCCGCCATCGATACTCGTCCGAGGGCGCAAAAGAGATTATCGATGAACGATTGCCTGAGGTCGGCAACGCTCATGCCGGTTCGGACACCGACACCGTTCGAAAGTTCACACGATCGTAGAAGGAGGGATTGGGGCGTCTGCGTCATAGTTCGTCTTTCTCAGTCTGTTTTTGTTGATGCCCCATGGTCGGGTCGGGCGCTTGGCCGAGGTGCAAGTCCCTGTGATGCTCAGAACGAGCGAGAGATGTATTAAGGATAATGTGTAAATACACTGCGTACCCGGCGCAAAAATAAAAGCTCCTTACCGCCTGCCGATTCATCTTTTTTTGTTGTTGACCTGGCCGCGGAATCTTGCGATCCACGAGATCAACTCGTGGGTCTGGCTTTCTGCGATCACGAGACTCAGCGTTTGGCGCACGCGAACTGCGATTATCGAGATCACCGCGAAGAGCTTCCGAAGACGCTGAGCGGCCCGATACCCGCGTTACGGCAAAAATAGATCGCCGCAAGACGGCGTTCATCAGGTAATTCGATTCTGTAAGCCAAGTCGGCCAGGAGGGTATGGACTTACTAAACTATCCACGCCCGTTCTTTGTGCTCTGTTTTGCTGTTCTATCGCTGTCCGCCAGCATGGGAGCCTACCTGCACAAACGGCGGGTAAAGCTGGAAGAACCTGTAAGAGAAGACTTGGGCTTAATCCTAGGCAGTTCACTAACCCTGCTCGGCCTGGTTATTGGGTTTAGCTTTTCGATGGCCATCGGCCATTACGACCAGCGCAAGACCTACGAACAGTCAGAAGCCAATGCAATCGGCACAGAATACATCCGGGCCGGCTTGTTACCGATGGAAGACGCAGCGCACACACGCCTCTTGCTGAAGACTTACTTGAATCAGCGCATTCTCTTTTACACAGTGCAGAATGGCCCTGAGCTCGATCAGATCAACAGAGCAACGGCCCAACTGCAAAACGACCTGTGGTCCACTGTAGCGGGTCCATGCAGAGCAGAGGGAAACGCGGTAGCCGCTCTAGTCCTTTCGGGGATGAACGATGTTCTGAACTCGCAAGGATACACTCAGGCGGCATGGTGGAATCGCATACCGATTGGGGCGTGGGCCTTGCTGTTAGTGATCGGGATTTTCTGCAACGTCTTGTTTGGCTATCACGCGCGATATGCGGAGCGCCGCCACGGATGGTTTTTCCTGTTGCCGTTACTCGTATCGATTTCTTTCTTCTTGATAGCCGATCTGGACAGCCCGCGTAGCGGCGTAATTCACGTTAGGCCGGAAAACCTCAACAGCCTTTCGCGCTCCCTCCCCTTGCGCTAGCTCAGACCGCACATTCATTGTGGGAATACATTTGCGCATCTAGAATGTGATTGATTCATCAAAAGCGGCGATGTGGCCGCCCCGATTCAGACGGTTCCAATACACCAGATTCAATAGTACTGCGGTCCCGAATGCGGAACCAGGCTGATTGAAGTCCCAGTGCATTGTCTCCGCATGGCCGGGCTTCCGGCCCCCCAAAACAAACCGTTACCCGCGACCAGTAGATCCTGAGGTCCCGCATTGGGCGAACATACATTAACATTGAGAGAAAAAGTTGGAAAACGGTATTTTTGGGGAGAGCCACACCTCGGCTGTGCAACTCCTACTCGCTCTTGCTGACAGCATCTCGCCCCTGCCGGGACCAAGAGTGCACCCCAAACGCTTTGTCTTTTTTTGTTCTCCAACAACCCAGAGGGTCCGCCAGTAGGGTGAACAACCGGTTCGTCACACAGCCAGTTGGATCCCATCGCCTGCGCTTGCGGCGGCGAAGCAAGCTCTCGATGAAGACACCCGTATGCAAATCCTCCGCGAAACGCGGGTTTCTACGCGGCCCTTAATGCCAAGCCCTGTAGAGCTGACTGAGAAGACGATCGGAACTTCGGTACGCCTACTTCGAATCGGCCTGGGGATTCACGCACGCAAAGTTCAGAGCCTCGTCCGTGCTGCCTTGCCCGTTCCAGCGGGCCACCTTAGGGTAGGGGCAAAGCGGCCTGGTGCGAATTCCCGGAGTCGCTTTGGCGGTGCCGCCGGCAGAGGTCGCATCGCGACGATTTATCCGGAGCAGTACCTTGCTCGACCCAACGCTCGATTGCCAGGTTCACATCATGGTCCGCATCGTACGGTGTACCTTTCCCCGCTTGGCCGAAGAAGCACGGGCCAGTTCCTAGGTTGCAGTGTTCCATCCCAGGAACCATGAATAATCGCACTAATTTCTGCGTGCTTTCGTCACCCATGGTCTTTCGGACACTCTCGTAATAGTTGATCGTGTTTTGCGGAGATACCGCCGCATCGCTCCAGCCGTGATAAAGAATGAGCTTGCCGCCCCGACGATAGAAGGCCGTCAGGTCCGGATTCACTGCGTTGAGCACCGTTCCCAGCCTTTCGTCTGCCGTCCTGACATCTTTTTCCAGATCGAAGTCGTTAAAATTCCAGAACGGCTTTTCCAGAACCATAGACCCGAAGAACTGTGTGCCCAGATAGATCTGTCCGCTGAACGTATTCGCCATTCCGGTCAGCCAGATCGTGTACCCGCCTAGTTCGCCCTCGCCACCTGGATACCAACCCGGATAGATCCGTTCGCCTTTTGCAGTCGTCGGACCCGCATACAATGTCTTGAGCGCTTTCACTTGAGGCGCGGTCAGGCAGCTGGGCGTTTCTGGTCCTTACAGAGCAGTGTTTCCGGATTCCAATGGCACCGAGAAGGATTGTCGATGACGCCGTCCTTCACACCATCTTCAGCGTCGCATGCCCGCGACGGATGCAGCTTCGATCGCGTTCAGTTTCGCGCTCGGGATGTAGGCACCCGCGGGTCCGAAGGCCTCAAGAGTCCAGATGAAACTAGCGAAATTGTGTGTCCAGTAGTTCGCTGGCGCGCCGGCGACGATGCCGTCGTAGTCTTAGGGATATCGCTGGGCCTCCATCAGTGCCTGACGGCCTTCATTCGAGCACGAACTGAAATAGGAGTACTTAGGAGCTTCGCCGTAAAATGCCTTGATGATCGCCTTCGCGGCCACTGCGGTTTCATGAATGGCGAAATCGATCGTCTTATCAGGGTGTCCTGGAGCCCATGACGCATCGCCTCCGACGTGTCCGGTATCCGTGCCGGCGACGGCGTAGTTCAGAGCGAGCTGCGATCCCAGATCGGGAAAAGGAAGATATCCGGCGAATCCGCCATTGCCGATTCCTTCGAATTTTTGATTCCAGTTTTCCGCCGGCATCCACACCTCGAACCGGATATTCGAATCGGCCGTCGGTTTAAGAACGCCGGCGACACGGCAGAATGCGGGCAGCTTGTCATAGGTCCCGTTGGTCATCGCGAATCTTTCGGGAGGTTGAGTGAAAGCGCCCGGCACGACAGATTGAGACAGGGTAATCGTGGTGTGCGGCAATTTCAACCCTGACAGACTGCCGCAATCGGCGCCTGCCGCCATCGCGACGGAAACGCTCGCGAACATCATGATGAACGCGCGTGTCAGAAAACGAACTCGTTTCTCATCCATGGATTCCTGGTCCTTTAGAAATTCAACCTCAACGACAATTGAATCTGACGCGGTGTATTCAATTGGCTCGTAACTCTGCCAAAGAAAAGATTTCCGAAAGACGTATTCGGTGGGCCAATCTGCACACGATTAAAGATGTTAAAAAGCTCGCCACGAAAATCGAGGGCAGCGGTTTCTCTTATACGCATGAGCTTCGCGAGCGTAAAATCCCAATTATTGATGCCCGCCGCGCTTAAGTTCGGATCGACGCGAGACTCATTTCCAAAGCTGAGCGGACCGGGAGCGCTGAAGCACGCTGCATTGATAACGGACAGACGACTGCCTGGATCGTTGCCTAAAGATTTGTTGCAGCCGGCTACGACCTTGGGACGAATCGTACCTGGTCCGAAGTACGTTGACAGATAATTTGGGGCGGCGCTCGTGATTACCAACGGGAAGCCGCTGGCGAATGTCGCGATTCCCGCCACGCTCCAGCCGGAAACCAGCTGGCCGGTCGATGCATTACTCAGGAATCGCTTGTTGGCGCCGAAGGGCAGTTCCATTACATTAGCTGATGATCGCCCGGTTTGGAACATCAAAGCTCAGCAACGAACGTTCGTAGCGCAGGTTCGTAAAGTCCTGAATACCACCCACAGTGCTGGCTTCCAGACAGGTCGTGTAAGCCTCATTGTTCGACATGAATTTAGACCAAGTATAATCGGGCAGCAGCATACCTCCGAAAAGAGAATCTGCGCTGGAACTTCACAATCCCGCCTTCACTACCGTCTGGGGCTGCTGGAAATCATATCCAGGCGGGCGCAAGCCGGCGGCGAACTGGGTTGCCCGGACGACGTTCTCCATTAGAGCTGCCACGGTCACCGGGCCCACTCCCTTGGGCACCGGAGTGATGAACGATGCAATGTCTTTCACGCGTTCAAAGTCAACATCGCCATGCAGCTTACCGTCTGTGCCCACACGTGTGGCGACGTCGATAACCGCCGCGCCCCGCTTGACCAGATCCGCTGTAATCCGGTAGCGCTCGCTTCCGACCGAGCTGATGATGATGTCGGCGGAGCGCAGGAAGACGTCATGGTCTGCGGGACGCGTGTAACGATGGCACCATACTGCGGTAGAGTTGCACATGCGCCCGCCAAGCATGTGATGAATTGGTTTGGCGGTAATGTCATTGCGGCCGACGATGACCGCTATTTTGCCTTCTGTCTCGATTCCGTAGAAGGCAATCAAGCGGCGGACAGCAAGTGCCGTGGCCGGCAGATGAAGCATGCGTTCAGTCTGCGCGCGATACAGCTCAGGAACGGTACCGCGTGAGACCCCATCAACGTCTTTTTCGCCAGGAATGGCGTCAAATATGTCGAACTTGTTTAGGCCGCTGGCCGGGTCTTCAATATGGCGCGGCAACGGCAACTGCACAAGAACGGCGTGGACGGAGGGTTCGTCGCCGAGACGGCGCACATAGTCGCGCAACGCCGGCGCGCTGATATCGTTATCCAGGTTATGCAACTCGGCGTTCATGCCCATGTGCCGGCACGATTCCATTTTCTTTCCGACATAACGAAGCGAGGCCGCGCTCTTGCCCACAAGAACCACATCCAGACGCGGCATGACGTTGTGTTTTTTTACTAAATCCTCGACCTCCGTCCGAACCCATTGCTCAATCTGGTCGGCAACCGGTCTGCCATACATTATTTGTGCCATGTGGATTCGATTATAAGGGGAGATCTGCAAGTACAGCGATTATGGAGATCGTGCTACGCTTCATTAGTTTGGAGGCCGTTGCCCCTCTGCGGCATCGTTCTCTATATATGCTTGCCATACTGAGCTCAAAACATGAAGATCACTTGGACCAAAACCGACGAGGCCCCCACGCTCGCCTCGTACGCGCTGCTGCCCATTTTACGAGCGTACTGGAAGGATACGGGGGTGGAGGTCGAAACGGCTGACATCTCGCTGGCTGGACGAATTATCGCCAACTTCCCCGACCGTCTTCGGAACGACCAGAAGATTCCCGACGAATTGGCCCGGCTCGGAGAGCTGGCGCAGACACCGGAGGCGAACATCATCAAGCTTCCCAACATCAGCGCCTCGATTCCGCAACTCCGGGAAGCGATTGCGGAACTCCGGGGAAAGGGCTACGACATACCCGATTATCCAGAGGAGCCGTCGACGGACGAGGAGCGTGCGCTGCAGGCACGGTTTGCCGCCGTTCTGGGCTCGGCGGTCAACCCCGTATTGCGCGAAGGTAATTCGGACCGCCGTGCTTCGACGTCGGTGAAGGCGTTCGCGCGGAAGCATCCGCACAGGATGATGAAAGCTTGGCCGAAGGCCGGTTCGGTAACGCGTGTCGCCCACATGAGTGAGAAGGACTTCTATGGCAGCGAGAAATCCACGACGGTGGGCGCCGCAACCAAGGTGCGCATCGAGTTCGTGGATCCAGCGGGCGCTGTGAGGGTGCTGAAGCAAAGAGTCTCGCTGCTCCAGGGCGAAGTCATCGACAGTGCGGTGATGAACGTGGCTGCGCTGCGGAGATTTTATGCCGAGCAGATGGCCGCCGCCAAAGCTGCTAATGCCCTGTTGTCCCTGCATCTGAAGTGCACGATGATGAAGGTCTCCGATCCGATCATGTTTGGGCACTGTGTGTCGGTTTATTTTGCCGATGCCCTGGAGAAGCACGCCAGCGCGATCCTAGAGTGCGGCGGCAACGTCAACAACGGACTGGCAGACGTCCTCAGCAAACTTGATCACCTTCCGGTCGGTAAGAAGGCCGAGATCGAGGCCGACATCATAGCCTGTTATGACAAGGGCCCCGGCTTGGCGATGGTCGATTCACGGGTTGGTAAGACGAACCTGCACGTTCCCAACGATGTGATCGTCGATGCATCGATGCCGGTCGTGATCCGTGATGGCGGCAGGATGTGGAACAGGGAGGACGCGCTCCAAGATACTGTCGCCATGATCCCGGACCGCTGCTACGCCACTATCTATCAGGTGATGATCGAGGACTGCAAGACGCACGGACAGTTCGATCCGGCGATGATGGGCAGCGTATCCAACGTCGGGCTCATGGCGCAGAAGGCGGAAGAGTACGGTTCGCACGACAAGACATTTGTCGCGCCCGCCAATGGCACGATTCGCATCATTGAGGAGGGCGGCAGAACGCTGCTCGAACAGAGCGTCGAGCGTGGGGATATCTTCCGCGCCTGCCAGACCAAAGACGAGGCCATCCGCGATTGGGTAAAGCTGGGAGTCGAACGTGCGCGGGCGACAGGCGCCCCCGCGGTATTCTGGCTCGACCCGGATCGCGGCCACGACGCGCAAATCATTCAGAAGGTGAGAACCTACTTGCCCGAGCACGACATCTCGGGGCTGCAAATCCTGATCATGAAGCCAGTTGAGGCGATGAAATTCTCACTAGAGAGAATTCGCAGCGGCGAGGACACCATCTCAGTTACGGGGAACGTGCTTCGTGATTATCTCACCGACCTGTTCCCGATTCTCGAGCTAGGGACAAGCGCCCGCATGCTCTCGATCGTGCCGCTGCTCAAAGAAGGCGAATTGTTCGAAACCGGCGCCGGCGGTTCAGCGCCCAAGCACGTTCTGCAGTTTGTTAAAGAGGGTCATCTGCGCTGGGACTCGCTCGGTGAATACTGTGCGCTGGTGCCATCGCTGGAGCTGATGGGGACAAAAACCGGCAACGCGCGCGCCGTGCTGCTTTCGAAAACGCTGGACGAGGCCATCGGCCAATACCTCGAAGACGCCCGCTATCCCTCACGCAAGGTGAACGAGATCGACAACCGCGGCTCGACGTACTATCTCGCGTTGGCGTGGGCAAAGGCACTCGCCGCCCAGGACGAGGACAGGGAGTTGAAGCAACGCTTCACTCCGGTAGCTGCCGCGCTGGTGGCGAATGCGGGCAAGATTACCCAGGAGTTGTTGGTGGCACAGGGCAAGCCGGTGGAAATCGGGGGGTATTATTTCCCAGACGACGCTAAGTGCGACGCAGCGATGCGGCCCAGTGTCACGCTGAACGCAATCATAGACGGAATGTAGTGGCTTTTGCGCGTCCGCGGCGGCGCGCGATGCGAGTGGTTTAACCGTACGTCTTTTATGCGATCATGGTGATGGCGCACACATGCGAGATCTCTTTCGGAGATCTGAATTTCACGGTGCGAACCTTGGGCGGAACATCGCTACCGGCGCCTGGCCTGCTGGTGGCAGCGTTATACTGGGGCAGCCAACCGGGCACTTACCGCCTGAACTCGTTAGGGCTCTAAGTCGTCATCAAGATGAGTTCGCACCGGCGATTGAAATTTGGAACCACACGGTCGGTGATGCCAATTGCCAGGTCGCGTTCTCGCATTATGACTCGAAACTGAGGGAGAATCTCATCGAGGCCGCGCTCGGCCCACTGCGTCACATCATCATTCATGAAGTATTGAAAAAGCGTGCAGGGCTTTAGTAGCTTTTGTGGCGCTCCCGCTGCAGTGGCCGACTTGGCGCCCACAACCGTATCATTCCTCGCGTCCTTAAACGCTCCTCGGATGGCATCACGGAGCGCAAACGTGAAGAGGCCACTCGAAAGCTAGTCAATTTCGCATTCGGCTCCGCCGCAGGCATTGCTGCCATATCGGCGCGCATATAGCAGCAGAACCCTACCGTCGCCAAATGCGCATAAGGTCTCCGCGTAGATTCGGAATCTGTCG
>Ga0126381_100011420_pt1 | contig 10037 bp, 8 predicted proteins | sample PanSoiMetPlot_28_FD_96465 | JGI IMG/M metagenome (GOLD analysis project Ga0126381, IMG submission 96465) | Tropical forest soil microbial communities from Panama - MetaG Plot_28 | ecosystem: Environmental > Terrestrial > Soil > Tropical forest > Bulk soil | place: Panama | collected 2016-02-17 | reverse complement strand
TCTCGGCCCGGCCACGCACGGCTAAAGCGGTTACACCTATGCTCCAGGAGGTGGCCGCGGGCCACCATTTATCGACGCTGGCCTTCAGCGAAGCTGGCTCACGCAGCCATTTCTGGACTCCCGTGTCGCGAGCGCGTCGGAACGGCAGCGGCGTGCGCATCAGTGCGAAGAAATCCTGGGTGACGAGCGCCGGTTACGCGCAGAGCTATATCGTCTCTTCCCTGGCCCCAGAAGGAGCGGGCCCCACCGACTCGACTCTGTACCTGGTTCCAGCGGACACACCCGGCGTGTCAGTCGCAGGTCCCTGGGATGGTTTGGGACTTCGAGCTAACGCTTCTGCGCCGCTGGCACTGGACGATTGCGAAGTCCCGTCCAATTTTCAGCTGACAGATGACGGTACCGGATTTCAAGTTATGCTGAACGTGGTCCTGCCACTTTTCAACTTGGGCACGGCCGCGGTGGCGCTGGGGCTATGCCGAGCGGCCGTCACAGGTACTATGGGGCATCTCAAGACCGCGCGATTCGAGCATCTGGGTCAGAGCCTCGGCGAGAGCCTGCCTACCCTAAGGGCGCAGCTCGCAGCCATGCAGATTGACACGGACGGGCTCTCAGCGCGTATCGACAATTTGATTCAGCATCTCGAGAGCCCCGGCGAGGCGACAATGTTGCGCGTGCTCGAAACCAAAGCGGCCGCCGGTGACGTGGCCATCAGCGTCACCTCGACAGCCATGCGCATTTGCGGCGGTGCGGCGTTCTCGAGGCACATGAGTATCGAACGCCTGTTCCGCGATGCGCACGCAGGCGCTGTTATGGCACCGACCGGCGATGTGCTGCGCGAGTTCATCGCCAAAGCGCTTTTGGGAATGCCGCTCTTCTAAGACTAAACCGCAGCAACTTCGCGCGCTTTTTGAAGCATCTCTAAGAGTGAATCGCGGGGAACTATGACTCGGACAATTTGGGTGGGAGCCGTTGCGTACAACCCGAAGGTAGTCACCATTTGGGAGGGCATGCGGCGCTATTTTCACGACGAAGCCCATTTACCCGTCGAGGTCCTACTGTTTCAGAGTTACGAGGCCCAGGTCATGGGGCTCCTCGCCAAACCGGGCGATCCGCTACCGTACATCGATATCGCCTGGAATACAAACCTTGCTTATCTTCAAGCCGACGAATGGAGCGGACATCGTTGCCGTGCGGTCGCCATGCGCGACACCGATCTCGGCTGGATGACGAAGATCGTCGCTGTTACCGGAGGTCCTGTCCTTGCGCTGGCTGATTTGAAAAATCGCACGCTCGCGCTCGGCAGCCGAGACAGCGGACACGCGGCTATTTTGCCCATACACTTCTTGGAGCAGCAAGGAATGCGAGAGGGCAGGGATTACCGCACTCTGCGCTTCGATAGTGACGTGGGTAAGCACGGTGATACGGGGACCAGCGAAGTCGAAGTCGTCCGCGCGGTACTCGACGGGCGAGCCGATGCCGGCGCAGTCGGGAGCCCCTTCTGGAATACCGTGCGAAGCGAAGGCCTGGTGCCTGAGGGTGCGCTTTCGGAGATTTGGACCTCGCCCTCGTACCACCATTGCATGTTCACTGCGCGGCCCGATCTCGACGTGGGGCTCGAGCGTGGTTTTGCCGACGCGCTCAGTGCGATGAATTACGATAACCCCGTTCACCGCGCCATACTCGAGGCCGAAGGGCTTCGGCGTTGGCTGCCCCCTCACGTTGATGGTTACGATGCGCTGCGTCAAGCCGCGGCCAGACAAGGATTCCTTAGCCAGCCATTTGCCAAGTCGGCGGAACGATGAGCCGACGTCGCGAAATTTCGCCCGCAAGCTGGGCCGTTGTCTCACGCGCAATTGAAGATTCTTGCCAACCGGTGCGCGTGATCGCCTTCACGCATGAAGGCGCGGCGAACGGCAGCGAACGCTTCGGCCAGCGGGAAAATGTCACGTGTGACAAGCAAGTCGGCGTCTTCCGCTCCCACGGGATGCCAATAGACACCTTCGGCGGTAATCGTAACTTCTGGCATCAAGTCGGCACGCGTTAAAGCAACTCCTTCCGCTGCCGAGCCGCGTAACGCGATCCTCCGGATCACCCGGTCTTCAGGGAAGATGTGCTGCTCATCGAGGAATTGACGGAACTCCTCAGCCTCGCGATCGCTTGAAACGGTCGCCGCCAGCCGAACTCGAAAGCCTTGCTCGCGAGCGCGCTCGATGCCTTGTCGTGTACGCATCCATGTTCCAGACCCACGGTGGAGATCGTGTCGCTCCGGCGTAGCGCTGTCCAAGCTGATCTGAAGGACAATTCGATCCCGGGGCAGCTCCCGCAGACTCTCAATTCGCGGGCCGGTGAAGAGCATTCCGTTGGTCAGTACTGTTGTCGGTGCTGCCGCAGCGCAAGCCAGGAGAATCTCGCCGACATCTGGAAGTAAGAACGGTTCGCCTCCAGTCACGAAAATTTCTTTGACGCGTAGTTCCGCCGCTTCACGGGCGATCCGTTGTACGCAGGCGAGCCCTAGCTCCCGCCGCGGTGCACTCGGTGACGAACGCACACAGCAGTAGTCGCAACGCAAGTTGCAGTCGAAGTTCGTGTACAGCCAGAGCCGCGACCCCACCGGCCGATTGCCTTCGACAGGCACTGTTCCGCACCGGATGACCCACCGAGTCCGGTCATTTTCCGCGGTGGATTCTACCAGCGCATTGCCAGTGAAACGGCACCACGTTTCTAGTTCGGTGCCAATGCTTTTTTCGGTGCCGACAAGCGCAATCAGATCGCCCGGGTGGCTGCGGCGCAGCACCGCGATCAACTCGGCCAACAGACCAGATGCAAACGTCTTGCATCCGACATCCAGCTCGATGTTTGCCTTCATGGGGATACGGTGTATTTTACAGCTGCCTCGGAAACCGTGGATAGCTTCGTCCTGCGCGCGGGCCAGCAATAGTAGGCCAGCCAAAGGTACACGGGACCGTATTCGAGCGACAACATCAGAAGAGAGTTCCTGAGTGGTTCCCCGGCACCGTAAGTGATTGCAGGAGTATAGGCCAGCACGCTGGTAACGCTCATCAGCAGCCATGCGGCGTTTGGGTAAAAGCACAGGAAGGGGATCGACCAAGCAAAATACCAGGGATAAGCAGTCGGCGACACCAGTAGCACTCCGCCCGTGAGAATCAGACTTGACCACAGCGGTTCGGCCTGCCTCTTTGCCAAGTAGCCGATCGCCACTAACACGATCAAGCCCGCCGTCAGTTCGGCACCGGCTCGCGACCCCGCGACGAACTGCAGTAGGTGGAAAAGGCTAGCGTTGTTTATCCAATCTCGTGCGTAGCCTCTCGCGCCATCCAATAGATGCGAGCCAGCGCTCAGGAACGGAACATAGAATGCAAAAACCACGGCTACGAAGATGCCTGCGTACACGAGGCGCACGCGTTTGAGGAAGGTAACCAGCAGCAACACCGGGAAGAACTTGGACAGAAACGACAGTGCAAGTGCGCCCATCGCAAGCGCCTGACGATTGGTCAAAAGAAAAAAGAGCGCTGACAAAAAGGTGACGATGGCCAGCGAGTCAAAATGACCACTCATCGCAAACGAAACGAGCACGGTGGGGTTCCACAAGTAGGCAAGCACGCGGTGCAAGGGCTGCTTCCTCGAGGTTAGCAGGAGCAGCAGCATGCCAGCACCGGCCAGATCGAAGATTGCCGAGGCGCGCTTGTATCCGGGCACGCTCTCGATCAGCCGATAAGCAAGTTCACTCAGAGGTGGATAAATCGTCGGAATATCCTCCCCTGGCGGTTCGGGATGCTCGGGATTTTGCAGCCAATCCAGTTCGTCTGAATTGGGGTATACGACGTATGGATTTAGGTGTGCTCGTTGCGCCCGGCCATCCCATTGGTAGCGATACACATCGTCTGACAGTGTTGATGGGGCGGACAGCAGCACGACGCGAAATATTACTGCGCTCCCTAGGATAATGATGAGAGCGGTTGGCCCGAGGTGAAACCTCTCGGTCCAAAACACGCCTATCACGTAGAGGATGCCTGCGAGCAGCAGGAGTCCGATGAATTTCGCCATGTGCGCGTTCACATCCTGCTGCCGCCCGACCCACTTGAAGATAGCGATCAACCCGGCCGCTAAAGCGGCGAGTCCTAGCGTAACAACGCCGTGGCGCTGACGAGTCTGAAGGTGTTCGATGTAGCTCCGCAAGGTCGGAACTATTTTCTTCATAGAAACCATTATTCGTACCGAGCACCTGCCCGTTCGGAAAGCCATTTGGCCGTTCTTGGCGCCCTCGCTGGGGCGCGCTGCAGTTCGTCGGCGAGCTGACTTAGGTCTGCCGCTACATCGATGTCGTAGAAGGGATCGGTCAGTTGTAGGGAAAGCCCCAGGTCACGGGCACGCGCCAACAGTGCCTCAAGCGCCGTTGCCGTCCCCATCCCGGCATTGCCGAACAGACTCGGATGGGACGCTCTGGCACCGACAAGGTAGTAGCCACCGTCGTGCGTGGGTCCTACAACCAGGTCGCACGTTTCCAGTACGACGAACGCCGCTTGCAGTACGGACGCTGGCAAGTGCGGGCTGTCGCTATTGAAGGCAATTACCTGCTGGCGGCCACGGGTTGCAAAGTGCTTGAATACGGAGGCCAGGCCCGCGGCAAGGCCTTCACCCGCCTGAGCCACGATCGGCACGGTCTTGGCCACCGCGCGCGATAGATCTTCAACGTCCGACCCCGGGCACATAACGGCAATCCCCACGTGATCGAGTGTTTGTGCTAGAGCGATCGTGTCGTTCAACAGGCACCGGTACAACTCGGTGACGGCTTCGAGAGGAAGGTTCTCCGTCAGGCGGGTCTTCACCGAGCCCGGTCTGGGTGCTTTGGCCATAATGACAAGCGTGCGAGTCATGGATGTCATGGAAAGCAATCACCGTATCGCTACGAAGAATGCCAACTGGGATTTCACGCGGACCCGGGGATAGTGCTTTTTTGTCGGCGGAAATAATAGCGCGCGATGAGACTGAGAATAAACCACGCCGCACCAATGGTGCCCCTGAGCGTCCCGCTGATCTTCGATTTCCCCAGGCGCGGATGATAGCTTACTGGGACCTCAAGGATGCGGAAACCGCGAATCGCTCCCTTTAGGATTAATTCCACGGCCCAGCCGTAAGTCGTCTCCTCAAGCTCAATCGCCCGAAGGACATCGGCGCGTGCGGCGCGGAACGGGCCGAGATCGCTGATCTTTAATCCATAGAGGTTGGCGATCACCCGGGCCGCGAGCCAGTTGCCGAACAGCGCATGCCAGGGAAGCGCCCCGGGCGTGCGGGGACCCGCGAGACGCGAACCGAGGGTGATGTCCGCCCGCCCCTCGGCGATCGGAGCGAGGAGAAGCGGAAGCTCGGCAGGTCGATCACTGTAGTCGCCGTCCAGAAAAACGACAACATCGGGCGTGCTCGCGCAAGCAATCCCGGTCAAGCACGCGCGCCCGTATCCACGTCGAGCCTCGGGAACGACTCGCGCACCCATGCGGGCAGCAATGGAAGGCGTCTCATCCGAGGAGTGATTGTCGACGACGATGACTTCGTTGACTAGATCTGATGGGATATCCGCGAGGACACGACCAATCGCCTGTGCCTCGTCGCGCGTCGGAATGATGACGGAGACCCGCATGCGACCTCCACGTTGTTACCACCAGAGAGCGGAAGGCCGCCTGCGCGCCAAGAAGGAATCAACACCCCACGTGCGCCCCGCGCCGCCTACAGCCAGCGCAAGGGAGGCCAGGACGGGAACTAGCAGTTCCCATATCCAGGCGGTACCCCACTCCGAGACCCACAGGCTGGCGAGGAAGGCAAAAGCGACGAGTGCAACCGGGCGAGTAAGAAGGCCGAGCACCAGCAGCACGCCAAGGGAAATCTCTGTAAATCCTTGGAGTGGTGCGGTCAGCGATGCGTGCGCTGCCGCGAACGCCATGATGCTCTTCCACACGGCGGGTGCGTGGCTGTTGTCAATATAGTTTTGGATAAGGCCCGCGTAACCTGACGGGGTGTATAGGTCTTTACCCAGATTCTCGAAGAAGACCCACACGAACATCGCCCCAATCGTGAGCCGCACCAAAGCTAGCCCAATTCGTGCCTGGGGTTGCTCGGCCTGCTCGGATGGTTTGTCTTGCAATTGGTTCGTTGTGGTTGTCATGATCATTCTCCCAGGCTTCGGTCCCAAATCAACTTCTTTAGCGTCAGCGCTTCAGAACATATCCCGCCGGCAAGCAAACCAGCGGTACTAACCTAAGCACAAGGTGCTACATGCCCGATTCTAGATCACCGGGGCCACACCCGAAAGCGAAGGCACAACCTAGCGCCGCACCAACACAAAGAAAAAAGAATCTAGTCCCAATTTTTGAGCTTTGGCCAGACTTCTGGCAGGGTGCCGAACTTGGGCCGTCGGCACAGATAGACGTCAAAATGCTCGTACGGCATCGAGAGAGGGTGGTAGACCGTGCCGACTTTTTCGACGCTCGCAAATTTGCCGGAAAGGGCTTCGTAGCGGTCGCCCATCACGATCATGCATTCGCCGGTATACCCGCGAGGTCCCCAGTAATAGTAATTCTGGTGTCCAGAAAGGGCGGGGGGCAGGCCCATCTTGGCACCGAAGAAATCAATCGCGCCGGCTTGGCCATAATTCTGTCCGAAGATGGCGCAGCGTTGTCGCTCGCCTGGCGGAATCTTGAAAAAGGCATCCGCGACAACACGAGCCATCTCATTCCAACCGAACTGGTCGGCGTAAAGCTGTGGCAATGGGCCTTGTTCATGATTCTCGAGTTTGGGCGGGGCGAGATGCATGAATTTGGAGTAGGCGATGTATTGGTTGACCATCAGCATGGGGAAGTAGGCAAACGGCGCGAAGATCGCCCCGGTGATGACCAAAGCGGCGATGTAGGCGGGCTTCAGCCAACTCCAGGAATGCCCCTCGACCCCATCTTGAAAGACGATGGCTCCCGCGGCGAACAACATCGGATACGCAGGCGCCATGTAATAAAGGCGACCGTGGAGTGTGAGCATGCAGAACAAGATGACTAAGAACGCCCATCCTAGGACTCGCAGACCGGTTCCATTGCGATCCCTCAGTAAATGCCACAGGCCAGCCATCCAGAGTGGCGCCGAAAGTGGATGCATGATGAATGCCTGCGTTAAAATGAATACCATCCAATTTAGCTCGGTGTTGCGCCCACTGGCCTGCACATTGCGAAGCAGTTCGATGGTTGGAAAGTTCCGGTGAATCTCCCATACCAGATTCGGCAGAAAAACTAGGAACGCAATCAAGCCGCCGAGCCAAATCCAAGGTTGTGCGAAGTGCCGGCGTTGCTTGGTTAGGACCAGTCCGACGAAAAGTCCGAACCCGAATAAAAGCGTGGAGTGTTTGTTCTGAAGACCAATGCCCGCGACTAGGCCAAACAGCAACCAGAGCTTCGGGCTTGCACCATGGAAGATCTTCAGGACGATGAGAACGCAGCCCATCCAGATGCAAGGCTCGAAGGCGTTCATGGTAAGCAGACTGTCGATTCCGAGGTAAAGCGGAGCCACGATGACAGCGACGCAGGCGAGCGCGAGTGCATAGCGCCTCGCCCCCAGTTCACGAGCGATTAGTCCGGTCAGAAGCACTTTCAGTCCGGCGGCGAGCGCCGGCAGAAATCGTAGGGCAGGTAATGAATCACCCAGCGTCACGCGTTCGAGCCAGGTAAACATCGCAATCAGCGGTGCCTGGTCGACGTAGCCCCAGTCCAGATGATGGCTGCACGCGAGGTAGTACAGTTCATCGACGAAATAGCCGTAACGGCCGCTAACGAGCATGTGAATAAAGAAAAGCAGAAAGGTTAATCCGCCAAGGAGAGCCCAATCCCCTCGAAGGGTTCGTCTATCACCTGATATTGGCGGTTTGGGCTCGTCACTCAACTGGGTTTCAGTGGTTACATGCGATCCTTGAATGTTTTTTGCTTCGGGCAGCATGGTGAGACCGAGCTTAGCAGAAAGGTCGGCCATCGGCCCCGTTTGCAACTCGCTTGACATAAGGAAAGCGCTGAATTAAATGCTTGAACGGCGGTTTAAAGACGATAGTAATCGCCAGCTAGCCCGCGTTGGCAAGGCGCTCGCCTGTGAACTTCAGTCGACAGACTATCGTTGAGGCTAGGCCATGAGTGACAACCGGAAGATTACCATCAGCAATTCCCTGGTGGCAGGGCACAACGCCATCCGAGTCACGGGCAGGGGAGCTCCGGCTCTCAGGCCCGAGACGATCGCGGTGCGGGCGGGGGCAGAAGTTGATCCGGATACCGGCGCCCTCTCACCGCCCCTCCACCTCTCGACCACCTTCGAGCACGGACCCGCAAGCGAGGCCATCCACCAATTCCGCTATGCGCGGGAAAAGAATCCAACACAGTTGCGGCTTGAAGCGGCGCTCCGTGATCTTGAAGGCGGATTGGCTGCGGTGGTTTTCTCCTCAGGCATGGCCGCCGCCGCAGCCATGGTGCAAACGCTGAAGCCGGGTTCGCACGTCATCTTCTCCGACGACATCTATATCGATGTCCGCAATCTGGCACTCGACTTCCTCCCTCGGTGGGGCATCGCTACGAGCGTCGAGAACTTGCAGGACTTGGACGCGCTTACCAAAGCTGTCCGGCCGTCCACGAAGCTCATTTGGATCGAGACGCCCTCCAACCCCCTTCTGAAGATCTTGGACATCCAATCGATTAGCCACATCGCTCGAGAGGCGGGAGCTCTCGTGCTGGTCGACAATACCTTCGCCACCCCGATCCTTCAGCGTCCGCTTCGCCTGGGTGCTGACGTTGTTCTTCATTCGACCACAAAGTATTGCGGGGGTCACAGCGACGTTCTGGGTGGCTGCCTGGTTGTCAAATCTCAGGAGTTGCTGGATGAGCTTCTTCACGTCCGTGAGGTTCTCGGTGCCGTCGCATCGCCCTTTGGTTCATGGCTGATCCTCCGAGGACTCCGGTCGTTGCCTTGTCGAATGGAGCGACACTCGTCGAACGGGAGCGCGGTGGCGACGGCGCTTGGCGCTTGTCCATCGGTCGAACGGGTCTACTATCCAGGCTTGCCTTCTCACCCTGGACACGATGTCGCCCGCCGTCAGATGAAAAGCTTTGGAGGCATGCTTTCATTCTTGGTTCGCGGCGGGCGCAAGGAAGCTCTTCACGTCGCTTCCCGCGTGAAACTCTTCGTGAATGCGACCAGTCTCGGGGGCGTCGAGAGCCTGATCGAACACCGTGCCTCGAACGAAGGCAAGCTCTCCCGCGCCCCACAGAATTTGCTGCGACTATCCATCGGACTCGAACATCCCGACGATCTGATCGAAGACTTACTCCAAGCCTTGGCCTGAAGCAGACTCTGGCTACTGTGGATGAACGAGCACGCTGGGAGAATATCTGTCAAAAGACGCCGTTGCCGACAGTTGGTACCGGCGTCAGGTGGAACGGCCGGCCGCGGACGAGTAGCCTCGTCGCCCGTTGCCCCTGGACGCATCGACTGCGGCTGATACCGTCGCCTTGCGGCTACTGTGCTCCTTGGGGACATTCCGTCCAAGAACAGGCCGAGTTACTCGATTCGATTTATTGAAATGGTTGTCAGTTTCGCTTGATGATGAACACGGTCTTGTCGTCAATACGGTCCTGTTCGCCAATCTGGCGCAGGCGATCGTCTTTTTTCACCGCGTATTCGAGCAATGCGTTGCAGATTTCCTTTGCTGATTGGCGGTAGTGCTCACGCATCACCGCTTCGAGCTGCTGGCGTTCTTCTTTGTCGCCGCCGTCATACACGCCGTCGGTATAAAGGAAGAAAATGTCCCCGGGGCTCATCAGCGTGAGCTCGGCCACATCGGAGGAGTTCACCCTCCTCTCCCGGAAATCCAGCGACAAGTACCTGTTGCGATCCGGATGATCTTCGGGGATCTGCAAGCCAAGAGGCAGGAATTGCACCATACGGCTTTTATCAATCTCCATGAACTTGCGATATTCGGCGGAGAAGACTAACGGAGGGGGGTG
>Ga0126381_100011419_pt1 | contig 10037 bp, 9 predicted proteins | sample PanSoiMetPlot_28_FD_96465 | JGI IMG/M metagenome (GOLD analysis project Ga0126381, IMG submission 96465) | Tropical forest soil microbial communities from Panama - MetaG Plot_28 | ecosystem: Environmental > Terrestrial > Soil > Tropical forest > Bulk soil | place: Panama | collected 2016-02-17 | reverse complement strand
GCCTAACGAGAGGTTGCCCGCTGGAACACAGCACGAAGCATTACCACGCTTCGGTTTGCGCGCGTTGTTCGATCTGTTCGAGACTGGGGTCATTGTTGCTGATCCAATCCCGCGCTTGATTGATTTCCGTTGGATTCACTGGAATCGCGCGGGGGATCTGTTCGCCTCTCGCCACTAACGCGCCTTGGTATTTCACCGGTTTGGCCTTTTTGATGGGAAACTTCCAATGATGCCCGAATTTGTAGAGCGCGTAAAACATGGTCTTCGCTTCGACGGCGTTCACCCCGCTGCAACGCATCGCGTAGTAGAACATCCGGTCGCAATCCTGCCATGGCCGGTTTTTCTTCGCGTAAGCGGCGTCGTGCAACACTGAAGCGTTCCGATATTGTCCCTCGAACGGCCCGCCCGTGAGCGACCAGAGATAGCGCGGAATCGATGCGCCGTCGGTGACCGATCCCGCCGGCGCCACCCACACCTCGCCTTTCGGATCAGTGTAACGCAATTCAGTCACCAATATCATATTCCGGCCATCGGGACTCCAGCGCGTAATCGGTTCGCTGTTGTAGTACCCCCATTTGGTTGCACCCGGAATCGTTTGATCGATAGCAGGGGGGTCACTTGCTTCGCTTGAGGTACATCCAGCCAAAGCGGTTGCAAAGAGACCAATCAACGCAAACAATTGAATTCCATTGCCACTTCCCATGAGGCAACGTTCATCGCTCAAGGTTCAAGATTCAACTGCTAGCGCAATCACACGGGACAGGACGCCTTGCGAGCGCGGGTGCAGTGCGTGATGGAGCGGCGGCGCTCTCGTCGCGTTGGGAGTTCCAAGCGGCGCGGGGCGCACCGACTCGAACGGAATCGCCAGCGATTTAGATCTCCTGATTACTGGAGTGATTTCAGATAGAAAACCAGCGCGTCGAGGTCCGCTTGGGAAAGCTGAGAGGTTTTGCCATGTGTTTCCTTGACTACCTGAATGTGATCTTGGGCCAGCGCCGGATTGATCTGCCCACCGACCAGTAACGGAGCGAGGTTGCTAGTGCCAAGACGATCGATTTGGGCCGTCCCGTCCGGCAGCTGAATGGTTGGACTGTCGAGGCTAACGTAAACCCTACCGTTGCCGTCACCGCCCAATGTTCCGTTGGTGTCACCAAATGTAATTGGCACCTGCGTCGGCAGCACAGGAGCCGGTGTGTTCTGATAACCGGCCCCAGTTGCTCGCGAGTGATCGGTTCGCACAGTGCGAAAATTAAAGCCGCGCTCGCCCTGGCGAAGAAGCGGCGAATCAGGTGTAAGCAAAATCTCGCGGGTGTTATGAGCGAACCCGTAGTGAAGATAACGCGGTACTGCATCCCAGAACGCCCGAAGATGTTTCGTGTTCCGGCTGCTGAAGTTTTGCGGTGTGCCGACGTCCTGCGGAGGAGCGAATTCGACAAAGAAATAATCGTCGGCCGGTCGAAAGAATGGGCCTTTACCGTCCACTGTTGATTCACTGATCACGCCCGGCTCGTGGATATTGAAGTCCTGGAAGGAATCATCGAGCACGCCATTAGTAAATTTGTTCCCGTTGTGATGACATTCCGCGCATCCAGCACCGCCCTGACCCACCCCGTTTGTGAAAATTTGTCTGCCGCGCGCGATCTGGGTGCCAATCCCGGGATCGGGAAATTGCGCAAGCGGATTTGGGAACCGGCGAGTTTCATTTTGCGACCACAGGATTTGCAGGTACGCCATCCGATGGTAGCCGACTTTCCTGGCATCGCCGTTTAGCTCTGGCCGTCCGATGGCGTTCGAGTTTTCCTCAGTTTTCCGAAGCACATAATCCTCGCGGGCGTGGAAGCGATCACTTTGTGCAGTCTGCGGGAAAAGGACGGTTGGGTTCCGCTCCACGCCGAGCACTTCGCCATTGCAGGCCGAGGCGTAGGCCATGAAGTCATTGTTCAGGCCTTCATACCACTCGGGCCAGTTATCTGAGATGTCTTTATTTTGCGGACAAACTTTCACGCCACCAACTGCATTAGCAGCAACGTTCCATTGGCAGCCATCCTGCTGTCCACCCCAATGACAGAAGCCGCACGACTTCTGCGCATCAAATCCACTCGGCGTCCATCCGGCGATTGGCGGATCATCCGCGTAGGCCGAACTAAAGAACCAGCGCAAACCGACTTCTTCGTCTGTAGCAAACAGGCCGGAGCCATTGTTACCACGGGTAGGGTCCGGCGTATTCGGCGTCACGCCGACGGCGATGTAGCCGTTGCGGGTGAATCTTCCGTTCGCGTCCACCGAGAGAAGTGAAACGTCCTCGGTTTGCATGTTCGCGACGTAGACCGCTCGGCCGTCTGGTGAAACTTCCACCCCCTGGGGCGTGATGCCGCCAGTGAACTCGAAACCGAGCGGACTAAGGATTTGCGATGGGTCACCAGGTTGTTGATTGATTCTGAATGCCTCAATCTTGTCCGAGTGCAGCATGCTGACGAAAAGCATGTTGTTCTTAATCACCATTTGTTCGGGACCGCTGCCGCGAATCAAACGTTGCCCAGCGGCATGATCATGGAGATCGACCACCTCGAGTGGCCTAACGAGTTGCGAAAAATCACGTCCTTTATCGACGTAGCGATACACAAATGAATTGGTGCTGGTGTCGAAAATGTTCAACTCGCTTCCGATATCATCGAACGTGGTTGCTTTGGTCGCGTCAGTCATGACCGGGGTATAGCCGAGCGGCGTACCATCATTCTTGATCACCACACCTTGTGCATTGCGTGTGGGGAGCCCGTGTCCCGTTTCCCGGCCATTAAGTGCCGTGTTGGTGCTGTGGCCAGACACGATTCCCCACCGCCCGGCGACTTTCACGTCGGTCGAAAGTCCGCCGACCGGTAGCACTCTCGTTAGGGTATTGGCATCATTCGCGACGTTGATAGCAGCAATGGTGTGCCCGAGCGTGTTAGCAATGTATAAAGTATTTCCATTGGCGCTGAGAGCCAGATCGCGCGGATTTGTCCGCTCAAGCTCCGTCGTGCCGGTGGCGATCTCAGCAATCTGAGTGAATGTCGGTCCGGGGTCGACGCGGAACGCGCGCACTTCATCTTTTGCCCGGTCAGTGATGTAAAGGCGCGTGCCGGTGGCATTGAACAGCGCTTTTTCGCCGTAGAAGCCGGTTTCGAAATTGCCGATGACTGAATCGGTTCCGGTGTCAATTACGCTGGCGAAGTTTCCGTATTGATTGAGCACGACTACGTAGGGTCGCGGATAAATCGAAGTATTTAGCGGCGAAACCTTCACACCAATCGGGCGCAGTCCGCGTGTTTGTCCCGCCGGCCGCAAGTCGATCCAACGCGAAACGCGTCGTTGTGCAGTATCAATAACGGCAACGCGCCAGTCGGGATAACCCTCGCGCCCGGGAAGCGTCACATAAAGCTTCCTGCCGTCGGATGTGATCGACAACGCACGCGGATGACTTCGGAATGGCTGCGGCCGATTTGGCCACATTTGATTTCCGCTCGTCACCTGGGGGTTGTTGGGATTGATCCGTTTTCCGGGATCGGGGCGGCCATCAATGTAAGCAGCGCCAAACATGATTTTTGTGAATCGCGCGAGGCCGGCGCGCACCCCAGCGGGCTCCGGTCCAACGATATTTTTCACCGAGTCGCCCGTCGGCCCAGTGATGATTCGGCCCCGGGAATCGGTTTTGACTGCGGTAGAGAAAAAGCGAAGCGGGAGAGGGGCCTCGCGGGTCGTGGCGAGTACCTCGAGCGTAAAATTATTAGATAACTGTCGAGTTGTAGCCGCCTCCACATTCGGCGCTGTGTTACCTTCGGGTGAAGCCGCGAATCGATCCGATTGACTGTTTGCGATGAATTGAACGACGGTCGGCGCCAAAAGAATGCCTACGAACAGAACGCTTGAAGTTTTCATCACGTCGAGGTTCGCTGTGACATTGCGGAACGCGCGAACTCGAATTGTTTAAAAGAATGTTACCTGACTGAATGCCAACGCTTTACGCATTTATTCTTTTGATCCGAACGCCTTGCTCGATTGAACAACACCTGCGCATGAACATTTTTCGATGTTTAGACAAGACACTGAAGGATCGAACGCGTCCGAATGGAAGCCGAGTCACTACCAACAGTCGTCGTTGAGGGCGCTCAAATCGCTTATCGGCGAGTCGGGAGGGGCCGACCGCTTTTGGTCTTGAATGGGTTCGGCGCGACAAGTGAAGACTGGGATCCTTCTTTCATTGATCGACTCGCGTCTTCCAACGAACTCATCCTGCTGAACAACCGCGGCATCGGCGGCTCGACAGACGATGGACGGTCATTCGATATCGCAAAGCTTGCCGACGATGCTGCGCGGGTGATCGAGATCCTCGGTATCAAGCCCGCAAGTGTGATGGGCTGGTCAATGGGTGGATTCATCGCGCAGGCATTTGCGGTGGAGTATGCCGATCGCGTTGACAAGCTTGTACTACTCTCGAGCGACCCGGGGGGAATCGAGGCGGATCTCGGCTCCCCTGACGTGTGGTCTCAACTCCTTGACACCTCTGGCACGCCTAACGAGCAAGCGCGCCGTCTGTTGTTTTTACTTTTCCCAATCGACGTCGCTGAATCTTTCTATCGTCAATTCGGCGACATCGTTGCAGCGGCGCGCGCACAAGTATCGGTTGAACTCCTGAATCGTCAGGCAGCGGCGATAGACACTTGGCGTCGCGATGGCCTAACGAGTCAACTACGAGACATCAGTGTGCCGGTGTTAATAGCTACCGGAACGGAAGACATCGTCATTCCTGCTTCAAATGCCCTGAAACTCGTAAACGCAATACCTGGCGCCTGGCTCGCTCAGTTCCCGCACGGCGGCCATGCTTTCATAGCGCAATATCCACGGGCACTCGCCGATCTAATTAAGAATTTTTTGGCCTCCAGTGAAGCCGAATCGGGCGCATGAGCACGCGCCTTTGCCCGTAAACAAAGAATCGGTTTTGGCGGATAAATCGGGCCCCTTTTGACCTAAATGAATGACCGGATTGCGTTTCAGCTTTTTGCTCACAGATGTGATCGAAGATTCAAACGCAACGTCAGACGTTTCTGCCATTCGTTTTGCGTGCTGCCGCTACGAACGCCGACACCTTCTGTAAATCCTTCGTATGGGTCCCGTCGCTCCTATCGGTTTTAGTCTTGGAATCGACGCCTGCTGGGCGCGCGGTGCGGATGGCATCCTGAACGTTCTCCGATCCTAATCCCCCGGCGATGATTACCGGCATGCGCACACTTTCGATGATGCGCCGGTCCAGCTCCCAACTATGTGTTACGCCCAGCGCACCGATCTGACTATCGCCGGATTGGTAGGTGTCGAGAAGCAGCCAGTCAGCGATCCCATCATACGAACGAGCAAGGGTAATGCTGCTTTCGTCAATTACGGGAATGCTGCGCATCAGCGAAACCTCCGGAAACTCCGCTTTCAGTGTTTGCAACTGTGCCGGTGAAAGATGATGTGGCGCTGCCCCGAGATGCAGGATGTCTGGCTTCAACGCGGCGGTGAGTCGCACGATCAGACCCAAGTCGTCCGAAAGCGATAACAAGCATGCCTTTGACCCTGCCGAGATCGCCCCAAAAATTTCGCGCGCCATCTCGACGATCTGTTCGCGAGGAAACGAGCCGTCACCGACCAGAACACCGATGTGATCGACGCCCATTGCGCCGAGTGCACGAGCCTCTGCCGGCCTCGTAACCTCGTAGATTTGGACGATCATGCCGCAAGCTGAAAATTGCCGGCAAATTATCCAGCTAACACCGCAAGAGCACGAGAATTCGCGTGCACCACCAGTTTGTTAGCTTTGAGAGTTTGCTCGGCGCTTCGAGCTTGTAGTCGGCAGTCGGAGATACGGCGTAAGAAATTCCAGCGCTCAGCGCGTCCACGCTCTCCAGCGCTTACGGATCGGCTTTGCGTAGCGTTCCACATCCATTTTTTTCAGTCGTTTAACGCCGTTTCGCATAACATCTTCCGATTTTTTCCGGGCCGATTTGAACAGCGGCCAGAGAAACGGCAGCGAAAGAACGCTCCAGTTGAATTTCCCCCAAGGCGACTCCAACACGATTTCTCGTTTGCGTTCGCCGGGAGCAGCGTAACGGATGGCCAGGCCAATGGCGATTCCGAGGCCGAGCGCTCCGAGAATGGTCGGCACTGGATTTTCACGCACGAAATCTTCGGTACGCTCGAGTGCCCGGTTCGCCTTTCCCTTAGTCTGGTACCACGTCTCCCTCATTTGCGTGGAAACCTCTTCTTTTGCTCGACGAAGCTGCTCACGCCCAGTTGCGCCAATGTCTTCTGCGCGTGGCTGAAATTGCTGCGCTGAAAGCGGTTCGTCCCTCGTCAGATCATTTTCATTCGGATTCATACAAAATTCTATCGTATCCCAAGGTGCGATTGCGTTTCTCGACCAAGAGAATCATCATTCGTAACAGGTTCCATCGTTACAACAGAATCGATTTTACGATTCAACGGTTTAACAATTTTACGCTGAGGCAAACGCCTCGTAAACCTCTTTGCCCCAAACAACGAAAATCACTCTCCGGATCTCATCCCTCAGGGCGAGAAAATCCCGCGTTGCTTTGAATGCTATGTGCGCGGCTTCTCCAAGCGGATAACCATAAGCGCCGCAACTGATCGCCGGAAACGCTATCGTTTTGATTTGATTATCCACTGCCAGCTGAAGCGAATTGCGGTAGCAGTCTGCCAACGTCTGCGCTTCGTTGTGTTTTCCGCCGCGCCAAATCGGCCCGACAGTGTGGATCACAAAGCGAGCTGGCAACTGATAGCCGCGCGTCATTTTCGCTTCGCCTGGCCGACAACCGCCGAGCGTCCGGCATTCGGCAAGCAACTCCGGTCCTGCCGCGCGGTGAATTGCGCCATCGACCCCGCCACCACCGAGAAGCGTCGTGTTGGCTGCGTTCACAATGGCATCAACGTCCACTTTCGTTATATCGCCGCGGAGAATTTCGATTTCCACGTCCATATTAGCTTCTCCTAGGTTGGAGTTGCATAGGCAAAGCAAAACCGGAGTCATGGAGGGTTGGAATATTGTCGAGAAGGAAAATCATCGCTCCATTACTCCAGCCCTCCATTTTTCCCTTCGCTCACGGCGCGAGCCGATCAATTTGCCACGATCCGTCCGCTTTCCGCGTGTACCGAAACCGGTCGTGCAACCGGTTGGGCCGCCCCTGCCAAAATTCGATTCCGTCCGGTTTTAATCGAAAACCACCCCAGTGCGGCGGCAATGGAATTTGCTTGTCACCGAAGCGCTCGGTCATTTCCGCCATGCGCGCGTCGAGCACACGCCGGCCGTCGACTACCTCGCTCTGACGCGAAGCCCATGCGCTCAACTGGCTTCCGACAGGACGCGAATGAAAATAGGTTTGCGACTCCTCGCGCGAGGTCTTTTCTACTTTTCCGCTGATGCGAATTTGCCGGTCGAGCTCGATCCAATAAAACCCAAGCGCAGCGTACGGATTGGTCGCTAGCTGTTTCCCTTTTGTGCTCTCGTAATTCGTAAAGAATACGAACCCATCTTGGTCGAAACCCTTCAGCAGAACAATTCTTACCGAGGGTCTGCCGTCGCGATCGGCGGTGGCGAGACTCATTGCGTTTACGTCGCGGATACCGGCCTCAATCGCGGCAGTAAACCAATTCCCAAATTGTTTAACCGGGTCACGAGCAAGGTCGCTTCGGCGCAGACCCTTCCCGACATGATCGTAACGCGAAGCTACAGGATCACGTGGAACGTCCATGTTCTGAACAAACGCGGTGCAACAATGTGCCGCAAGGAAATTGTCGAAGGGCGCTCGCAGGACGACGGCCATCTATCTCACTGATGATTGGCAACAATCTGTACAGGCGAATTATTCTTTTGCAGTTGCGCGCTCACTTGCCGCAGTTGGGTCGCGAGATCGGCCACACTCGCTTCCAATTTTTCCACCTTCCGGTGCTCTTTTAAGAATTCGTTGAGCAACATTACATTGATCGCCTCATAGCGAACGGTGGAAAGTTTGCCTGTGGCATCATGTACCACCAGCTCAGGATTCACAGCAGCGACTTCTTCAGCTTCAAACCGGCAAGAGCGATTTACCGTCAGACTTTTCTTGACGCCAAGCTTCAGTCCCAGATGGACGGCGGCAGAAATTCGAAATAACCGATCTTGAGTTGGCCGCCCTCCTCAACGAGAACGACCTTGAAATTGAAATAGGGATCAAAGTCCGCGCTCTTCTTCAATTCTTCCGGGCTGATCCCCTCTCTTTGCGCGACTTTTTGAAGTTCCTGCGCTGATAGTTCAGTGTGAATTTGTCCGCGCAAGCTTGCCCTCCGGACATCGGCGGGAATCCAGTCGGGCATCGCGCCGATCGCGAACATCGAGTCCACCGCACCGAATTGCTCTTTGCTTTGCCGGTTCAAAACGGCGGGATCAGTGGAAAACACGTGCAGCATTTTGGGAGCGCGGGGCGCGCCATGCGCCGCTTCAACATATTGCATTAAGTAGGCGAATTGTTCCGGCGTCACGTTGTCGAACACGGACGCCTGGTTTTGCTGAGCATCGGATTCCTGCTCGGAAGGCTTAAACTGCTCAAGGGCCATCCGGGCTATTGCATATCTGGAGAGTAGCGCATAAGCGTCGGCGTATTTTCGATTGGCGACGGCAATAACGAACGGTTTCGCCGCCATGAGATATTTTCGCTCATCCGGTCTGGCGTCTTTATCTAAAAAATCGTCTTCGCTTTTTTGAACGGTCTTCTTTTCGCCCGTCTGACCTTTTTTTCCGCAACTTGTCACTAATAGCGGCAGCAGGATCGCGGCAGCAGCACTTGTCAGACGCCAGGCGCCTGACGGGGCGTTCAAGTGCTTCCGTGTCTTGCTCATTCCGTTAATTGGTCATGCCCTCCACGATAATTTTCGCGTCGGCGAGTTTGCCGCGACTGACAGCTCGAACGTTCCATTCACCGGCGACGAGCTGCCAAAAAACACGGCCATCGCGTTCCGGCGTGAGTCGCTCGCCATTCACGAACCATTCGACGTGGCTCGCGGATGCCGCCGTAAGTTCAACCATTTGCTGTGACGCTGGCAGGACAGGGTCGATCTGATAGTGCGCGTTTGGTGGCGGACTCGTGATGCGAAAATCGGATCGGACATGCGCGCCAATCGTGTTATCGCGACTTGCGCACCAGCGAGTGTATTCGTCCGGTAAGATTAGTTTTCCATCATTGGCAAAGTAATCCGAGGAATCATCACGCGGCTCCGTTCCCGCAAGGAAAAGCTCGTTTGTGGTTGCGGTACTGAAATGAGACGGGAGGAGCCCGGTCGTTTTGCAAATTTCCGCGCGCGGGAGCTTCTCATCGTCCGCTGCCGGATCGAGTGGATGATCGTGCCGAAGCAATTCCTGCATGATGGTTGCCCAAAGCGGTGAAGCGGCTCGAACGGCAAACGTGTCGCGCATTGGCCGTCCATCGAAATTGCCTGCCCAAACGGCGACGGTGTGTTCTTTGTCGAACCCAACCGTCCACGTGTCGCGGAAGCCGCTGCTGGTTCCGGTCTTTGCCGCAATGCGCTCTTCGAACGCAAGCGGTGAACGCAGTCCAAAACTCTTCTGGCGCGCGTCGTTATCGCACAGAATATCGCTGATGATCGTTGTCGCCTCTGTCGAGGCAATGCGCGTGAGCAGCCGATGTTCTGATGCCAAAAATTTTGCGCGCATAGCTGTCCCGCCGCGAGCGAGCCCGGCATACGCTGCGGCAAGATCGACGAGGCGCGTCTCGGCATTCCCCAAAACAAAACCAGCGCCGTAATCATCGAGGCCCTGTGGAAAATTGAAGCCCCACTTCTGCAATTGATAGAACGTTGGCCGAGCGCCGAGCTGGCTCAGGACAAACACGGCCGGCACATTCAGCGAACAAGCGAGCGCTTCGCGTAAGCGCACCGGTCCAAAATAATGATGGCTGTAGTTTTGTGGATCGTAATCGGCGTACTCATTCCGAATCGCATCAGGTGTGTCGGGC
>Ga0126381_100011417_pt1 | contig 10038 bp, 10 predicted proteins | sample PanSoiMetPlot_28_FD_96465 | JGI IMG/M metagenome (GOLD analysis project Ga0126381, IMG submission 96465) | Tropical forest soil microbial communities from Panama - MetaG Plot_28 | ecosystem: Environmental > Terrestrial > Soil > Tropical forest > Bulk soil | place: Panama | collected 2016-02-17 | reverse complement strand
GTCGTTGGCAGCACCCACGTCCTGGCGCTCGCGCACGCGGATGTCGACGTAGTGCTTAACCCCGGGACTCAAGCGGCCAAGGAAGCCGCAAACATCGTCGACTTGGAGGCCAACCAGACCAACCTTATCGAGGTCGTGGCCATTGGTAAGCAATTGCTGATGACGCGCGGCTCGCTGACCACGTTTTCCATCGCCAATGATGTCGCGAAATATTTCGCGATCATCCCGGCGATGTTCGCGGGAACATTTCCGGTACTGAACGCGCTGAACATCATGCACCTGCGCACACCCCAGTCGGCGATTCTTTCGGCGGTGATCTTCAATGCAGTGATCATCATCGCGCTGATTCCGCTGGCGCTGCGTGGTGTGAAGTACAGGCCGATGAGCGCCGCGGCTCTCTTGCGTCGAAACCTGTGGATTTACGGAGTCGGCGGAATCATCGTGCCGTTTATCGGGATCAAGCTGATCGACATGCTGATCACGCGGATCCACCTGGCGTGAAAGAAGCTTGGCTCTTGGCCATTAGCTTTTAGCTCTTAGCCGACGGGGAGGCTTGCTAAAGGCTAAGAGCTAACAGCCAAGAGCTAAGAGCCAAAAGCCGATCGCAGGGCAGCATCGATTGGAAGGAATATGAGGCAGAATCTCAAAATCGCAATCCTGATGACAATTGTCACGACAGTGTTGTTGGGGGTTATCTACCCACTCGTGGTCACCGGCCTGGCGCAGGTCCTGTTCCACGACAAGGCCAACGGCCAGCTACTTACGCGCGACGGAAACATTGTTGGCTCGCGAATCATCGGCCAGGGCTTCAACGGCCCCGGATACCTGCACTCGCGTCCATCGGCTGCCGGGAACGGTTACGATGCGACAAACTCGAACGGCTCGCAGTATGGTCCGACGAACCAGAAGCTGATCGATCGCGTGAATGCCAACGTAGCGCGCCTCCATGCTGAGAACCCATCGCAGCCGATTCCCGTTGATCTGGTTACCGCGTCGGCGTCGGGTCTCGATCCTGATGTCACACCGGCAGCAGCCGAATTCCAAGTGCCGCGATTGGCCCATGAGCGCGCTGTGACTGAGCAGCAGATTCGCGGCGTGATCGGGCATCACACTCAAGGACGCCAACTGGGCTTTCTCGGAGAGCCGCGGGTTAACGTTCTCGAGGTGAACCTTGAACTCGATCAGCAATTTCCGCTCAGCCGGCAATCACGGGCTCGCTGAAGCACCAACCGTACGACCGCGGTCACCGGGAGCTCTAGTCGCCCGAGGTTTGTCCGGTCATGATCGCCTGGCCGGCAATGGTTTCATACGCGTAGCCCCAGACGACTGTCGTGGAATGCACCACGCCATAGCGATCAACATAGGCTGCGGTGCTCACCTTTGCCCAGCCGTAATGGATGGTCCCATCAGGCGCACGGAATTGCAGCGCCAGATAGCCGGACGGGATACCCCACCACTGGCCTAACGAGTACGACCCGCAGTAGCCCCACTGCAGTTCCGCCATCACCGAAGTTGCGGTCGAGTAGACTTCTGTTGCGTTGACCGCGACATTATTCGGAAGAGCTGCGGCAAGACCGGAGTTCGGCTGCCCGCTCATGACCGCCACGGAATTTCCGCTGGCGGGAGTGACGGTCAAGCTCCAGAGATCCTGATCGCCACTCTGGCACAGGCCCTGCAAGATCGGCGACCGCAGGCTAAAGTCCGCGACGCCGTCGTGGTTGAGGTCAATGGCGTAATACCCGCCAACCGAGAAAGATGCATTGACCTGGGTGTATACGACTTCGGCCGTCGCGGGAATTGCGAGCGCGGCGACCAGCGTGACTGACATGAGAAGAATCCGTTGCCTAAGCCTCATACCGCCTCCTGTGTTCAAACGGAATCTCCGCGTGGGGGAAAGCTCGGGGAGTACGCGGAGATTCCTGCTGTTTGTTGGGGCGAGTGTGGGGCACATCGTGACCGTGAACAATGCACCGGCAATGACCTGCGGATGATTTCTGAGAGTTGGCAGGAAATGTCTGGGACAGCCGCAGATAGGGGCCCGGGGGAAGTGGATCGAAGCTAACTATCGGAGTCCGGCCGGGTGGGATTAGTGCCCGGGGTAGCCTCACTCAGCCGCGCGGCCTGCGTCATCAGATAGTTCCTTTCCGGAATGCTCGTCGTCCGGCTGGCTGCCCGGCGATACAGCGTGATCGCTGCCTCACGATCGCCGGCCATCTCCAGCAGATGGGCGCGAACTGCGTCGAGCCGGTAATGTCCCGCGATTCGGGTGTCCGAATCGAGCGGCGCCAGCAATTCCAGTCCCTTCGACGGCCCATGTACCATGGCTGCCGCAATCGCATGATTCAGGACGACCATGGGATTGTCGGAGCTGCGCTTCAGCAGGTCATACAGCGCGAGAATCTGCGGCCAGTCCGTGTCCTCCGGTCGAGCCGCTTCGTCGTGAACGGCAGCGATTGCCGCCTGTAACTGGTATGCGCCAATCGATCCTTTCGCCAGCGCAGCCGTAATCAACTCGACTCCCTCTGCGATCTCTGGCTGGTCCCATAGCGTTCTTTCCTGCTTGTCCAGAGGGATGAGCTCACCGCCAGTACCTGTTCGCGCAGCGCGACGAGCGTCGGTCAATAACATGAGTGCCAGCAATCCCGCGATCTCCGGGTTTTCCGGCAGTAGTTTATAAACCGAGCGCGTCAGCCGAATGGCCTCATGCGACAGCTCCAGCCGCTGCAAGTCCGGGCCGGAACTGCTGGTGTAGCCTTCATTGAAGATAAGGTAGAGCACATGCAGCACCGTTCGCAGCCGTTGCGTCTGCTCTTGCGGGGTCGGCAGGGTGAAGGGAACGCCTGAAGCCTTGATACTTTGTTTAGCGCGGCTGATCCTCTGTGCCATAGTTGCCTCGGGAACCATGAAGGCGCGCGCGATCTCGGCGGTCGTCAGTCCGCCCACGGCGCGCAGCGTCAGGGCAATTGCCGAGGAGGCGGTCAACGCCGGATGGCAGCACATGAAGAAAAGGATGAGCGTGTCGTCGCTGTTCATATCAGATTCAAGCTCGAAGGCGGGGATGACCAGGTCCGACTCCATCGCCGCGACTGTCTCCCGGCGACGGCGCGCTGTATCGCTGCGCAGCTGATCCGTCATGCGGCGGCAGGCTACGTGAATCAGCCAGCCGCGTGGATTCTCCGGAACGCCCGCCTGCGGCCACTGCGTGAACGCAGCGATCAGCGCTTCCTGCACCGCATCTTCGGCAGACGCAAAATCGTGGAAGCGACGCATGACCGCACCGAGAACCTGCGGCGCCAGCTCGCGTAACAAGTGCTCGGAAGACGCGTCCAGCGACCCAGGCATGGGAGGAGATGTCGTCATAGAAACTCAGGGGGCGGACCGCTCATCACCGCCCGAACCTCGATCGGCATGTTGCCACGGTCTTTCGGGCCCGGCGCCGTCGACGCTCGTGCGGCGATCTTGTAGGCCTGCTCCGGCGTGTCCACATCGATGATCCAGAAGCCCGCAAGGAATTCCTTCGATTCGGGAAAGACTCCGTCAGTGACCGGTCTCCCGTCCGCTCCTGCGTGGACAACCTTCGCCTGACTGGGAAAGTCTAGTCCTTCGGCTGCAACCAGAACTCCGGCATCTTTCAACTCTTTGTTGAACGATTGCATGAACGCTATCTGCGCCAGCAGGTCTTCCTTGGACCAATTCTTGTACCACTCGAAGTCGGCCTTCGTGCCGGACATCATCAGGATGTGCTTCATGGCTCAGATCCTTTCTCGGTAAGCTGCTAGCTCATTACCTGGCGCACTTCAATGGGCATGTTGAGAGGCTCGCCGTCGGGGCCCGGACCCGCCGATATGCGCGCTGCGATTTCGTAAGCCCGCTCCGGACTGGCGACTTCAACGATCCAGTAGCCGGCCAGGAATTCTTTCGACTCAGGGAAGACCCCATCCGTGATTGGCGCTCCACTCTTGCCGGCCCGTACCACCTTGGCCTCGGTTGGCCAGGCGAGACCGTGGGTATCTACAAACTCTCCGGACTCGGTCAGCGCTTCATTGATACCCTTCAAGTACGCGTAATGCGTTTGGACGTCATTTTGGGGCCAAGCGCGGTATCCTTCGAAACCGTCTGTCGTACTGGTCATCATCAGCATGTATTTCATCGTGTCCTCGTGTTTGCGAAATGGCGCGCCAGCCTTCGGCTGTCGACCTCACTTCGACTCTGGCGTCGGACAACTCATCACCTGGCGCACCTCAATGGGCATATTCATCGGGGCGCCACCCAATCCCGGAGCCGCCGAAGCCGCGGCCGCGATTTCGTAGGCCCGTTCGGCGGTTGCGACCTCGACGATCCAATAGCCGGCGAGGAATTCTTTTGACTCGGGGAAGACGCCATCCGTGATTGGCTCGCCATCCTTGTCCGCCCTTACGAGCTTGGCCTGGTCGGGAAAGGCCAGGCCTTCGGCTGCTACGAGCTCACCAGTCGCTTTCAGCTTTTTGTCGAAGTCGACCATAAATCGGATCAACGCCTGAATGTCCTGGTGTGGCCATCCGGGAAAGGGATCGACGCCCAGCTTCATCGTGTTCATCATGAGCATGTATTTCATGTCGCCTCCGAGGCGCCAATTCCGGCGCCGCTATGAGGAAGTCGAAGCAACTTGGCCATTCTCGATATCCTCAGCAAGAATCCTTCTGAGATTTCTCGTCCGCGCTCACGACATCTACGCGGGTGGGCAGCTCATGACAGGTCGTACTTCAATCGGCATATTCAAGGGCGCGCCGCCAGGGCCGGGCGCAGACGATGCCTTGGCCGCGATACGGTATGCTCGTTCCGGAGTTTCGACATCGACGATCCAATATCCGGCGAGAAACTCCTTGGATTCGGGGAAGACGCCGTCGGTAATCGGTTCGCCGTCTTTGCCGGCTCGTACGACTCTTGCCTGATCCGGAAACGACAATCCTTCAGCGGCCACCAGCTCACCGGATTCGCTCAGCTCTCGGGCAAAGCCCACCATAAAACTGATGTGGGCCTGAAAATCCTTCTGAGGCCAATCCGGAATGCCTTGCCCCGCCCGCATCGTATTCATCATTAGCATGTATTTCATGACTTCTCCTTTCAGATAAGCATTTTGCCGCGTATTCGTAGGGTAGTCGGAGCCCAAAAGTCATTCTCGACATACTCAGACCAGAATCTTTCAGAAATATTTTGTTCGCCCATCGTGTAGATCCAGGACCTTGCGCAGCGACTACATGCAGAGGGTCGAATATGACGAGCAACGTAGTCCTCACCGAAGCTTATGGCCAATGGGCGGCCGCTTGCGAAGTGCAACGGAGGTATATGCAACACTGCACGCCGGCACTGGAGAATGTGAGTTACAGCGCTGAGTGCCGTCAGTTGGGAGACGTGGGAGGCGACTGTTACGACTTTATCCAGTTGCCCAACGGCCGACTGGCGATGGCTGTCGCCGACGCTTCGGGTAAAGGGCTGGCTGCGGCGCTCATGATTGCGAGCCTGCAGTCGTCGATGCGGACCGCGGTTGCGCTGACCGCGGGCGATCCTAAGGCAGTGCTCACGGTCGTTAATCGGCAGGCATGCTCCTCGTCGCTCACGGGCCGCTACGCCACCTTATTCTATGGTGTTTTCGATTCGAGAACGCGCACCCTGCGATACGTCAACGCCGGCCACAATCCTCCCATGGTGATTCGGCGCGACGGGTCGGTTCAGTGGCTTGAGGCCGGCGGCGTGCCCGCCGGTATGTTCTCGGACCACAGCTATGCAGAAGGCTGTATTCAGCTTCGTCGGGGCGATATGGTTGTTGCCTATACCGATGGCGTTGTCGAAGCGTTGAACTCGGCAGGCGAAGAATGGGGAGTGCAGGGACTGCAAAATTCAGCAGCGGAAAGTCAGCGGCGGTGCGCGGAAGAAGTGGTGAACGCGATTTTCGACTCACTGGATGAATACTCACACGGCTGCCAGAGCGACGACGCAACGGTTTCGGTGTTGTGTATCCTCTGACAGCCGTGACCCATGAATCATGATGCCTCCTGGGATCGAGTTCGTGGAGCTTGGCCTTTGGTTGCGCGCTCAAGCGCGTCTTTATTGCAAGATCAGTTCTGCGTTCAATCCGTAGAACACGAGGTCGCCCTCGCCCTGGGTCTGAAAGTCCACTTCCGTAATGGTGCCCCAGGACGCAGGAAAGTAGATGGTCTGCAACCCAGTGCCGATGGTGTAGAACGAGGTACCCACGTAGTTGCCATTGTTATAGGCAAACACGGTAAAGCTGGTCTGGCTGAAGCCGGCCGCCACGGAGGCGCTCAGCATTTGAAAGCTGACGACTCCGCCCCGCACGCCCTGGGTGCTGGGGACGCTGATGACGCCGGTGCAGCTGCTATGCCGCAAGGGAGGCAGGTGATTGCACGACGAATTACCTACGAAAGCCACGTCCTGGTTCGCCAGCCCATCCTTGAAGCCCGTACCGGCTCCCGCCCACAGCGTCGGATCCACGTAATAGATGTTCGACCAGTTGAATCCGTAGTAGCCGCTCGGCATTGCGGCGGGCAGTTTGACCAAGGGAAGTTCGGCGAAGTTAACCTGGTCCTGGGCAGCGGCTCCCAAGGCCAACGCCAGAATGCAGGTGATTAGTACCAACAGTTTCTTCATTTTCGTTTCTCCTTTTTTGAAGTTCTCGATCGTTACGCTTCACTGTCACCGCGAAGGTTGAAGGTTTGATTCTTCGGGGCGACTCGACAAGAGCGCGCCCCGCTGATAACGCGCGCATCGGCAGCTCAGCCGCCGAGCGTGAACAAACTGAGGTCATAGAGGACAAAGTCACCAGGCTGTCCGCTGGCCTGGATGGACAGTTCGGTGACCACTCCCCACTTTGACGGAAAGTTCAGCTTGGTGAGTCGACTCGTGATGGTGTAATTCACGGCGCCGACAAACTTGCCGTTGTTGTAGGCGTTGATCGTGACTGACACCGGACCGTAGCCGCCAGCCACATCAGCACTCAGAGCCACGAAGCCGCGGGTATCGGTGATAGTGCCGTAGCAGGCGTTGCCGGCCAGATTGCAAAATGCGCCGCCGATGAAAGCCACGTCCTCGCCTTGCGCTCCCAGCTTGAAGCCGGTGCCGGCATCAGTCCAGCCGTAGGGGTTAACGTAGAAGAAGTTCCCCGAGTCCAGTTGTCCATAGCCGAGGGGCATCTGCGCCGGCGTGTTGACCAGAGGCAAGTCCGAGAAATTCAGTTTCTGTTGCGCACTGGCGCCCGCCACAAGAGCGAACAAACAGAGCACCAGGCCGATCTTTGCGAACACGGGTTTCATACTCTTCTTTCCTCCAATTTGATATAGGGGCCGAAAATGCCGTTATGAAATGGCCATGCCAATCAAGTTTTCGTTGAGAGCGCTTCAGAAGTTGTGGCGAGTGTGCCGCGACCGTGGAAAATCAACAATGCATGATCGGTGACTTAGTGGTGACTTGACGATGACTGTGCGTAAGCCTTTTGTAGGACTGATTTTGTTGTAATGATGGTCGGGTGCTGGAGCTCTCTCGATTCACGACGGAATCACACCGGCAGGGCTATATCGACACCTCCGCGCCAGAGCAGTTAATACTCCCGTGGGGGTAACGCGGACGGCCCAGGTTACGTCAATTTCTATTGCTGGCGCGAAATAACGCTTTTCATGCGCCCTCTGGAGTTGTAGACTCTAACCAACAATTCTTCCATCGCTCAGCTGTACGCTCCCACAATCGAGGTGCTATGCAAGACACGCTGCCAGTTCGCGTGCGCCTCGGAGTGTTCGAACTCGACCTTCGAGCGGGAGAGTTGCGGGCTGAGGACCGTACGGTGCGGCTGCAGGAACAGCCGTTCCGAATCCTCGTCATGCTGGTGGAGCGCGCCGGCGAAATCGTCACCCGCGATGAGATCCAGACAAAACTGTGGCCGAACGATACGGTCGTCGAGTTCGATCACAGCATCAATGCCGCCATCAAGAAACTGCGCCAGGCGCTGAACGATTCGGCTGACAAGCCCCAATACATCGAGACAATCGCGCGCCGCGGCTATCGATTAATGGTGGCAGCGAAACCGGTCGAAGCGATCGACGTGCCTCGCCCTGTTCCTGTGCAGCCCCCGCTCAATCTGAACAAGAACTATGGCCGGCGCGCGACCGACAAGAAGCAGATCCTCCAAGAAGTGCAAGTTGAGGCGCCGGCTAAGAAGGAATCCAGTCCTAATCGCGTGCCGGCAAACGGTACCCTCATTGGCAAGAGAGTCTCGCACTATCGGGTGCTGGCGGTTCTTGGCGGCGGCGGCATGGGCATGGTCTACAAAGCGGAAGATCTCAAGCTTGGCCGCCCGGTGGCATTGAAGTTTCTGCCCGAGGAGATGCTGTTGGATCCGGTGTCGTTGCGCCGGTTTGAGCGTGAGGCGCAAACCGCGTCATCGTTGGACCATCCCAACATCTGCACCATTTACGAAGTTGAGGAGCATGAAGGCCAGCCATTTCTCGTCATGCCGTTGCTGCGCGGCGAGACCTTGCGTGATCGCCTCACGCAAACCGCGGCTGGCGGAAAAACACTCCCCACCGAGGAATTGTTAAGCATCGCGATACAGATATGCGCGGGACTTCAGGCAGCGCACGATCACGGCATCGTTCACCGAGACATCAAGCCAGCCAACATCTTCATTACTACTTCAGGGCAAGTGAAGATCCTCGACTTTGGCTTGGCGAAACTGGCTACTTCGGTCAAGGACGTTACCAGCGATATTGTGCTCCTGGAAAAAGGCAGCGACGCAGGGATCAACGTCCGCAGGTCGGCGGCTACGGATCTCACGCTCACCAGACTCGGTGTGGCGATTGGAACCGCGGGATACATGTCGCCAGAGCAGGTGCGCGGAGAGAAGCTCGATTCCCGCAGCGACCTGTTCTCCTTCGGCCTCGTTTTGTACGAAATGGCGACCGGCCAGCGGGCTTTCATTCGGGAGACGACCGCGGCAGCGCATGAGGCCATCCTGAACGATTCGCCTACCCCGGTGCGCGAGCTGTGCGCGCAACGTCCACCCCAACTGGAACGCGTCATCAACAAGGCCCTGGAGAAGGATCGAGTATTGCGCTATCAAAGCGCCGCAGAACTCGCCATCGAATTAGAGCGGCTGAAGGACGGTAGAGATGACTGCGGATGTCCTGAGGAGGATGTCAAGCGACGCTGGCCACTATGGCTTGCGACATCATTGGTGATCCTGCTGGCTGGGCTTGCCGGCGTTTGGTTCGAGTGGTTTCGTGCCGCGCCGCTGCCGGATGTGAAAGAACAGCAACTTACTGCGAATCCTATGGAGGATGCCGTGACCGGTGGTGCGGTTTCTCCTGACGGCAAATATGTCGCCTATCATGACGGGACGGGTCTCTATCTTCGCTACCTGGAATCAGGAGAAACGCGCCCTGTTGCCTTGCCAGCGAGACTCCACGGACGGGTCGACAGCCTGTGCTGGTCGCCCAAGGGAGATAAGCTACTTGCGGATGTGAAGACCCTCGATGGCTTTGATATCTGGGCGATCACCTTGTTAGGTAACGAGGAGCCGCACTTGCTCTACCGCCATGCCAAGCAACCGGCAATCTCACCAGACGGCCGTGGCGTCGCCTTCGTTGGCTTCGAGCTGGGCCGGATGCTGCAAGACGTCTGGGTAGGCGACATCGATGGAGAGGCACCGCTCAAGCTGGTCACGGCGGGCGAACGGGAACACGACTTTGCCCCAGCTTGGTCACCCGATGGCCGCTGGATCGCGTACGGCAAACGAGTCAGAACGGCACAAGGCACCTCTTCTTCTGACATCGAGGTTCTTCCGGCGGTGGGCGGGACAGCGAACGTCCTTGTGGATGGATCAAGCTTGCCGAAATCCAATGTTCTAATCTACGGCTCTCTCAAAGAAGCCTCTTTCGGTGAAACCTGGACCTCCGACTGGCGTCTGGTGTTTTCGGTCACCGAACTTCCGCCCTCCCCATTGGAGAAAAAGAAGCACAGTTTGTGGAACGTTGCTACTAACTCGCACTC
>Ga0126381_100011416_pt1 | contig 10038 bp, 10 predicted proteins | sample PanSoiMetPlot_28_FD_96465 | JGI IMG/M metagenome (GOLD analysis project Ga0126381, IMG submission 96465) | Tropical forest soil microbial communities from Panama - MetaG Plot_28 | ecosystem: Environmental > Terrestrial > Soil > Tropical forest > Bulk soil | place: Panama | collected 2016-02-17 | reverse complement strand
TACAAGCTGATCTCGGCGGATTCTCACATTGTCGAGCCGCCGGACATGTATACGGGGCGCATCGAGCCGAGGTTCGGCGACCGAGCGCCGCGGATGGAGCGCCGCAAAACCCCGAGCGGTAGAGAATATGATGCCTGGATGCTTGAGGGCATGCAGGTCGGCACGCTCGGCGCAGTCATGCAGGCGGGTCAGCGCTTCGAAGACCCCTCGCAAATAGATTTCCTCGGCGTTTGGGAGGATGTGCGGAAGGGCGGCTACGATCCGCACGCGATGATCCGCGAGAACGAGGAAGACGGCGTCTGGGGCTCGTGCCTGCAGCCGAGCCAGGGTCTCTTCTGGTACCGCATCCCGGACAGCGAGCTCTTGACCGAGATCTGCCGCGTCTACAACGACTGGATCGCGGATTTCTGCAAACCCTACCCCGAGCGGCTCAAAGGGATCGGCATGCTCAATGTCGATGACGTCGACGAGGGCTGCCAAGAGCTCGAGCGCTGCAAGAAATTGGGGCTCGTCGGCGCGTTCATTCCGGTCTCGCCGCTGCCGGACAAGCCCTATCGGCATCCAATCTACGAGCGCCTGTGGTGGACCGCACAGGATCTCGACATGCCGCTGCTATTGCACATCGCGACGCCGCGCAACGGGGTTCCCGGCAATGAATTTACGATGAATGTCGCCGAGATGACTGGGGCCGGCCGCTCGACGACCGATTACTGGGTACGCTACTCGCTATCGGCGATATTGTTTGCCGGCGTGTTTGATCGCTACCCCCGCCTCAAGGTCGGATCGGTCGAGCACGAGACGGCGTGGATCCCACACTGGCTCAAGCAGATGGACTTCACCTATCGCGAACGCCCGGTCTTCACGAAGGGCTGGAAGTCGCGCGAGGGTCTGTTGCCGAGCGAGTACTGGCGCCGCAACATGTTCGTCGAGTTCATGGAAGACGATCTCGGCGTGCAGATGCGCGACCACATCGGCGTCGAGACGATGCTGTGGGGCAGCGACTTCCCACATGCCGAGTCGACTTGGCCCAGGTCGAAGGAATATCTCGACCGTATTTTTGCCGGTGTTGCCGAGGACGATCGCCGCAAGATCACTTCCGAGAATGCCGCGCAGCTGTTCGGGTTCCGGCCGAACTAGCGCAAAGCCCCTCACCCCAACCCTCTCCCCGCAATGCGGGGAGAGGGAGTGAGCCAAGCGTGCCCAACGATTACGTCGCCGTTGCCAACGTGTCCGATCTGCCGCCGGGCCAGATGAAATGGGTCGCGGTCAGTGGCGAACGCCGCGTATTGGCTAATGTAGCCGGCGCCTTTTACGCGATCAGCGATGTCTGCGGGCACCGCAATGCGCCGCTTTCACGCGGCAAGCTCCAGGGATATCTGATCGAGTGCCCGCTGCACTTCGCGCAGTTCGACGTGCGCACTGGGGCACTCGTGAACGGGCCTGTCTCGAATGCCGTCCCGGTCTATGAGGTCCGTGTCGAAGGGGACACCGTCTACGTCAAGCGGTAGATAGCGCGGCACTGTTCTCAGAAGCGCTGGCGCCGTGGAAAGAACACCTCACTTATCGGCTGGGAGCACCCAGGAGCGAGCGAGCTGTGCCAGATCCCCTGGGAGGTAGCGGCTCAACTCTCTGACGTTGGACTCGGGAGCCCAAACGTTGTTCATAAACTCCTGAACGGCTGCCTGGCGCTCCTGATCCTTCCCCAGTCTTTCTGCTGCAAGCGCTTCTATTAACCACACCCAGCCGCCTGTCGCGTCGTTCATTTTTGAGAGTTCTAGGCTCCAGTCATACGCTTCGGTCCATTTCGACTGTACCAAGTAAATGATCCCTATATTCTCGAGCGCAAATCTTTTCTGGTCAGGCAACAGGGCTGCCGCAGCACGAAAATCCGCTTGGGCGCCCTCCCAGTCTTTCTTGACCAACTTGATGAACCCCCGGCTATTTAGAGCATATCCCCTACCGGTCGGGTCGTCCGAGCCGCTGGCCTCGGCCGCATCGCGCTCGGCTTCCTCGATCCTACCGAGGGTCAGCAGCGCGCTAGACCTCCGTGCCAACAAAAAAGGCCGATGCGATAAGTCCTTGTCGACAGTCAGCGCCTGCGTCAAGTCGTCATATCCCTTTCCGACATCGTTAAGCATCAGATCCACGTTAGCACGACCTGCATACGCTTCAGCGAACTGAGGATCAAGGCTAACAGCTTCAGTGTACGTATCAAATGCTTGTTGGAAATCACCCTTTATCAATTCAGAGGCGGCTTGCACTGTTAGGCTATTGGGCGTTGGCTGTTCTCGTGCCGCTTCTTGCGCCTGTCGTTTGACAAATTCTTTCTGCTCAGAGGTTAGGGTGTTTGAACCCAGGATTTGCAAAGAGAGTGCGTAAATCTGTTTGCTTTGAGAGCTCCCTTTGTTTTTGAGTATTGACAACTCGTCCTTGGTCTTCTCTAAATCGGCAATCAGTTGGTCGGCAGTCGATTTAAGATGATCGAGCTCGCGCCGAGTATCGTTAAACTGGTAGACGGAGACACCAAATATTGATGCAACGGCGAGCATCATAACGATCCACACCAGCCCGATCAGCGATAGTCGCTTGGCTCGTCTTTCAGAATAGGAAATCGCATCATCGATAGTAATCATGACGAGGCTCCTTTCAGGAAAGGTCGACTATCGTGAAGCAAATCCTGCATTCGACCTAAGCAGGAAACGTTGCTTATTGATTTTAGAATCTGATCTCTGTCGCCGAGATAGACTGAACATTCGATAACAACTATGACATCGTTGCAATTTTGCAATTTTCCCAGGTAAACAAAAGCGAGCGCTGATAGTCCCAATAGGATACTGGAAATTCCTGCTTTGAAGATATACAAGTCCTGATTGATTATCAAAGAAATCACAATAAGTAGGGAGGCCGCAAGTGGTGCCAAAAGAGTGCCGATCATTAAGCGGATTATTGGCTTTCTTTGATCTCTCAGATCGCGAAGGCGCGGCAACCACTGTTCCATGAGGAGCTGCTTTTGCGTATCATCGAGGAGTGCCACGTCGTCCTCCGTAGCGTCGACTTCTAGTCGTCACGACTGGGTGGCGAGCCTCCGTCCGCCCGTGCTTTGGTTAAGATATTTCGGCGACCGCTCGCGGCGTGTGAACTGGGTCACATTTGAACAGAAAACTTAATTTTCCGGGGTTACCCGCGAAGTCGTGTGCGTTGCCCTGGCGAGCTCCAGCACCCGCACGCGAGGTCCCGCTTCGCCTCTGTGAGATCTTGGTGTTCGCCGTTGAGGTGGACCCCGCTGCCCGATGGCTTGCGACAGCCACTTCGATACAACCGGATGTCCTTTGGCTCGGTTGCGATCAGGTCGCGGCTCGCGGGCGGTGGCGTCTGATGGCTTGGGGGTTGGTCGAGTCGGCTCCCATGTAGATGCCGCGCTCCCAACTGCGCTTTAACGGGTCGACGACGTTCAGCGACATGCGGCCGATGCGCTGGATCTCGATCTCGACTGTCTCGCCGTCCTGCAATGCGCCGAGCCCTTCGTGATTGGTGCCGCAAGCGATCACGTCCCCAGTGTTCAATGTCATGACCGTTGAGGCGAACTCCACCAGCTCCGGCACCCGGTGCTCCATGTCGTCGGTGTTGTAGTTGTGGCGCAATTGGCCGTCATTCCAGAAGCGCACGACGAGATCATTGGGCTCGGGGATCTCCTCGGCAGAAGCAATGCAGGGGCCGAGCGGCGCGAAAGTGTCGAACGACTTGCCGAGCCAGCTGCCGGCCTTCCAGGTTCGCCTGCCCTCGCCGCGCGCCGAGACATCGATCATGCAGGTGTAGCCAAAGACCGCGCTCTTCCAATTGGCCTGGCTGATCTTCTTGGCGGGACCCTTGATGACAAGCGCCAGCTCGGCTTCGTGCATGAAGATCCACGGCTCGGTGAATTCGGGCAGCACGATCGTGTCGCCCGGCCCCACCACCGCGTCTGGGTTTTTGAGAAACATGTTGAGCGGACGAGCCTCGCGCTGGGCATGCTCCCAATAATTGGCAATGCAGGCAAGGAGCTTGCCGGGCCGCGGCAGCGGCGCCAGGAGGCGGACCGTACTCAGCGCAAGGGCGTCGTCCTCGGCCGCCTGACGCTCCAAAGCTGGCCGCAGGTGATCGAATGAGTCGATGAGGCCTTGCATCGTCAATTGCGGCGTACAGCTGCGCTCGATCGACCCGCCGATATCGACGACCCCGCGCTCGGTCAAAAGCCCAGGCGACGGCTCCGCCCTCTCCGCGGTCTGAAACAGGACCAGCTTCATGATACCCCTCCCGATCGAGTGACGAGATTAGCGGGTTGGACGCATGGCAACCATCGCGATTCTCGGTTTGACACCGGGTGCAGCGCAAGCGGACGATTTCAATAATCGTGGGAGGACTGAGGATGGTCGAAATTCGCCGCTTGGGTGCGCAGATCGGCGTCGAGGTCACCGGCATCGACGTCAAGAAGCGCAACGATGCCGACTTTGCGGCGATCTACCAAGCTTGGCTAGACTGCAATGTCCTCGTCCTACGAGACCAGGCGTTCGAGATCGCGGATTTTCTGCGTTACAGCCGCCGCTTTGGACCGGTTGCACCGCATCCGTCGAAATCGACCCGTCACCCCGAATTCCCCGAGATCACGCTGCTCGGGATCAACAAATTCGACGCCCAAGGCAGGCTCATCGACGCGATTTACCGCCGCGGCGCCGAGGGCTGGCACACCGACGGGGCTTATAATCAGCAACCCTTCAAGGCCACTCAGCTCTATGCGCTGGCCGTGCCGAGCCGCGGCGGCGACACGCTCTTCGCCAGTGCGTACGCCGCCCACGATGCACTACCAGATGGGCTAAAGAAGCGGCTCGACGGAGTGATGGGCGCATTCTCCTACGGCGGCAGGCGTGGCCGTTCACCGCTGCTCGACGAGGAGGACCAGGACTGGAAGCCGGTGTTCCATCCGATCATCCGCACCCATCCCGAGACCGGGCGCAAAGCGGTTTATTTCGATCCCGGCAAGATCGTCGACATCCGCGGCTGCGACCGGGTGGAGAGCGATGCGCTGATCGCCGAGCTCAAAAGCTACATGATTCAGCCCGGCGCCGAATACCGCCACAAATGGCGCAAGGGCGACGTCGTGATTTGGGACAATCGCTGCTCATACCACAAGGCTGCCGGCGACTACCCGCCGGCCGAAGACCGTATCCACTGGCGGGTATCGATCAACGATTATGGCGTCGAGACTTTGGCGGCTGAATAATTATAAGGCCGGCTCGCTAAGCCATCAACCTCGTTTGCTGGCCGGCAAAATGATACCGGAACCACCGCTCGGTATGCCGTTCGACCTCAGCGAACGTCCCCGGTTCCTCGAACAGGTGGCCGGCGCCTTCGACGATCACCAGCTCCTTCGGCGCAATAAGCCGGTCATAGGCGAGGCGGTTGAGCTCGATGACCTGGCTATCCCGGTTTCCGACGATCAGCAATGTCGGCGCGAGCACGTGGGGTATCGCATCTCCCGCCAAATCGGGGCGGCCGCCCCGCGACACGATCGCGGCGACGGGCGAACGCGGTGCCGCAGCGGACACGAGCGCGGCTCCAGCGCCGGTGCTCGCGCCAAAATAGCCGATCGGCAGATGCGCGGTGTCGTCTGACGCAATAGCCCAGTCGCAGACGAACGACAATCGGGACGCGAGCAGCGGAACATCGAAGACATTGGCGCGATCGCGCTCCTCCACGGGTGTCAGCAGGTCGAGCAGCAGCGTCGCAAGCCCGGCCGCGCGCAGCTTCGCGGCAACTCGGTTATTGCGCGGGCTGAGCCGGCCGCTGCCGCTGCCATGGGCAAAGATCACAAGCCCCGTTGCGTTACGGGGTATGCCCAACAAGCCCTGGAGGCGCTGCGGCCCAATGTCGATTTCGATCGTATCGGGCACTATCGTCATGCACTGCACTCCAGTATCGCATCTCGCGGGAGACCCTACCGAGGAAACTCACCTCACGGATACCCCGTTCCGCAGCGGCACGCCGGCCGAACGGGTGGGCAACTTTTGCGGTCCGCCGTCAGGCGACATCGGCACCAACGCATCACCACTGCCGGCACAATTGCTGATTTTGACGCACGCAACTCAATCCCCAGGCGATCGAAAGGGCTGAGAGGAGCCGTATCAGTACAGCTCGCTCGGCATGCGACGAGCGTAGTCGGCATCGAAAGCAGCGCTGTCGGTCCCCGGCATGCGCGCCGCAGCAAACTCTCCCAGCGTTGGAACACTCTGGGGCCGACCCCTGCCGCCCCCCTTCCACAGATCAGAACGAACGAGCGCCTTGGGGCAATGTGGGAAAGCCTGTTCGACCGCGACTACGATCACGGTCGCGGGCTCTTTGCCGTCGACGGTGAAACGGCGTTTGAGGACCGGATCAACGCTGACTCGGGCCCGACCATTGACCCGGTAGGTCTCGTTCGCGCCAGGGACCAGGAAGATCAGTGCGATGCGCGGATCCTCTATCAGGTTCCTGAGACTGTCGATCCGATTGTTGCCCCGCCGGTCGGGGATCAGCAGTGTGCGGCCGTCGTCCTCGATCTGGACAAAACCGGGCTGGTCGCCCTTGGGAGAGCAGTCGAGGCCTTGGCTGCTTGCCGTTGCCAGAACCAGAAACGGCGAGGCAGCAATGAACGCGCGTCCTACCACATCAACGTGGTCGATCTCCTTCCTGAGCACGCGCTCCGACGGTTGCGTGTAGCGTGTCGCCAGCTCATCGACGGTGGTCACAGTGGTGTCTTCAAGGGCTTCCATTCCCCGGATCCTTTCGAAACCTGCAGAAATCTGCGCGCACATTTCGAGCCTCTAAGTGAGCCTCGATCCGAGCCGATGCGACTTCCAGACTTGCCCCACGATGACCCATTTTGCAAGGCCGAGGCGGTTGCGGAAGGTGCGCATCGGGCGTTCCATCCAGCGCACATTCAGCGACCAAGCGGAGGCAAAGATATTTAACCGGTGCGGCAAACGTGTTGGGCAAGGGACCAAGCGGTGGCCTCGGTTATGGTCTTCTCCAATCCGGTTTCGATGTACCGATATTACGGTCTGTCGCGGGCGAATCAGGCAACGCGATCTCCACTCGGCAATGAGACCGCGCTTAGACGTAACTTGACCCGGATGGTATCGCATGGTGAAACGGCCCGGCCGCAGCAAAGCGCCGGGCGAAGGGGCAGCCCAGTGAGCGCGGTCCGTTGCCGATGGAAGGACGAACGACATGTTCACGCTTTACTATGCTCGCGGCACCTGTGCGCTGGCGACGCACATCGCGCTCGAAGAGGCCGGTGCGCCCTACAAGGCGATCCTGGTCGATTTCGGCTCACAAGCCCAGAGGACCCCCGAATACCTCGCGATAAACCCGAAAGGACGCGTTCCGGCGCTGGTGACCGAAAGCGGTACGCTCACCGAAACTCCCGCGCTGCTGTGTTTTGTGGCGCAGCGCTTTCCCGAGGCCGACCTCGCGCCGCTCGCCGATCCGTTCGCGTTGGCGCAGGTTCAGGAGTTCAACAGCTATCTCTGCTCGACGGTGCATGTCGCGCACGCGCATGGCAGGCGAGGCACCCGGTGGGCAGACGATCCCGAGGCGATCGAGGCGATGAAGCGCAAGGTGCCGTCGAGCATGACGGAATGCTTTGAGCTGATCGAACGCAAGTTCTTGAAGGGTCCGTGGGTCATCGGCGAGCGGTACACAATCTGCGATCCTTACCTTTTCACGATCGGTTCCTGGCTCGAAGGCGACGGGGTCGACACAACCAAGATGCCGCGGGTCATCGAGCACCGCAGACGCATGCTGGCGCGTCCCGCGGTTCAGAAGGCCGTAGCCGCCGAAGGTACGCAGATCCCCTGATCCATCAGCGCGGCTCCAAAAGCTCAGCTTTTGCCGCCGGCCGGGAGTGGCCAGGCGAGCCAGTTGCACACCGCTTCGCCCATGACGAGCTCGAGGTCGCGGTCCTTCAGCCACGGCAGTTCCTCGGTGAACAAGGTCACGCATTGCCGCCACGAACAAGGCATCCGCGTGATGTCGGTGCCCCAGAACATCCGCTCGGGACCGAAGGCGTCAAAGCCTGCCCCGTCGCCTTGACGGCCAAGTTCGGGTACTTGGCTAGCGCCAGAAGTTCCGGCTGGAAGCGGTAGGCCGCCTCCCCCTTGCTGGCGCGCGGCACACCCATGTGATCAACGATCAGCTTGAGGCCGGGATGGCGCTCGGCGATCTTGCCAACGGTCGGCAGAAACATCGCGGCACCGAGCGCCACCGGCACCCCGGCGCGCTCGGCGGCGGGCCACAGCCAGTCGATCGCACCGTCGGTGAACCACGATTGCGGGTGCCGCTCGTTGGTATAGAAGCGTAGGCCGAGCATCCCCGGGCGCTCCTTCCAGTGCGCGACGAGGTCGCGGCCATTGGGGTCGTCGAGATAGAACCAGCCCATAATCGCGAAACGGTCAGGGTATCTGCGCACCGCTGAGACTGCCAGCTCGTTCGAGTCCGGGTCCCACAGCACCGGGTGGATCAGGGCCCGGTCGACGCCGGCGGCATCCATTCCAGCGATTGCCTGCTCCGCCGAGTAAGGCTCCTGACGATGGTGGGCCGAGGGCGTCCCTTTTTCCCAGAGATGGATCTGTGCATCGACGATCAGCATTGAGTACCTCCTCTCCAAGGCTCAAAAGATAAACCGACGTCAAACGACAGGAGGCGGAAATGATGAAGACGATCGTCATCGGCGCCGGCGTCATGGGGGCCTCGGTCGCGTACCGGCTGGCCGAGGCCGGCGCCGCCGTGACGGTGCTGGAAGCAACGCGCATCGGCGGCGGCACCTCCGGCATCAGCTTTGCGTGGACGAATTCGCACAACAAGCCGCCCAAACCCTATCATGATCTGAATCTCGCCGGCATGAAGGCGCATGCCGCGCTGGCCGATGAGTTTGGCGCCACGCCGTGGTGGCACGGCGGCGGCAGTCTCGAATGGGTGGCCGAACCCGACCGCACGGCGCAGCGCGAAAACATCGATCGGCTGCGGTCCTGGGGTTATGCGGCGGAGTGGGTCACGTTGCGCCAGCTGCAGGAATTGGAGCCCGACATCGATCCGGCGGCGATCGGCGATGCACCGGTGGCTTTCTTCTCAGAGGAGGGCTGGCTCGATCCGGTGGTCTACGCGCATGCGATGCTGTCCGCGGCGCGGCGTCGCCATGGCACAACAGTCACCTGCGGCGCCCGCGTCATTGATCTGATCATGAAGGGCGATCGGGTCACCGGTGTCCGCGTCGCCGACGGCACGCAATACGAGGCCGATATCGTCGTGAACTGCGCAGGGCGCTGGACCAATGAGGCGACCCGGAACGCCGGCCTGCACCTCCCGCTCGCGCCGACCGTGGGGTTCCTCGTGTTCACGCCGCCCGTCGCCGCCAGCTTGAGCCGCGTCGTCCGCACCCCTCTCATTCACATGCGCCCCGACGGCGCCGGGCGTCTGATGCTGATAGCGGACACCACTCTGAGCTTCGATGCGAGGATCAGTCCGTCGATGCCGGAGGCGCGCGATTGGGTGCGGCGCGCTCGAGAATTATTGCCCTCGATCGGCGAGATCGAACCAGAGGCGGTGCGCATCGCCATCCGGCCGATTCCGGCCGACCATTTTTCTGCGATCGGGCCTATGCCGCGAACCTCCGGTTATTATATCGCCGTCACCCATAGCGGCGTGACGATGTCGCCGTTCCTCGGCGCGGCGGTCGCCGACGAGATCGTAGGTGGACGGCAAAGGGCCGAGCTTGCTGATTTCCGGCCCGCGCGCTTCTTCAATTGACCGGCGGACGCAACCGGTCCGTCATCTTTCACGGTACGATGGGCGATGTTGGCCGGCGCCTCGCCGAGATCTGGCGGGTCCTGAAGTCCGGCGGGCTCTACCAGGGCAGGATGCTGTCGAAGCGCGATGCGCAATTCGGCCGCCGCCGGCCGGTCGCCCCTGACACCGTTCCACGACAACACATAGTCGAAGCTCGCGTCCGCGAAGGGCAGCGCGTCG
>Ga0126381_100011415_pt1 | contig 10039 bp, 19 predicted proteins | sample PanSoiMetPlot_28_FD_96465 | JGI IMG/M metagenome (GOLD analysis project Ga0126381, IMG submission 96465) | Tropical forest soil microbial communities from Panama - MetaG Plot_28 | ecosystem: Environmental > Terrestrial > Soil > Tropical forest > Bulk soil | place: Panama | collected 2016-02-17 | reverse complement strand
TCGGGCTGCTGGGACTGCTGAGGCTGTTGCGCAGCCATCCCGGTCATCAGCTCGCGCAGACCTTCGATCTCCTGACGGTGGCTTTCCTCTTGCTGGGTCAGGCGCTGCTCCATCTCCGAATACGACTTCACGAACGCCTGCTCGTCCTTGAACTTCTCCGGCAGCCACTCCGGCCGCTCAGCCTCCTGTACTTCCTCCTGTGGTTCAGGCTCCGGAAGCCGCTCCGGTTCGTCAAGCTCGACGCCGAGCTGCTCCTTTGCCGTTCTCCCTGTCGCCATTAGGGACTCTCGATCGCCGGTGTATACCGGTCGGTGTTCATCCCCGTACCGAGCGATCCTCCTGTTGAACAGGCCGCCGTGTTCGCACCGTCGAGCACCCCGGTCGGATACACCCCGCCCGCAAGGCTCGGATTCGCGTCCTGCTGACGCGCATTGATCACCATGTCCCAGCCGTTACTCTGAACACTTGTTGGGTGAACGTAATCAGCTCTCGGCATCATCGCCTCCATCCTGATAGTAGTCCTCGTCCTCTTCCTGCTCTTTCATGGAGTCTAGGTGGACCTCCAACTCCAACTGGATTCTGCTCGGGAGGCTCATCACGAAATCCATGCCTTCCAGGAACGAGCATTCCTTCACGTAATCCTCATGGTCTGAGCATTTCCCCTGCACAACACGGGTTTGTTTCTGCAGCATCGTGTAACGAGCGCGATCGAGCAGCAGCGGCCAACCGTGCGACGCCGTCATTTCCTCAACCATCGCTGCTCGCTCCTGCAACTGCCGTAGCTCGTCCGCCGACATCAAGCAGCCGGAGGCGTTGGCGGCGGAGTCCCGGCCGAACCGGTATCAGGGAGCGAATACGGCTTCACCGACACCTGCGAAAAATCGGTTGAGGTGCCGCCGAGCGCCTGCAGCACCAGCCGTGCCGCGTCGTCTCCCGTGTACTGGAACGTCTCTCCGTCGCCCAAAACGACTGTGGTGTAGAACTGCATGGCTCCCTCTTACGTTTTGATGATCCTGTTCACGACAAGGAACGACGGGGTGTCCGCGACACCTCCGACGGTGCGGCCGACCGAGCCGGTGATCGTGACCGAGCCGCCCAAACTTGGTGCGCTCGTAATCCCGCCGGACGGCCCCTCAGGTTCGAACGTGTAGTTGCCCGCGTACACGCCGAACGTGACGCCGTCGCCGGACTGCCCGTAGTTCGTGAACCCCGTCCCGCCCGGCCTCGGGGCGTGCGTATGGTTCGGCAGCACCAGCCCGGACGCGTCACCTGACAACGACACCGTGTGGCTGTGCGCAGGCTGACGCAGGTTCGCGGTGTTGCCGTCGCTCAGCCCGATCGCGTTCACGTACGGCTGCCCGCCAGGGCAGAAACCAACAAGCATCCTGCCGCGGCAGTCGGGCAGGTTGAACGTCGTGGAGCCGTCGCCTGCGCCGAACACCGTTCCGATCACCCCGAACAGCGCCGAGTACGTCGACCGGCTGACCGCGGTCCCGTCACACAGTAGGAACCCTGCTGGCGCGACACTCGTGAACCAGTCGCAGCCCGCCCCGGTCGGCAACGAACCAGGCGGACCTGTCGGCCCCGGGGGACCCGGGATGCCCTGCGGCCCTGTCGCTCCAGTCGGTCCTGCCAAACCCTGCGGGCCAGCGGGGCCTGTCGCGCCTGGCGGTCCGGCCGGACCGGTCGGGCCTTGCGGGCCGGGAGGCCCGGTGCCGGTGTCAAGGTAGAACAGGTCGCGCTGCTCCACGCTCCCGGTCGAAGTCTTGTCTTTGATGTTGATCGACGGGCCAGGCATCAGAAGCTCCTAATCCTCGCAAGGGCGGCGGCGAGCTGCGGATCCATCGGCAGGTCACCCATCATCGGGCGTGCGCGTCCGCCGTACACGTCGCCGATCTGCGGCTCCCGGATGTCGTAGCTCATCTGTCTGAGGGCGTCCTGCATCTGCTGCTGATCCTGGGCCTGCTGCTGCTGCGCGCCAGCCTGCATTCCCTGCTGCTGCGCCTGCTGTAGCTGCGCCTGCTGTTGCTGCTGCTGCTGGCCCATCCAGTCTTCGACACTATTCGGTGCCGCCGCGGGCTGTGTCCCCGGCGGAATAAAGAGAGCTTCAGGGTTCGGGAAGTCGTAAGCCATCGCGATCTTCTCCAGGATCGGTTTGAAGTTCACGAACCCGAGCTGTGCCAGCGGCGCAAACGCGTTGAGCAGCGCGATCGCTTCTCCGCGCTCCTGCTGCCGCGAGAGGCTTTCCTCAGAGCCTTCAAGCTGGTAGTTGAAGTGCCCGGCCACATCCCTCGGGCTTACGTCGAGCCACATCGGTTGCCCGTCGTCGCCGGTGATCTGGACGGCGACATTGCGGTCCATGAACTGCTGGATCATGTCACCCCAGAGTTCGAACGTCCTTTGGTACCCCTTGTACTGCAGCATCGACGCTTTGAACCTCAGGAGCCGGGATGCGACCTCCTGAAGCGCCGTAACTCCAGTGGCCGTGTTCTGATCCACAGTTGACAGATCTGCGCCGGAGACGTACGGGTTGATGCCAGTGACAAGCTGCATGTCAGAAAGAAGCCGTGTCCGTTCCTGGTACACATCGCTGCTGATTGGAGGTATCTCGAACGGGCGGATATCGTCGTGGTCAACCACCGGCCACTTGAACCTCGGCCGGAGCTGCAACGCATTTGGATCGGCCACTCCACCTTCACGGTAGGTGATCCCCCTCATCGTGGTGAGATGCAGGTTGTCTATGGTCATGTTCTGCAACGTCCACTGAGCGTCCTGCAAATGGTCTACCAACTCGGTCTCGGGGATTCCCTGCATCTCGAACAGATCCGGGCGTGTCTGCGCTATGACGATGGGCTTCTTCCCGTGCCAGTACGGATTCGGGTCGTTCCGCAACAGGATTTTCCTGCTCCCGATCACGACCACAGTATCGTCGGTCCAGACTTCGAGTAGCTCGAACAGATCCTTCTGTCCTCGCTGCTGCATCGAACGGTCGGTACCTGACTGGCTGAGGAACCGTTCCTGGGCGGTCGTGTCGGGGCGGGCGGTGGTCCCGGCTTTCAGGAGTTCATCGACGTTGTGGTAGACGCCGTTGCACTGGTTGCGTTCGTGCTTCCCGGAGACCGTGCAGGCGTTCTGCAGCAACTGGTCTTTTGTCAGCCAGGAGCGGAGCACCACGTACCCCGCACTGTCCACGTCACGACCTGCCGGATCCCACCAACAGTCATAAATATTCCACACCTCGAAGGTGGGGCCGTCCCGGATCACCGCCTCGACCGGGCCGACATACGGCTGCGGTAGAAGACCACCTGCTTCGTCAGTCCAGGTGCGGGTGTGTTTGACCTTGCTCTGGTACAGCCAGTGGTTCTTCGCGACAGTGACCCCGTAAATCAAGCCTTGCTGCGCAAACCACGGCTGTTTCTCCACCAGGTGGTCTTCACCCACGTAGTAGTCCATGATCACCTGCATGGCCTTCGCGTTTAGCTCCGTGTCCGGGTGGCGCGGTTTCACCAGGCAACGCGGAGCGCCCGTCTGGATGTTGACCAGCGCCGTATCGATCGTTTGCATCGCGTACGGGGTCCTGAGCTTCGACTGCCACGGTTCGAGGCTTCGCGGACGACGCTGGGACGCACGATAAACGTCGTAGGAGTGGTCGTAGCGGCGACGACGAGTCGAATGGGCGTCCTCGCCGGGCTTGACGTGTTTGAGAACGAGACCGACTAGCTGGTCGTCCTGAAGAACAACCGCAGACTGCGGGTTCGCAGCGTCTGCGAAATCAACGGCCACGCTTCAGCCGTTTAGTCACACCTCTGTGAGCCGCCGTACGACGCCCTGCTGCAAGCATGCCGGTCGCAAAACTCGCTCGTTTCGCTGCTAGGGGGCCGTAATCGCCCCGTTTCGCGGCGGCCATCTTCTCAGCAGGGATCTTCTCGCCCTGCGGCACACCGAGCTGCGAATGAAGCGCGCCCTTCTTGAACTTCACCGGGGATTGGCCGCCACCGCCGCTGATCGTCTGTGTCTTGAACGCCATTAGCCCGGCACTCCCTGCAACCTGGCTGCGAGCGCTTGGGCGACCTGGTCACCACCACCCCCACCCGGGGGACCAGGAGGCCCCTGCTGGCCGCCTCCGCCCTGCTGCTGTCCCTGCATCATCTGCTGCTGCAACCCGGTGAGCTGCTTCAGACAGGTGCCGACGATCGCGACGGCCTGCGGATCCGACATGATCGTCATAAGCTGGTGAAGGACTTGGATCGCCTGCTGAAGTGCTTGCAGCTCAGGGTCCATGAGCGGAGTCTAACCCTAGAACTGCCCGATCGCAGCGATCGTGTCGCCGGTCGTGTCGTCAACGACCGTCACCAACGGCAGCCTGACACCGGATCCGGTTGCGTGCTGCGCAAGCTGCGCGACGCAGCACGCGATCGTGACGGCGCTGATGTTGTCGTAGCTGCCGCCCCATCGTTTCCCTTCCACCATCACGTCGAACAATGTTTGCGGTGCCCCGGGCGTTTGCGCTGGTTCGCTCATCGCCGTCCTTTCTTCAGTCGACCCACAGCCCCACGAACGTGCGCGGGAAGCTTGCCCTTGTTATCGAAGTGATGGCGCTTCACCCACGCGTGCCCAAACTTCATGTTCAAGAATGCACGCTGGGCTTGGCTGACCGCTGGCATTTACCAGGAGTTCTGCAGGCTATTCGCGAGCGCCTGCACCAGAGGATGTACCGCCCCGGCAGCAAACCCGGCGGGAGTACCGCCGAACGGTGGCCAGGGCTGCACATCCCAGCCCTGTACCGGCGTCGCGGCCGGACCCCAGCCTCCGCCGCCCATCGGCGGCCACGGCTGCACCGCATTCCCCGGCACCCCACGCGACTGCAGCGCAGCGATAGCACGGGCGATGTTCATGCCGGTACTCACGGGGTTGTTCGCACCGCTAAATCCACCGGGCGGATACACCGGCCCGGTGACCGGGGCGCGAAATCGTGCCGGACTGACTTGCAACGCGAGCCGTGCGGGAGTCACCACCATCAGTAACCCGTTACCGCGAACTGTGGCACGTAGGTGTCCTCAACGGGCTTCTTGATCTGGCGAGGCAACTGGCTCGTAATGTAGACGCCGATTGCGAGCGACATGACCATGTCGTCGTTGCAGCCCGGCTGCGCCGCGGCCTTCTCGTCGTCACCGTAGACGAAGGTGCCCATTTCCTGGATGGCACGCTGCGAGTATAGGCCAAACTCGCGCTCCCTCAAGGCTGTTTCGAGTGCTTCCAATACGACCATGCGGGTGCGCGTGGTGGTGTCCCAGCCGGTGCGATCTGTCCACTTCTTCGAAAGTCGATCCATTGTGCTGCGGGTATAGATTTTCGGGTAGCGGAGCTGCTTGAGCACCTGCTCGACCGCGAGTCCCCAGCCGCCCGACAGCTCCGGCACGATCAGAGCATCGTTGTAAATGCGACCGAGCCGGTAGGCCTCCTCGGCGACCAACCCTGTTTCCAGCTTCACCTGCATCTCCGCGGCCTGCTCAAAACGGTCCACATCGATCACCTCCAACGCAGACCAGTCCTTACCCCGGCCGCTGGAAGCGTCGATCGCGAGCACGTAGCGGTGCGCGTCAATGTGCTTGCCCTTCTCGGTCGTGTGCTCCCTGACCGGCTTTTTCCACACCTGCAACGGACCGCCGGTGTTCGTGGCGCGCAACGCGTCCTTCTTCGGAGGCTTTTCGCCGCGGCCGACGCGATGCAGCATGTCTCCCTGTATGTCGCCGAGCGTAATCCCGGAGAAGAGCGGCGGGGTGTCGTGAGCGGCGAGTTCGTAGTCTCGGAGCGCCTCGATGTCGAAGAAGCACTTACCGGAGATGAACTCCCACAGGCCTTCCAGGTAGCGGCGGCGCTGCCACTCCTTGAGGCCCGAGAGCGTTTCCTCGACGTAGCCTTCCGGGAGATAGGGGTTGTCGGTCGCCTTGGCGAAGAAGAACTCGCAGTCACCGATCGAGCTGAGCGCGCCCTCCATCCACAGCTCGCTCTTGTAGGTTCCGAACGGAGTCTTGGTGGGGGTGACCTTGTCGCTCTCAGTCGTTGAGAGGAACCATTTCTGCAGCCAGTGGCCGGGGTTGCCGGGGTTGAAGGTCAGGATTGTCTTGTTCGGCATTCCCGCCTGCCGCAGCCGGGTCATCAGCCGCAGCACGGTGTCTTCGGCGATCTCCTGGCACTCATCGAAGAATAAACATCCGATCTCCGAGCTGTACCAGCGCACCGGGTCTTCGAGACCGATGAAGTGGATCCGAGAGCCGTTGAAGAGTTCGATGTAGTCCTCGCCGCCCGAAGCCTTGTGGCGGACGATCAGCTCGTGCGGGATCACCTGCCCCATCATCGTTTTCTTCGTCGTCTCGACGATCGAGGTGTGAGCGTTGCGACAGATGAGGCTGATCAGGCCTGGGTGGTCCAGCGCATAGTCAAACACCTGCTCACAGCCGGTGCGACTCTTCCCACCGCCCATCGCACCGCCGTAGCCGCGGATTCTCGCTGCAGACAGCAGAAACGCCTCCTGCGGAGGCAGGGGTTCGAACACACTGAGGATCTCACGCATCTACGCAGACTTCGGCATCTCGTCCCGTGAGAGGCGGGTGAGGCGCTTGAACAGCACCGGCTCGACGCTGTCGGTGGTTTCGCCAGGGCGGCCGAAGGCCTGATTCATCAGGTCTGCGAGCGCGCCCGCGACCGCCTTCGCGTCAGGGACTTCCGTCCACTGCATCTGCCGTTTCCCACAGCTTTTACATTGGAACTCGGCACTCATCCGTTTGCGGATCGCGAGAACCTCGTCGATCAGCTTCGAGATCTGCTCAGGGGTCAAGTAGCCGGTGAGCTTTTTCCCCAGTTCCTCGCGGGGTTCAGCCACCGGGTGTGACCGCGTGGATGATCGGGGTCGTCCATTCGTTCAGCATGTTCACCGCCCGCCCGATGTCCGATAAACCCGCTTTCCCCGGCACGTTTATCTGGGTGATGATGGTGCCGTTCACGACCAGCGCAAGCTGGTTATCGACGGCCGGGTTCCAAGCCGGAGTGGGATTGACGATGACAGGGTCGTTCAAGACGCCTTCGCCGCCGTCGTCTTCGCCCCCTTCGGAGTTTCGCCCTCCGCGGTCTTCTGCGAGTCCTCGTACTGCTCCGCCGCCGCGGCCCGCGCCTTCGTGAGCGCCTGAATCTCAGGGTCGTTCTCGTCAGGCTCGATATGGAGCGCCTCCGCCTTCGCCTCACGGGCCTCCTTCTCAGCCTCAAGCGTCTTCTCGGCCTGCTCTGTGACCTCGCCGAGGGCGTCTGAGAAGTCCGAGCCGTCATCCTGCATCGTTGCCGTGCCGAGAGGGTTGCCTTTGTCGCCGTCACGCACCAACGTCAATGTCGCCATCCTGTCCTCCTAAAGGGTTATGGGGCTGCTACAGACACGCTGATCGTGTCGCCGGACGGATGCCCTTTCGTGCCGGTCCCCGAAAGGGTGATCGTGAAGTTCCCGCTGCCGCTGGTCTTGCTTTTGACCATCAGGATCGCGGCCTGGATCGCGGCGTTCCACTGCTCCTGCTCGTAGATGCTCGCGAACGATGCGGGCGGCGGCAGATGATCGATGTTGCCGCACGGAATGTTGGTGTATGTCTTCGTCCAGCTCACTCGGCCTCCCCATCCTCGTCCTCGCCGTTGTCGGTCTCGGTCTCCGGCTCGGACGGGTCGTCCGGGGCAGGCTGCTCAGGCTCGCTCGTGGTCACATTCCCCTCCTATCTCAGGCTTTTGAAGGCATAGATCACGCTGATCACACCCAGCTCGATCACGATCAGCCAACTCTGTGTGTTGGTCACCCGGGAAGCATATCCTGGGTGAAACCGCAATAAGGAGGATCGTGATGGCTGACAAGGCAGAACTCGAACAAGCGGAGAACATCGGCTCGAACCCGAACCTGCACGAGCGCGAGGGCGCCGAGGCGGCGTGTCCGTACTGCTACGGCACCGGCACGCTCACAAACGGCTGCCCCTGCCCCTCCTGCGGCGCCTCAGGGCGCGTTCCGGTGGAGGGACCGACGCGGATGCAGCCCGATTACGGTGGCAAGGCCTCGATTGACTGGTGAAAGGCCGAAAATCTGTCTTGCACCCGTGAAACTGTGGGTCGACGACCTCCGCAAACCCCCAGATGACGGCTGGTACTGGGCGTTAGACGCCGAAGACGCGAAAGAGGTGCTGCTGGAGCACCAAATCTCGGAGCAATCGCTCGATCACGACCTCGGAGACGCCAAATCCGACGGTCTGACGCTGCTTGTGTGGGAGCACGACCACAAGTTGGTGCCGTATCTCACCACTTTGCACACCTGGAACCGCATAGGCGCCGAGCGCATGGCCGCATTTCTCGCCGATCATCGCTACAACGTCGTAATCGAGCCGGACAGAAGGCCTCCAACGACTGAATGAGACCTGCATGCTGGTTTGACAACCTGACCACTATATGCGATCATATATGTAGATGAGTTGATCGGCCCTTCGTCCCATATGGGACACCGATCCTCGTCTCACATAGGAGGTACGTGTGTACTCCACGAAAGGGGACGACCCTGGTCGTCATTGCGGCCGATGCGGCGTCATGGTTGCACCGCTCGCGGGCGAACCAGACGCATCGCCCTACGCTCGCTTCTTCAAACTCCCAACGAGACCAGGCGAATCAGCCGAAGCAGAACTTCTCGATATCGCTCCGGAAGACGCCTATCTCGTCATCACAGCAGAGATACCAATCGTGAGACAGGGAATCTGGCTCATGCCGATCTGCTGGACATGCGTCACTGATGAAGACATCGACTGGTTCACCAAGTTCGAAGTCCATGTCAGAGAACAGGAGGAGAAGTGAATAGCATGGCTGAGAAACACTTCACCAAGGCCAGGGGCTATCTGGTCAAGGGTGACGAGATGTACCGCAAGGCCGCCGCCGAGATCCGAGCAGGGATGAAGGCAGATCCGTCCCTCACCCAAGAGGAGATTGGGAGATGGTTCGGACACAGTCAGTCATGGGTGCAAAGACTTCTCGCCTGGGACAAGGATTATTCGTCGACGAATAACCCCACTCCATTCGTTCGTCCCGCAAACAAGACCGCAAACGACACGAAGGCGTTTCTACGAGACGCCCCAATGGAAGTCGTAGAGCGTGTCCTGGACGATCTGCCGAAGGAACGCAAGGAGCAAATCGCGGCCGCCACTGGCGACTCGTACATGCAGGCGAAGCGAGACGAGATCGAGCGTCGCGCCCGCAAGACAGACGAGGAGCGTCAGGCCGACTGGGAAGCCGCTGAACGACTGAACGAAATCCAGCAAAACCTCTTCGGTCAAGAAGGGGCGCTTTCGATCCGCCTGGATCTGCTCCATGCGGCGACAACGCTCTCGGAGATGATCGAAGCAAGAACGCTGACTCCTAAAGCCGCCCGTCTGATCGAGATTGACAACGACGAGTGGCAGCAGAAACTCATCGACGCCCAAGAACACATCACTGGTGGCGATGAGTGATGAGAAGATGGGTTCAACTCAAAAACCTCATCGATGAGGTCGATTCCGGACACAACGGAAAACCATGGTCGTTTGATAACGAGTGGGTCGCCTGGAAGCTGGGAGTCTCTCTCAGGGAGGGATCTGAGACCATTCAGGCGTATCTCGCCGAACAGCGACATCCACAGTCGTATGTGACCAAGTGGATTCATCGCGAAGGACGCACGAGAAACACTCGCTGGTGGGTAGGTCTCAAACCAGAGCAAGTTGAAGCTCTAGGGACACAAGGGATGGATGATGTCATTCGACGGTTCCAAATCGCCATCGCGCCCGATCTCGATCGGGCAAGAGAACTGAACCCAAAGACATCCAAGACGTGCGACAAGATCCTCGATGCCTTCGAGGCTGCGCTCCTAGAACTCAAAACGCTCAACGGCAAGGTGTAATGGCAAGCCCCCGCGCAAGCGGGGGCTTTTCTTTGCCCGCAAATCAGTAAGGATCGCGCGTGTTTGTGATTTGAAACTACCGCGGATGCGCTTCGGGCG
>Ga0126381_100011413_pt1 | contig 10039 bp, 7 predicted proteins | sample PanSoiMetPlot_28_FD_96465 | JGI IMG/M metagenome (GOLD analysis project Ga0126381, IMG submission 96465) | Tropical forest soil microbial communities from Panama - MetaG Plot_28 | ecosystem: Environmental > Terrestrial > Soil > Tropical forest > Bulk soil | place: Panama | collected 2016-02-17 | reverse complement strand
GTGAAATCCACGTGGCCCGGGGTATCAATGATGTTGACGCGATACTTTTTATCGAACCGCGTCCAGGAAGCAGTCGTCGCCGCGGAGGTAATAGTAATCCCGCGCTCGCGCTCCTGCTCCATCCAGTCCATGGTGGCCGTGCCTTCATCCACCGAACCGATCTTGTAGGTCACACCGGTATAGAACAGGATGCGCTCGGTTGACGTGGTCTTTCCGGCGTCGATGTGCGCCATGATCCCGATGTTGCGGGTATCTTCGAGTTTGAATGCCCTGCCCATAGTCGGTTGAACGGCTTTCTTTTCTCCCCGAATTGCTACTGCTTCACTCACAAATTCACCAAATCCTTACTCACGCCACTGCCGTTCTTACCACCGGTAGTGCGCAAATGCCTTGTTGGCTTCCGCCATGCGATGCACATCTTCCTTCTTTTTGATCGCTCCGCCGCGCGCATTCGCGGCGTCGATCAACTCGTCTGCCAGCTTGTCGATCATCGTCTTGCCGGCGCGCTCCCGCGAATACTGCAAAATCCAGCGAATCGCCAGCGACTGCCTCCGGAAAGGATTCACTTCCACCGGAACCTGATAGTTCGCGCCACCCACGCGCCGCGTCTTTACTTCCAGCAGCGGCTTGGTGTTCTCGACAGCTTTCTTGAAAAGTTTGAGCGCGTCGTCATTGGTCTTCTTGGCCATCTGGTCCATGGCGCCATAAAATACCCGCTGCGCGGTGCTCTTCTTGCCGTCCCACATCATCGAACAGATAAACTTTTCAACCAGGTCGTTGCCGTAAACCGGATCGACTTCCTGCTTGCGGCGGCTGACGAGTCCCTTGCGTGGCATCGCTGTTTTGCTCCTGACTTTCCTTGTTTCGGATTTCCAATTTCTGTTTTCTAAGCTCGGCTCTCTTACTTCGCGGCTCCGGCCTTCGGGCGCTTCGCTCCGTACTTCGATCGGCCTTGCTTGCGATTCTCGACTCCCGCGGCGTCCAGCGTGCCGCGCACAATGTGATACCGCACGCCCGGCAAATCCTTCACGCGGCCGCCGCGTACCAGCACGATCGAGTGCTCTTGCAAGTTGTGCCCAATGCCGGGAATGTAGGTCGTCACCTCAATCGCATTCGTCAAACGCACGCGCGCCACTTTGCGCAACGCGGAATTCGGCTTCTTCGGCGTCTGCGTGTACACGCGGATGCACACGCCGCGTTTTTCCGGGCAGCCCGCCAGCGCAGGCGACTTCGTTTTGATGCGAATTCCTTCGCGTCCCATTCGGACCAATTGCGAAAATGTCGGCACAGTCTTCCCTCATTTGTCGGACCCAGAGTTGCAATCCGCATTTGCGCGCACGATTTTCGACACCGCTCGCTAGCGCGCAGACAACCGTAGCGAACGCGCACACCACGCTGAAAGGTGAACTGCGAATCCGGAGAGACCAGCAAGAAACTCCGCACGCACTCCAAGAGGCAGAACCCCGCTCTTGGCTTCGATTTGGAGAGGCTTACTCGGCTTTGCGGGACTGGCGTCCCATATCCGGCCGCTCTTCGCTCCCAATCCGTCGTGCAATGTTCCGGGAACGAAGATCCTTCCAACTACGCGGGACACAACTGCAATGCCCCCGCTACTGCTTGGGTAGAAATCCCCCGACGAAACACCGAGTATAGAGAAGAAAATCCGGTGTGTCAAATCTCTTTAAACGCGGGAAACACGGGCTGAGGAAGCCCGGCTTGCCTCTCCTGCCAACCTGCCGCAAAGCCACAGCGATTCGCCAGCAACCTAGGGGTTTGGCACTGCAGCACTCGCCCGTGCCGCCTCCATCACCGGCTCGAATGCAATCGATACAGGTTCCCCAGCCCGTTTTTCACCCTCTTCATTCCCTCTTCAAACTCTTGATAAGTAAGGGGTTGCATGCGGTTTTCGTATGGCATACCCCACTCGCATGTGAAATAGCGCCATTTCCCTTCCGCTGAAACCCTGTACTCCCGCGCCGCGGCACTAATTCCTGGCCTTAACTTAAATTGACTGGCTTACCCCAGCCCGTCGCGTGTCACCGAAGGTCCCAGGCTCGAATGCCCGTCTTCGGTACTACCGGCGGCAACGCCTTCTGGCTGGTTCCCGCTTGAACCGCTTTTCGTCACTCTGCATATTCTGAAGCCCCGCAGGTTCAATCCAGCTAAAGGCCCCGACGAGGAAAAATAAAGCGTTTGCCCGTCCGGCGATAGCCGCGCCGGAAAATCCATATTCTTGCCAGAGAAGGGCGGCACCTCCGGGGTGCTCCCTTTGCCTCCTCGCCAATGCGAAACGCAAAGCAGCGAAACCTTGCGAAATGTCGTGGTGGGATTCAGCCAGGTAAAGTAGAAGGCCGTTCCGGTTGGACTGAACACTCAGCCCGCTTCATCATCCGGCGTGGGAATGATTCCTTCGGCAAAAATCCGCGGCCCAACTTCCGCAGTTGGCAGAAGTTCATACGACCCTTTGTTGCTTCCCTGCGAATTTCGTCCGCAAAACGCGGCCATCGCGCCCAGGCAAACTATGATCGCAGCCCCCCAGCCTCCATGCTCTCGCCATTTGCCACCCCGTTCCGTCCCATTTCCTTCCATCGACGCAGAGCAACCTGCAACGGCCGTTTCGTACCGGTCATTTGCAAAGCGCTTCGCAAAAACACAAACAAGAAACGAAACGGGCGACACCTCTGCGCCGCCCGTTTTCTGCCCGAATTCCAAGTCGATCTAGTTTTCCTACTTCGTATCCTTGTCGCCCGCTCCTAGATCACCATAGGGCCAGATATTGAACGCTTTCAACTCTTCGTATTCGCCCTGTGCACGCAACATGCGCGCCGTCCGCTCCGCCGGCCACGGCGCGGCAAACCGCTCCGGCCGGTCGGCAATCCAAAACGCGGTCACCGCCATCAATGTAGCGTTCTGAGTCAACACCTCCGGCTTCTGCGCTTCCAGCGCGTCCGCCGCCGAATGATGCGTGTATTTGTATTCGGAGGTGTCCTGATTCATGCTAATTCCCGGCAATCCCGCAATCGAAAACGGCAAGGTGTCGGTGCCCGATTCAACTTTGTCATTTACTTTCAGCGGCCGCACATTCCCCAACGCCGCGACAAACGGCTGAAACGCTGGAATTAGATCATCGCGCCCACCAAGCATGAAGTCCGTCACTGGACCCTGCCCTTCGTCAAGGATCAAATCCCCCAGGTGATTCGACAATTCCGACGCGTGTTGCTTTACGTATGCGAACGAACCGTCGAGCCCTTGTTCCTCCCCGGTAAACAGCACAAATCGAATTGTACGCCTCGGTTTTTGACCCGACCGCACGATCGCATCCGCCGCACCGAGCGTAGTGGCAATGCCCGATCCGTTGTCAGTCGTTCCTTCTGCCAGGTCCCATGAATCCAAATGCCCGCCCACAACCAGGATCTGCTCGGGATGCTCGGTCCCGCGAATCTCACCCACCACATTGGCGGTCTCGACCGGCCCGCTGCTCATGGTGTTCTGCACGTTGATCCGCATCCGCGGCGTGATCCCCCGCGCAATGAATCTTTCCAGCTGTCCCTGATCCTCCGCGGTCATGGAAACCACGGGAATCGCGTAGTCATTGTCGAATCCCAATATTCCCGTGTGCGTCAAATTCAGGCCCTGGGATTTCGACCCACCCTGCCCGCCAATCACTGCAATCGCTCCGGCATCATGTGCCGCTTTCAGAAAATCTCCAAAGCTCGCAAACAGCATCATGAAACTCTTCTTCGGCCGGCCCTGTTGCGTCACCAACACGATCTTGCCCCTGAAGCGCGAAACATTCTTGATCTCCTCATCTATGTCGAATATGTTGGCGGTAACCACATCTCCTTCCGCGCCCCCCGCCACTGTCGAGCCAGTCCATCCCATCGAATCTATGTGGAGACGATGTGCTGTCGGCGACAGCAGCTGCGCCTCGGCCATTCCGCGCGTCCAGCCCTTCCAGATCGCGTACTTCTCAAGATGCACGTTTTCCAGACCGATGGCCTTCATCCTGGCGGCGCCCCACTCCTCCGCTTTGCGTTCTGCCGGACTGCCGGTCACGCGTGAGCCGATATCATCGCTCAGCTCGGTCAGATACTGGTAGGCATGCGAATTCATGAACCCTTCACCCGCAATGCGCGTCAGAGCCGGCTTGGTCCCGTCTTCCTCAGGACCTTTCGGCAGCTCATCCGGCCACACGGCGCCGCTCAGCCAAATGCTCGTTCCCAAGAACGCAAACGCCGCAATTCTCGTGCGAAACGGTCTCATTTCGTGCTCTCCCGGCTGGACGCAAAGTCCGCACATCCATCTACACAAGCTCATCCCATTATCTCAGACGCATCCAGGCCATCTTCGTTTCACGGTTCTTCCCCTAGGCAGCAGCGGCGTTAAGCCGCTGCCCTATCGACTACTAGCATTCCGCGGACCTCGGTGTTCTCTGCGCCTCCGTGGTTATCTTTTGGCTTTCCGCGGATGCACCCGAGAAACATTCCGTTCACTCAATTCTTTACCATTGGGACAGCGCACCCTAGACTTTCGTTGAGGACCAATTGTTCAAGCTCCGCCAGGTAACGCCGACTCTTCACTCTAAGGAACGGAAGGTCAGGGTGGGAATTTCCTCTGTTCTGATGGTCACGGGCGCTCTCGTCGCCAGCGTCTTTATCATTCCATGTTCCGCCCAGGAACCCAAACCGCCCGCCGCATCCACGCCCGCGGTAACTGAAAAAAACGCCGCACAAATCGAACTCCTCGAAACCAAGTACCGCTTCGAGACCAACGGCGATTCCCGCAAAGAAGTCCATGCCCGCGTCCGCATTAACAACGAACTCGGCGTCCGCCAGTTCGCCCGCCTGAACTTCGATTTCAACCGTCGTTTCCAGTCCGTCGAAATTCCGTTAGTCCGCATCACCCACGCGAGCGGCGGCATTGCCGACATTCTCCCCAGCGCCATTACCGACAACCCCAACCCCGCCGTGGTGGATTTCCCCGCCTATCACGAGGTCCGCGTCAAATCCGTCCGCATTTTGGGTCTGCAGCCCGACGACCTGCTCGAATATCGCGTCATCACGATCACCACCCACCACCCCCTGGCCCCCGACTTCTGGCTCGACCACACCTTCGACCGTTCTGGCGTGGTTACCGAAGAAAACTTCGAACTCGAATTTCCTGCGTCACGCAAGCCTAAAATCCGCATCAATCCCGCTACGCCGGTCAAATCCGTCCAGAAGTCAGGAGAAGGCGAAAACGCTCGGGTCACCTATTCATGGGACGAAACTGGACCCGAATCGACTCATAATTCTCGCGACGCCAAGGTTGGGGCTGAGGAACCGGATGTGCTTCTCTCAACAGAACAATGGGAAATGTTGTCAATCCGACTCTCGGAAAAACTTACGCCGGGCGCAGAAGCGCTCGAGAACATAACTAACGACCAGGAGCAGAGGCGCGAAGTCATGCGCAGAGCGCAGGTCGCGCCGGAAATAATCGCCAAGTCATCGGAGTTGACCAAAAATGCCAGGACCAATCGCGCGAGACTTGCCGCCCTGTATGACTATGTCTCGCAGAAAATCACCACGGTAGATCTTCCGCTCGGTGCGGCTGGGTTTTTCGCACGACCAGCGACAGAAGTCATAAGCTCGGGCTACGCCACTCCTGAAGACAAATTTGTGCTGTTCCGATCCCTGGCGGCTGCCCTCAAACTAGGCGCCAGCGCGGCGCTCACCGGCTTCTGCGACTCCACAGCTCCCGCACAACCGGCGATATTCAATCATCTGATCATCTCCGTATACGATGGGACGCGGAGTTACTGGCTCGATCCGAGCTTGGAAGTCGCTCCCTTCGGACTGGTCCCAGCCAACTCCGGGAAATGCGCGTTCCTGTTGAACTGGCAGTTTTATGAAATGAATTCGACCGGCCATGAGTGGCAGTCGCTTAAAACAGAGCCGCCCTTCCCCTCAGTTCAAAATGTTTCCGTAAATGCGCACTTCGCCGACCAAGGCGCCCTGGAGGCAAAGGTTCATTACTCGCTCCGCGGCGACAACGAACTTCTCTTGCGTGTGGCGTTCCACAAGACTCCGAAGGACAGGTGGAAGGACGTCGCGCAGTTACTGGCCATCTCCGATGGGTTTCGCGGCGACATAACAAACGTGGTCGCTTCCGACCCCTACGAAACCAAGCAACCGTTCACCGTCGAGTACGAAATCACTCAATTGAGATTTGTAGATTGGTCCAAAAAACCGGTGCGCATTCCCGCGCTGCTGCCCTCGCCCGGACTTCCTGAAGCGCCATCCACGGGAAGTTCAACCAGCGGCGCAAAAAAATCCATCGACCTTGGTACACCACTCCAAATCGAACTCGACGCCAGCGTGCAGCTTCCCGAAGGAACCACGGCACTCGCTCCCACCGGCACGACGGTCAACCGCGACTACGCCACTTTCTCCTCAGAATATTCTGCGCAAGGAAACATGCTTCACGCCACGCGAAAACTTCACTTCATTTCGAGGGAAATCCCCGCCACGCGCTCCGGTGACTTGAACGCCTTCCTGCACGCGGTGCAAGCTGACCAAACCCAGCTCTTCACCTTGCAACCATCGAGAGATCGTTAGGCGTTCGCCGTTGACCGCTTACCGTCCGACCACCGCTCAAAATATGTAAAAAACCCAGCTCAGAAGGCTTCTGCAACTTTCCCGAACATCCATTCGTTATTCCCCGGTGACCCATTTGTCGTTCCGAGCGCGGCAATGAACTGCTTTCATTCTTGCGGGCCACTTGAAACCTACAATTTAGCGCGGTCTCAGCGGATTTCCATCACTTCTTTTTCTTTCATCGCGCTCAGGTCCTCAATCTTCTTGGTTTCGCCGTGCGTGAGCTTTTCCAGTTCTTCCAGCGAACGCTTCTGCTCGTCCTGACTGATCTTTTTGTCCTTTTCCAGTTTATCGATCGCTTCCTTGATATCGCGGCGAATATTGCGCACCGCCGTGCGATGATTTTCCAGCACTTTGTGAATATGTTTTACCAACTCCTTGCGGCGTTCTTCGGTAGGCGCAGGAATCGGCACCCGCACCACTTTGCCGTCGTTGGTCGGATTTAATCCGAGGTCGCTAGCACGAATCGCCTTGTCCACCAAGGCCACCACACTCGGATCCCACGGCGAAATCACCAGCATCGTCGGCTCCGGCACGGTCACCGTTCCCACCTGATTTACTGGTGTCGGTGTGCCGTAAAAATCCACTCGCACATTGTCCAGCAGCGCCGCGTTCGCGCGGCCGGTGCGTACCGTCGCCAGTTCCTTGCGAAAATCATCAACCGCCTTTTCCATACGAATTCTCGCCGCCGCTATCGCTTCCTTGGTGGTTCCAATCGTCGTCATGGTATCCTCATCTAAGCCGGTCGTACTGTCGAGCCCACGCGTTCGCCCAACACCACTCGCTTGATATTGCCGTACTGATTCATGTTAAACACCACGATAGGCATGCCGTTGTCCATGCACAGTGAAATCGCCGTAGAGTCCATCACCTTTAAATCCTGATGCAAGACATCGCGGTAGGTGATTTGCGCCATGAATTTGGCATCGGCAAATTTCTCCGGATCTGAGTCGTATATTCCTTCGACACGCGTAGCTTTCAAAATCACGTCGGCCTTAATTTCCATCGCGCGCAATGCCGCCGCGGTGTCGGTCGAAAAATACGGATTGCCTGTCCCCGCGCCAAAGATCACCACGCGGCCTTTTTCCAGATGGCGCATGGCCCGCCGCCGGATAAATGGCTCGCACACTTCGTGCATCTCAATGGCGCTCAGCACGCGGGTGAACACGCCAACCTTTTCCAGCGCATCCTGCAGCGCTAGCGCATTGATGACCGTGGCCAGCATGCCCATGTAGTCGCCGGTGGCGCGATCAATCTCAAATCCCTTTTGCCGCGCACCGCGAAAAATGTTTCCGCCGCCCACCACAATGGCAATCTCCACGCCCAGATCGCGCACTTCCTTCAGCTCGCGGGCGATGGATTGCAGGGTCTCCCCGTGCACCCCCAAGCCGAGGGGGCCTTGCAGCGATTCACCCGACAGCTTCAGCAACACTCTTTTGTAAACCGGTTTCTTCTTGGAGCTTTTCTTTTCCGTCTTTCGGGCAGCCATGTCGCTCCGTTCCGGGTTGCAGGGTTTGCAAGTGCAAACCATAAAGGCAAAGATGTCGATTGAAAACCACGAAATTGTAACAAACTCGGTGCCAAGTATCACCGGCGCGGGAGCAAAATTCGCGGATCAAAATGAAAGCCGCACAAAAAAACGCCCCGGTTCTTACCCCGGGGCGCCAAGGATTCTTGCTATCGATTTCACGCTCTGACAGGCGCGGGAACGGGAGCCTGTTCTGCGCCGCCGTTGCCAATCACCTCGCCCACCTTGAAACGTGCGAAACGTTTGATGCTGATGTTTTCGCCCAGTTTGGCGATCGCCGAGTTCACCATTTCCTTGATGGTGATGCCCTCATCCTTGATATAGTGCTGCTCTTCCAGGCAGTTTTCCTCGTAGAACTTTTCCATTTTGCCGCTCACGATTTTATCAACGATATTTTCCGGCTTGCCGCTGGCCAGTGCCTGCGCCTTGTAAATGTCGCGCTCTTTTTCCAGCATTTCCGCGGTCACTTCCTCGCGGCGAATGTATTTGGGATCGAGCGCCGCAATGTGCATGGCGATGTCGTGGCACAGGTGCTTGAAAGCTTCGGTGCGCGCGACGAAATCGGATTCGCAATTCACCTCCACCAGCACACCGATTTTCCCTCCGGCGTGGATGTAGCTGCCCACCAGACCTTCGGTGGCTTCGCGCGTGGCTTTTTTCGCCGCCGCCGCCTGCCCCTTCTTGCGCAGAACGGCGATGGCTTTTTCGATGTCGCCGCCGGCTTCCACCAACGCCGCGCGGCAATCGTTGAATCCCGCGTTGGTGCGGTCGCGCAGTTCCTTCACGAGCTTGGCTGGAATTTCCATGGCTGTGTTTGGTGTGCTCATCCTTTTGTTCTCTTTCTTCTTTTCGTTCAAACCCGCCTGCCTCAGAAGGCAGCTAAACAAAAAATCTCTTGCGCAAGGCCGCCCTGTGCAGAGGGCGGATACCAACGACCCCCGCAGGATACCTGCACAACAGTTGCGGCGGTGTTACAAAATGGCCCGCTCCAAGTCGCCTCGGAACGGGCCTCAATTCATCGCTGCCCGCAGGCTGTTCTTATGCTTTGACGTCTTCGGGTGGGACGGTAGCTTCCGTCGGAAGCGTGATTTCTTCAGTAGTAGCTTCCACGAAGTCGCCTTCCTGCTTTTCGTACTGTTCGTAGGCGCTGGTGTCCACGTATTCCACGCCGTCGGCCAATGCCTGATCCGCCGCGGCTTTGTGCTCGCCGACCTGGGATTGTGCGTAGGCAGCCTTGCCTTCGGCAACCGACTCTGAAATCTTCGAGGTGAATAGACGAATGGCGCGCAACGCGTCGTCGTTGCCCGGAATAATCCAGTTCACCACGTCGGGGTCGCAATTGGTATCCACAACTGAAACCACCGGCACGCCCATGCGGCGCGCCTCCTTCACCGCGATCTCTTCCGCGTTGGAATCGATCACGAACATCGCGTCGGGCAGCTGGGTCATGTTTTCGATGCCTTCCAGGTTCTGGAAGAGCGACTTCATTTCGCGGTCCAGGCGTGCCCGCTCTTTCTTGGAAAGCTGTTCCATGCGGCCGTCTTCGGTCATGGCCTTCAGCAATTTCAGCCGCTTGATGGATTTTTGCAGGGTTGCCCAGTTGGTCAGCGTGCCGCCCAGCCAGCGATGGTTCACGAAGAACGCCCCGCACTTTTTCGCCTCTTCGGCGACGGCTTCCTGGGCCTGGCGTTTGGTGCCGACGAACAAAACCGACTTGCCTTGCGTGGAAATATCGCTCACGAAGCGGCTGGCTTCGCGGAACATCTTCAAGGTTTTCTGCAGGTCAATAATGTGAATCCCGTTGCGCTCGCCAAAAATATATTCCTTCATTTTTGGATTCCAGCGCCGCGTCTGGTGACCGAAGTGAACTCCGGCC
>Ga0126381_100011411_pt1 | contig 10040 bp, 9 predicted proteins | sample PanSoiMetPlot_28_FD_96465 | JGI IMG/M metagenome (GOLD analysis project Ga0126381, IMG submission 96465) | Tropical forest soil microbial communities from Panama - MetaG Plot_28 | ecosystem: Environmental > Terrestrial > Soil > Tropical forest > Bulk soil | place: Panama | collected 2016-02-17 | reverse complement strand
GAACGACGCGTTCCGCGTCGTGCAGCTGACCCCGCCGGGCTCCTCCTGCTCGATACAGATAGGCAAGGGACTGACCGACGCGCCGGTCGGATCACTTCGCAACATCTATCTCGTCGTCACCGACCTTGAGGCCGCACGCAGCCGCCTGCTCGAACGTGGCGTCGAGGTCAGTGAGATCCGGCATAAAACGCCCATTGGAGCCTGGGACGGAGGTTTCGCACCGGGGCTCGACCCCGCGCGCGGAGACTACGCCAGCTTCGCCAACTTCTCCGATCCGGATGGCAACAGCTGGGTCTTACAGGAGCGGGGCTACCGCAACATGTGACGTCGTATGGATCGACGTCGTCTCGGGTAAGAATAGCTCTGCGTCAGGGCTTCTCTCTCGCCACCATAATTTCCTCCCTTTATTGACCCTTACTCCTCCCTCCTCTGCAACCGGGGCCCGCACGCACTCGAAAACGGATTCGCCATAAATGTCCCCGGAATCCCAGACACAATCACGCTCCCATCCGCATTGAAGTGCGCTGTCCGGTACTCCCCCTCGGGAAGCCCGATCATCCGCCTCCAGGTTTGCCCGCCATCCCTGGTGATGTACACGCCCGTGAGTGCCGTTACCACTTGCCGGCTCGGCTTCGCCGGATCCACCTCAATCCCATACGCACGAATATTCGACCCCGTCTCATCTTCATCCCTGTGGTAGATGAACACCTCGTCGGTCACCCTCGCCACAACATCCCTGCTCACCGGCTCATAGATGCCCCAGCACGCCGCAATGTGCAGGCCGCCGACGGTGTTGATCGCGTGGATCGCCGAATCCGGCTCCACACCTTTAACCTCGGTCCACTTCATCGTGCGCAGGTCCAGCCGGAATACCTGATCGCCCGTTCCCACATACAGCGACGCCGGACGCGCCTGCTGCGGCCTGTCCCACTGCATCGAGAAGATATCCAGATCCGTCGGAAGCTCCGGCAGCCGCCCATCCTCGACCCACTCTCCATTACGCTCCCTGTGATACCCGAAGAGCTGCGGATTCATATCAAAGTAGCCGTAGCCCACAATCATCCTCTTCCCGTCGGCGGTGACCTTCACGGCCGCTGCCCTCACTGGATCACCTTCTTTCTTCGTAATGCTTATCCACGGTCTGTCATGCGGAACGCGCGGGCCCGCAATTGACCGCACCACCGCCGCCCCATTCCTCTGCGGCAGCACCTGGAACGCCCCCTTCTGGGTCGTGATCACAAATTCGTTTCCGCTTGAAACTACCTCCAGCCCATTGCGTAGGCCCTCATCGATCCCCGAGTCAAAATATTCAGGACCCACGCGCGCCACCTGTCTCCACGTCACTCCTCCATCGGTCGACTTCGAGATATAGAGAGCCCGCTCCTCCGCCGGAACATCAGTGCTCAGGTCCGCAGTCAGTCCCCAGATCACATTGCGATTCTTCGCCCTGGCGCTCGGATCGCTGGCCATCACCTCAATAAAATCCGCCGCAAACGCGTGACTTCCCGGCAGGCTCTTCACTTCGCGGACATAACATCCTTCGGTATTCCTCTTTGCACCATGATCCGCAATCGGCGCCTGTCCCCACGCCATCACAGGAGCCGCCAACAACATCGCCCCGAGTATCCCTCTCAACCGTCGAGAGCCCGTCACAATTCACCCTCCGACACTCTCGACAGCGAGTCTAGCGCACCGGTTCCGCCCACGCAGGCAATGATCTGCGACCTTCCTTCATGCTGTTCAGGCGAGGAAAATGGGATCCCGCTCTTGACGCGTCGATTGCGTCAAGATGGTATGGAACGCAAAGAGTCGGAGTCTCACAATGCGACCGCCCGCTGAAGAACCCCTCCTACAGATCCGCGACGTCCTGCTTGAAACGTGGGCCGTGAATGATGCCATGAACCAACATCTGCTTGCCCATCTCAGCCCCCACGCATGGCGCGCCCAGTTGCCTGGTGCCGAAGGGCACCGCTCCATCGGCGCCATCTTCGCGCACCTGCACAACAGCCGTCGCAATTGGCTCCGCCGCAATGCCCCGCACCTGCGCTGTCCCGCGCCGCTCGATCCCTACCGCTGCACCATGAAGCAAGCCGGCTCCGCACTCAAGAAGAGCTCCGAGCAATGCCTTCGCATGCTCACCGACGCGCTCTCCGCCAGCGCGAAGCGTAAGGTCACCACGTTCACGCGAGATAGCTGGATGCCTACCTGGCCCGCGGGCAGCTCCATGTTCGCCTATATGTTCTCGCACGAGGCCCACCACCGCGGCCAGATCGTCATGCTCGCCCATCAACTTGGCTACCGCATTCCGATCCACAAGGCCGCGGGTCTCTGGCAATGGGACAAGCTATGGAAGCAGCACGGCTTCACCACCCGCCCGCGCTAATTGACGGCCAAAAGTAGGCAGTAGCGAGAACGCGAAGGAGGCTCTCCCAGGAAGTTCACGCACCCGGCCCGTAATACCGGTAATGTCCTGTAATTTTCCAGTCAAACAGGACATCTTCCATCCTCGGACCGAGCCCGATGTTGTGCACAATCATGTAGCGGCCGCTCGGGCCCTTCTGGTCCACCACTATTCCGATGTGCGGAACATTCCCGCCCAGATTCCACGTCACCAGGTCGCCCGGCGCGTAGTCCTCCGCCCGGCTCGTAACAGGGAGCATCACACCCTTGCGCGAGAAAAACACCATCAGATTGGGCACGCGCCGGTGGTCGATATTGGTATCCGGATGTGTCGACACCCCTCGCCAGCTCCGTGGGTACGCCGCAAAATTCCGCTCCATATCCTCATGGACCTCCTTCTGCAGGTCCACGCCCACCGCGCGATACGCCCGAATCACCTCGTCCGTGCACACGCCCGTATCCGCCGGAACGTCCCCGCCCGGATACGCGATCCTCACATACGCCGGGTCGTACCGCACCGTATGATGTGTTCGCTCAACCGCGGCCGCCACCAGCCGCTTTAGAAACTCCCGCTGCGCCCCCGTTTCGTTGGCGCCGCGCTGGGCAATGGCGGCGACCGTGACCAACGCGGCCAGCGGACCCAATACTCTGAAGCTCGATCTCAGAGTCATGCCCATTTGACGAATATCCTCTCACTTTGTGCTGGCACCTGAGTGCCATTGCCATCATTGCCAACTGAAGATTTATGATGGGTCGTCTTCAGTCCCCCCAAAAAGCTGAGCTGCTCAAATACCTGGAGAAATGCTGTGACCGATTACGCGAACGACTCCGGCAAGCTGTCGACGGCAGCCCCTGCGCACTGCCCAGTGCTGGTCGTTGGTGCGGGACCGACGGGACTGCTGCTTGCCGCCGAGCTTCACCGGCGCGGCGTGTCCTGCCATCTCATCGACGCCCTGCCCGGACCGCTCCATTGGGACCGCGCCACGTTGTTGCATCCGCGGTCATTACAGATATTGGAGTCGATGGGTGTCGTCGATGAGCTCCTCAACGTTGGCTGCAGGGCGAGAGTCATCAAGGTCCATTCGGGTGGCGAAGAACTCGGAGTGATCGACCTTTCCACCTCTGGCAGCATCTACGGTTTCAATCTCGGTCTCTCCGAAGAAGTGACTGAATCCGTCCTCACCGACTATCTCCGCCAGCATGGCGGAGAAGTGCACCGGTCCTCTCGATTAGTCGGCCTTACGCCTCATCCCGGCGGTGTTCTCGCCGAGATCGAACGCGAGGGCGATCGCTATCAAATGGATGCCCGCTGGGTCGTCGGCTGCGATGGCATCCACAGCGCGACGCGCGAGCTGAGCGGTATAGGTTTCGAAGGACACAAATTCCCCAAACAGTGGGCGGTCTTCGACGCGACGGTTCAGGGCTGGGATGACACCTACGAAGGCATCTTCGGATACCACGATCTGCTCCCGATCATCCTCACGCCGCTTCCCGGCCAACGCTGGCGTGTTTATCTCAGGCCGAGCTCGGCCGAGTCGGACCTTGTGGCTGATGCCACGGCTACTCTCAACAAATACTTACCCTCCGCGTCTTTCGTCGACGTGGAGCATCCGACTCGATTCAGCTGCTACACCAAGGTTGCGACGCAATTCCGATCAGGCTCTGTCTTCCTGGCAGGCGATTCCGCCCACCTCTGCTCGCCCGGCGAGGGACACGGCATGAACACCGGCCTTCAGGACGCCTTCAATCTTGCCTGGAAGCTTGCTCTCGTCCATTACGGCGTCGCCGACGATAGCCTGCTCGACAGCTACGAGGCCGAGCGCCGTCCTATCGCCGAGATGATCACGAAATCCGGCGATGACTTCGAAGAGGCTCAAACACTCACCGATCCGATCCAGCGAGCCAACCGGGATCGGGCGATCAAAGCCATGGTCGCTAATCCCGCAAAATTGCACCACGTGGTGATGTCCGAGACCGAACTGATCAACGATTATTGTCAATCTCCCATTGTGACCGGCGACGCCAACAACACGCTCACCGCCGGAAATCGCCTTCCGGACAGCATCGGAGTCCTGGGTTTAGACATGCCACCCCGCCGGCTCCACCAGCTTGCCCATCGCGCCGGCCACACGCTCATGTTGTTGGGTGGACCCACCGCAGACAGGTCCGCGCTCGTCGACCTCCACTCCGCTCTGCAGGATTCCGCCGCCGCCTCGCCGCTGTATGAAGCAGCCGTTGCGCTCAGCACCAATCCCGACGTGCCCGTACCGGTCGCACAACTCGAACCCGCCGCGGCCGATCTCCTCGGCATCGAAGGAATCACTCTCCTCGCAATGCGTCCCGATGGATATGTCGGACTGCGATCCGACCGCGACCACCTGGCCGCACTCGAGCGGTACAGCGCTCTCGTTCAAGCCGGAAATGTTTAGTTATCCGACTTTTTGGGAGCCGAGTCGCTGAGATACTTTGTTACCGCGGTCTCCAGGTTGAAGTGCATGCCTTCGCGTCCGAGGGCTTCGCCCAGTGAAGATTTCTGAATCATCGAGAGAACCTCAGGATTCATTCCCACCAGCCATAAGCGGAGGCCGCGAGCACGATTTTTCTTTTCGCCATCGGCCAGCATCTTCAGTGCCGTGTACTCGAGATCGAATACCGCACTCAAGTCGAGAGCTACGATCTTGGGCTGCGCTATCTCAACTTGCACCCAGATCTTCTGCGCAAGCTGCTCGGCATTTGCGAAGAAGATGCGTCCTTCGGGCCTGAGAATCAACAAGCCCGGAAAGGTTTCGTCGTCAGGATGTTCTTTGGAACAGGGCCGAAACACGTTTGTGCCCAACTTGCGTGCCAGCACGTACAAGGGTGGATTAGCCACCTGATAGGCGAGCGCCACGATCGACGTGATGATCGCCACAATGATTCCCTTCAGCGTTCCCACGAACATGACCCCGGCAAAGGCAATCAAGGCCCATATGAACTCTGTCCGCCGAACCCGCAGAATTTCAAGGAACTCCCCTGGTTTGATCATGCCCACCGAATAGACAATGACCACGGCCGCGAGCGTGGCTTGCGGCATCAAGGCGATTAGGGGAGCAAGCAGCAGCATTGTGATAAGTGCCATCGTGGCGGTTACAAGTTCCGCCATTTGGGTCCGTGCTCCAGCGAGTCGATTGACAGCGGTTTGTGTCGTTCCCCCTCCTCCTGGCATCGCTCCGAATAGGCCGCCCCCGATATGTGCCACTCCAGTAGCGAACAACTCCCGGTTCGCCTGCGGTCGCGGCTCATCATTATTGGCGAAGGCGCGTCCCGCAGCAATCGTCTCGGTGAAGCTCATCAGGGCGATGCCTAAAGCGCCGGGCCAGAGTTGAGTCGCCAAACCGAGCGATGGAGCAGTAAACGAAGGCAGGCCCCGAGGGATGTGGCCCACCAGATCAACACCGCGTGTGCCCAGCTGCAGGAAATAAGCTCCGCCGATTCCTGCTGCAACGGCGATAAGCGGAGCGGGCGCTTTCGGCGCGAAGTGTTCCATGCCAACTAAAATCAGAATCATGCAGACGCCGACCACCAACGTGATCAGTTTTGTTTCGGGAACACTTCGGATTGTAGAAAGTACGTTCTGGACGAACGTTCCCTTTGCGATGTGAATGCCCAGCAGCTTGGGGATCTGGTCGAGGATGATCACGACGCCAATGCCTGCCTTGAACCCAATCAGGACAGGCTCAGAAATGAAGTTGGCGACGAAACCGAGCCGCAGGAAGCAAGCGAGTACGAGCATCGCTCCAACCAGTACGGTCAGGGAGGCTGCAGCCCTCACAAGAGACGCCGCATTTCCGTTCGACACAACTGCCTCAAGTTGAGCAGCGGTCAGAATGGCGATGGTCGTGGTCGTACTCACACTCAGAACCCTTGAGGTTCCCAGGAATGCGTATATCGCCATCGGCAGAAACGCGGTATACAGGCCGACCTGAAGCGGCAGGCCGGCAATGCTGGTATAGGCCATCGATTTCGGGATGACCACCGCCGCGGCCGTCAATCCAGCGATGATGTCGGGCCGCAACCAGTCTTTGCGGTAGGAGAGCAGCCACTCGGGGATGCCGAAATGCGAGCCCTGTTCTGTAACCGGCGGCATTGCATTCTCCTTCCAAACTTCGCCAGAGCACGTGATGCTGGCTTTTGGAAGGGTGGCTTTCGCTCGGCAAGTTGATCAACTGGCAAAACTGCCAGTAATGAGCGAGGTCGGCGGTAAGCTCGAAACACAATCCCAGCAGATGAGGAACACGAGTTCCAGGATCAGCAGCGATGAAAGCAGTTGAATTGCCAGAAGCATGGGCACTCCCTGTGTTTGAGATACGCCCATGTTTCCATCGAACGCATGACCCAGTCGTTGCTCCAGAGCAAGGAACGAAGCGGCGGCCCGCACGGGAGTGCCGCTCCGTATTCCTGCTTAGGTGCCGCTGCCGCCCTAATTGAGCGCCAGCAGCACCTGCTCGGGCCCCAGCCATGCCATCTGCCGTTGAGTCTGCTTTTCTTCCTTCGATTGCGGAAGTGCGACGTTCAACGCCATCGTGGGGCAGTGAATTTCACGCAGAAAGTAGCGATCTCCGTACTTATAGAAGACCAGCTGCGTAATATTCCCGGGAAGTTTGTCGGTCTCGCCCGTCATGCTCAACATGACGATCCGCTGATCGTCGTTGCGGACGAAGATCGTATGACTGGACCGCGCAAACGACGTGACAAACTCGTAGCTCCCGGACGGAAGTTGCTTGCTTCCAACAACAAAGTCGAAAGGAACTTTCGCTCGAATTGCACTGCCTTGCGCCGTCGCAATGCCTGCCGTGCACAAGCCCATCAGAACCAGGAGAGAAATAACTCGAAATCTCTTCATGAGAGTGTCTCCTTTGAGAATCGAGACTAGCTGTGCGCGAAGAGACTCGTCGTTAAACTCCCGTCGAATATCTGCTGAATTTACCTAGGCTTCTTAGACGTGCAGATCGATGGAGTGCAGGGAAGAATAAGTTCAATGCGTGATGGTGAGAGCCGCGCAGATCACGCTGATGAAGAATCCGGCGATGACAAGGATCGACATAATCAGAAGCCACGCCGGCACTTGCGGTAGGTTCTTACTTTCTTGTGTCACTTTTCTGAATCCTAAAGGGCGAATCGGGCCACTCTGAGCGCACTAATCGCCTCTGCAGTGTTGCCGAGCTTGAGTTTATCGGCGAACCACCAGCCCGGTCGTTGCTCGAAGACAAGTATGTGCTTGCTCTAGAGCAAGTAACTTTCGCCGATGCGCATCCAGCCCCATCCCGTTCGATCCGGAAGACGTGTGCGCCACAACCATCAGACAACGGTCTATGAAAGCGAAGCGCTTACGGGCCCGGGAGGCTGAGATTATTCGCCTAATGACCAGTGGGTACAGTAATCGGGAAATCGCGCAGGCGCTCTTTCTTTCTGAAGGGACAGTTAAGAACCACGTATCTAGCATTCTCTCTAAGCTAGGTGTGCGGGACCCCACTCGAGCGGTGCTCAAGGTAATCGAAAAGGGAATCGTGTAATCGTCTCCGACGGCAGCAGACCGTGGGGATCGGCATCAAATTGGTCCACCGCGAAGCGACGGCCTTCTGGACCTTTGAACGGCAGACGACGTTAACACGTCAAATGTCCGTTTGCCGACAATACAGCCCGAGTGTAAAAATCTTCCCGATCGAGGAAGGGCCAAAATAAGGACTCGACGAAGCGCAGGCTGCCAGGTCCTGCCGTTAGCCCGACCGAGCCAGGTAGATCATTGATGCGGTTACCATCGTTGAAAAATCGGCATCCACTCTGATATCACTCAGCCACTGATCGGAGCAGCCATGGTCACTCGAAATGAAAAATTGAAGGAATTGAAATTCAAAGTCCAAAGCGCACTGGAGGAGATGATCGAAATCTCTTGCAAGTATGACGAGGACAGCGAAGAAGTAAGAGCCGCGGAGCACAAACGCGCTTTAGCCGAAAAGGACCTCTTTGATTTCTTGGCGAAGCGAAAGAAGAAGAAGGCCGCCTAGCGTTCACGCCGGCTGCCCTCGGTTGTCTTTGACTGCGTATTCGTCGGGGGAGTCCCTGTGTCCGGATTTCCGGTATAGGTGGGTGGAATCGCTCAGGTTCATAATCTTTGATTTTGTACAATGAGCACCGGTGAATCTGTCGGATCCGCTTCTTCGACCTTGAAAGCTTCTTAACCAGCACGCTAATGAGTTACGACGTAGTCATTGTTGGAGGTAGTTTCGCGGGCTTGTCTGCTGCTCTGCAATTGGCGCGCGCGCGAAGGCGCATTCTGGTCCTGGACTCCGGCAAGCCCCGAAACCGTTTCGCCCAATTTGCTCATGGCTTTTTCGGTCACGATGGGCAACCCCCTTCAGCCATACTGGCGAATGCACGGTCCCAACTGCTCTCCTACGGCACGGTTTCATTTGCCGAAGATCTGGCAACCCATGCAGTCAGGGCCGGTGAGAAATATAGTGTTACAGCGACCTCGGGCACGGTGCACACTGCCTCTCGCCTGATTCTTGCCACAGGCGTGAGCGATGATCTCTCATTCATTCCCGGGTTAGAGGAGCGCTGGGGCATTAGCATGCTCCACTGTTTCTACTGTCACGGGTACGAAGTGGCTGGCCGACGCCTTGGCGTACTGGCGAGGGACGATCGGTCCTTGCATACGGCAATGCTTCTTCCGGACTGGAGCGAACACGTCACTCTCTTTACCAACGGCGTGGTTACATTGAGCACCGAGCAACTGGCCGAGCTTCGCGCACGCGGAGTTTCTATTGAAACAGCACCAGTGGTTGCTGTGCTCGGAGACGCGCCCGCTCTCTCCGGTCTCCGTCTGGACGACGGGCGTATGATTCCTCTCGATGCAGTCTTCATAAACCCTCACACTCGCATGGCCAGCCCGCTCGCTGAACAGCTTGGTTGCGAATTTGAAGAAGGCCCGTCCGGCCCTTTTATCCGCACCGGCCCGGATAAGCAGACGACCTTACCGGGTGTCTATGCTGCGGGCGATGCCGCCCGTCCCGGACATAACGCTTCATGGGCATCCGCTGATGGAGTTATGGCGGGAATATCCGCCCACCAATCCCTTTCTCTGGCTCAGCCCGTATGTCGCTGACGGCCTTAAGGGAAAGGCGTCGGAGCTTTTCCGGAGTTAAGACTTTTCTTCGTGCGCGTCCGGGGAGGTCTGCCGCAGTTCCTGCGTCGGAACGGACAGAAGAACAGTATCTCCTACCGATTGGACCAATCGGACAGGTAACTCAAATGTGGCCGCGCGGAGCAGGCCCCGGGTAGCACCGAGCTGCTCGGCGGCCGACTTACTCAATTTGATCTGGAGCGCGAGGATAGTCCACGTTGAGGTGTCAAAGAACAGGGCAGCCACTTCGCCGATGGCCTGTCCGTCAGCCGCAATTACCGTCCGTCCCCGCAACTGTTCATCAGAAATCTGCATCGTCGAACCGCCTCTATAAGCAATCAACAACTTAAACGTGCCGTGCCTGGGTAACGCACCGAGTGTACACTCTCTTTGCTGCGAAACAGTGAATTGCCACGCGTCGTCGATGATAAGAATGGGTGCGCAAAGCAATCGCGCTGGAGGAGACATCTTGTCGAGG
>Ga0126381_100011410_pt1 | contig 10040 bp, 8 predicted proteins | sample PanSoiMetPlot_28_FD_96465 | JGI IMG/M metagenome (GOLD analysis project Ga0126381, IMG submission 96465) | Tropical forest soil microbial communities from Panama - MetaG Plot_28 | ecosystem: Environmental > Terrestrial > Soil > Tropical forest > Bulk soil | place: Panama | collected 2016-02-17 | reverse complement strand
CGCAGGGCCAGATCGATGGCCGCTGTGGTTGTGTACTGGTTGAAGAAAATCCGCGACAGCGAGAGGGTGACAATCAGAAACGGAAAGAACGACAGCAGAACGTTCGCGGCTACAGAGAAGGAGTAGACATGGATCTCTGTCCGCATCCAAAACCGGAACGTTTGCATGAGGGAATTGAACAGACGCCGGGCTAGACCCGGCTGCAGACGCATGTTCTTAGATTAGCGAACATTAGCAAAACTCAATTAGCCTTTCTGTCATTCGCGCATTAGACTATGAACATGAAAACCTCGCGTTGTCTCCGATTTTTATCGGCTTTGTTCGTCGCGTGCCTGTTGGCCCTGCCTGTCATGGCGCAGAGCGGCGCCGCCAAGGCTACAGACAAGAAGGCAGTTCCGGCGGCAAAAGCCGGCGACCTGGTCGACATCAATTCCGCCACCGCCGATCAACTAAAGGCTCTCCCGGGGATTGGAGATGCCTACTCGAAGAAGATTATCGCGAACCGTCCGTATGACAAGAAGGATCAGTTGGTGTCCAAGAACGTCGTTCCGCAGGCGACCTACGACAAGATTGCGCCAATGATTATTGCGAAGCAGCCGGGGAAGAAGAAGTAGGTCCAGGGAAGTTGGTACGTTGGGTTGAGGGCCTCCGCACCTTAAGCGCGGGGCTCCCGAAACCCGAATGAACGTTGTACTCATCTCTACCTACGATCTCGGGCATCAGCCGTTTGCGCTGGCGTCGCCGAGTGCGTGGCTCAGGCGGGCGGGGCACGCGGTTCATTGTGTTGATCTCGCGGTCGCGGACCCGCCCGAAAGTAATTTTCGAGACGCGGACGTCGTGGCATTTCACCTTCCGATGCACACGGCGACCCTGCTTGCACTGCCCCTGATTCGCCAGCTTAAGCAATCGAATCCCTCGGTGCGAATAGCATGCTACGGTTTGTACGCGCCGCTGCAGGAGGATCTGTTGCGCTCGATGGGCGTGGAAGGAATTTTCGGCGGCGAGTTTGAACCGGGGTTAGTCGCTTTCACGGCGGGGCAACGGTCGGCGAGGATTTCGCTCGAACGGTTAGCATTTCCGAAACCGGAACGATCAGGTCTCCCTGGCTTGGACAGGTATTCGAAGCTCCATACGGATGGCGATTCCAGGCTCGTAGCCTACACGGAAGCGAGCCGAGGGTGTAAACATTTGTGCAGGCATTGCCCCGTTGTTCCCGTCTATGAGGGCCAGTTCCGTGTAGTGCAGCGAGAGACGGTTTTGAGCGACATCCGGCAGCAAGTAGAAGCAGGGGCGCGGCACGTTACGTTCGGCGATCCGGATTTTTTCAACGGTCCGACGCACGCAGCCAACATCGTGCGCGCATTGCGTTCTGAATTCCCACATGTGACTTATGACGTGACGATCAAGATTGAGCACATCCTCAAGCACCGCGACTTACTTTGCGTGCTCAAAGAAACAGGTTGCGTGCTGATCACGAGCGCTGTCGAGTCTTTAGACAATTCTGTCCTCAAAAGACTTCAAAAAGGCCACACGCGTGAGGATTTTCTCGAAGCAGTCGCTCTTACACAGTCGGCTGGCATCGCGCTTCAGCCGACATTTATCGCTTTCACCCCATGGACCACGATGGAAAGCTATCGCGAACTGCTGCGAGTGCTTGTGGATCTCGATTTTGTGGAAAGCGTCGCGCCGGTTCAGCTCGCTCTGCGGCTGCTGATCACGCCAGGCTCGCGATTGCTGGAACTTGACGAGATTCGCGAAATCATCGCGCCGCTCGATCCGGCTTCTTTGGTCTATCCGTGGACGCATGCCGATGTCCGGGTAGAGGAATTGGGCCGCCGTGTTTTTGGAATTGCGGAGTCGCAGTCCTCGCGGGGGCGAAGAGCTCAGTTTGCGGAGATGTGGAGGGCGGCTGGAATGTCAGTCGAATTGCTACCGCACGACTTTCTCTCCCGGCCGTCCGCGGCGATTCCATATTTCGACGAGCCTTGGTATTGCTGTGCGGAACCGGTGACAAGGCCGGTGGGATTGGTGCAAATCGGGTGAGGCGAGTACTTCTGGTTGCTTCGAAGACCGGCTACCAGGTCCGCGAGTTTTCGGCGGCCGCAAAAGCGATAGGTATTAAGCTGGTTCTCGCCACGGACCGATGCCACATCCTGGAAGATCCGTGGCGAGATGATGCCGCTCCGATTCGGTTTGAAGATCCCGCGGCGGACATCGCGGCGGTCCACGCACGGGGACCTTTTGATGGAATTCTCGCTGTGGGCGACGGCCCCGCGAAGATTGCTGCCAAAGCTGCCGAAGAACTTGGTTTGAAGTTTCATCCGCCTGCGGCGGTTGAGGCAGCATGCGACAAGTTCCTCACCCGCGAACGATTTCGCGCGGCAGGGATGAAGGTTCCGCGCTACCAGTTGATTGAAGATCCCCGCCTTGCATCTGAACTTACATATCCGCTGGTGCTGAAGCCCTTGCATCTTTCCGGGAGCAGGGGAGTGATTCGGGTAAATACGGTTTCGGAGTTTTATGCCGCCTTTGAGCGCATTCGGAAGATGACGGCGGGGCCGATTCTCGCGGAAGACTTCATTCCCGGCAAGGAATTTGCGATCGAGGGTTTAGTGACGGACGGGCAATTTCGTGCGCTCGCGATTTTTGATAAGCCCGATCCGCTCGATGGGCCGTTCTTCGAAGAGACCATCTATGTCACTCCTTCACGCGAACCCCAGTCAACTCAGCAGGCAATCCTGGTCGCGGTCGGGCAGGCCATTGCGGCACTGGGGCTACGGCACGGGCCGATCCACGCGGAAGCTCGGATGAATACTCAAGGCGTTTGGATGTTGGAAGTTGCTCCGAGGCCGATCGGCGGGTTGTGCGCTCGGGTTCTAAAGTTCAACGGCGGCGGGCTCGAAGGCGGCGGGCTTGAACAACTCCTGCTTCGGCACGCGGCGAGCCAAGATGTGTCGGATTCCAAACTAGAAGCGGGCGGGCACGGCGTCATGATGATTCCCATTCCAGGTCCCGGAGTATACGCGGGAGCTACTGGCGTAAGGGAAGCCCAGGATGTCGAGAACATAGAGGACGTTGTAATTACCGCGAAAGAAGGCCAGTCACTGGTTCCGCTTCCCGAAGGGGCAAGCTATCTCGGGTTTATCTTTGCCAGGGCGCAAAACGCTAAAAATACAGAGGCGGCTTTGCGCCGGGCTTATTCTTTCCTGCTTTTTTCATCTTACGTTGAACTCACTGTCGTACGATAAAAAGATCGTGAACGTAGCTATTATCGGTACTGGATATGTTGGTCTTACGACAGGGGTTTGTCTCGCTTATTTAGGGCATAGGGTGACTTGCGTGGATTCTGATCCGCGCAAGGTGGACGCATTGCGATGCGGCCAAGTGCCGTTCTTTGAGCCCCATTTGACGGAACTGCTTGCCGAGGCCAAATCGAACCTCAATTACACGATAGATTATGCTCAGGCGATTCCGACCGCGGAGGTGGTGTTTATTGCCGTGGGCACGCCCCCGGGTCAAGGTGGCGCACCCGACCTGAAATACCTGGAGTCCGCGGCGAGAAGTATTGGAGAAAACCTTGGCCAGCATTTCACTGTGATTGTGAATAAGTCGACGGTACCGATCGGAAGTGGAAACTGGGTGGGGTCGCTCGTTCGTACGCAGAGCAATGGCGCATCGTTTGCTGTAGCTTCGAATCCGGAGTTCTTACGCGAGGGTTCTGCACTGCTCGACAGCCTTTATCCGGATAGGGTGGTGATTGGCGCAGAAGACGCACGAACCTCGGAGGTGCTTTATTCGTTGTACCGGCCTGTGCTGGAGCAGTCCTTTGCCGCGCCGGTGTTCCTGCCGCGGCCCGATGGTGTTGCAGCCGCGCCACTGATTTCGACGGATCTCGCCTCGGCCGAACTGATAAAGTACGCCGCGAATGCATTTCTTTCGTTGAAAATCAGTTACATCAACGAAATTGGGAATCTGGCGGAGAAAGTGGGCGCGGATATCCGACAGGTGGCCAAGGGCATCGGCCTCGATAGGCGTATCGGCGGAAGATTTCTTCAGGCAGGGGTCGGCTGGGGTGGGTCTTGCTTCGGAAAGGACACGGCGGCGCTGGTTGCTACAGCGAGCGAATACGGTCTGGACATGCCGATCGTCAAAGCCGCGCGCGAAGTGAACAAGAAACAGCGCGATCGCGTGGTGGAGAAGCTGCTCGACGAATTGAAGATTCTCAAAGGCCGCACGATCGGGCTTTTGGGATTGGCGTTCAAGCCCAACACGGACGACCTTCGTGACGCACCGGCCATCGACATCGCCCAGCGACTGATTGAACGCGGCGCCCATGTGCGCGCGCATGATCCTATTGCAATGAGCAGGTTCCGTGAAGAAAATCCGAACCTAAGAGTGACGCTGACGGCGGCCGCTGAAGAAACGGCGATCGATGCAGACGCACTGGTCCTGGTGACGGAGTGGGATTCCTATCAGGAACTCGACTGGGAAGGCGTGGCACGCAAAATGCGGTCGGCTATTCTGGTGGATGGAAGGAACCTGCTAGACCGTGAGCGCCTGACCCAATCGGGATTCCGCTACGTGTCATTGGCGGGTTAGCCCGCAAAGAGTGCACAAGCTTGATTGTGGGCAGGGGTGGTTCTCTGCTACATCTTCGCCAATTGCTTGAAGGCGATGGACTCCGCGGCCGGCTGGATCGGGCCGCTGTAGACATCGCCAGTATTCACTTTCCCGCTCTTGAAGCGGAGCCGATTCTAGACCAGCTGAATCAACTTGCCGCGAACCTCGGCGACCGGCTGCGCAATTTCAATGACGGCCGTGAGTTTGTGGAGAAGGCGCGGCTCTTTCTTTTCCAGGAATTGGGTTTCCACGGGAACGAGGAAAACTTTTCCGATCCTTTGAATAGTTGTTTGAACCAGGTGATCGAGAGAAAAACAGGAATTCCGATTTCTCTGGCGGTCTTCTACATGGAGATTGCGCGGCGCCTGCAAATGCCGGTGTACGGGATCGGTCTGCCGAGGCATTTTGTGCTTCAGTTCGACGATGGAAGGTTTTCGACCTACATCGATCCCTACGGCGGGAAGCTGCTTACGACTGACGAGTGTTTCGCACTCGCGGGGGCGCGAGAAGCCAACCCGGGTCTCTTGCGGCGAGTGACCAAGAAACAGATCGCGATTCGAATGCTCCAGAATATGCACCTCGTATATTCGCAGGCTCGGGATTATCCCCATGCTATTCAGACGCTGGACCTGATGATTGTCGGCGCTCCGGAGATGGCGAGCTGGTATCGCCGGCGCGGGATGCTTCTGGTTCAGGATCACCGCCTGAGTGACGCCCGCAGGGACTTCGAGAAGTACCTGGCGATGGAACCGCACGCGGACGATCGCGAGGAGGTGGTGAAGCAAATGGAACAAATCCATCTCCGGCTCGCGCGAGTGAACTGAGAAATTTCACGTCCTGCGGCTACTCTCTCATTTGAGCTTCCTCAGCTTCGAGCAGGCGATTCTAAGAAGAAAACCTTACAGGCTTTGCGACTCCGGTTGCGTTAACATTGGTTGGACAAATGCCCGATAGTATCTTTAGGCACATAGACATGTACGATTCTCTGCCCGACAGCGACGCTGTCCTCGCGCAATTTAACCGCTTGATTCAGGAGCTTCTACGGGGCAATATGCACCGCAATACGTTTCGCCCCTGGGAGATTGAACTTCTGTTAGATATCGAGACGTGCGCCTTGCGGGAGTCGACAAAACGCGAAACCTTGAAGCGATATCAGAAAGCCGTACAGAGGCACATGGAAAAGGGCGCTCGCTTGCCGTTGAAGCTGTCTGAGTATTTGGACAACGTCAAGGCCAAGCGATCGGCGCAGGCCAGTCCGGAGATCGAATCGATTTCGCCGCGGTCGGTTTAGAAGCTTTTCGTTCGGCGCGCGCGTTACTATCAAGGTATGGGTTGCGGAAGCGGAATGGTTGGCCCCCGGGGCGAAGAGCCGAATAAGACCGGGCGAAAAGTCTTTTGCGTGAAGTTCGGGCGCGAGATGTACGGCTTGGACGAAGCTCCCTTTGACAATCATCCTCTCGGACAGCGCATTTATGAGAATGTCTCGCTTGAAGCATGGAAGCTATGGCTTGAGCGAATGAAGATGATCATGAATGAATACCGCCTGAACCTCGGGACGGCAGAGGCGCAGGAGATGCTGCTTAAGCAGATGGAAGATTACTTCTTCGGTGAGGGTGCGGAGTTTCCTCCTGGGTACGTGCCGCCTCGCGCGAAGAATTAGGCTTTCGCAGTAAGCAAATTAATCCAGAGTCGCTGTGATTTCAACCTGTAATCAGCGCATGCGCATAAGATTCAAACCCTATCCCAAATCCCGCCCTGTGCCGTAGTTCCGAAGCATTTCCTGCTTCAATCGGCGAGGTTCAGATGAAGAAGCTCCCCCGGCGCAATTCCTGAAAGGCAGCCATCGCAGCTCCCGGGAGGAAGGGTAGCAATGGGTTCAGTACGCAAGAAAGGCGGAGGGTGCGGTATTTTGTTGTATAAAGAAACAAATGCAGCCGCCGCAGCGCGTTGTCCCTGCCATTATCTTTGATTCCTCGTTTGACGATGGCATCGATCAGGTGCTTGCGCTGGCGATGTTGTTTGGGTTGCAGAGCAAGACTCAAGCGCGGCTAGCGTCGGTCAGCGTATCGCGCAATGATCTCAAGACGGCTTCGTTTTTGGACTTAATCGCGCGTTTTTACGCGGGCGAACAGACGGGTGCGGGCGGATTTCCGCCGCGAACTTATTTGCCTGCGGGCATGTATGCGGACGGTCCGGCGAGCAAAGCCGCACCTGCGATGCTGGAGGCGGTGCTTTCGAAGACCATATATAAGCGCGGTGTTGAGAAGTTGAATGACACGGCCGATCCCGTGGCCCTGATTCGTAATGCGCTCAGCGCGCAACAGGATGACACTGCTGCGGTGGTGCTCGCCGGCCGGCCAGTAAATTTCCTGGGAGTGCTTGCGCAGCCAGATGGAAAGCAGTGGGCCGAACGCAAGGCGCATATACTGGCAATCACCGCCGGGCGATTCGATAGCGGGCAGGCGGATGTTGTCATAAAAAGCGACATTGTGGGCTTTCGTAAGCTGTTGGCGGAGTGGCCCGAGAATGTGGTTTTTGCCGGAGCGGAAGTTGGCGAGGCTCTGCCGTTTCCGGGAGTGAGTGTCGATACCAATTTTGTTTGGGCGCCGAATCACCCAATCGCGGATGCGTATCGCGCATTCAAAGCGATGCCCTACGATGCGTCCACACGCGCGATGGCCGCAGTGCTTTACGCGGCGGAGCCGGATGAAAACTACTTCAAGCTTTCCGAACCTGGAACAGTAAGAATTATGGACGACGGGCGCACGCAGTTCACACCTGGCGCGGGCGGGAAACATCGGTATTTGATCGCTAATCCGGCCCAGAAGGACCGCGTGATCGAGGCATATGTGAAGCTGGCAAGCGCCCAACCGCCTCCTCCTCCGGCGAGGCGCGGCGCACCCCCAGCCGCTAAACCAGCCGCGAAGGATGTCGCCAAAGTTCTATTGATCGGAGCATTCGCCGGATTGCTTGCTACAGCGCCTTTTAAGCTGAGTGGGCAGGATCAGGCGGGTTTTGATAAATCTGCCAAGCCACTTCTGACGCAGACTTGCGCGGGGTGCCACAACGCGAAGCTTACGTCAGGCGGATTGGACGTGACGCAGCTTACTTCCGCGGAATCGTTCGCGACTAAACGGGAGTCTTGGGAGAAAATTCTGCGGCGGTTGCGGGCTGGCGAGATGCCGCCTCCGGGAATTCCGCGGCCGCCTGCTGAAAGAGTGACTGCGCTCACTACTTTTGTGCAGAAGGCGTTCGATCAGGCGGATGCGAAGACGCCCGCAGATCCAGGACGCGTGACCGCTCACCGGCTCAATAGGAACGAATACACGAACACGATTCGTGACCTGCTTGGCGTGCAGTTCCGCGCTGAAAAGTATTTTCCGACAGACGATTCAGGCGACGGCTTTGACAACATCGGCGATGTGCTTACCGTTTCGCCGGTTTTGATGGAGCGGTACATGTCGGCAGCGGAGCAGATCGCGAAGTGGGCTCTTTCGACGGAAATTCCTCCGAAGCCGCTCGATTTTCTTTATCACGCGAAAGAAAAGAAGATTCGCCGCATCGACCGCAGCACGATTGAAGCCGAACATCGGATCGATTACGGGGGTGAGTACACCGTCCGCATTGGGCTGCCGGGCGAGCGCGCGAAGAATGCCGCGCCGGTTACGCTCGGATTCTGGATGGATGGAAAGCTTCTTGATACGAAGACTGCAGAGACCAAGCCCTCTGGGCTTGTGTACTTCGATCCTTATTCGGACGAGGAATTTCGCTTCTACTTGCCGGAAGGCGATCACGTGTTCCGCGCGGGCTTCATCGGCGACGATTTCGTCCGCACACTTTCAGACAAAGATGCTTACAATCGCAAGGTCAACAAGTTCCTGGAGTCGATTGACTTTGTCGGGCCGTATCCTTCGAAGACCGTAAAAGAAAGCCGGAAGAAGATTCTGATTTGCGATCCCGCGACAGGCAAGGCGTGCATGGAGCGCATCATTTCGACGCTCGCGAGGCGCGCATATCGCAGGCCTGTGACCAAGGGCGAAGTAGCGGCGCTTCTGCGGTTTGCCGATATGGCGCAGCAGGATGGACAATCCGCCGAGCAGGGCTTGCAGCTTTCGATTCAGGCGATGCTCGTGTCGCCGAATTTTCTGTTCCACATTGAGCGCGATTCCACCAAGAACGCCCATAAGATCTCTGAATTTGAGCTGGCCTCCCGGCTGAGCTATTTCTTGTGGAGTTCGATGCCAGACGATGAACTTTTGGATCGCGCGCAAGCGGGAACGCTTCGAGCTTCTTTGGATCAGGAAGTCGACCGCATGCTCGCCGATTCGGGCGCGGCGGCGTTTGCCGGAAACTTCGCGGGACAGTGGCTGGAGACTCGCAACCTCGATGTTGTGAAGCCCGATCCTGACAAGTTCCCCGAGTGGGATCCGGAACTGCGCGATGCGATGAAACAGGAAACGTCATTGTTTTTCGACTATGTTCTGCGGGAAAACCGGCCAATCTCTGATTTCCTTGATGCGCGCTATACGTTCCTGAATGAGCGCCTGGCGAAGCATTACGGGATCAAGGGAGTCACGGGAAATGAATTTCGCCGTGTAGACCTTACGGGCAACGCGCAGCGCGGCGGCATCCTGAGCCATGCTTCGGTGCTTACGGTTTCGAGTTACCCCACGCGCACTTCACCAGTGATTCGAGGGAAATACGTTTTGCAAAATGTGCTGGGCTCGCCGCCTCCGCCTCCGCCGCCAGATGTTCCGGTGCTGGATGAAGCCGCGATTGGCGCGACGATGTCCATGCGCGAACAGCTTGAGGAGCATCGCGCGGATGCGACCTGCGCGGCTTGCCACAGCAAGATGGATCCTTTGGGTTTCGGGCTTGAGAATTACGATGCGATCGGCAAGTGGCGCGAGAAGGACGGCAAGTTTCCGGTCGATTCGAGCGGCGTTCTGCCGAACGGAAAGTCGTTCACGACCCCTGCGGAGATGCGCGGGATCCTCACTTCGCAATTGCCGCAGTTTTCACGGACTCTAACTGAGAAGATGTTGACCTATGCGCTCGGGCGCGGGCTGAAACCCTATGACAACCGCAGTGTTGATAGCATCAATCAGGAGCTTGAGAAGAACGGATACAAGTTTCAGTCCTTGGTTCACGAGATCGTAAACAGCCTGCCGTTTGAATCGAGGCGTGGAGAAGCGCAATGATAGTGACCCGCAAATCGGTGGCGAGACGCACCTTCCTGAGAGGCATGGGAACAGCAGTTGCGCTGCCATTTCTGGATGCGATGATTCCGGCGTTCGCACAGGGGCAAGCGGCGAAGCGGCCCGTGCGTATGGCTTTTGTATACGTCCCCAACGGAATCGACATGCGGAACTGGACGCTCGATTATGAGGGCGCACTGGGGGAGTTGAAGCCGACGCTGG
>Ga0126381_100011409_pt1 | contig 10040 bp, 10 predicted proteins | sample PanSoiMetPlot_28_FD_96465 | JGI IMG/M metagenome (GOLD analysis project Ga0126381, IMG submission 96465) | Tropical forest soil microbial communities from Panama - MetaG Plot_28 | ecosystem: Environmental > Terrestrial > Soil > Tropical forest > Bulk soil | place: Panama | collected 2016-02-17 | reverse complement strand
GAAGAAACCGAGCGCAGCGCCGACGCCCGCATCCACATTCCCATGGCCAGTGGCGTTGAGTCCCTCAACGCCGCCGCTGCCGCCGCGGTCGTCTTCTACGAAGCCGCCCGCCAGCGGAGTTCCTAACGATGACCCGCTCCGCAACGGTGGGTGAGCGCTTTCCGAACCTTGCTCTGCTATTGGGTTCGTTTGGTGTTCTGGCTGCGATGATGACAGTTCTAAACTCTCATGTTACGGGGAAAATCGAAGTTGCCGTTCGATTCTTCCCTTCTGCATTAGGCTTGGCGGCCGTTCCAATGTTGCTAATTCTGGCCTTCAGAAACTGGCGCGCAAATCAATCCGCGCGCCTTTCTACACTGCGGAATGGCATTGGGCTAAGTTCGATCGTTGCGCTTTTCGCGGTCTGGCTGGTCTACTGGGCAATGGCGTTAATGGTGTCGATTATTCCTCACATGCCGGTTTCCCTTGGCGGTCTAGACTTCCCCATCATTATCCTCATTCTCTACTCGATTCTTTTTGGTTTTGTTTTGGCGTTTGCTCTTTGTGGGCGCTCACGACCAGAGTCTATTTCCGCGGCCTTTCTCATGTGGGCTTGCATCCAAGCCAGCATATACTTCCGAGGCTTTTCCCTCGGGCACACAACTGGTCTAAACTGAACGCTTGCCATGAGCCTCTTCTCCAAACTTCCCGCTTCCGCCGCGGAGGCAGACGTCCCCGCCGCCAACCAGCCGCTCGCGGAGCGCATGCGCCCCCGCGCGCTCGACGAATTTATCGGTCAAGAAAAACTTCTTGGCCCAGGCAAGCCGCTGCGTCTGCAAATCGAAAGCGACAACATCGGTTCGATGCTTTTTTGGGGGCCTCCCGGCTGCGGCAAAACCACGCTCGCACGCCTCATCGCCCGTCTCACGCACGCCGAATTTGTTTCCTTCAGCGCCGTTCTCGCGGGCATCAAGGAGATCAAAGACGTGATGGCCGCCGCCGAATACAAAGCCCGCTCCGGTCAACGCACCATTGTTTTTGTTGACGAAGTCCACCGCTTCAACAAAGCCCAGCAGGACGCTTTCCTCCCACACGTCGAAGCGGGCCACATCACCTTCATCGGCGCGACTACCGAGAACCCCTCCTTCGAAGTCATCTCGCCGCTTCTCTCGCGCACCAAGGTCTACGTCCTAGAGCCGCTGGCCACACCGCAAATCGTCCAGCTGCTCGGTCGCGCCATCGCCGACCAGGAACATGGGCTCGGCAACGAACCCATCGAAGTCTCGGACGACCTCCTCTTCCGCATCGCATCTTTCGCTAATGGCGACGCCCGCGCCGCGTACAACACGCTCGAACTCGCCGTCAAAAGCACGCGCCCCAAGAAAAATGCCCCGCGCGTAATTACGGGCGAGCTTCTCGAAGACGTTCTCCAGCGCAAACTTCTTCGCTACGACAAAGCAGGCGAGGAGCACTTCAATCTCATCTCCGCGCTGCACAAATCCGTGCGCAACTCCGACCCCGACGCCGCGCTCTATTGGCTGGCGCGCATGCTCGAATCCGGCGAAGATCCGCTGTACATCGCGCGCCGCTTGGTGCGCATGGCCAGCGAAGACGTCGGCCTCGCCGAGCCCAGCGCTCTCTCCATCACGCTCGCCGCGAAAGACGCCTTCCACTTCATCGGCCCGCCCGAAGGCTACCTCGCGCTTGCGCAAGCCGCCATCTATCTTTCGCTCGCGCCCAAATCCAACGCTCTCGAAACCGCTTACATCCAAGTTAGCGATGACGTGCACAAGACCGAAGCCGATCCCGTTCCGCTGCATCTTCGCAACGCGCCGACGGGCCTTATGAAAAATCTCGGCTACGGAGCAGGCTACAAGTACGCCCACAATTACGAGGAAAAAGTCACCGACATGCCCTGCCTCCCTGACAATCTTGCCGGCCGCTCCTGGTACCATCCCACCGACCAGGGCTTCGAGCAGCGCCTTCGCGTTCGCCTCGACGAAATTCGTAAGCTAAAATCTAAGCCGCCTCGCGAACCTGAGACCTAAGGTGATTCGATGAAGCGTTCAGCCCTCCTTTTCGCCGTCCTCGCCTGCTGCGCCGGTGCAGCCAGCAGCGACGCACCTAAGCGGCCACGTATCATCGGCATTGGCGGTGTGACAATCCTTGCTTCCGAGATTTCTGATGCAAGGACCTTCTATCGGAGTGTCCTCGACCCAGACCGCTCCTGCAATTTCTGCGAGGAAATACCATCAAGCACCCTGTTTCTTCTCGGCGGCCAGCACATCACGCTAGAAAAGTCGTCCGCCGCTAATTTGTCGAGTCTTCTTGCGGAGATTTCTTTTCGCGTGGACGACCTTCAGAAACTCGGTAAGTTTCTAAAAGCGAACGGCGTGGCTTTCGAAGAAATGAAGACAAAAGGAAAGGGAGTGCAATCCGGCGCTCGCATAGGTCTCTTGGTTCACGATCCTGAGGGACACAACATTTCTTTTGTAGGCCCTCCCGAGCTTTTTTCCAGCGCATCGGTTGCACCGGATTCAAGTAGAACAATCCAACAGTCTCTCAGTTTGTTACATCTTATCCACGCAGGCTTCATCGTTCGCGATCGCGCCGCTACGGAGCATTTTTATAAAGACATTCTCGGGTTTCGCCCCTACTGGCATGGCGGCATGAAGGACGATCAAACCGACTGGGTCTCGATGCAAGTTCCGGATGGAACAGACTGGCTCGAATTCATGGTCAACGTGGGGCCCGATCCGGATCAACGCCTTCGCGGAATCATGAATCACATTGCCATTGGAGTGCCCGACATTCATGCAGCGGAGAAGAAACTGCAGGAAAACAGCATCAAGCTGACCGAAGAACCTAAAATCGGCCGCGATGGCAAATGGCAACTCAACGTCTACGATCCCGATCTAACTCGCATCGAATTCATGGAGTTCACACCAGTGCAAAAACCTTGCTGTTCCGAATTCACCGGTCCGCATCCCAAACCATGACCTGCCCCTGTTCCCGCAGCCGTTTCCGATGGCTTCGCAGATTCTGCTCGTGGATTTGTGTGCTCGTGGGCTGTTGCTCTTTGCCCTCCGCCCGCTCCCAAAATCTCGACAAGCCCCTCTCTTCCATCGACGACGAAATCACCGCCTTCTCCTTCGGTCCTGACGGCGGTATTGCCTTCTCCGTCTACCACAACTTCAAAACCAAAAAGTATGACCTCGAGCACGACGACATCTGGGTCCAGGAAGCCCATGGCAAGCGTCGCCGCATTCTTGAAGGCCAAAAATACACGCGTGGCAGCCAGCTTCTCAGCTACCTAACCGATTCCATTCGCTGGTCGCCCAACGGAAAATATCTCACCGTCCAGCTCCTCACCACCACCGTTGAAGACGCCGACACCGGCAACGCCACCAACTCCGTCCAAACCCTGTTCTTCGATGACTCCGGCCGCGAAGCTCGCATCAACAAAGGCGACAACTTTATTCTCGGCGCCGCCGACGCCACGTTTCTCCCCGACAACAACACCATCGCTTATCTCGTCAACGCCGTGGGCACGCTTCCGCTCTACTCCATCAAAACCACGCGCCTCTCTTCCGGCTCGTTCCCGTCTCCCTACGAGGGCCGCACGTTTCGCGACGTCGCCTGGCTCCCAGGAATGAATTTCGCCGTCGCCGTCGAGCAGGACCACTCCATGAGCGGCCCGCCCCGCCTGCAATACATGGACGTTCTCACCGATTCCGACAAAGAACTCGCCACGCTCGACGGCTACGAAGGCGGCCTCGTCGTTTCTGCCGATCGCACCAAAGCGGCATATTTCATCGACCGCGAAGTACTCGAAATCCGCAGCCTTTCGCATCCCAATCAACTCGCGCGCGTCCGCGTTGGCCTTGGCATCCCGCGCTGGACCCCCGACGGCTCGCGCATCTTCCTCAAACGCGCCATCGAAAAAAAATCCGGCGACATTGTCTGGTTCACGGTTCCTTCGCTCACTACGTACGCTCCCAACAAAGAGATTCCCGTGGCGCAGCCAACGCCAGTCCCCGTTCTTCACGGCCTTACCTTCCGCGAATTTTCCATCTCCGCCGACGGCAACTCCCTAGCTGTCGTCGTCCCCGGCAAGCGCAACCTTCTTGTCTTCCCGCTTCCCCGTTGAATACCCCGTAGCCCATTTATTTGACGTTCGCAATGAGATACCCATCGGCATCGACCCGGTAACCATTTTGGGTCAGCTTCTGGTACGCCAACGCATGGGCCAAAGAGGTGGAGCTAATCCGACGCACGTAAAGTTGTGAAGCCACCGAGACGACCGTTGGGCAAGGCCAAAGTTCCAGCCCCTCGGGACTTGAATCGAACTTCCCTACCCATGAAGTCCTTGTCTCCCAGGACCATTGCGTGGTAAGAGCGCCGGGTCCGGCTGAGTGCAGCACAACTCTCAAAGAAGTCCCACTGTAACCACAGCCACGCCAGCCCGGCCATGATGGCGACGACGAGGAGGACGGCGGCCTTCGTGCCGTTCCGCATGCTCTGCATTCAGTTGCACCCCATTTCGGACCGAGAATTACTGCCGAGCAAAACTTCTATTTTTCACGAGTCACCCTCTTGTTGTGCTCCACCAAAATGCATGCATCCTCCACGACCACCAATCCCGCTGCTCGCGCTTTCTCCCCTGCAGCTTCGTTCTCAATTCCCAATTGCATCCACACCACCGGTACCCCGATTCGAATCGCGCTCTCCACAACTGGCGGCACTTCTTCCGCCCGCCGAAAAATATTCACCACATCCACTTTCTCTGGCACATCCTCGAGCCTCGCGTAGCTCTTCTCTCTCAGCACTTCCGTCTCATTCGGATTCACAGGAATAATCCGGTATCCCGCGCGCTGCATGTACTCCGAGACTTCATGGCTCGGCCGCATCGGGTTCGAAGACAACCCCACCACTGCAATCGTTTTGCACTTTTTCAGGATTTCTGCAATCGGGTCGCCCCCCGCCGCTAGGTGCGAACCCTCAGGGAGGATCACCCTCATCGCGGTGACAACTCAGGCTTACCCCGGCGTTTTGCCATCACGAGTCCCAGTGCATCAAACAATTTGTCGTTTTCTTCTGCGGCCCCCACGGAAATGCGGATCGCCGCCGGAAATCCCATCCACGCGAGCGGCCGTACAATCACTCCGAGATGGAGCAACTCGTCGCTGATTGCTTTCGCCTCCGGTCCCACTTCCATAAACACAAAATTAGTTTCGCTTTCGAGCGGCTGGAAGCCCAGCTCCTGCAGTCCATCGATCACTCTCCGTCGTTCCCGGGCATTCGTCTCGATGCACCTCGCCACATGCTCGCGATCGTTCATCGCAGCCAGTGCCGCTGCTTGCGCCACCCCTGACGTATTGAAAGGCGTCTTAAGCTTGGTCATCGCCGCGAGCAATTCCGGCTGCCCAAACGCGAAGCCAATACGCAAACCCGCCAGCCCGTAGACCTTCGAAAACGTTCGCAAGACCAGCACGTTTTTCCGCCGCCGGTAAATCTCCTCGGACTTCCGCCGGTCCAGGCTCGGCGCGTAGTGCACATACGCTTCGTCCAACACTACCAGCACGCCGTCGGGCACTCTTGCGATAAACCTCTCCAGTTCCGCGGTATCAAACGCTGTCCCGGTGGGATTATTCGGATTGGCAATATAAATCACGCCGGTTTTCGCCGTGACGGCGCGCAGAATTGCCTCCAGGTCAAACGCATATTTTTTCTGCGGCACAAGTACCAGTTCGGCTCCGCTTGCGCGGATTGCCACCGAAAACGGTGCATAGCTCCCAAACGACGTGATCCCTTGCAAGCCATCACGCAAGCAGACCCGCGCCGCCAAATCGATGACCTCGCTCGATCCCAGCGATACGAAAATCTCATCGAATGCCACGCCGGTCTTTTCGGAGAGCATCTCCCGGATCGCCTGCGCCCCACCGTCGGGATAGCGGTGCGACTCGCTCAGCGCCTTCCGAGCCGCTTCCATGGCCATCGGCGAAGGCCCCAGCGGATTCTCATTCGAGGCAAGCTTCACCGCTTGAATTTTCAGCTCGCGTTCGACCTCTTCAATGGGTTTTCCAGGAACGTAGACCGGCAGCCCGCGCAGGTAATCCGGTATCAGCTCTTCAATCGTCTTCGCCATCGTTCCCTATCTTCTCCGGCCTCTGTATTAATTCCCGCTTTCCTCGATCACGGCTCTATTGTCCCACCTTCAAAGCATTTCCGCTTGTGGGAGCAAGAACCATGTTCGCACCTACCAGCCTGCCCGCTTTTGCTACTCTCCTCTGCCCCCTCGGTTTCCCTACCCGTTTAACCTCTTTAACCTCCTGCGACGGCCTGTTTCAGCTTTTCTACCTCGCTGGCTTTCAACTCCCGAACTCTTCCTGGCTCCACATCCAGCACCAACGGCCCGAATTGCACTCTTTTGATTTTCTCCACGTGATGTCCCACTTCCTCAAACATTCTCCGAATCTGCCGGTTCCGCCCTTCAATCAACACCACCTCGTACCACGGATTCGCGCCACCCTCTATCAACCGTAATTTCGCCGGAGAAGTTTTCACTCTTCGCCCATCTTCCAAAGCGATCATGATACCCGCGCGCAGTTTCGCAATCGCTTTCTCATCTGGCTTCCCGCTGACTTTCACGCGATACGTCTTTGGCACATGCGAACCCGCCTTCATCAATTTCGCCGTCAGCGCCCCATCATTCGTCATCAGGAGCAGTCCTTCACTCGCGTAATCTAGCCTGCCCACGGGATACACACGCTCGCCGCGCTTGCCCTTAGCTTCGAATGGCGTTGGCAGCAAGTCCATAACCGTCGGCCGCCCCTCAGGATCGTGGAGCGTCGTCACATAACCTTTCGGCTTGTTCAGCATGTAATAGACAAGCCGCTCCGCCTTCTTTAGCGGCTTCCCATCCACACAAATCTGATCCCGCTCCGGATCGGCCTTCGTCCCCTGCTCCGTCACGACTTTTCCGTTGAGCGTCACGCGGCCGGTCGCAATGATCTCCTCCGCCTTGCGCCGCGACGCAACTCCACTCGCCGCCATAATTTTTTGTAATCGTTCCAGAGCCACGGCTCAGGTCAACTCTTACTCGGCAATGTGCGCGGTTTTGGTGATGTCTTCCCCCGCCACCAGCAAAAACTCATTCTTCGCTCCCGCGATGCGGCTTTCGCGGTACGGCCTGTACTCTTCACTCTCATAGAAAGCCTCCGCAGTCTCCTTCGAAGGCCACTCAATAATCAAAAAAATTTGTAGAAGCTTTCGCTCCCCTTCCACCCTCTCCACTTTTGATGTACGCGCCAGATATCGCCCGCCGCGCTGTTCCACCATACTCGTCACATTTTTCACGTATTCCCGCACCCAGCTCCGGTCCGTAATCTCCATCTCGGCCACCGCGTAATACTTCACTTGGAGTCTCCCCCTTCTCTGGTTTACCTCAGCGCGCTCTCGGTCTCTGCGTTATCTTTTCTGTTCTTTCCCTTTTCTCTCTTCGCCCACCGCCCGCCGTTTTTCTCAATGTCGTCACTTCCGCTTCTTTCAAAATCCTGTACCTCCCCGATGGCACGCCTTCCACCGTCAACGATCCCAATCCGACTCGCTGGAGCTTCTCAATCGGATGCCCCTCCCGAAACAACACGTTCCGCATCTCTTCTTTTTTGGTATCCCGCATCCGCACTTCGTACCAATAATTCGCAGCTCGTCGCCGAGTCGCATCCGGCTGCCGCACCGTTTTCATCCGCACGCCAATCTCTTTCCCAAGCCGCTCCAGTTCCTCCAGCGTCAGCATCCCTTTCACTTTCACGAAGTACACTTGCTCCAATTCGCCCCAATGTTTCAGCATCTCTGCCGCCAGGTCGCCGTCATTCGTCAAAAACACCAGGCCCGACGCCGTATATTCCAGATTCCCCACTGGATACACGCGCGCCGGAAATCCGCGCAGGCAATTCTTCAACGTCTTCCGCCCCTCCGGATCCGCCATCGCTGAGACCACTTCTGGCGGCTTGTGCAGCACTAAATACACGCGCCGCTCCTCCTCTTTCACCACGCGTCCCGCCGCTTCGATCCGATCTTGCGCCACGTCCGCCTTTGTTCCCAGCTCGGTCACCACGCGCCCGTTCACGCGCACCTGTCCGCTCAGGATCAAGTGCTCCGCGTGCCGCCGCGAAGCAATCCCCGCCCGCGCAATTATTTTCTGCAACCTCTCTTGCATGTTTTCTCTTTAGGTTTGTGTGGCACAGCCACTCCTGGCTGTGCTCCGACGAAGGCTAACTTCCTTTGGGCCAACCAACACTCTCGGCGCGAGTCTTTGTCTACCCACTCGTATCAATGAACTCGGAAACTCTATTCTCCGGCGGCAGCCGCCTTCGGAGAATTCTCATCCTCGTTCTCCGGCATCCCCTCGTTATTCGCCGCGGTCTCTTCCAGCAACTCTTCTCTCGCTTCCATGGCTTCGTGACTGGCAGCGTCCGGGCTTGCCTCGCCTGCTTCTCTGCCGGCGGCTGCGCCAGTCCCGATGCTCGCTTCGTTCGTCAAACTCTCATCCGCGGGCGCCAATCCCTCATCGCTCCCCAGCGCCTCCCGCGCCAGCGCCTCAAACTCCTTCAAACTTGGCAACTCTTCCAAATCGCTCAATCCAAACCGCATCAAAAACTCTTTCGACGTCTTGTACAGAATCGGCCGCCCAATTACTTCCTTCCGCCCGGCCGTCGTAATCAAGTGCTTATCCAGCAGCGTGCTAATGACCCCCGAAGTGTTCACGCCGCGAATCTCAGAAATTTCCGGCGCGGTCACCGGCTGCTTATACGCAATCACCGCCAGAGTCTCAAGCGCCGGCATGGATAGCCGCAGCGGCGGCCGCAGGCTCTTGATGAACCTCCGCACCACATCATGATGCTGCGGCTTCGTGTACATCTTGTATCCGCCCGCAACCGCACGAATTTCAATCCCGCGCTCCTCCGCCGCATAGCTCGCCGCCAGCTCGTCGAGCGACGCCTGCACCGCCAGCTTTTCGTCGCTCAGCGCTTTCGTCAATTGCTCGATGGTCGCCGGCTCATCCGCCGCGTAGATGATCGCTTCCAGCGCCGCTTTTCTCTCTTCATTCGTCATGCTTCCACTCTCTTCCGTGCCCTCTTTGCTCAGATCTCTGTGTTGAGTTTTTGCTTGTTCTTTCCGACCCTTGAACCTTGAACTCTTCGACCCTCCTACCGGTACTCCTCATCCACCATTTTAATCGCTCCATTCTCATCGAACACCACGTCAAACGCCCTGCCCTTTTTCACCAGAATGTCGCCAAACATATTTTCCTGCACGAGGGCCACAGCCTGCAGCTTCACCATTTCGAGCACCGCCAGAAACGCCACGATCATTGCGTGCCGTGAAGGGCAAGCTTCGAAAAACTGAATCAAGTTCACCGCGTTTTCCGCGCTCGCAATAATCTGCGCTCGCAACTGCACGATCATCTGCGCCACGGTGAACTGCTCGTGCTGCAGCTCAATTCGAACGATTTCCTTGCGCCGCTCCAGCACTTGCTGGAAAACTTTCACCAAATCCACCAGCGAAACAACTAACTCGCCCTCGGTCCCCGGATCCTTGTACAGCGTTTTGTCCGGCTTCGACCAAACGTTCTCTTCGATCTGCTGTTTTTGGTACAAGAGTTGAGCCGCGTTCTTGTACTTCTCGTGTTCGACGAGGCGCTGGACTAATTCCGCGCGCGGGTCCGCGGCTTGCTCTTCTGGAGTCGCCAGCGGATCCGGCGGCAGCAGCATTTTACTTTTGATGTAAATCAGCGTCGCCGCCATGTAAATAAATTCCGCGGAGACATCTACGTCCAATTCTTCCAGCTTGTGCAGGTAGTCCAAATATTGCGCGGTAATTTCCGAGATTCGAATGTCATGGATGCTCATTTTTTGCTGCTTAATGAGATCCAACAAAAGGTCAAGCGGGCCTTCGTACATCGGAATCCGAATCTTGTACCCGCCGATTCCGTCTCCAGCTTTGTCGGCCGACGCTTCTTCGCTCTTGTACGGACTGCCTTCTGCTTGCCCTGAGCT
>Ga0126381_100011407_pt1 | contig 10041 bp, 7 predicted proteins | sample PanSoiMetPlot_28_FD_96465 | JGI IMG/M metagenome (GOLD analysis project Ga0126381, IMG submission 96465) | Tropical forest soil microbial communities from Panama - MetaG Plot_28 | ecosystem: Environmental > Terrestrial > Soil > Tropical forest > Bulk soil | place: Panama | collected 2016-02-17 | reverse complement strand
GCCCATGACTGATAGAAGCTGGCGGTCCCGGCGGGAGCGCCGGTATTGGAAAACGCGAAGCTGCCTTCCTGATTGGCCGCGTTCTCCGTCTTGTTGTAGCGCGTGATTACGCCGCCGAACTTCGCGGTGTGACGGCCCTTGGTCCAGATGAGGCTCTCGGAGAAGGCTGTATTGCGGTTGCGCTCGTGGTATGGGCCATAGCCGAGCAGCGTTGAGCCTCCGGTGAAGGAGAGATAAGGCACCACGCCTTGCGTGTTGGCGAACGGCTCCGGAACGTTGATGTCCGGGCTGTTGGCTTTGGCCATGAGGCCTTCGGGCGAGGATTCGATCCCGCTTTGCGAGAAGTTGAACGAGGCGTCGCTAAACAGATTTCCGCGGAGCAGGTTGACTGCATGTACGACGAAGATCTTACCCGGGGAGTTGGTGTTAGTGATGGCAACGTACGGAATCGCGGAACCGGTGAACAAGCCACCGGGCTCGGTGGTCGGAATGGCATCGTTGGAAAACTTGCCCCAGAGGTTGAATTTCGGGCTGAAAGTCTCATCGATGCGGACCACTTCCTGCCGGCTATTGAAGATGTTCTGAACCGGGTAGAAGCCGCCGGTCGTGCTGGTGGCGGGGAGCGGCAGTCTGGACCAGATGTCCTTGATGTACTCCGCCGCGATTGGATTGATCTGCGACGCCGGAATCTCCGTCACTGGCGCCGAACCCGTGGGACAGCCGCCGCTGGAAACGGTGATGCAGACCGGCTGCGGGAAGGTTCCCTGGAGCATGGCGGGCGTCGGCACAGTGGGATTCAGAGTCGTATACGTGTGAATCCGGCGCGCTTCTTCGGAGTAAAAGAAGAAGGTCTTATTCTTCTCCCTGTTGTAATTGCGGAAAAATATCGGACCACCGATCGTGCCGCCGAAATTGTTCCAGCGCAGTGGCGGGACTTGCACCCTCCCGTTTGCCAGTACCGAGTTGGCATTGTTGGCCCAGTTGTTGGCGGCGAGCTTATCGTTACGGAGGAATTCGTAGAGGCTGCCGTGAAATTGGCTGGCTCCACTCTTGGTTACTACGTTGATCTGGGCTCCGCCGGCGCGGCCGGTATCGGCACTATAGAGGCTGCGCTCCACTTTGAATTCGGCGATGGAATCCACGCTCGGAAAACTCATAAGGGTGAGATTGGCGCCGCGATCCACATTGTCGGCGCCGTCGACCGTCCAATTATTCCCGGAGTTGCGGTTGCCGTTGACCGAGTACGGGATCTGCGCCGACAGACCGGAGGGTGACGAGTTGCCGATGTAAAGCTCGTCGGCGGGATTGGCTTTGATGGCCACGCCCGGCATCAGGGCAACAAGCACCTCATAGTTCCTTGTGTTGAGTGCTAATTCGCGGACCTGCGTGCCATCAATCGTGGTGGCGGCGGTGGCTGTTCCGGCCTCCACCTGGACGGCTTCGCCATGCACTTCGACCGCCTCAGAGGTCGCGCCCACCTGGAGGCTGATGTTGATCTTGAGGTTATCGTTGACGTTGAGAACGATACCGCTGCGTTCTTCGGTCTTGAATCCCGGTGCTTCCACCTTAATGGAATAGTTCCCGATGGGCAGCAGCGGAGCGGAGTAAACGCCGCTTTCGTCACTGCCGGTCTCGCGGATAACCTGGTTACGGTCCGTGTTGGTAACGGTGATTTTGGCCTTGGGCACGGCGGCCCCAGAAGGATCCAGAACGGCCCCGCCAATCGTCCCGCTGATATCCTGAGCAGACAGCCCGCCGGCGATACACGCCGCGGCTATGAGAGTCCAAACCTGTCGCATACAACCTCCCGAAGCAAAAGACCCGAAACTACTTAAATGATGTCGTTTATTTAACCACAACGCGCCCACCCGAGCAATGTTTATAATATTAAGGTCTAAAAACCTCTTTTACTGGATACATTATGTCCTTATAAAGATGCAATGTCAATGGGAATGGACTGGCGGGAATGGACTGGCGAATCGGCGATTCTGGTGGGGCATCCGGACCGTTTGCGATGTTCGCTGCCGACCGCTGGTAAAACGGGGCGGCAGTTGCAGCAAACCGCTAAGAGCTAATGGCTCTCACGACCCATGCCGCCGCCAGTGCCAGCATCGTGCCAATCGCTGCTCCCGCCAGCACATCGCTGAGGAAGTGCATGCCCAGCAGGATGCGCGAAGCCGCCACGCTGGCTGCGCAGAAGAACAGGCCGATCGCCAGATCCGGATAAAAACGGCTCAGCGAAACGGCGACCGCGAAGGCAGTGATGGTGTGACCGGAAGGAAATGAGAACTGGTCGGGCGGCAGCAACGTCGCCCAGCAGTGCGGTTCCAGCGCGCAGGGACGTTTGCGGCCAATACCCTTCTTAAGTTGCAGGAAGACGGCGATCCCCAGGCCGGCGGCCAAGCCGGCGCAGCCAACCGCGGCAAAGCGCTCTGCCCCACCGAAGAGCAACAGCACGACACCCAGAGCGTACCAGAGCCAGCCATCGCCGCCGCGAGTCGCGCACAGCATCCACACACGAATCCACCGGGGCGCGTGCCACCTATGGACGCGCCGCATCAGTTTCTCGTCACGATGCGCGATGAAGTTCAACATCGCGTGCGTAATCGTCACGCCGCCGCCTCCACAACCGGGTTCGCGGCGACGTTCCGCCCCCTAGCAGCCCGCAGCCGCCGGTACCGGGACATCCACCAACGGGCAAAGAACTGCTCTATTACATAGTTTCCAAGAGTTATGGCCGGTACCGCAAGCGCCAGGGGAGCGGCAGCAGCCGTACGCGGATCGTGCCTCACCATCTCGCGGCCGATAGCCAACACGTCCCGAGTCAACTTCCAGATGCAGCCGGTCTCGCCGCGCACCCGGCCGAAGCCGTGGCGCAGGCCGTTCAGGTATTCTTCTTTCGTGCGGGCGCGGGGCACAACTGTATACGCGCAGCCCACCGATCCCATAGCGTGAGCGTCGCTGCCGCCCACTTCGGCGCGAGCCGTGAAATCGGCAAGGGCCGCAGCGTTTTCATTGGCGCGCGCCAGCATGTGTCCGTTGCGCGTCTCCAGCGCGGGAAAGGCCGATTCGAACAACACGAAGTCTTCCAGAGCGCGACGCCCGGTGAGACTGGAGAAGACGTGATTCGCGCTGAAGAACAGGTCACGCTCTCCCAGGTAGGCGCAGAACGATTCGAAGTCGCTGCGGCGCCGCGCCATTTCGGTATGGTCGCGTTCCGTAATGTCGTAGACGCCCACGTGCAGCTCGGTGCCGCTGGGCAGCGTCGAGGTGACCTCTTCGCTCAGGAAGAAATCGGCCCGCGAGCGCAGCGCTTCCACGGCATCGACCGAGTCGTGATCCGTGATCGTAACCAGATCCATGCCGAGCCGCTTCAGTTTCTCGTAAACAGCCAGCGGTTCGTTATAGCTCTCGCGGCAGAACGCCTTGACGAGCGGAAAGGTACACATCCCTGAGTGCGTAGTATGGACGTGCAGATCGCACCGCATACTTCATTGTGGAATTTCAAGCCTTACAGTTCGGTGACGCCACCAAAAAACATCAGTTAACCCCATTGTTTTTTGTCACATCAGTTGTGCAGCGTGGCACAATCGATATGGCGTGAAAAAGCTCGATTTCATATACTTCGATGCTGGCGGAGGGCACCGCGCGGCGGCCACCGCGCTGCGCGAAGTGTGCCTTCGGCAACAGCGGCCGTTCGAGATCCGGATGGTGAATCTGCAGGAATTACTAGATTCCCTGGACATCTTTCGCAAAGTAACCCGCGTCCGATTACAGGACCTTTACAACCTGATGTTAAAAAAAGGCTGGACCATGGGCTCGGCGGAACTAATGCGGGGGATGCAATTTATCATCAAGCTGTTTCACGCGCGCCAGGTGCGCATGTTGGAGGAGTTCTGGCGGAAGAGCCAGCCGGACCTCGTCGTGTCCATCGTGCCGCACTTCAACCGGGCCTTGTTCGACAGCCTGATGCGCGCGCGGCCCCAGACGCCGCTCGTCACCGTCATCACGGACATTGCCGACTACCCGCCGCACTTCTGGATGGAGCGGCAGAAGCAGCACATGATTTGCGGTTCCGACAAAGCGGTGGAACAGGCCATGGCGTTGGGTTACACGCCCGACCGCGTTCATCGCGCTTCCGGCATGATTCTCAGCCCGCGGTTTTACGACATCGAACCGCTCGCCGGGGACGCGCGCGCGCGGGCCCGCGCTGGTCTCGGTTTCGACCCGGAGCAGCCGGTCGGCCTCGTTCTGTTCGGCGGCCAGGGATCGTCAGTAATGCTTCAGATCGCGCACGCGCTGCCGAATCGCCAGCTTTTAATGATCTGCGGGCACAATGACAAGCTACGCCAGAAACTCGGAGCGATGCCGCACGAGGCTCCGCTATTCGTGGAAGGCTTCACCAAAGAAATTCCGCGCTACATGCAGTTGGCGGACTACTTCATCGGCAAGCCCGGACCGGGCAGTATCACTGAAGCAGTGGCGATGCATCTGCCCGTCATCGTGGAGCGCAATCTCTTCACCCTCCCCCAGGAGCGCTACAACGCCGAATGGGTGCGCGAGCAGGGTGTCGGCATCGTGTTGCCGAGTTTCCGCCAGATCGCGCGCGCGGTGGACGAGTTATTGGAACCCTCCGCTTACGCCCGTTTCCGCGCCGCCACCGAGCGCCTGCATAACCGCGCCGTCTTCGAAATTCCAGACATTTTGGAGAAAATCTCGGAGCCTGCGACCGCAGGGAGCGGGCGCGCCTGAGAACTTGCCGAGAATCGCCCACTCACCTTCTCAGCCCCGATTATGGCGGGTTCTGCGCCAATTCGAATCCAATCCGAAAAGCCCCATCCGCTGCGGTGCCGTGTCGGACGACAACATCGGCCACCAGGCCCCGCAATCGATCTCGGCCAACTGCCCCAGCGGCAGCGCCGCCTCCGAGTCCACCGAAATTCCCGACTCGGAAACATCGTGGATCTTTCCGTGAACGGAGATACCGTCTGAACAGCGCAGATCAACTCGTCCGCGTGATTTCACGCGAATTTTCCTTCCGCTGATTCACATGGATCTGATCGGTCGAAACGGCGGGAAACTTTAGACGATCGCCTTGCCGGGGTTTTCCGGTGGGACAGGCGATGCCCCTGTCCGGGCGGCCGGAAGGCCGCTTTCGGCTGACCGCCCAACGCTGCCGGTCCCACCCACGATAGGCCCACCCTCCAGGTGCCTTTCCGCGCAACCGGACGAGCGCTCTTTTTCTATTCCACGCTCAGTTCCACCCAGCCCGCCAGCGTCGCCGGGCGGTTGTTCAGGAACACGATCCGCCGCGTCTTGGGGAACGGGAGGTTGCTGGTCAGGGCGCGGTTGTAGATCGAGTACTGATTCAGGATCTGGCGATAGTCGGGGTTGCTGGTGTCGAGCCACGCGCTTTTCGCCAACAGGCCGCCGCCCCATCCCAGGGAAAGGATCGCCGAGCCCTTTTCGCGAGACTGCGCCAGCCGCTGCTCCAGTTCCTCGAGGCTCTTGTCGAGCAGGCCCATACCGGCCCAGGAAGCATATTGGCGCTGCAGCGACAGCAGACCGGCCGCATATACGTTGGCGGCTTCGAAAACACGCGCGCGGTTGAAGGCTTCGGGCCAGCGCACCGCGCGGCGTACCTCGGGCTGCAGGTAGAAATCCTTCTCGCTCCAATCGCCTTCGAACGTTGTTCCCGGCACGGCCATCTCGGCGAAGGCGGGAGTGCTCTCGTCCTGACGGTTGCCATCCACGGCGCCGCGCGGGCTGGTCTTCCAGCCCAGAGCGAAACCGGCGCCGCGCGGTTGCAGCGTCGAGGTGCGCAGCAGGTAGATTTTGAAGACCGAGGGGTTCACGGTGGCCGAATCCGCCGCGCCGACGAAGCGCATCCGGTTCACGCCGGGCGGTCCCAGAGCCTGGTCCTCCACGATCTCCGCCGGGCGGCGCGGCACGCGTTCGCCTTTCACGCGCGCGGCCACGTCCTGCAGCATGCCGTCGCGCCAGTTGGCGAACACCATGCCGGTCCGCAGCGCACCCTTGACCGCGGTGCCCGGCAGATAGGGCCCGGAAGCACCGGCAGCGAAAGTCGGAATGTGCAGGCTGTCTCCCATGGCGCGATTCCAGTAGGCGGAATAAGCGGCGTTTTCAAACGGAATTCGTCGGTCCGCAAAGTTCTGTGCGAAGCCGCCCCAGGAAGCGAAGTCCAACTTGTCCGCCTTCTTAAGCTGTGCCAGGTAGCCCTCAAGGCGTGGGCCCTTCGCCAATAGGCGGAAGATGCGCCACTGGTCGAGCACGTTGACGTGGTCCTTCCAGACCATGTAGTCGATGGGACTGAGCTTGCGGCCATCGCCCACCAGCAGCGGCGTCAGGCAAGTCACGCGATAGCGCATCAGACGGCCTCCGGCAGTGGAAGGGAAACGGCGAATCCGGCGCGATAGACCGGGTGCCTGAAACCGTCGGGTGCGACATCGGTCGCGGAGCCGCGCGGTGCCTCCGCCGCGTGCAGCACGGACCCTTCCGACACCATTTGCAGATGCTTCTTCAATTCGCCGGACCCGTCAATGCGGCCCGTGCGGGCCAGCAGTGTGTAATTGCCGCGCGACCAATCGACCGCGTCGGCGGGGGCGGGTGTGAACAGGGACAGCAGCCAATGCGACTGCGAGCCGTTCGTCGGCGGTCGGGCGGGCTGGATGGCTGGCGGCTCCGGTTGCGCCTCCGGCGCAGGCGCTGCCTCGCCTCCGGCATCGGCAGGCGCGGACAGGCTCACGGCCTGTCCCACCGTAGGTTTCACGATCAATTCAGGTAGCGAGCCTGCGGCGAATTCAGGGCTTTCGGCGCGGCCCCAGCCGCGCGACCGCTCGCCGCCAAATCCCGCATCGGCCAGCCAGCGAAACGCGGCTTTCACCGGGCCCGCCCACTTTTCGTGCGCGGCATCGTCCGCGAAGGCAGCCACCGTCCACATGCCGGCGCCGGGCCGAAACTCCATGCAAGCCGTGGAGTGTCGCTCCGAAGCGCCGCTCAGGCGGTCGACCGCAGCGCTCCAGCGGACACCGGCACGCAACGGGCCGCCCTGCAAGGAAACCGGCAGGAGGCATTCGCTGGGGCCGTCCACGGTCCAGCGGTTCTCATCCAGGACCTGTCCTGACAGCAGAGCTTCCACCACTTCGAGGGGAACGAACCGCGCGGCCTTCCAGCGCACCCGCGCAGCCAGCAGCGCCGGCGACGTCGGCGGCCAGAGGGTGCGAGGCGGAACGATGAACCGCGTCTCTTCCAGGAAGGGGAAGCAGGAGCTGAACGCCACCGCGGGAGCCTCATGCCGGGCGGTGGCATCGAGCCACTCCTCCAACCGGGCGAGCCCCTCCATGGCCGAGCACACGGCGGCATACAGCGAATCGCTGTGATAGACGGCATCCACGCGGTTGCGCGCGCCGGAGTCGGGTCCGATGCGCCAGGGCCCGGTGGGCCGAAGCTTCACCACCAGTCCGGGGTTCATCAGGCCTCGGTCCGTGCCCGGCCGCAAAGGCTCTTGGTTGGACGGCTGCATACCATTCGTAGAGAAGGGCGGACTCCTCGGAAGGAGTCATAGTCGCCCGTCACTGGGCCTCGTGCAAGAATCCCCAGGCGGCATCCTTGACGGCGGTCTGGATGGCAGCGAGCGCCGCGCCGGACGCAATCTCTTTCTCCGCCGCGCCGGAAGCGTAATACTCCTTGCCGCGCCACGCCAGCCGCAGGCCGCCGAAACTCACGCGCCCGCTACCGCGCGAGCCGCCGCCGCCCAACGAATCGTCTTCCAGCAGCCGCAGACCTTCAATCACGCGGTCAAACAGCGGCGCGTCTTCGTCGCAGAGCACATCCATCACGAAGCGGATTTTGAACCGCGCGCCGGCCGGCACGCGTTCCAGCGTCCGCGGGTTGGCCTGCGAAGTGATGCGGTCGATGGCGTTTTCGCTCTTCACTTCGGTCAATTCGTCGTCCAGGTTTTCGCGCATCTGCGGCGTGATGCTGTCGAGATCGAGGGGAGCGTCGAACACGGCCAGCCGCGCGGGCGTGGCCTGCGAGGTCTCGAGCGTCTCGCCCTGCACTCGCTCCATGCGGCCCGGATTGCGGCCGAACAGCAGGCAGATTTCGTCGTCGGGGCGATCGCTCTGGTGGATGCGCACTTCCTGCCCCTTGCGGCGGGAAAGGTAGACCAACTCGGAGGGCACCGCCGCTCCGGAAGACTGCTCCAGCAGCGAGCGGATCTTGCCGCGGAGCGAGCTGCCCGGCACGTAGGGCCGGCCGAACGCGTCTTTGGCCACGGGATTGTCGGAGCCGCCGATTTCCAGCGAACCTTTGCCCGCGCCCACGTGCAGGCCGGTTTCGCAGGTCATTACCCCTTCCAGGATCAGCTTGCCGACGAATTTCAACTCGGTTTGGGAAGTATGTGCGCTCATGCTCTACTCGTTGTAGGCCACAATGGCCTCGAAAAGATCTTTGAACCGTTCGTAGCCGCGGATGTCGTTCTTGCGTGTCACCTGCAACAGCAGCTTTTCGAGCTGGTCGAGGCTCCGCAGGCCGTGTCGCGCGATGGTATATGCCAGCCGCGCCCGCAGCATGACGAATTCGTGCTGCCGCTCGCCTTCCGGCGCGCGAACGGCGCGCCGCACCGCGCTATAAAGACGGCGCAACTGGCTCTTTGTACCGGAGTCCATGTCGCGCATGCGACTCACGATGGCGTGCGCCTGATTGTCCAGGTAAAGGCTGTCGTTGACGAGCTTGTCCAGCTCGATTTCGGGAGGGCCTTCCGGCCGGCGGTCGCCGCGCCTGTCTCCGCGATCGCCGCGCTCCCCGCGATCTCCACGATCGCCCGGCCCGCGCCCTTCACGGGGCGGACGATTCTCCCGGTTGCGTTGCTCCGTTTCCTGTGCCATCACCGACCTCGAAAAACCTTCTTCAGCTGCGAGCTGCGGGTTTCGAGCTTTCACCCAGCGGGTTTGCTCGTCGCTCGCAGCTCACGGCTCGATCCTTCTAACTCTCCGTTACCAGCCTGGCCCATTCCAGCGCCACCAGCCCCGCCGGCCGGAGTTTCACTTCCGCCGAACGGCGCCCTGCCATCTCGCCGATCAGGTGCGTGCGCAGCTTCTGAAATTCGCGCCCGCGCGTTCCGCTCAGAATGCGGTTGAAGCGCCGCTGAAAACGCCACGCATGCTGCGTCTCCGCCCCCTGGGAATACGCCTCGCGCCGGTAGAAGCTCCGCAACTGGTGCAGAAGCTGGCGCGGCATGCGAAACTCGTGTACCAGGCGGGTAACCGTGTCCTTCAACTCCGCCGCATCGTTCAGGTGACGCCATTCCAGCACGCGGCCCAGCAGGTATATGCAATCCTTGTCGGAGGCCTTCGCCAAATCCAGATTCCGGCCCGCCTCCTCGTACACGGCGCCCAGCGGATAGAACGTCTCCGGGGCGAGCGCGATCGCCATCGAGATTGTCTTGCCCTCCGCTCCCGGATAATCCTTCAGGTTCTCTTCTGTGAACCGGTGAAAGAGGCGCTGCACTTCGCGCGCCAGGGCAATGAGCGCGTCCCACGAGCCGTAGACGGCAAAATCGTCGCCGCCGCAATAGATGATGCTGACCTTCTTCCAGAACTCGGGCAGCGAGCAGACCACTTCGAGCTCGCCCGCAAAAAATTGCTTGAACAGCACCGAGAGCGGCACATGCTCTTCGATGGAATGCACGCGGCGCAGGCGCAGACCGAAATTGTCGACGTCGCCGCGCAACACCCCCCAGATAGACCGGCCCTGAGCCCGGCGCGCGAGCGTCTGCACCGGCGCTGCCGATTTGCCGTCGTCCGTAGGCGCGGCGTGGCGCGCCAGCATGATCCCATCGGGCGAGAGGTTCGGCGTGATGGCCCAGGTGTGTTTGCCTTCCCCGGGAATCACTTTGCCCGCGTTATCAGGCGACCACCCGATCTGAGCGGCTTCCCGCACGCGAGCGCCAAGTTCCTTGGCGAAATACTGATCGGCTTGGTGGTGCGATACGGGCTGAAAGGGTTGAAATACCGAGTC